>Ga0222717_10000118_pt1 | contig 63704 bp, 56 predicted proteins | sample C33_18DmetaG_FD_165053 | JGI IMG/M metagenome (GOLD analysis project Ga0222717, IMG submission 165053) | Estuarine water microbial communities from San Francisco Bay, California, United States - C33_18D | ecosystem: Environmental > Aquatic > Marine > Unclassified | place: USA: California... | reverse complement strand
GTGCTTATCTAGAGCCTTGGCACCTAGACTTCGAAGATTTTCTAAATTTAAGAAGGAATACTGGAGATGATAGATTGCGTTGCCATGATATGAATACGGCATCCTGGGTTCCTGATGAATTTATGCGTAGAGTTCAAAATGAAGAACCTTGGTACTTTTTTGACCCCAGAGACACAGTCGATGAAGAAGGTAAAACTTTACATGATCACTTTGGCCGAGGCTTCGATAATCGCTATAATAAACTATGCAAACAAGCGGATGAAGGCTTGATTAAAAATTATAGAGTTACCCCCGCAAAAGAATTATGGAAAAAAATGCTTAAAGTTTTATTTGAAACATCTCATCCATGGAATACATTTAAAGACCCATGCAACATTCGATACACAAATCAGCATGAAGGAACAGTAAGAAGCTCTAACTTATGTACTGAAATTACCTTGCACACCAAATCCTCTAAATACAAAAGTGGGCAAAAAACTGAAGTCGGTGAAACCGCAGTTTGTAATTTAGGCTCAGTTAATTTAACCAACCACTTAGTTGAAAAAACAAACCACGGTTCTTCGAGTTACATAATTGATTACAAAAAGCTGGAATCGACTATTCACACCGCGATCAGAATTTTAGATAATGTAATTGATATAAACTTTTATCCCACTAAAGAAGCGGAGAACTCTAATCTCAGACATCGGCCAATCGGATTAGGTATGATGGGATTACATGATATACTCCACGCTCTTAACATTCAAATTGACAGTAATGAAGCTGTTAAATTTAACGATAAATTATTCGAGTTTTACTCCTGCCATGCTATTTATGCTAGTTCAAAATTAGCAAAAGAAAAAGGTTCCTACAAAACTTATGAGGGTTCGTTATGGAGTCAAAATATTCTTCCGATAGATTCTTTTAATAATTTAATGGAATACAGGAAGAGTAGTAAAAAGGGCTCTGAAACAATTAAGGATTGGGAAAAAGTTAGGAAGCATATCGCTGAATTTGGAATGAGAAATTCAAACGTTATGGCTATAGCTCCGACAGCAACAATTGGTTACATTAATGGAATTGAGCAAAGTATCGAACCTAATTTTTCAGTGCTCTTTGTTTATGAAAATAAAAGTGGAAACTTTTATATAACTAATCCTCATTTTGTTAAAGACATGAAGGATAGAGATCTATGGTCTCCAGAAATATCTACGTTAGTTAAAAATGTAGATGGCGATCTTTCCTTATTAAACGGATCAATTCCCGAAGATCTAAAAGATAAATACAAAACTGCTTTCGATAGAGATATGATTAAATTAATCGACTGTAATTCTGTTCGTCAAAAATGGATAGATCAAGCAGTAAGCTTTAATTTATATAATAAAACTACATCTCTTAAGTATTTAAATGATATATATATGGCTTCCTGGGAAGCTGGACTTAAAACAACATATTACTTAAGAAATAGGGCTGCAAGTAAAGTTGAAAAATCAACAGAGGAATCAAAAGAAGCATCAGCATGTAGTATTGAAGCAATGAAAAATGGTGAAGCTTGTGAAAGCTGCCAATAATGATTCGTCGCAAAGCTGCAGGAGTTGGTATAACTCACAATGACAACGTTCTTTTAGCTAAAAGAATAAAGTACTATGAAGGGCAAAAAGTTTCTTTTGGTGGTTATTGGTCTATATTTAGTGGTAGTATAGAAGGCTCCGAGAAGCCAAGTGAGTGTGCTGCTAGAGAATTATGGGAAGAGGCTCAGATTAAGGTTGATGCAAAAGATTTAAATTTTGTTAACACAATCAAAAGAAAAGACTTAGATCTAGATGTTTTTTTTATTGAATCTAATGATATGGTTTTTCCCACGTTAAATGAAGAGCATACAGAGTTCGGTTGGTTTGTTATTGATGATCTAAAAAGCTTTCCTTATAAATTAGATAAAGAAATGCTTTATTCTATTCATTATTGGCATAGTAAATGCAAATAGTATATCAGGCTGCTCAATCAAGAGGGCCTCGAGTGCCAAAAGGTCTCGAACAATAAAAGGAATAAAAAATATGTCACAGTTAAATAAAGGAATGGGTAGCTCCTTAACGAACCCAATAACGAGAGAAGAGATATTCAGTCCAATAGAATCTTTCTTAGATTCTTTTTTTAATGATTCATTCTCAGCTTTATCAACTTCGTCAGGTATCTCTGTATACGATAAATACAGTTATCCTAAAGTTGATATTATACAAAATGAAAAAGATATGTTAATCGAAGCAGAAATCCCTGGGTTATCCAAAGAAGATGTATCGGTTGAGTTAGAGAAAAATATCTTAACTATATCAGGGGTATCCAGAAAAGATAAGTCTTCAGATAATTCAAATTACATACGTAGAGAAATTAAGCGCTCTTCTTTTAAAAGATCATTCACAATATCCGACTCTTTAAATAAAGAAAAAATTAAAGCTAATTTTAAAGATGGAATATTAAATATTACTATACCTAAAAATAAACCAGATTCTGTAAAAAAATTAAAAATATTATAAATTTAAATTGACTTTTTATTACCTTCATGTTACTCTTATAATATGAAGTTAATTAATATATTATTATTTTTTCTTACAGCTCAGCTAGTATTTAGCTTCGCTCCTGAATCATTAAATGGGTCTAAATTTCAAGTTAAAGGTGCTTATACCTTTATGCATATTTTACATCCAGATTATTATGATGTAATGACAGAAGGTGTAGATTTTGAATACTCAGTAAAATTTGATGATAAAAAATTATCCCTAATAATACCAAATTCATTAACTTATACATATGATTATAATTATGAAAAACAAAGTAATACGTCCGCCTCCATTACCATTCACACCACTTATGACACACTAATTGAAGGGGTATTTGCCTTTAGCAGCGAAACAGAAGGCTCTTTTTCTTATACAGAATTTTTTGTATCAAGAGAAGTCGCGGCTAGTTCTGACTCTCAGTTCACTTTTTCGCAACCATTAGACACAAACAACCCCAATAACTGGTATCTCTTAGGAAATTACTGGCATCAACCTTCATCCAATAAGTATGTACATAAAAATACATTTTTGAATGGAGATGGATATGTAGAGCCAAATGAAAGAAAAATAATAAATGACACTACTGTCCCTGCAGATCATTTAAGATGGTATAAGTTTGCTAATAAATACTACTGGCAACAAGCAAATGATATATACCTAACAATAGAAGATTACACTCAAGGTAACTTTGATAATGTATTTGAAATGTCTCATGAAGAAGTGAATGCCATTTTAAATAAAGATAGTTCTTGGTATAAATTTGGGAACGAATATTATAACCCAAAATTAAATGTAAGAGTATATCAAAATGAAGTTGATTCTTCTGATTATGCAGACTCTATTAAGACATACTTCAGTAATGAAATACGATCACCATACTACGGGTATAAGTCTCAAAACAAAAATCAAGAAGTAATTGCTGACCCAAAGTATACTCCAGTAGAAAAAAAACTAGGATTTTTCTTGAGCGACGGATGGATTTATTCCCCTAAGCATGGTTGGATTTTTACTAATTCTCAAATTTACCCATACTTTTGGTTAAATAAGACTCAATCATGGTATTGCTATAAGACTGGAGAAGGATCTTCAATGGTTTACGACTACAAACTGAATAATTGGATTCTAGATTTTTAAGTGTATAATTAACCACCGAGGTTAATTATTGTGAAAGAATGGGGAACACTTATATTTAATTTATCAATTTTTTTAATATCTTTATTAATTTATTACATTCTTATTATAGGTATTTGTATTTTAGTAAAAGAAATCAACAGTCTCTTCTCATAAAGTGTAATATTCTATATGAGTATTGTGAGATTTAGCGACTTACCACAAAAAAATAATCCAGACACAGGGGATTTTATAGTTGGTCACGAAAATACATCTTTTGTTGATGAAAAAAAATATTCTATAAAAGATATTTTTTCTTTATACTCTGCCTTAGATCAGGAAGTCTCTGGCAAAAGAATTTTTCACGACATAGAGTATGCAGGAGGATTAACAATTGATGATATTTCTGGGATAGATAAACAAGTTTCATCAGTAATTAAAAGAAACCCTATAGAATTTATAGGTAGCCCTGGAGACCACTCCACTCCTAGAGCATGGATAAACGAGATACACTACGACAATAGATGTATAGATGTCAAGGAGTTCGTTGAAGTTTGCGGTCACACAGGAGTAGATCCAAAAAGGCTTACAATCATACATTATAACTCCGATGGGTATATGCATCGGTTACCTGATTTTTGCGAAAAAGATGGTTGTCTAGAACCACAACCTTTAACATATACATTAACAGGGGACGTATTTTTAAATCAAGTAGGCGATTTTGGTTTCGAAATAGCTCCAATGAGCGGCCTATCAAATGACAAGGATTACGGATTTGCATTAGTATATGACTATGAACAGTCTGGAGAAAAAGTTATACAACTAATTAGTTACGAAGGTAGTGGGCACCAATTATCATTTGTAGGGAAAGAAGGTCCAGCCTCAGGATTAAGATCGCATGATATAATTGTAAATCAAGATCCAGACATGCAAGAAATTTTGTGTGAAAATTTAAGAACACTACAATTATTTGGAACAGGTAACAGATATTCTGACTTCGAATGGAGATTCCCTACTTTAGATCAAACTGAAACTAGTGGTTATTTAAACCATGACCAAGGCTTTAAATTTGTGGATGGCGATGTAGATAAGACTCCTCTAGAATCAAGATTAGGAGTAAATACAAAACATCCACTAGATACACTACATGTAAAAGGAGGTATAACTGCAGAAGGTAATTTATTAATTTACGGCCCAGACTCTGGTCATTATGGAGAGCATAGAAATACAATTGTTCGAATAGAAAATCTTCCATCTGAATTAGATTTTCATGATATACCGCCAAATACTTTATACCGAAGCGGGCATCATTTAATGGTAAAACCAACAGACTTAAGAGATTAATTATGGGCCCAATATTAAATACTATATTAGGAGCAGGAATTAAATTGGGAGTCAACCTAATTAATGCGTGGTTAATGCAAAAACAGCAAGCTCAGTTATTAATGGCGGCTAGAGACAAATCAATGATAGACGCTTTATTAAAAAATCAATCAGAACAAGCTAAAGACCCTTTTGTAAAAATAACCCGAAGAATATTATTCATGAGTATTACTTTTACAATGTGCTTCTTAATGATATATTATGCATTTAATCCAGACATATCATATGATGTAATTGTACCAAAAGGCGAAGGTGCTAGATGGGGAATATTTTCGTGGATATTTGGAGGCAAAGAGTGGGAATTGGTTGAGATGACAGGAGGTCTACTATTAAGCTCTTTCTTTGATCTTTGTTTTATGGTGGTCGGTTTTTATGCAGTACCTAGTAAAATGAGATGAAGTATTTACTGACAATAACTCTACTATTATCATCTTGTTTTTCTGCTAATATAAAAAACAGTAAAAAATACATTCAAGATCAAAATATAGCTATAGATACAATTGATACAAATAGAGACGGCAATATATCTATATCAGAAATAAATTCATTTAAATCAAATTCGAATAAAACAGAAACAAAGAAAACAACACCATTTAAAATTTTTATTATCTTAATAAGTTCAGTACTACTTATATCAACAAGCCCCTATTTACTAAATATAATTCAAAATAAAAATGTCTCTAAGAATAAACAGAAGGAATAATTTTTTAGAGATTAAAGAAGGCTCTAATTTAAAAATATTTAAAGCTCTACCTAAATATTTAAAAAGTGAAATACCTGATCATGACTTCCCTTACCACTTAGGTTATTGCGGCGACACAAACTATGGGCTATACTCAGAACCATCACTTCACCATAATCAAGACACATCTTTTTTAACAAGTTCAGCTGTAAAATTTGACGGCAATGAGTTCTTGGAAACTAATGAGATTAGCTTAACTAATAAAAATAATTTTTCAATTTCTACCTGGATAAAAACAAGCTCAAATCTCGAAGAAGTTTTAATTACGGATATGAGCTACCAGAATAGCGGCTCCTTTCAATTAAAATCCAATAATCAAAATAATAGACCAGAATTTTCTGTATTTGATGGTGTTAGCTTTATCTCTGTTACAGGTCATTCAGGCATAAATGATAATGACTGGCACTTTTTAAACGTAAATTTTTCATGCGATCAGGCTACTAAAAATTCTAGCATAGAAATGTATATCGACTCAGAACTTCAAAATTCAAAAAGTATAACGGGGTTTATAGACTTAGAAAATATAACAGCTAGCGGGTCTTTTAGCTCGAGAGAAAATGAGCTGTATAAACTTTTTGATAAAAATAATTCGACTTATATAGAAATGTCTGGAAGCCAAGAAGAATCTGATTTTTATTTTGCAAACCCAATAACAGGTGGGATAGATAAGATTAGATACAGAGCTATAAATGATAGCGCTGCTTATGGCGAAGTTAAAGCCTCGCTAATACTAAAAGATAAAATAACAGAAGAAGTATCAACGTTTGATTTTCAATCTTTTATATCTTCAAATTTTGATAGTAACAAAGGAGTTAGTAACTCAAGTACAATAGCTAAAACGCAAACCCCAGTTCCCAATGCTATACCAGAATCTGGAATTTCTTATGGTCCAGTTGATTCTATTTTTTCCACGGGATGCCCCACGGATTGCAGTTATTTTGATCTGCGAGATAAAAAATGGTTTCCATTGCAAGAATATGACATAAACTATAACCACGAAAGTTTATACAATAGAGGCTTTTACCCGTTAAGGCCCCAAGACGAAATAGATTACGAAACTGATTCAGCTGGAAATATTATTGAGCATGAACCTAAATATACTTATGCTAATTTCAACACATGGCAGACAGACACTCCTTTTTTATATGGCAGAGACTGGGACACTCCTCAGTTCTTAGATAAAGATATAATAGGCTTTCGTTATAAATATTCTCCAAGTACGACCGAGAATCAAACTTTTGGAATGGACTTTTCTAGAATAATAGAATTTGGCCTATACTTAAGAGGTAATGAATACAGCTTGCTAGAAACCTTACCATTGAATAGTTTTGAAGGACTTACATCTAATCACAACGAATCTTTTAATCTTACAATAGGCTCAACCGCCTCAAGTAATAAAACAAATTTTTTCAACGGTAGCGTAGATCAGATACTACTTTTAGATAAAACTTTAACACAAGATGATATAAATTCTTTTTACTCAGAAAGAGATTCAATTAAGTACAGTGCTCAACTAGCAGATGAATTAAAAGTTATCTCGTGGTACGATTTCTCTAATACTAATATAATCGGATGGGACAGGCACAACAAAGTCACAACTCAAGAATTAGTTAGGCTTTACAATTTTAACAATACAAGAAACGACTCAAGTTCTTATTCAGTAAATCCTGAACTTTTTGGCAGCTTAAACTTTTCCACGGAAACAGTTAACTTTCCAGGGTATGCTGCGTTCTTCAATGGGTCAAGTTACTTATTTGACCCAGGTGGGAGAGAAATGGATTTTCAATCTAATTTAACAATAGAATGTTTTTTAAATTTTTCAACTATTCCAGAGGACGATCAACAAACTATACTGTCCTCCAAAAACTTCCAAGTATCAAACACGTCCTTTGAATATTATTTTAAAAATGATAAAATGTATTTTGACATCTATCAATTGGACCAAAAAATAATAACCGTAGAAAGTGAAACGCTTAATATATCGACTGATAAATATTACCATATAGCAGTATGTAGAAACAGAAATACCATTAATTTATTTTTTAATCAATCTTTATGCGGCACAGCAGAACTTCCATTTTACGTACCAATTTCTGATCCAGAAAACGGAATTTATATTTTAAATGGTTTTCACGGGTATGTTCAAGATTTAAGAATAATTCAAGACTCTGCTATATATGAGTCTAACCTATATATAGATGACTTCTATAAAAGGCTCGACAATCAATTCGTCGAAAGGCATAATTTATACACGACCTCTCACTATCCATTACAGGAATCAGTTACCATGAGTGATAGTCGGGGAATATATATACCACAAGGGCATTATCTAGAAACAGCGCACGAGCATAAAGCTTTTAATTTTCATAAAAATAGCTTCTCCATCTGTCTTTGGTTTCGATTAGAAAACTTGAACAAATCAGGCTTCATATTAGGCTCCTGGAACGACGAGGGAGGCTACAGTCATAGTTACGCACTAAGGTATGTTAAAAATTTTAGAAATCAAGTTAATACTTTGGTTTTCTTAGCCTCCGAAGATGGCACCAACTTTAGGTCTGTTAAAACCGCCAAATTAGAAAACAATATAATCTCTCCAGAAAGCTGGTACTTTGTTTCTATAACATATAATGGAAACGACAAATCTCTAAACATGTATTTGTATAGCGATTCAGAGTTTGTAGACTCAACAAGCATGAAAGTTAATTCATTCTTCACGATTCCGAGAAGAGATGATTTTCAAATAAATGGGGTCAAACACACAGAATCTAGCAATACTTTTCTTGATCTATCATTAAGTCAATTATTTTTCTCTTATAGGACTTTCTCCTTTATAGATGTTCAGAAATTCTGGAATTCGGGAGTAGGTATAACATACGATGAAAATGATATAAACTTTAATAGAGATTTAATTGCTTGGTTTGATTTTAGCGAAGGCTCTATAAACGATATTAACGGCAACAAACATCTCTCTTCATCGACAACCTTCTCTATCGTCGAAGGTAGAAAAAAATTAGAATTAATAGATGATGGATCTGAAATATTCTTAGGTAAAATGCCTGGAGGAAGTAACTTACTTTTCAATATGTCTGGTAATAGAGCTATATACAAAACCTCAGGAATAAATAGCTTACCAAGTATTGAATTCAATAAAGATAACCTATCTTTTTTAGACTCCAACTTTGAATTAGATTTCACTAGTAGCTTTACTTTGTATTTTTGCTTTCAAAGCTTAGGAAACAACAATGACTTTGCTCCTATCGTTGATTTTTCAAATTCTGAGTCTGAAGGATTATCGATACTATGGAAAGATACTCCAGACCAAAATTACCTTGGTGAGTTAAAACTCTTAATTAACGGAGAAGAATTAATTCTCAAAGAAGGCAACTTTATAAGAAACACTAACGTGGTTTCTCTTGAATGGAATGTTCATAAAGAAAAATTATTCTTAACAATAAACAACTCAAGGTTATCATCTGCTCCAAGAGCTTTAACTAAAACAGGTCTACAAACCAATTTCGCTAAGACTCCACTGTCTTTAGGTAAATTCTATTACGACTTCAACAATGAACTAATAACATTTAATGGATTATTATCTGAGTTGATTTTAAATAAAAATTATTCAGATCCTAAAATTTTGGAATATTTTTCATGCAAGTATAACGCAATACATCCTGGGTATCCAGTAGATTATATATATGATGATGATAATCCTTCAATACTTTTTGATCTTTCAGAATTAAAGCAAACTATAGGCGAAGGCTCTACGTCTCTCGGCAGGCTTAAATGTGATTTGCAAAATCCAATTTTTTCAATCGTAGACAGCGAAGATTTCACTATAAATGAAGACGGCTACATTGCATTAACATCTCCAGCGGACAGAGAAATAGATTCATATACATTTACAATACTGGTTGAAGATGAAGACTCAGATCTAAGCGAAACAATTAGCTTCATAAGTTATGTCCAAATAGACAATATTATCGCAATAATTAATGACTCTAATCTCGTTAAATATGTTTCTTCAGAAAATAAATCAGCAGGGAAAAACTTAGGTCGAGTAACAACAACCGAACCTGTAGATTGGTCAATTTTTTCAAGCTCAAGCTCCAGCGTTTCTATCGACTCTTTAGGTAATATTGAATTAGCAGAAGACATCCCAGATGGAGAGACTACCTTTAGTTTTACGATTTCAGCAACAGACTACCAGGATAACATAACATCAACAACGCATACGGTTGAAATAGTTGATCTAGAAGGACACACAGAGATAGAATTCATCCCAACATATAATAACTACCTTGATATTGAGACTATTCTTCTGCCAAACTCTGCATGGATAGAATTTGAGTCAGAGGGAGAATCAGATATTTTTGAGATTAAAACAAGTTCGCTTTTTAACTCAAATGGGTTACAAGTACTCCAACAGTATAGTACTATAGATAAAAGTCAAGAAACACACTCTCTTTCAGATTTTTTCTATGATGAAACTCTAACTTATAAAACCGCACTAAACCCAACAACCTCGCTAAATCCAGAACATTCTTATATAGACAGCGAGACGTTAAATAATAAATCGACAGAAACAAACCCCACCAGTTACGATCAATATTATTCAGGGGTTATTGATCTTTTTAATGAAAGCGACACAAGCCCGTCAACTACTGATTTTACAAAACCAACAGAACTCACTACTCATTTACTCAACAATAAATTTACTGCGGATCAGGCCCCAATCTCCACCTATTTTGATTCATCAATAATTGAAAACCCTGAACTCTCTGCCTGTAAAAAGGTTGTGGACAATTTAAAATATATTGCAGACGGAAACCCATATTCAGTAGACCCTCCAGATTTTGATATTGGACGTAATGCCCATTATAAAATTAGGATTAATACATCCTACAATCAACGTAATAAACCGTGCAAGATTAGGCTTAAAACGGTTGGACTCACAATAATATCTTCATACTCAGCGACGGCTCCTGATATCAAAGTAAAAGCCGACGAAAAATCCTTCTTACAGCATTTATCATTCGGCGGTCCAGGCTTACAAACTAATATAAATAAATTAACATTAGACTGCGAAACAGATCAATTAATCAGCTTGCGACACTTTTTACGTGCAGCAGGTTCTTGTAATGAAATTGAAAAAATAAACTTTAATACAAAAAACGTAATTACTTTATTCGAGGCATTTAGTTACATAAACACTAACGATGAAAGCATAAATAATAGTATTAAAAATTTCTTAAATTCATTATCTTTTGAAAATTTAATTGTTGCAACAAATTGCTTCCGATCTTCTCGTTTTACAGGATCCAACGATCTAAATCTCTCGTCTTGGAACACTTGGAATTTACAAAAAATTGATTCAATGTTCGAAAACGCTGTATTCTACGAAGGCGGATTATTATTCTCTTCTCAAGACATTGACTCTATAGATATGCCTAGACATTATGGCTCCTCTAGTGAATTTGATGACGTAAATCCTGACTCATTCCTGCCGAATAATTCGTACATAACTTATTTTAGCGGGATAATGAATTCAACTTTTTATACAAAAAAAATAAGAAGCGCTCGATCTTGTTTTCAAAACATTTTAATATCATCCCAAGACCGATTTTCCACCAACTTAAATCAACAATATAGGATTGAAGAAGTAATTGATTATCCTACTAAAAATAAAAACGGCACAGATTATAGAGTAGCATTCATGAGCTCTCAACATAGTAGATTGGTTAGAAATATACGAAATTCAATAAATAACGAGTATCAAGAATTAGGAAATATAGATTGCCTCCTAAATACAGAACTTAATTTAAACTGCTTTGAATTAGACCTGTGTTGCGCATCAAAAAATATGTTTTATAGCACTAATGTTGAAAAGATTAAAATCAAAAATTTAAATTTCACCAGAAAATTTGATTTAAGTTATTTTTTCTACAACTCAGAATTTTTAAGATTTATAGAACTACCTGACGCTACCCCGATTAAACCTAGTGAAAGTTTAGCTTATAGTATCGCTAATATGTTTAGTAATTGTTATTTTTTGGAAAATTTAGGACTGAAAGCGCTAGAAGGAAAGTATGCTCAATTTGAAAACCACAAATCATTCATAGATGGATTCTCATTTTTAAATCTTGATTATTGCGTAAATGCATCAGCTGCATTTCGTGGCTGCCAATCAATTACAAACATATCAATACCTCGATTTACTAATATACTAGATTTAAGCAATTTTGCTTATGACTGCAAGAGCGTTTCGAAGATTGAAGGTTTCGCTACTCATTCAGAAAATAATCCTAAAATTGTATATTTATCTAAAAAAGCAGACGGAGAGTTTGATGACATGACAGAGTCTGAAGAAGTTGATTGGCTTATTGAAAATAATCTTCATTTGCAAACTTGCAATACTAAAAACTTACTTAGCTTACAATCCGCCTTTTATAATTGTGGTCAAATTCAAAAATTAGTTTTTACAGGTTTATCTACGAATAAAGTCAAGGACTTTTCATATACATTTAGCTATTGTGAAAAATTAAGGGAAATTAGAATAGGCTTAGAGTACCACACCAACAATTATAGAAATGAAATCCTAGCTACGGATCGACACAACATACAAGAGTACTGGGAAAATAAAGCTGAAGTACCCACAGAATCTATTAACTTCGTCGGCTCTTTTGGTTCAAGTAAAGGTAATGTTAAAATAAATGGCAAAGGAGATGTTTATGCAGAGTCGATTGGAGGATCACAAGTTAAGGTTTTTCAATACAATGAATCATTAAATCAATGGGATCAAAAAGGAGAAACAATCAGCCCTCCGTCAAATTCTTATAATAAATTTGGTCATGCTATTGAAATTGATGAAAGTGGAGATAGAATTATTATATCAGATTTCCCAGAACCTAGCTCAGCAGGCGCAGGTTATGCGCAAATATTCGAATGGAGCGGCGGTTCTTGGGGTGAGTTAGGCGACACTATAGTATCTCAAGAAAGTTTAAATGATACCTTCGGAGCAGATGTATCGATAAGTAAAGATGGTAATATAGTTGCAATATCCACAGAGGGAGATCCATTAACTCGAAACGCATCGCACCAAGTCGAATTCCAAGTGCAGTCACATGGCACAGTATCCAACCAACCAGGCGGATTTGTAACTATATATTTATCCGAGACATATTCTTCATATACAACCTTTGTTATTGAATTTTCTCAGCCCGAAACAGATCCGACAATAACACAAAACGGCACTACCTTAACTTTAAACTTTCCATATAATAACTTCGGCGTCTACTACCCTTACATAAGCGATATAATAAACTGGCTCAACCTTCAGCCAGGCATTAGCGCAGAAGCATCCAGCACCGTAAACTTAAATAACTCAGGATTAGAGCAAAGTGAATCAGGGCAGACAGCCTACATTTCGCCCATTACCCTTACTAAAGGCACAAAAATCTTTTCTCTCGAAGATTCAAACTGGGTACAGTTAGGTGAAACTATATCCGCTGGGCAATCAATAAATTTAAATCATAATGGTAGTATTATATCAATAGGAGACCCAGAATATAATACAGATACAGCTAATAATGTTGGCAGAGTTGAGGTGTTTGAATTTGATTCAGGAGCTTGGATTAAATTAGGTTCAACAATAGTAGGCCCTGACACTAGTCCTATATTAACGAAAACAGTTGCTAATATTGCTACAACTGACGGCGGAGCTTCCGAAGATCCAGCGAGAGTCATTGAATTAGATTTAACAGAAGAATATTTAAATGTAGAAAATTTTTCTTTGAATTTTTATCAAAATGCAAGTGAGGCAGTCTTAAGTAATGGAGGATTAGATTTAGCAATCAATGTAGATTTTTCTGCGGCAGATGTTAATGAAGACTTTTTCTTTACAATACCTGTTCAAAGAAGAGAGAGCGGCAAACAATGGTGGGGACCAAATTATGTCTATCAGACTGGAGGCGCAATTACAGTTTCTGGGGCTGGGCTCAACACAAACACCACTTTCACATTAACATTTACTGCAGCTGGAACCCCAGCAACCTTCGATCATGATACTAACAATAATACAGTAACCCTAACATACCCAAGGTTTTCATCTAATCAGACTTTTAGAGTCTGGACTACAACTGGGGGTTCAGTAAATTTAAGCATGGGCACAGATCCTTCTGTGATAAGTTTGGTTAATTTTATAAATAATCAGAGTGGATTTAGCGCGACAACTACAGCAAAGACATCGTATGAAGGAAAGTCTCCTCCTGGAACATTACAAGGAACATACAATTCTACTTATTCTGGAGAAGGTCAAGGCCCCTATGTTGAACAATTTGTAAATTGGATCAATAATTCAGTTGAAAATATCTCTGCCAGAATTACAGTTCCTTATGATAGTGAAACAAACTCAGGTATTGAACTAGATCAGTTTTTAAGACCTCAAGACAGATCTGATATTGTAAAATCTTACACAGATGAAGACGATAATAGGTTCGGGTACAATGACATAAATTTTAATGGTAACAGGGTTATTGTCGGCGCTACTCATAGCAATACAGAGGTTGGAGAAGACTCTGGCTTAGTTAAGATTTTTGATTACAACGGCACTGAATGGACTCAAGTAGGCGCCACCATAAATGGGCACGAGTCATTAGCTAAAGAAGGTTTAGTTTCTATCAACAAGGTCGGAAACATAATAATTACTGGAGGAATAAATAAAAGAAACTTTAGAATTTTTAAAGAAATTAATAGTGAATGGATCGAGCAACATTCAGAATCTCACATAATTTCTTCCACAAAAGAAGTTTCGGTAGATATGGATTACTCAGGAGACAACACAATATCAATACAGTCATCTGATGCAGTAGTTCGAACTAGAAAAGAAAGAGAAATACAAATTTACAATGTTAATGGCTTCTTTGATACTAGAGAATGTAGAGATTTTAGTTCAATGTTCGTAAATTGCCTGATGTTAAATCATTTTGGTGGCAAGCTCGTCTACAACTCTACAGCTTCATCACCAGATGATGTTTTTGGCATAATTGACGATAAAATATTTGATTCTCTGGCATTCAATTATAAGAGCGCAGTTCGTATGGATAGAATGTTTCTCAATGTTTTTAAAGATTTTGTATCTGAATTTGTAACCAAACTTGAAACTTTGAGAAGATATTTCTTAATATATGGAAATCAAACATACTATATAGAAAATGTCGAAATGTTCCCCATTGAAACAATTCAAGAAATAGAAGAGCTTATTTATCTATTCTTTAACCTTAACGACCCCTCAGATCTGCCCATTAAAAATACTGCAACATCTTTATTCTACAGCTCGCTTGGGATTGAAAGCCTAGCTTCAACAAAACGTATTTATTCAGCTATTAATGCTGGTCAAACAAATAATATAGTTGGATGGACTGTAGAAGCCGATGCCGACACGATATTAAGTGATTATGAAATTCCATCAACTATTACAGATGATAGTATTAATACTGCGCTATCAGTTTATTATGATTCGCTAGCGCCATTTTTCGCAGAAAATGACACATATTCTTTTGTCCCAGAACACAAATCTTTTTTTCTTAATTTTAATGATAGAGAAATAGATTCTGAACTTAGTTTAGGTAGTATATTTTACAACAGTCAAAATATTGAGAATGTCATTTTTTTAAAGAATCCAAATTTTAAAAACAAAATTAACAACATTTCAAGTTCTTTTTTTGATTGCAGGAGATTAAGAGACTTCATAGATTTAAGGGGCTTCGATTTTAACACTTTACAGACTACAAATAATTTTGCGAGAGATTGCCACCATATTAAGTATATATTTTTCGATGATACATTTTTGAGTGAAGGTAATACAACATCTGATATTTCATTTATGTTTTATAACTGTTTTTTACTTCAATCTGTAAATGCTGAAAATTGGATAGGTAATAATCTATACACGATGGCTCATGTTTTCGCAAATTGCCACTCTATTGAAGTGATTAATTTTTCTAAACTAAATCCAGAAAAATGTTTACTTTTTAATAATGCATTTGAAGAATGTAACTCAATTAATGAATTAAACTTAAATAATTTCTCAACTGCTTCAGGAATCCGTTTTGATTATATGTTTCAAAACGTGGGTGCAGCTTATCCTGCATGGGAATTTATTTATGAAGAATACGGCCCTCCAGGTAGTGCTGGTACAGTATCAACTGAGCAGCCTGACCTTTATTACGCCGAAGGAGTTAATGGCTACTTACTTAATAATTACGTAAGAGATGAGTCTGGTAATATAATACCCCCAAGTTCTGCAATCGATTTTCAATTTTACCGAAACCAAGTTTACGGAAATTGGTATGCGCTTTACTATGGAAGTCTTAACAGTTATTATTATCAGCAGGATGGATTTCTTTACATAGTTTTAGATTTTTTAAGAGATAATTTTTACAGAGAAGCTCAGTTAACGATGCCTACGCAAGAAGAATACACTATGTATATAGATAGAAAATGGGATTACTCGGAAGGATTGGATTCCTTAGACTTAACAAGCTTTGATATCTCTAACGCTTACCAAGCACAGAGATCTACCTACAATACTCGTAGCACAAGTCATTTAGTAAGTACCAGATACCGCGAACTTTTTGAAGATAAATACTTACCACAGCTATTAGGTAATTCAAGGCACTGGAACCCAGATCTTGTGAATGCTAATTCATACGTTTCGCTATTCCTAAAACATAAAGCTCTTAATAATAATTTTTATTTTGAAAAAATCAATGATTCAGACCACCCATTTGACTACATGGAACAAATTTTTCAGGAATATGAAAAAGCTTATGAAATCGATCCAACTTCTTCGTTAGAGTATTCTCTTTCCCACCCCATTTATACTGTTTATACTAATTACAAATATGGCCTTTCTGGTGGCATAACTGGCATGTTCGAAGGGTTAACTATTAATACTTTAACCATACCTGAAAATTTTAAAATAAATAATCATTCCAAAAAATTCGCTAATTTGGATCTTTCCAGTGGTACTGCATCACTTATGAAAGATATAATAGAGACAAAAAGTTCAAAATTATTTTATAGCGAAAATGAAATTTTAGATTTTGTTAATAATTCGAACTGGGATCCTACGAATTCTACAACTCTTAATAGCCCCCTTTATGGCGACTTTGTTATAGCTTTATCACCATCTTGCGAAGCTCTGTTTAGTACGATTAGAGTAAATGAATTAAATATTTCCAATGAATTCTTAGAAAGTTTATCGGCAACTAGAGATATAAGTCGATTATTTGCCTCAGCATGTTGTAGAAACTTTAATGAAAATTGGGCGTTAAAACCTTATGAGTTCAATCGTTCTTCGTACGTTTCTGGAGGCGCAATAAAAACTAATCTGACCGATTTTTCAAAAATCGACACCAGCTCAGCTTTAATTTTTACATCCGCTTTTGCGGAAGCGATGCTTGAAAACTTAGACTTATCTACATTAAATACAAATAATGCTTTTGATCTTACATACACATTTGCCCGCTGGGACTTAAGCCTAAACCCCCTAGTTCTTTCAAGCATGGATACATCTAGCGTTCGTGCAATGGTTGGAACCTTCTCATACATAAAGGATCTTAGCTCACTAACAACAGTACCTAACTCAGTAGATCTATCTTTTTTAAATTTTAAAAAAGTTACAAACATTAGTGAAATATTTAGAATGACTCATGTTAATATTATAACGATGCCGACTTCTCGTCATTTATTTAAAACCAGCGCTGATACTAATTTATTCAATATATCTTATGCTTTTAATGCGGATTATAGCAAATATAGCCCTAATGAAGCTTTTCATTTCAATAATATTAAAGAAATGTTTGATAAAATTAATTTATTTATACGCAACATATGTCTAGGAAATACCTCTGATCTTACGAGTCTATCTAATTTATTCGATAGCAGATTTTCACGACTATCAATTAATCACAGACCCATACATGGAAGATTAACATCTCTAAATGAAAACCAAAGTGATTATAATTCAATAGTAGACCCAAACTATACATCACGCCAAGACTTTTTAGATAATGAAAGTGAATATAATTACAGGGCGTACGGGCCTACCTTCTTTTTTGATGATGATTTAACAGACCTTTCAAACCAAGATTACATATTAGATGTTACTCCGCTAGATATGGGGGGGTTTAGGCAAAACAACATCCAGCAAGATTGGCGTTATATGTTCTCTGGTATAGCAGTAAAAGGAATTAAAGGTATAAATGAAATCAATTTTGACGTAAGAAAATTATCATCTTATGGAAGTTACAAATTAAGTAATATCTTCCAGTTTTACCTTTACCACTCTTTTACGAATTACAGAACTTCTCCTTCAGCAGCAACAAACGGCTTCGTAGGCTCAGTAGGCTCAATAAACGAGGTTCTATCACACACAATAGATATATCTCATTGGTGTACAGAAGGAACAAGCGAGCCATCTCGTTTTGTGCAAGGAATTAACTCAATCACTAAAGAAGTCGTACTTATTGATTACAATACATCGCCTCCCTCAGAATACGTCACATTCAGAGCGCCAGACTGGGGCTTGGCATGCAATATAAACTTAGAATATACAATATCTAATATTACGCCAGGTTCAAGAGTTCAAGTATATAACCTAACTCAAACATATGAGGTTTATAATGATATAGTCAATGCAAATTCATTGGTAGATTATTTTACTCAAAACGAGATTCAAGAAGGCGATGAAATAAGGATAAGAGTTACTTATGTAAATGGAACTTCAGCTAATCAGCCTATAGAACTAATTGAAGAAATTCAATACCCAGGCTTAAATATTTCCCTTGATACATCAAGCTCTACAATTTATAACGGAATTGGTATTGATGGTTCTACTGTTTCAGAGTTCGATGCCTCGTACAGCCTTCCGCCAGTGATCCAAATCGCTGACCAAAATAACGAAACTTTTCTAAATAGATTTATAGCTTGGTTCTTTAACGAAATAACAACGGAGAGCGGAATAAGTTTTTTATATAATGCTTTTATAATTAAATCCCCAAATCAAGTAATAATTAATTCTGATAACAATTATTATCCCGATTACCTTAATAGATACATAGGCGCAACAAAACTTGAAAATACAAAATTAGATACATTATATTTTAAAGGCGGATCCATATATCCATCAGATGGCTCATCCCCTAAAACAGAAGATAGTAATGAAATTATTTTTGATGATTTTATTATTGATTTATCAGCGAAAGATCCGAGTTACGAAGGGCTAGACGTCGAATTTGTTTTAGTGGAAACGGGAAGCTTCGAGGCTAACGTAAGCACGGATTGTATAGATTGCTTGGGTTCGGAAACCACTCAAGAAGTTTTAATAACGGAAGAGTTTTATATAGCTAAAACGGAAGTAACTCAATCTCAATATGAACTAATAACTCGCAATAACAACTTAGGTTTAAGCACGAACCCAAGTCAGTATACTGGGCCCAATTTACCAGTTGAGCAGGTTTCATGGGATAATGTTCAAGATTTCTTCACTATACTAAATACTGAATATTTAGACATTCTACCAATAGGGTGGAGCTTTAGTCTACCCTCAGAAGCTGAGTGGGAATTTGCAGGCAGAGGAGGAGTTAACTCTGGATACTACTGGGGAGATACAATTGATTCCTCGAAAGCTAATTATAATTGGGACGGTGGCCAAAACGATGGGCGTGATACCAACAAAACGGTCGATGTAAGCACTTTTGCTCCAAATCCTCTAGGACTTCTTGATATTCACGGTAATGTATCTGAATGGGTATTAGATCCATTTCAAATGCAATACCCTGGGACATCTACTAAAGATCCAAATGATTATCCTTATGGAGTAGCTATAGATCCATTCTCTTTTGCGAATTCAGACGAAAGAATAATTAAAGGAGGCGCGTGGAACGATGGAGCAGACGCATTAAAATTCGCATATAGATCGAAGGCTCTAAAAAACGCAAAGAGTCGTTCATTAGGGTTCAGAATAGCCATACGAAAATCTCCCCTTGTATTGTTTAACAGAGATACTTTTATTTTAGTAACCTTTGATACCTCAGGATCTATGTCTGGAGCTGAACCTGAAATAAGAGCAGCTCTTTCTGGTAGTTACTTTAAGCAAGGTAGCACTACAGAAAGAAACCCAGAGTCAATTAGGGCAGTTCTACAAGATTATTATGCCACAGGAGGAACAGAATTTGAAGGTAATACTAACCCTGCGACAAATGGAAGAGACGAATACGACATAAAAGTACGATTTATAGAAGATCCATCAGAAAGGCATTGGGAATATATAAGAAATAGTAAAGGGACGGGTTTAGGGGTAGGAGTGGGTGACGATTTCGAAGGAGCTAAGGCTATTATATCTTTAGCCTTTCAGGATGAGTCAAGTCCTTACCGTAACAGCGCCACCAACACCCAAAGCCAACAGGATGTATCAAATTTAAAAGCAGAAATACTAGCTCTACCAAACGGCGTTTTATTCTTTGGTCATGCTTTCCACGTAACAGGGACTGCTGCATTCAAAACTTACCTGCAAGACATTCAAAACGGCAAGTCGGGACTTAGCAGTAATTTTACTTTTCAAGATGAGCCATGGAACGAAATGATTGGATTTTCATATGATTTAAATGAAAATGAATCTACTTTATTTTTTAGGAATAAAATTTTAGAAGCTATAGAGGAAAAGGGTTATCAATTACCTGATTTATTTTAAATCAATTTGATATTGACTTTGATCTTTATTCAGTCTATAATCGTTATATATAAAATTATGAAAGATAAAACAGGAGAACTACTAACAAAAAATATTGCAGGGGTAAATAGAATTTTACCTCATAAACATAAATACGCATGGGATTTATTTTTAAAAAGTTGCGCTAATAATTGGATGCCTACAGAGATATCAATGCAAAACGATATTCAGCAGTGGAAAAATAACGAAATTACAGATGATGAAAAACTTCTAGTTAAACGTTGTCTTGGCTTTTTTGCTGGGAGCGAGTCCTTAGTTGGCAATAATCTACTTCTTTCGGCCTTTAAATTTGTCACTGACGCTGAATGCCGACAGTACATATTGCGCCAGGCATTCGAAGAAAGCTTGCATAATCTTACGGTAGTTTATATATGCGATAGTTTAGATCTGGATATTGAAGAAGTTTTTACTGCGTATGAAACTATTCCTAGTATAAAAGCTAAAGATGACTTTCTAATGAGTATTACTAACGATATTACCCGTCAAGATTTTAACCCACACAACAAAGAAGGTAAACAAGAAATACTAAGAAACTTCTTAACTTACTGGATCGTCTGCGAAGGAACTTTCTTTTTTAGTGGCTTTGCAATGTTACTTGCTTTAGGTAGGCAAAATAAACTGCAAGGAGTTTCTGACCAAATAAAATATACATTAAGAGATGAAAGTTCTCACATCGCATTCGGAACTTATTTAATTAATACATTAATTGAGCAGAACCCATCAATATGGACTAAAGCTATTCAAGATGAATTCGTAGAGCATATAAAGAAAGCTGTAGAGCTAGAAATAGCATATGCTCATGATGTACTTCCAACAGGAATACTAGGATTAAATGCAGAAATGTTTGTAGATTACATGTATTATATAGGCAACAGAAGATTAGAAGCTATAGGCTTAGATTATCGCTTTCCGAGCGACAAAAACCCATTTCCATGGCTAGGAGAAGTAGTAGATGTTCAAGCTATGGGCAACTTCTTTGAGAGAAGGGTTAGAGAGTACCAACAAAGTGGATCTCTAGAAGACGATTTTTAATTATTTATTACTCGACCTTTTAGCTTTCTCTAAAGCTTCTTTGGATGGGCGATCTTTATCTCCAGGTTTAGCTGGTTTATAATTTTTGCCCATCCTTTTTTTCTTGTCTCTAATATTTTCCCATAAACCTTTTTTATGTCCAGGAGCATGACCAGCTTCAGAATCTTGTTTAATTTTCTTTTGTAATTCTTCATGAGTTTTTCCTGGCATAAACATAGTTTTTCCATTCTGTTTTTGCTCGTGTATTCCATTTAGTCCTAGTTTCTTTGCGGCTTGCATAGCTTCACCAGGATTGTCAAAAATATATTTAGCTTGGGATTCGGCAGCCTTTGAATCTTCTTTCTTAGACTCTTTTTTATCTTTTGATTTGTCAGATTCTTTATCTTTTTTTTCGTCAGGTTTACCACCTTTCTTCTTCATAATAACTTTTTGTAAAGCAGGGGGTAATTTCTTTTGCTCTTTAGAGAGTTCCGCTTCTATATCTTCTTTAAAAATTCCATCAAAATCAGCTTGGGACTCATCAAGTAAATCAAATTTTTTAATATCTAAATCAACTTCTATACGCTCTTCTTGAGTGATTCCCCAATCTCCATCATCCTCAAGATACACGCTGGATGCTTTAGCTACGTCTTGGTCAGCTTTACGATAAGAATCTTTGACTTTACCGCCCCTTTTCATTTTCAAAAACATATTGACTCTAGCCATTGCCCATCCACCCCTTGTCATGCCAGGTCGATGAGAGGTAGAGAAAGCTCCAGCTCCTCTTCTGTATATTTTTTTTAATTGTCCAAGAGTAACTTTTTTACTTGGATTTTTTTTATTATGATCAGAAACTTTTTGCTTTAAACCACTTATAACTTTTTCTGAAAATGTAATCTTTGAACCTTTTTCTCCAGCACTCCCAGCTTTATTTTTGTTTGAACCTTTTTTCTTCTCTGAAGGTTTGGCTGGAGTTTGAGCGGCACTTTTAGGACCAGACCTAGCCTCGCTTTCGTCTAAAAATTCTACCATTTCTTGCTCAGTACCATCTTCCCCCTTAGTCATTTTAGTAACACTCTTCTTACTCCACATCTTACAACTCCAATATTTAGCCTTAGTCTTAGGTCCAGGATTGTCGCAGCCATGTCTAGCTCTAAAGCTTTTTCGTCTTGCAGGATCATCTCGCTTTATAGACATATTCGGATCTCCGAAATTAACTTTTACCACATTACCTTTATCATTTTTAACGTAAACTGAAAACTTCTTCGGTCCACCAGGAGTCCTGAATGGTTTATTTAACTTTTTCCCTTTATTTTTTTCAGCAGCCCAAGTTTCTTCTGAAATAACTTCCTCAGTTCCTTGTTGCGCTAATAACTGATCTTTAATTTGTTTGGTAAAATCTAATTCTTTCATAAGGGAATTTACACATTATTTATTTAATAAATAAAACTTTTTATATTTTTTGCGTGTAACATTGATTATGGAATACAGTAAACAAGGAGTACCAGGAAAACTTATTAATACTCAAGTGGCCTCAGCCAATCTTGGTGAAGTTACTGAGTTTGAGGGGCAAAGAATTCAATCTGCTTATTTCTCAACTTGCGGAGATACGATAGGTATACAAGCTCCAGAAGGTAGATCAATTGTAATAACTGACGTAATTCATGGGGCTACAGGAGGCACTACTGGAGATAGTACTGATTTAGAGCTGTGTCATAAAGACTCAAAATCATCCTTAGCTTCGACTAGAATAGTTTTTCTAGTTATGCCAGCAAGAACAACCCATACTTTTTTTACTCCAATTTTATTACCTCAAAGTAAATTTTTAAACTTTAGAGCTGGATCTGATCTCACAATTTGCTATTACATAGTTTAGTCTTGACTTTTATATAAATATCACCTATAATCATATGGTGATTAAAAATAAAAACAAAAAAGACATTCTTGCCAACATAGTAAATATTCCTAAAACTCAAAAACGAGCATTTTGGGCGCGTGAATTTAAAATCTTAAATGACTTAATGAGGCTATTCCCTAATGAATCTTTCTGGAATTTAATCAACTTTAAAGAAAAAAAAGATTCTTTAATATTTTATAAATCAGAACACGGAATAAAAGTACTTAAAATATTATATAATGAATATAATTATCAACCTAGAGTCACTCCTAAAATTGAGTTAGGTGAAAAATTTGGCGAAGATAAGATCGTATCAAGCAATAAAAACACAATTAAAAACTTTTTATCATAATGACAGAAACACAATCAAATACATTTTTAAAATCTTTCCTTAAAAACAATAAAGAGTATCACTATAATTTTGAAGAAGAGATAGATTATAAAGTCTCAAGCGGCAGTCTTAGAATGGACTTTGAGCTTGGAGGAGGATTCGGCCCAGGGCTGCACAGGTTTGTAGGAATGAATGAGGGGGGTAAAACATCCGAATCTCTAGAAGTTATGAAAAACTTTTTAAATACGCAAGAAAAAAGTAAAGGTTTTTTCATTAAAGCAGAAGGGCGGTTAAGTCCTGAAATGAGGTTACGCTCAGGAATAAATTTTGTATTTTCTGAAGATGAATGGGTTGAAGGAACTTGTTTTGTTTTCGAAAGCAACGTTTATGAAACAGTTTTAGAGGTTATGAAGATGTTAATATTAAACAATGACGACGGAAACAAATACTGCTTTGTGCTTGATTCTCTAGATGGACTAATCACTAAAGATGACTTAAATAAATCTTTTGAAGATGCTCATAAAGTTGCTGGAGGAGCGCTGCTTGGCGCAAAGTTCATGCAAAGAATGAGTATATCTTTAGCGAAAAGAGGTCACATGGCGATATTCATATCTCAAGTGAGAGCAGACATCAAGATAGACCCATACTCAAAAGCACCAGTAAGGCAAACTAGCGCAACTGGAGGTAATGCTTTATTACACTTTGCAAATTTTATATTAGAATTTCAGCCTAGGTTTAAAAAAGATATTATATTAGAAGATCAAGCTAAACCAGTTTGTCCAGATAAAAATCCTATGCTCGGACATCTAGTAAGTATCGCAGTTAAAAAGTCTCCCAACGAAAAAACAAACTATACATTAAACTACCCAATTAAATATGGAAGACAGGGGGGTAATTCAGTGTGGGTTGAGAGAGAGATTATAGATATGCTTTATTTATGGGGTTATATAAATAAAAAAGGAGCATGGATTAGTGTCGAAGAAGAGTTTATTAATATATTAAAAGATAATAAATTTGAATTTCCCGAAAAAATACAAGGTGACTCTAAATTAAATAATCATTTAGAAGAAAATGCGGACTTAGTTAAATTTTTAATTAATCATTTTAAAGAAATTATATCCAAGTGAAGTTTAAAACTACCTCTGGAGTGATTAAGCGAGCAAAAACTCCTAAAAAATATTTTATTAATTGGAGCGCAGAAAGCAAAAGTAAATTTCAAAAAAGCGTAAAAGATTTTCTTTTTGATTTTTGGCGCTATGACGTAGTGCTTGAGGAATTTCCTATCCCTGGAAGTAGACTTTCAATAGATTTCTTTAATGTAAATAAAAAAATTGCAGTAGAAGTTCAAGGAGATCAGCATATTAAGTATGTACCTTATTTTCACCAAACAAAAGGCAACTATCTCCATCAATTAAGAAAAGACAAAGATAAAGAAAATTTTTGTAAAATAAATAATATTACTCTAGTGGAAATATTCACGGACGATGCTGTATCCAAAGATTTATTTAAAAAGTATAATATAGATTTATAGTGTAAAGTTCTTTATGAGAGATTTCGATCCAAACAATTTAGGGCGCTTTGAAATGCCCGAAGAAATATTTGAAAAAATATATGAACTTTCTGGAGGTGTAGAAGAATCCTCCAAAGGATTCTTGTTAGCTTATGTAAACAGCGAAGGAGAACCAATAATACATTCTAAAGCTCCAAATCAAATAGTGCATATGGGGTTGATTAAGGCTATCGAGCAATTCCTTATTCAAATGGAATCTCAAGAAGATATGCCTCCTCCGTCAGAAGATTAATCTTGACTTTTAAGGAGTTTATTGATATCATTAAAATATGATATCGTCAAACGAACTAGAACAACATGTATTGGCTGGATTAATAAGGTATCCAGATATATTCCATGACATTGAATATTTTATAGATGAAAAAGATTTTTATGATGAAGACTCTATAGTGCATAAAACTATATTTAAAATCATAAAACAATTAGCAAACGCATCTGAACCTATAGATCCAGTTATTATAGCAGAAAGAATTAATTCTATCGGAATTAGTTTTGAAGATAATATAAATGTATCTGATTATGTCCAAGCATTATCAATGCGGAGAGTAGCAAAGAATCAAGTTATGTCTTCCTGCAAAGAGCTTAAGAAGCTGACAGTAAAAAGAGAGATTTGTAATTCTGCTAAAGAAGTAATTTCTTCAGTCAAAAGAATGCCAGCTGAATCTTCTTATTCAGAAATTGTGGGAGAAGCTGATGCGGTATTCAATAAAACTATCAACGTTTTTGACTCAGGGCAAGACGCCCCTATGAATATCTATGAAAATATGGAGTCCATGATTGAAGAGTTAGGGAATAACCCCGTAACTGATTTTGGAATGAAAGGCCCGCATAAGAAATTACATGATCTATATGGATCGCTTCTTAGACCAGGCAACATTACAGTCATAACAGCTAGGTCTGGAGTGGGTAAGACTCAATTTTGTATGGATTTTTGCACGAAAGTTTCAGCAGAACATAATGTTCCTATATTACACTTTGATAACGGCGAAATGAGTTTCGAAGAGCTCACAATGAGGCAGTGTGCAGCACTCAGCGGAGTACCCTTACATCTTTGTGAAACAGGCAAGTGGAGGACTGCGGGAGAAGAAGTATGTAATAAAATTAGATCAGTGTTCCCTAAAGTTAAAGGTCTACAGTTTTACTATCAAAACGTCGGGGGTCTTTCTGTTAATGAAATGATTAGCTTAGTAAAAAGATTTTATTACGGGAAAATCGGAAGAGGTAATCCGCTAATATTAAGTTTTGATTATATTAAAACCTCTTATTCGGAAAATGGCTCCAACATGAAAGAGTGGGAGCAAATTGGTAAAATGGTAAATGACTTTAAGAAGTGCATACAACGAGATATTGTTGTTGATGGAAAACCAGTCATACCTATGATTACTAGCGTACAAACTAATCGAATGGGGATCAGTCAAAACAGAAATTCGGACGCTGTTGTTGAAGATGAAAGCGTGGTATCATTATCAGACAGAATTACTCAGTTTTGCTCTCATATGTTTTTCTTAAGGCCAAAAACTACCGATGAGGTAGAATCAGATATGGGATTCGGAACCCATAAACTAATAAATCTAAAATCTAGACATTTAGGTGATGACGTTTTTGGTGCCCTAGAGCCAGTTAAAATGCCAGATGGTAGATTGAAGAAAAATTATATCAATTTAAATTTTGATAATTTTGGCATAACAGAAGTAGGAGATTTAAGAGATCTAGTCGAACATCTAGAGGCTACAGGAGAGCCTATGATGGATGGAGATTCAGAGTTGCCTGATTTATTTTCTTAATAATGAGTCCTGATACTATTAAATCTGTGTTAAGTGAGCTCGGCTACAATTTAGTAGACCGAGGTTCTTACTGGCAAACTAATGCTCTCTTCCGCAATGGAGACAACTCGACCGCTATCCAGATATATAAAAACTCTGGAGTATGGAAAGATTACGTCTCAGGAACCTCCTTTATGCCTTTCAAGACTTTAATTCAAGCTACATTAAAAACTAATGATAAAGAAATTATAAATAAATATTTAAAAAACATTGACACTCTTGACTTAGATAGCGTCGAACGTCAATATAAACCTACTCAAAAAATTATGTCAGAAGAAATATACCCAAAATCCGATATAGATAAATTTTTACCTCATTATAAATTTTATGAAAATAAAGGTATATCTAAATCTATTCTACAAAAACTAAAGTCAGGATTCTGTACAGAAGGTAAGATGCATAATCGATTTGTATTTCCTATTTTTAATGAAAGCGGAATGATTCATGGATTAGCTGGTAGAGATATGCTTAAAGATGCTCCGAATAGACCCAAATGGAAACACATGGGGCAGAAAAACAACTGGATATACCCCTTACACGATGCAGACTCTCTAGCTAGAGAACACATAGACAACAAAGAAGAAGTTATTTTAGTTGAAAGTATAGGAGATTTATTATCTTTACACGAGTCAGGCATTTATAATTGTCTTGTAACTTTCGGACTCTCTGTTTCTCCTAAAATGATATGCGCCTTGGTCTCTCTAGCTCCTAAAAAAATAATATTATCTTTTAATAATGACTCAGACAAAGAAGAGAATAGAGGTGCAGATGCCTGCGTCAAAAACTATTTAAAGCTATTAGATTATTTTGATCAAAATTCATTATGCATATGCCTGCCCACAAAAAATGATTTTGGAGATATGAATATAGACGAAGTATCACAATGGCAAATTAAATTATCCAATATAGACCAACTAAAACAACAACAATATATTTTAAAAAGATCAAGCGAATTAAGATCTAATAAAAAATTAGCTGAAAGCTTATATAAAAAAACAAAAAAAATAAAATTATGAAACGTGATGTTAGATTATCCGCCAGTAGAATTAGTACATTAAAAAAATGCAGTTGGACATATTGGGTAAAGTACGTACTCAAGCTTCCTGACACAACCAATGCTGGAGCAAGTAGAGGTTGGATCTGCCACTTGATCTTTGAAATTCTTGGTGAGCCGCGACACAAAAAAGTTTATGATCGGCTTTTAGTAGCGAAAGATATTTTTGAGGTTGAATCAATCAAGAGGCTTGTAATGTATCATGCTCGTAAAATGAATGTTGACGATGCAGAAAATCTTCAGCTTATTAGTGACATGACAATGGCTGGCTTAAACTTTGATTTCTTTGGGGACACATTCGCAAAACCCGACTTAGCTATTTCTGAAAAAGAATTCTTACTTGATGTGAATGAAGATGGGAAAAGGTATAAAGTTTTAGGGTTTATTGATAAATTATTTCTTTATAAATCTGCCAGTAAAGCCTTAATCAGAGATTTTAAAAGTAGCAAGAGTGTTTTTAAAGGTAAAGATCTTGAAGATAACCTGCAAGACTTAATTTACTGCTTGGCAGTAAAAAGAATATTTCCTGAATATAAAAATAGAGTAATGGAGTTTTTGTTTCTTAAGTTTAATCTAGAGTCAAAAGGTAAAGTAATGATGCCTACAATTCTTAATGACGAGTTAGATGGGTTCGAATATGAACTCACGCAAATCCAAAACTACTTGGAAAACTTTTCAGAAAAAGATGCTATGTCTAATTTTGCAGCTGACCAAGGGTTCCCTAAAGATGGAAGCTTTGGAGGTCTATTAGCTTGCGGTAAAGACGGTTTTAAAATGAGTCGCGGTTCTCCAGTTTTAGACGAGAATGGAGAGCCAATAAAAGCATTCATATGTCCCTTTAGAAAAGGTTTTAATTATTATGTATTAATTAATTCGGAAAATAAAATAATCAAAAGTTCTTTTGTAGATGAAAAAGAAAAACTTATCGCAAAAGAGGGTGAGACTATCGAATTAAGAGAATACAAAGGGTGCCCTAAATGGATTAACTCATAGGCGATTATAACCCCAAGAAGAACGCAAAAATGCGTTCCAATCCTTATAAGGGTGAGCGCTATCCAGAGAGCCTTCTAGGCCCCATTTATGAGCCAAATATCCTTCTATTTTTTCAATCATAGTATTATCGTTATGCAAAATACATTCGCCAAAAAAGCCTTCTACAGAAAAAGCGCCGCCTTCATTCATTCCCAAATTAAAATAATTAAGATGATTATTTCCAGTATCCCCAGTATTCTTTTCATCTCCATTTACTCTAATTGCAGAATTAGGGCCTGTTGGAGTAAACTCGATTGAGATTAATACACTAGTCCTTAAGGTTAATCCACTAGCGCCAACTACTTTATTACTCGATCCAGTTCCACCAAAGATCTGAAGAGCTGTATTCGAACTTACAGATCTAGCCATTATTCTTTTCCCAGGTGATACAGAATTCGTTCCAGAAAAGTAAAAATGTTGAACATTTGTAGGAGCTGTAATAATATTGCAAATAAAACTTATGCAAAAACTTTTACTACTTCTATTATAACTGAAATTTGAATTACGAAAACCGCTATTAGTACCCGCATATTCCATAACATTTAAATTATTTAAAGTTCTCGTATTTATTGTAGGCGCAGCATTGGCACTTGGTACTGTTAAATTAACCCCGTTACCGCTTTTATCATTCCATTGAGTTACGCTATTTGATGTGTGCTGAATCGTTGAAGCATCGCTTGCATCCCACCAAGCAAGAGTAGGAATCTCACTAGGGGACCAAGGAATAATAATTTGCCTATTTAATGCATCAAGAATTTCATTTACTTTATTTCTTGTTTCATTAAGATCTACTTGAGTTTGATCAGAGTTTAATTTATCTACCATTTCAATATTTATTACACTGTTTTGTTATTGTATAATTTGAAATACCTTTCATCATCGTTAATCACATCAAGATACTTAGGTTGATAACAATCCAACCTATAGAAATAACTAGATTGATCTGGAGTTGGTTGATTAGTTTCTTGCGCTTTACCCCAATATGTATACATTTTAATTAAATCGCCAGTAGAATGTTTTGTTTTGGAAAAATTCTTATCTGGTTTTTTATCTTTTTCAAATCCGATTGCATTAAATATTATAGTTTTATATGGATTAAGAGGACACTCCTCCATATATTTAATTAATTTTCTCCCCCTAATCATACCATCCTGCTTCGGGCTAAATCCCTTCTTTAAAAAAAGCCAGTCGAACAATATAATATTAGTATTAGATCTTTTGTGGTTAATTGGGCAATAATTAAGATAGTTTAACTGATACCCGCCTCCCAGATCCACAGAATTATATTCTTTGCAATAATTTATGTTATACCGCTCTCTTATGTAAATAAACATAGGGTCACCTTCTATTTCATCAGAACGATAATTATCTTGACTTAACTCAATCAACATGTTATTATTATATTTATATGATACCAATTTTCAAAAGTCATTATTCAATTGGAAAATCTATCTTAACTTTAAAAAATCCAGAAAAAGTTGAAGAAGATGGCGCTGATAGTGTTTTCTCTATAGCTCAAGAGTACAAACTCAAACAAGTTTGCTTAGTGGAAGACTCTCTAGTCGGCTTCTTAGAGGCAAAAAAAACCTCCGAAGAGTTAGGTATTAATTTATATTTTGGACTTAGAATAGAAATTGAGAATGGTAATTCCTATAAGGTAATTATCTTTGCTAAAAACAGTGAAGGCGTTAAAGACTTAAACAGTATATATAGTGACAAATTTTGTTCAGAAGAAAAGTTTTCTATAGATTCACTTAAAGCTTTATGGACAGATAATCTCCTGTTGGTCATACCTTTTTACGATTCTTTTATATTTAACAATACATTATCTTTTGCGGGATGCATGCCTGATTTTAATTTTACAAATCCATCTTTTTTACTAGAAGACAACGGCTTGCCATTTGACCATATAATAAGAAAAAAAGTATTAGATTACTGCAATACAAATCAACTCGAAACATTAGAAGCTAAAAGTATTTATTATAAAAACAAATCTGACTTTGATGCTTGGTTAACTTATAAAATTGCGACAAATAGACGCTTCGGAAAGAATCAATCATTATATTGCCCTAATTTTGATCACCTTGGTAGTGATGAATTTTGCTTCGAATCTTACCTCAATAAAAATGACAGACAAACTTCTTAGATTTAATAAAAAACAAAAATATATATATTTTGATTTCGAAACTTGTGGCTTAAATTTAGCCTCAAAAGAAAACAAACCTTGGCAGCTTGCGTTTATAGTATCCGATGGAACTAAGATTGTTTCAGAAAAAGATTATTTAATCAAGTGGGACACTCTTGATATTTCTGATGGAGCCGCAAAAACAACGGGATTCTCTAGAGCTAAATACAACAAGCTTTCTGTTGACCCAACAATGGTTCTCGATGAATTCGAGAAATACATTTATGACGATCAATATTTAATTATAGGACACAATATACTAGGTTTTGATATTTATATACATAATATATTCAGAAAGCTACTAGGTAGAGATACAGACTATTCTTACATAAATAGATGTATAGATACATTATCTTTATCGAAAGCTAAATTAAAAGAAATTAAATTTGACAAAAATCAAACTTTAATTAATTGGCAATACAGATTAAACTCTTTTAGAGAAAGAGGAATGAAATGTAGCTTAAAAGTTATGTGCAAATTGTACGATATACCCTTTGACGAATCAAAACTGCATGACGCATTATATGATATCAGAATTAACAAACTATTATTCGAGAAATTATTATGGCAAATAGATATTTAAAATTTAAAGAAAACTTCTCAAACTACGATGACTGTATTGATCCAGGAGTAAAACTCCCCGAGATTAATATTACTTTGGAACAAAAAAAAGAGCTTAAATGTAAACCTAACTGTTCAAACCTAGACTACCTCAAGGCTTTGTGCTGGAAAGGCGTCAGGGACAAAGGTGTAGACAAACTCAAGAACAAGCAAGACTATTATGACAGAGCTAAAACAGAGTTAGAAATTCTAGACAAGCTTGGGTTCGTTGATTACATTTTATTAAATTGGGACATTCTTAATTATTGTCACGAAAACGATATCCCAACAGGCCCAGGAAGAGGGTCAGCTGCAGGATCTTTGGTTCTTTTTTTAATCAGAGTAACTAATATTGATCCTGTTAAATATGATTTATTTTTTGAGAGGTTTGTAAGTGAGAGTCGAGCTAAGAAAATTGAAAAAAATGGAGTCACGTATTTAGATGGCAGCTTATTAGCAGATATTGATAATGATATTTCCTACGAAAGAAGAAAAGACGTTATTTCTTATATAGAAAACAGATTTCCAGGCAGAACCGCTAAGATTTTAACACTAAATACATTAAGCGGAAAACTTTGTATTAAAGAATGTGGCAAAATTGTAAAAGAATTGTCCGAACAAGACGTAAATTTAGTTAGCTCTTATATACCTAAAAGATTTGGCGAAGTAGCTCCCTTAAGAGATGCCTATAATGAATCTCAAAAATTTAAAGAATGGGTAGATTCTAATGAAAAAATATTCAAAATTGCAAAGAAAATAGAAGGTTTAAATAAAAATACTGGAGTCCATCCTTCAGGCATAGCAATTTGCCATCAAGATATCAGTAGAGCTTGTCCCATCCAAAAGACTAATGACGGAGCTTTTGTTACAGGATATGATATGAATTGGGTCGCAGAGTTAATGGTTAAATTCGATATCTTAGGATTGAGAACACTGACAGTTATTCATGACACTTGTAAGCAGTTAAATATTTCCCCAGAAAGTATTGATCTAAATTCAAAAGCAATTTTTAAACCACTCAAGAATCTAGAAAACCCACATGGCTTATTTCAAATCGAAGCCGACACAAACTTTCGGGTGTGTAGAAAAATTAAGCCCTCAAGCCTAGAGGAGCTCAGTGCTGTTGTTGCCATTGCTCGTCCAGGAGCTCTAGAATTCATGGATAATTATTCGGACTATATTCGAACAGGTGACTTTCAAAGCGTTCATCCATTTTTTGATGAAGTATTGAATTATACAGGCGGTATACCTCTTTACCAAGAACAATTAATGAAAATGGCCGTTAAAGTCGGATTCACTCTTGATGAAGCAGAGCAGCTAAGGAGAATAGTTGGAAAAAAGAAAGTTAAAGAAATGCCTCAATGGAAGTCTAAAATTTCAGAAAAAATTCGAGAGAAGAATTTAGATGAAGAAATTGGAGAAGTTTTGTGGAAGGTCGCAGAAGATAGTGCAAATTACTCTTTTAATAAATCTCATTCTATATCCTATGCAACTCTTGCAGCATGGACAGTTTATTTAAAATTTAAGTACCCAAAACAATTCTTCTTAAGCCTTTTAAAGATGACGGAATACGAACCATCTCCACAAGAAGAAATAAGTAAAGTTTCCAGAGAATTAAGTTTTTTCAACATACAACTTTTACAACCTGATTTAATAAGATCAAATATGGAATTTTCTATAGAGAAAGACAATATAAGATTTGGATTAAATAGTATTAAAGGGGTAAGCAATAAGTCTTTAGCTAATATCAACTCTTTCATTAAAGAAAACGAAAACACTTCTAATAAGTTTGAGTTATTTTTATGTGCAAAAGAGTGCGGAATTAATATTGGAATATTATGTGGTTTAATCCAAGCAGGGGCTTTGCATACAGAAAATAAATCTAGAGCTCGCACAGTACTTGAAGCACAAGCCTTCAATATTTTAACAGATAGAGAAAAGCGTTTATTCACACAAATCGGCTCTGACTTTGATTACGACATACTAACTGCAGTATCAACATGTATATCAAAAAACCTCCTCGGAGACAATGGAAAACCAATTATGTCGGAAAAAAGATTTCAAACCTTTAAGACTAAACTATCTCCATATAAAGAGATTTATGAAAAAAACAAGTCTTACGAACAGTTTGCTAATTGGTATTTTGAAACAAAGTTGTTGGGTTACAGCTATTCTACAACTCTACAAAAAGTATTCAGTACGGACAAAAACAGGTTTTACAACACCTATGAGCATTCAACTTTTCAAAAAGGCGAAAGAGTAAAAATGGTATGTGTAGTAGAAGATGTTTTATCTGGAGTGAGTCGGAATGGAAATAAATATATCAAATTGTCTTTACATGACGAAATCGGCTCAGTCCAAGCAATGATAGGTGATTTTAGAACTCCTAATTTAACTAAATATAAAGATTCTGGAGGAGTCACTCCTAAAAAAGATAATATTATTGTTATAGTAGGAGAAAAGAGTGATGACATCATATTTGTAGATCGAATGTCTATAATGGATGACAAGATTTACATGAAACTTAGTGATTTAAAATAGAGTGTAATATATAATAATATATTATGAACGCAGAACCTCAAGCTAATTTTACGCCAAGATGCCAAGCCATCATAAATGAATCTAAAAAATTATGTTCTAAACTAAGGCATGATTCAGTAGAGCCAATTCATTTATTTTCTTGTATTCTTAGTAATCAATTTAGCGTAATACCTGATTTATTGGCTACTTATTCTATTAGCATTGACGAAGCTATTACTTGTGTTTCGGCAAATCTTCAAAAAGTAAAACCAATAGATAGGAATAGCACTTTCAATATACATTTTTCTAAAGACTGTAAAGAGGTTATATTTTCAGCTATTGAAATTTCAGAGCAGTTATTGCATCCTTATGTTGGAGTAGAGCACTTATTAATATCAATACTAGAGCAAAAAGACGCCCTAACTTCCGCAGTTTTAGAATCTCTTGAAATTAACTATAAAGAGTTTCATGTTCTTTTGCATAATCAGTTATTTTTAGCCTCAGGAGTTGATAATATCGGATGGAGTCCTAGTCAATCATCAGCCAATCAAGAAAGCTCTGCAAGTTCCAAACATAAATCCCAATCATCCTATCCCGTAATTGAGAAATATTGTAAAAATTTAAATAAAATTGCAGAACAAGATGGGTTCGCTAAGTTAGTCAGCAAAGATGTAGAACTTAAAGTTCTATGCGAAATACTTTGTAGAAAAAATAAAAATAATCCTATACTGCTAGGAGAGCCAGGGGTTGGTAAAACTGCCATTATCGAAGGTTTAGCTTCCTCAATAGTAAATCAAACCTGTCCAAGTATTTTATTAAATAAAAGTATATTTTCCCTAGATCTAGGGCTGTTAGTCGCTGGCACAAAGTACAGAGGTCAGTTTGAAGAACGTCTCAAAAAATTATTAAATGAGTTTAAGAATTTTAAAAACTCTATCTTATTTATAGATGAAATACACACTATTATCGGGGCAGGTGGTGCAGAAGGGTCGATGGATGCCTGCAACATACTAAAGCCAGCCTTAGCTAGGGGCGAAGTCTCTTGTATTGGGGCCACCACTCTGTCTGAATACAAAAAAACTATCAGGAAAGATGGAGCTTTGTCTAGAAGATTTCATCCTATTAAAGTAAATGAGCCTTCCACAGAAGAGACTCTTAAAATCCTCAAAGGTATTAGCCCGTTTTACGAAAAATACCACAAAGTTAAGTACCGAGATGAAGCTTTAACTTATTGCGTTAACTTAGCCGAAAAATATGTCAATGAAGGAAATTTTCCAGACAAGGCTATAGATATTCTAGATCATGCAGGATCAAAATGTAAAATTAAAAACTTCAATATACCTGAGGCTATAAAAGACTTAGAAAAAACTATATCAGAGAGAATAGATTCCACCTCCTATCTCCATAATGGATCTATGACAGGAGACCTTGAAGAACTTTTCGAAAAGTATGAGTCAATGCTGAAAGAGTGGGACAAAGATTATGAAAAAAATTTACCTATAATTTCTAAAAAAGAAATACTTGATATAGTTTCTGAAAAGTGCAATGTATCAATAAAAGATATGGATGAATCTACCGTAGAAAAAGCTAAATCATTAAATAGGTTTTTATCCAGGAAATTAATTAACCAGAAAGATGCAATAAAATCTTTGTCCAATTGCTTAAAGCGTAATTTATGTGGGTTAAAAGAGCCCAATAAACCTTTGGGATCATTTTTATTTTTAGGGTCTACAGGAGTGGGTAAAACTTATCTTTCAAAACTTCTTTCATCTCACTTATTTCAATCAAAAGATTCTTTCATTTCGATAGATATGTCAGAATACTCTGAAAAAAATTCAATATCTAAATTTATAGGATCAGCTCCTGGTTATGTAGGCTATGAAGAAGGAGGCGGGTTAGTTGAAAAATTGAGAGCAAACCCTCATGCAGTTGTTCTTTTTGACGAGATAGAAAAAGCTCATCCCGATGTCTTGAATATCCTATTACAAATTCTAGAAGAGGGATCTTTAACTGATAATACTGGATATTCTGCAGATTTCTCGAAGTCTATTGTTATTGCGACCAGCAATATCGGCTCTGAAAAAATAATAGAAAATAAATCATTAGGTTTTATGTCTTCCCCAGAAAGTGCAGAGTCTTTGGTTATTAAAGATTTAGAAAAATCAATGAGGCCAGAACTAATCAATAGGTTCGATGAAATTATAGTATTCAATCAATTGAAGGACGATGACTTTAAATCAATTATAAATATAGAAATATCTAAAATTAAATCAATGCTTAAGCATTCTAAAATACAAATCAATGTAGACGAAAAAGCTTTAGAGTATTTATATAATTTAAATTTTGATAAAAAATATGGAGCAAGATTTATATCAAGAACATTAAAAAACGAGCTGCAAAACCCTCTATCTGACTTTATACTAAAAAATTACCAACAAAAGAAAATCAATATTACCACTACGAAAAATGGAAGAGGAATTAAACTATATTAAAACATTTCAAGAGGAGTATGAACCAGACTCCCATAATTTTGTAAATGAATATTTCGAAATATTTAAGTCAAACTTTGAAAATAACGAGCTACCTAAAGAAATTAGATTCTTAGATGAACAAGGTTTTAGAATTTCTGCACCTACTACCAATAAAACTTATCTTACAGTTTTCTTTTCGAAGCCCGAAGAACCTTCATACCTGGGTAAATTTTCTCTAGTATCAGATGGGGCAGATATTAAAAAAGAATCAGTTATATTAAAAGCTCTTAAAGATTTAGATATTTCTCCTGAACTTTTATACTATGGAGAACTACAAGATGGCTCCGATGTAAATTTCTTGTTTACTACCGTAGAAGGTGTTAATAACAATTTAAATGGAACAAATCCCGATTTTTGGTGGGTAAATCATAAAGAAATTTTACTAGAGAGATTACTATCACTGCATAAACTAAAAAATAATATATCCGTTTCGCGGTATGAAGATATTTTTATTTCCGATTTTTTTGAAAATGTTTTGTTTGAAGAGGGAAATTTATTTGATTTTATTTTTCAGTCAGACTCGGATCCCGCTTTTTATGACTTTATCTTAAAATGTAAAGATGCCTGCCTTGATATATGTTCGAAATTAGATAAGAAGGAATTTGTTTTGTGCCATAATAATTTATGTAAGTCTTCTGTTTTGTTTGAGCCAAACTCAAAAGAGAAATTTAAATTTATAAATTTGCATAAATCCATAATAGCTCCTCCCGCTATTGATTTATTGTCAATATATCATAGGTTATCTCTAGAAGAAGATGACTACCATAGTAGCTTCTCAAGAGATAGCTTCTCTGAAATTAAAAAAGCTTATGAAAAAATTGCTGGAGTTGAAATTGATTTTTCTGTTGATATTAGGTTTTTAAATACAGTTCAAAGAATTTTATTACTAATTTATGAAAACAATTTTCCACCAGTCGCCTTATTTCAGTCAAATGCATTGTTAAAATTCCGATCTAGAAGCTCTGAATTAAAATACCTCAAGGATAGGCTTTTAAATATTATTAAATCTCCAGAATTTTCTCATAAAAAACAATTTGAATATATTCAAAACGCGGACGATATCCCTCTGCAAGAATTACTTTTATACGGTTAATTATGTATTGAATTTTTTATATTTCTATATATAATAATTCATGAGCATAGCCCTTTATAAACCAAACAGTAAAAATACTGGAACTGCAGTTAATTTAAGAATTGGCTCAGGCAAATATAATGTACCTGCCCTTTACATAGGCGCAATTCAACAGCATAGCTGGGACGACTCTAGAAAGCTAGGCTCTTTTAGCGAGAATGCAAAAAACCCCGACAAAACAATCAATATTAAGTTAAACGAATTTGAGTGTGGCGAAATCTTAAACTCAATAAAGGATCGGGTGGAGTATTCAACTTTTCATAAATTTGATGATAACCAAACAGTGATTAAATTCACACCATGGGACAAGCAAAGAAAAATTTCTAAATACAATCCTAAAAGCAAAACTTTCGATGAAACAAGCGTTACAGTAAGCGCCTTTGGTTTAACAATTACAAGGAATGGGAATCAAAGTTTTAAAATTTCAATTGAGCCAGGAGAAGTTAGGGTAATTGAAGAGTTTTTAAAAAATTATTTGATTGATTTCTTTAAATCAAAAGCAGAAAATTTAGACAAAAATAAATCATCCGCTACTCCAACTGAAAATTTATCTGAAGATCCTCCTTTTTAATGAAGAAAGTTCTAATTCACAGCAATCACTCAAAAGCCTTTACAGGCTTCGGCAAACATACTAAAAATTTATTAATCTTTTTGCAAAAGACAGGCAAGTATGAATTAATAGAGTTTGCTAACGGTAGAAAGTGGTCAGACCCTACTTTATCTAAAATGCCATGGAAAACCTATGGCTCTGCACCTGATAGCGATATAGCTACTCAAAAAGCCTCAAGAGACCCCAAGTTAAAACGTCAGCTAGGTTACGGGGGCATTATGATAGACGAAGTTATAGAAAAAGAAAAGCCTGATGTTTACATAGGGATAGAAGATATATGGGCCTTTAGTGGCTACTGGGAAAAGCCTTGGTGGGATAAAATTAATCATGCAGTTTGGACAACCCTTGACAGTTTACCTATTCTACCTGAAGCAGTTAACGCTGCTCCTAGAATTAAAAACTATTTTGTTTGGGCTTCTTTTGCAGAAAAGGCGATGAAAGAGCTTGGGCACGGTCACGTTAAAATGATAAGAGGTTCTTTAGAAACAAATCAATTTTTTAAATTAAATAAAAATGATAAGCTAAAACTAAGGTCTGCATTCGGCATAGACGAAAAAGAATTCATTATAGGCTTTGTATTTAGAAACCAACTCCGCAAAAGCGTTCCCAATCTATTAGATGGTTTTAAAATATTCAGAGATAAAAATCCTGAATCCAAAGCTAAGCTTTTACTGCACACAAACTGGTCAGAAGGCTGGGACATTCCTAGGCTTTTAAAAGAGAAGGGAATAGACCCATCATTAGTTTTAACCACTTACTATTGCTCTAAATGTAAAAATTATGAAGTCAAAACATTTGTAGGTCAACAACAAAATTGTAAGTTTTGCGGTTCAGAAAAAACACAAAATACTACTAGTGTTAATGCTGGCGTGTCAGAAGATCAATTAAATCAAGTTTATAATTTAATGGATGTCTATTGTCACCCTTTTACATCTGGCGGGCAAGAGATTCCGATTCAAGAAGCTAAATTAACTGAATTAATTACTTTAGTAACTAACTATAGTTGCGGGGAAGACTGTTGTACTGAAGAAAGCGGAGGTTTGCCGCTCAACTGGAAAGAATATCGAGAGCCTGGCACACAATTTATTAAAGCTACCACAGATCCTTTCAGTATTTATAAACAATTAAATAAAGTTTATAAAATGAATGAAAAAGACTTAGAGCAAAAAGGTAAAATTGCCCGTGAGTTTGTCTTAAAAAACTTTTCAATAGAAGTCATAGGAAGGCAAGTAGAAGAGTTTATTGATTCTTGTCCTGAAATTGAATATAATTTTGATATCAAGCCTCATAACAAAAAAAGAAACAACAATTATCCATTACAAAAAATAGAAGATAATGCAGAATGGCTTATAGACCTCTATAAAAATATTTTAATAAGAGATGTTGATGAAAACGATGACGGTATCAAGCATTGGATGGCAAAGATACAGCAGGGAGGCTCAAGAGAAAGTATTCACAACTACTTCATTTCGGTAGCAAATAAAGAAAATCAAGAAATTGTGGATTCTCTTGATAGGATCCTACGAGAAGATACTTCTAAAAAAATTGCTATAGTTGTAAATGAAAACGCTACAGAAACATTTCTCTGCACATCCTTACTACCTTCAATAAAGAGACTGTACGCAGATCATAATATATATTTCTTTGCCCCTGAGAATAGCCTAGATATACTTAAGGGTAATCCTCATATATATAAAAGCCTACCCGTCTCGGAAGATCTTTTTGATTGTATTTCTCTGGAAAAGAAAAGGGAAGGTGAGAATTTCTTTGATGTAGTCTATTATCCATCAGATGCTTCCTCAGGAGCATTTCGTTATTGTCATCAAGGAAGAGATAAAATAGAATATAAAACAGAATATGCACATACTTGAACACTTTTCTCTTAATTGCGGAATTAAATCTGCAGAGGCATTCATCCAGGAAGACTTTATCCCAGTAGCTTGTGATAAGTTTATATGTATTAATAATGACCATTCTATCAGTTCATTTAATTATTCTTATTGGTCTGACGTATTTGATATAATCAAACCTTATCTTGACAAATCTAATATTAAAATCATCCAAATAGGTTCACCCAAAGACCAGCTACTACCAAGCTGTGAAGATTTCCGACATATACAGACTAGACATCAAGGGGCTTATATAATTAATAGATCTGAATTATTCATAGGTTCTGACATTTTTTATTCAAACATTGCATCGCATTTTAACACTCCAGGAGTGCTTTTATTCGGGCCGATCCCTCCCTCCTGCACCGCGCCCTTCTGGAACAAGGATAAATTTGATATTTTGTGTGAAACAGAAAAATTTTCTTATTCCTCTAAAGAGTTAGAGAAATCAATTGATCAAATTAAGCCTGAAGATATAGCAAACGCTATACTTAAAAGGCTGAAAATTCCATTTGAAAGCGATCAAAACACACAATTTATAGGTCAACTTTATGACAACAAAATTTTTGAAGTAATACCTAATTTTTCGCCGAACCCTGATTTTCTGAAAAATTCATTTATTACAATTAGAGCGGACTATGAAGAATCAGATGATCACATTCCTTCTTGGGCTTCAGGTCGTAAGGTCAATTTGATTACAGATAGAAAGATAGATTTAAATTTAATTAATGCCATTAAAAGTTCTTTGCAGGTTATCCATTTTCAAATACCAGATGATTGTAGTGAAGAAGTTATCTCAGAAAATCAACAGTATTTTAAAACTATTAAAAAATTCGGCATAAACATTAGTTTATTCAGAAAAACAACTGAGTTTATAGAAAAACTTAGATTGCACTATTTTGACTGGAATGTTGAAGTTTTATCTCAAAAGAAGCCTGGCGATGATGTTTTAAACAATAAAGATCTGTTTTTTTATTCTGGCAAACTGATCTTTTCAAATGGGAAAAAATACCCTTCCATTGAGCATGCCGTAAACGATGTAGAAAGTTCTACTGGAGTAAATAAAATCATAGATAGCGATTTATTTTGGTCAGAATCAGATCATTATAGAATTATTTCAAAAAGTAATTGACTTAGTTTATAATATATGTTATTATATATAAACAATGAAAAAAACAACTAAGCAAACAAAAATAGATAACAGCTCTGGTCCAAATCTTTATGCTAGAGACGAAAACGGATTACTACAAAACCATCAATATGAATTTAATGACGATGGCTCAATCAATTGGAGAGCCATGATTAAAGATGAGCATTTATTTCCAAATAGATCTTGGTTTCAAACTAGAGGAAAAGATTATCCTAAAACTATAGAAGGTCTCGCGGATCACCAACTTTTAATAAAATTAAGTGGCATAAAAGAACTAGCTAAACTCAGAGGATTTTCTTCGGTTAACTATAAAACTGTAAAATGCGAAGAAGACCATGTAGCTGTATCTTGTTCGATTACTTTTCTAGCCAACTATGAAACCAACAATGAGCCTATTGTGTTTGAGGATATGGCTAATGCAACGCTGAACAATACTAGCAGCTTCGCAACTAAATTTCTAGAAACAATCGCTTGTAATAGATCATTTGTGCGCTGCGTTAGAAACTTTTTAAATGTCCATATTGTCGGAGATGACGAAATCGATAAATCAAACAATACTCAGCAGAATCTTACCCAGAGAGAAACTGAAGCACAGTCAAATTCAGACATCTCTCCTGCTGGAATACTCGCTAGTCTAGCAAAAGATAAATTTGGCATCAATAACTATAGCGACTTCAAAAGCAAACTTCGGGAATTGTGGCAAAATGATTTGTATAAAAATGCTGACACTAAAAATTGGTCAGACTTTTCAGACATTCCTCCTAAAGAAGCGAGAGCTCTACTCAAAGCGCTACACTCATCTTAATTAGGTGTAACCTTCAAAGTTCTTTGAAAAATTTATGGGCGTGTACTGGATTCGATTTAAATTGGATTAGTATACTGCAAGTAGGAGTTGCATCTGGCTCCTAAAAAAGGTGCAAACAATTACATGGCAACAAAAACCGTGTTAAAGCTTTTGGCTTAAAAGCTAAAAAGCTTGCCTTAGCAGCTTAGTTCTGCTACCTCGTAACTTTTGACGCAGATAAAGAGATTACGAGGTCATCAATCTGCAAAACAGATAAAAGTTTATCCGTTTCATAAACTGTACCATTGAGTATTCGAGGGCCTCAAGTTTGAGTGAATAATTGAAATGGTTAGTTGGATGTTAATATCATAACTGTAAAAAAAATTAACTAAACTTGTAGATGTATATCTACAGAAAATTTAAAGACGCGGGTTCGACTCCCGCCACGTCCACCAATTTAAATTATTTTTTTATTTATTAAACATGCGAGACTAGGAATTGAAAACATACAAAGCAAAGCATAAATAATATTTAAATTAAAAAACCAAACACACCACAACCCTAAAAACAAAGACAGCCAAGTGCTATAACATAAAGGGCAGCTTAATAATTCTCCAAGTTTTCCCCAATTATCTACAATATAATCATGCAAATCATCTAATGTATATATTTTTTCTTTTATAAATAACGACAGAGCATATACCTTTAAATTAGTATATTCCAATATAGCAATAACATTAGATACAACTAAAACAGAAGCAATATAAATTAATAAATAATTTATCATTTTTTAATTTTTGGTTTAATAAAAGATGTGTATTTTCTCCTCACGCTAGCTTTCCTGCACGACGAGCAGCCTCCAGGCGTATTAACTTCAGAAAGATAATCTCTTTTCATTTGCTCGCAACCCTCAAAATTAATTTCTTTGCAGGTCTGCTCTGGAGTTTTACTAACATCCATAAATATCGTTATTAAATTCATTTCTTCTGGCGTACTATTATTCATTTTACTTGACAAATTTGTTTATATATATTATAGTTATAATATGAAAAATATTCTAGAAAAAACTAAAACCTATTTAGTCGGCCACATGCAATATATTAGCGGAAGGAATTGGAGAACTGAAGTGACTCAAAAGCTTTCAGAAATTAATATAACTTGTTTCGACCCTTATGAAAAACCATTTATGAAAGACGTAGAAGAAGATGAAGCATCTAGGCTCGAAATGGAAAATTGGATGAAAACAAAACAGTACGACAGGGCAGCGCAAAGAATGAAAACTGTAAGGGCGTACGACTTAAACTTGGTTGACAGGAGTGACTTTATTATTGCTCATCTTGTTCCCTCTGTAGCGTCTTGGGGTAGTGCTGAAGAAATTGTAACTGCTGTTAGGATGAAAAAACCTGTATTTATAAGTATGGAAGGGGGCAAGTCAAAAACTCCACTTTGGATGCTTGGTATGCTACCTCATAAATATATTTATAATTCAGTTGAAGAAATTGTACACATGCTATTTGCGATCAATAATGGCTCAAAGCCAATTGATTCTGATCGTTGGAGGCTTTTAAGGCATGAGTATAGATAAATTAAAATATTTATTGACTTTTCAAAACTTTTTTACTATAATATATATATGGACAATTCAGAATTACAAGGTTATTTTATTTTAGCGGGAGCAGCAATTTATTGCATTTGCTTATGTATTAAATATTCAGAAGGAGGAAAGCTTTAATGAAAGAAGTTTATCTTAGAGGAATTTATTCTGAATACATTGGGTTAAGAGACCAGAAAATTGCAGATCTAAATGTTATACTTAACTCTCCTGTAGGTGTAGGTGAGCACGGAGATTTAAGTGGTACGATTAAAAAAATTATCCAAGAAATTGATAGCTACGATTCCCTTATATCTACATTGAATAATTTAATTCCTAAAGAAGAAGAAAAAAGTGAATAAACAAAAAGCGTTATTAATTAAAAAATTAATTTCCTATGATGGTTCATCAGCTGAACACAAAAGAGTGTTTAAAAAGTTAAAGAAAAAATATAATAGTTTACCTAAATCAGAAAAGATTAAATTATTGCAAGATATAGAATCTACATTCAAAGATTAAGATGTGCCATCGGGCTCAATCCTATACCATATACCATTAACTTCTATATGAAGATTACCATCTTCAACTTTCAATCTTGAGTCTCCAGATATAACTAAATTTTCAGTAAAGTTTGTATCTTGTATTTTATCGTCAAAAATATTTGTGTTATTTAAAGCTTCATCTATTTTTCCAGATATCCCTTCTCCTTCAGAGAAATAAGTTGACATTGGCGAACCGTTAATTGTAGGCTCTTGAGAAAAAGCCACAATCTCTCCAGCTTCGAAACCGTTAGTTTTTATAGTTTGTCCAGAAATTACTCCTCCAACGCCATCGTAGTTTCCGCCGTCGCCAGGCACACACCTAATATTCATCCCTTTAATATTGACATGAAAATCAAGCATATCATTATTTAATTCGCCTTTTGTTAGGGCAAATTGATTACTACTGTCTCCTTCGCCTAATAAGTCGTGATAAGTTTTGCTTGTTACATTTTCTAAATTATATTGACCTATGCCGACAGGAGTGCCTTGATATGAATTTACATGATTCCCTAATGGATACTTTACGAAAGAGTCTGGATTATTTTGTGCGCCGTCTGCAGACGACCAAGTTTCTGTTCCTCCTATGATTAAACCTTCTCTAAATTGTTTCATTCCCATCAACCTTTCGTCACCAAAAGTATTAATAAAAGCATGACCTAATTCCTCTATAGTTGCGTCGTCTTCATCTTCTGATGCTAAATCAGCTAAATCTTCCTCAGGTATAACCATGAAACCAGTAACCCCAAAATCAATTTCTTGCGGAGCGATCTCTGTTAATTTAGTTAAATGATCTAACGCGGAATTATTCCAAGCAAAATAGTCCCAAATTTTAAGTTTCACAAAAAAATCATTGTCGTAGTTAATCCCATCTTCCAATTCATCATCATAAGGAATAATTGTTTTGTTTACTCCAGCTAAAGCGGTAAATAAATTATCTTCTGCAGGTTCATAATCTGGATTATCTTTGCCTATAAATACTTGCATATATCCTATTGCCGAGCTTTCTAAATACCTATCTGCATTCAGGCTGCTAGGCTTATGAAAACTACCTGAAGCAAATAAAGACATAGACTCAAATGCTGATAGTGTATTTGCTCCAGCTCCTTCTGGAAGATTTTTTCTCAAAATTTCTTTATTTGCATCATTAAAGACTATATCTTCAGTAGTCCAATCTCCTAATTCAGACACCATTTCTGTATCAGAGATTTCTTCTTGGTGAGCGTAATTTACAATAGTGAAATTCTCCCAGTGAGTATCGACTTGGTCTCCATATTTTGCGTCTATATACTGATATTCCTCCCACGCTTCAGCAGCGAGTTTAATATTATCATAAGATATATCTATATATACTGTTGGAGCATTTCCTCCAAACCATCTACTTATTTTCCTACTCCTTTGATCGACAACATTAGAATTAATAGTATTATTCTTTATTTCAGTCCACAATGTCAAAGCTTCGTCTACAGAATATATCCTTGAGGGAACGTTTGGGTTCTTAGACGCTTCGGTTTCAAAATCAAATACTGCGCCTTCAGGTATTTTTCCGTGTGGACTTGTTTGTGATTGAGACTCATTTCCGTCATCATCTGTTACTATGACTGCTATTGTTTTGTCTTTATTTAAATCATAAAACACATCGCTGCTTGGCATGAATCTTGGAACAATTGAACTAATAACAGGAGTGTATATAACTGGTGGGTCATACATAATAAAAGTTTCTCTACTACTGTATCTCCTACTATTACCTGCTCTTGCTACAGCTTGAACTACTACAGCTATACCTCTCTCATCTTGTAGATTATTATATATAAAGCTTTCTACGCCATTATCGTCGGCTTGCTTATCAAATCTTCTTTCATAATTAAAGTTAAAGCTTAGCCTATTAAGTAGATTATTATCATCATAAATCCATCTTACATTAGTTGTTTGGGGGGTTCCCGCGCTTCTTGCGCTTGTCAAACCGCTTCTATCTACTGGGCATAGTCCTACCCTAAACCCTTCGAAAAATGCACTACTACCAAGTAGTGTTGAGATACTATCATATTGTGTCCTTCCTCCGTCAATATCTTGATACTCCCAACTTATATCAAAACTTAATCCAGGAGCGGTAATAGTATTATAATTACTTTTAGTTTGCCCATCGTCAGATAATACACCAACATTCAAAACGCCAGGGGGACTACTACTATAACTCGCATCAGCTATAACTCTTGATAATATGCCTGCGGCAGAAGTTTTTGATTGGGATGTAGAAGACTGAACGCCAGTTGTCGTAACGTACACGCTCCACACTCCAGAGGCTGCGCTAGATGTTTTTGCAACACCAGTATTTATTTCAAATTCTTTTGTTCCGCCACCGTTTCTGCTTGAATTATTGTGGGTAGTCTGTGTGCCATTTGGGCTTGACAAGATAATATTATTAGTTATGCTATTAAACTTGGACTCATCTATAGTGGTGGAAAATTTAACTTTAAAAGTGAGGGTTGACGAGCTGGTTTCTTTAAACCTCTCAATGACTGGAGGGGTTGCGTTTGCAATTTCGGCTGAATCACCTAATGTTATTTCATAATTTGAAGATATTACTGGGAAAGTTTGATCCATAGATGATAGCTTTTCTTCGTCAAACAACACAGCGATGACTTTATACTTACCTTCACCCTCTTCCTCTATTGCTTGAATCCTATATTTTCTTTCTTGCCAATCATTACTGTATTCACCTCCATCAGTTGGATTAACTAAAGCCCAATCCGTACCTTTGGATACTACATTATATCCATTTTCATAACTGTCTAATAAAGAATTAGTAAATTTTAAAAAATTACCCTGAAGATCCTTGACTTTAATTTTATTTGTAGTTGTACTTGATCCGTCTGCTGGAAAAATTGACCCTTGCAATCTTTGAGCTTTATTTAAATTAGCGATATCGTCCCCAGTAACAGATCCTTTATTATCTAAAAAATCCATATTATAACTTGGGTCAATATTCCCTAGTATTATGTCATAATATTTATTTTGTCTGGTAGTTTGATTGCGGGTCTGCACAGAAATAGGATGTGTCAACACTAAAGTCTCAGTGCCCTCTACATCTACTATTTTCCCTATGGATTGATTTGTGTTTTTGAGAGTATCAGTTACTCCTATAATATTTCCTGGTTTTAAAAACAAAGCTCTATAATCTGTAGAAAAAGTAATTGTCTCTGTGTTTACAGAAGAAGTGAGGAAAAACCACCGCCCCATTCTACGCGCTTGCCCTCTTGATGTGCATCCTAATGGTTCAATATTTTTTCGTATGACCCCTAATTCTTTTACGCCTTGCTTGTCCTCTACATACTCATATTTTTTTCTATAAGTATCAGTTTTATCCATGTAACCAACTCTAGCAACTGTATATCTTGAGGCTTTTGAACTAGTAAAATATGAAAAAGTGCCTCCTTCGACATTGGTGTTGCTAAAGTTAATGGCGGGTTCGTCAATTTCGATTCCAGGTATTTTATTCCAATATTTTTTCCAATCCTGATCTACTCCAGGCCTAATGCCTGTACCTCCGTTTGCAATTTTTTCGTATATATTAAAAGTTGAGCGAGGAAACTCTACTTTTGTTCCTATAACGTAATTTGCAGAATTCGAAAAATCATCGTAAGTTATAGTATTGCCTCCTCCGTCCATAGATATAGAAACTCCTCTGCCATCCCAATAAGCTATTCCATGAAATGTTTCTGCTATAGTTTTTAAAAGTTCATAAGCTTCTTCTTCTTCTGAAATTAGTACGTTCATTGAGTATCTAGGCTCTTTACCATTGTATGTATCATCAACCCCTACAAAGTTTCCATCATCATCCACAGCATCACAATACCTACCTATTCTATATAGAGTCCATTTATCAATTTTATTAATATCTAAATAGGCGCCTATACCATACCTATTATTAGTCATTAAATCATATAAAACCCATGCTGGATTATCAGACCAAGCATATTTAAAAGTTCCATCCCAAGCTCCATTGTATACATTAGCTCCAACTGTTGATCTATTATCTGGATTATAATTAGATGGTATCAAAATTTTCTTAAGTCTTAAATGATAGGTTCTCTCTGGTTTTTCTGAAAAATATCTAGAATTAAAAGATTGTTGTATAATTGCGCTAAAAGGGTAGGCTATTTTTTCGTCTATAATCTCCGTAACGCTATCTAAGCTGATTTTTGCGCTCATAATTGGAGATATCAACTCTCTTCCTGTTCTCGTTACTTTAATGTATCTTGTTTTAGAAATTTTATCTTCATTAACTGTTACGGTAGAGGGAGGTAATCTAAAACAATTAAAAGCGTTATTCGCATCGGTCATTGGCATAAAAAAAGTTTTCATACCTCTTTCATAATAATCCCTTAAAGTCGTGTTTTCTCCAAACTGTTGAAATCTATTCAAGCCTAAAGCGGCTTCGCCTTGGGATGGTGCAAAATTATGGGGCAGAGATTGGTCTGGCTTAAGTGCTTCCATATCAGATGCGTCAAAAACTGCTGCAGGATTAGTTCCCTCATCAATAGAATTCATGCCTTCATCAAAATCATTATCTTCCCCAAATATCACTTCTCCATCAGCGCCAAAGCTAGCCCTACCTACATCAACTAAATAACTACTTCCAGCGACCAGACCTTGTACAAAATAATTTCTTGAGATTGATCTTCTAGGATTTGATGAGCTTTGATTAAAGCCGTGATGTATTAGCCATTCTTTAAATTCAGGTGACTGAGCTTCTTCATCGGTCAGGCCATTTACTCCAATTTCTACCTGAAAGCCAACTTTATGCTCTCGGCTTGTTGTCATAATCCCAACTTTGCCAGCGCCTGCTCCATGATCTACAGTGTCTTTTAAATCATCTATAGATATAGTAATATACGCAAAGTCAACTTCGTTATTTTTAATTGTATGCGAAACAGGAAATCCTCCTTCTGTAAATTCTGAGTGGCCAGCGCTCCACGCAGTAAAGTCTCGTGTTGATGTATGAGTCCTAATATCTGATCCGTGCTCTACTTGGCTCGCGGCATATCCGTATTTTATTGCGTTGTCTAAACCGCCTGTTCCCCCTAAAAAATATCCTATATGGGCTCCATTTTTTTGATACCAACTAGATGTATTAAAATCTGACTTTACTTTTGACTCTCCACTTTGCTGCATTAAAGAAACCATGCTTGCAAAATTTGGTGTCCCTCCACCATAAAGTCGAGGAGCTCCATCTTCTGTAGAAGCCATATTTGGTCCAACAAGTTTTTGTTTAATTGATTGGGTATTATAAATTTTACTTCGAGACCAATCGTGAGTTTGGGAATACGGGTCTATACCTTTATGGTCTCCCTTTACATAGTTCAAAGCTAACCTTCTGTAATTATAAGTATCGTTGGCATTTTGAACTACAGTTCCATTAAAGTACACTCCTTTAGCTATATTACTATTGCCTGTAATTAAATTACCATTAGAGTCGCAAAAGCCTTCAATTGGGCCTTCGCATATTAAGTCAAGTGTTTCAGATTGAGAAAAGCTTTGTAAAGAATTTTCGTCTGGAGCAGGAGGTTTCAACAAAGGAGTGGGAGGCGATCCTTTTCCTTTTCCTCCCCCTTCTCCAGAAACTAATGGTAGGACTGCGTAGCTTTTTTTTTGCTCAATAATTTTACAAGGATATATATTATACTTTACAAAAAATTTTAATTCATCTAAATTTTTATACTTCCTCTTCCCAAGCGTTTTACTGAGAATGCCATAAAATTTTACATTTATCATCTAAACAAATTCCTATTCCATGTCTGATTGCCTATAACATTACTACCTACCCTCAATCTACCGTAACCTAACGGCACAGGTTTTCCTTGGCTTTCTACATTAGTTTCTCCCCTAAAAGAGTAGGAGGATGTCTTTGCTGATTGAGTTGACGCGTTATCCATAGTTGGGGCTTGGACAGAATTAGCTGCCATGATGACGCTAATCCCGATAGACACAATTAAGCCGACAATAAACCAAAATAAACCTCCTTTTACTGCGGGTAAAATATCTATCCTTTTCATATCTTTTTTATTAGCGTCTTCTAGAGATAAAATTTTCCCGTCAACCAGTATAGAGAATTCCATTTGATCATGGTTTCGCGCTAAAAAAGTCATAAAATTACTCTCTACAGCGTCAATCGCTTTTAATACGTCAGCTATAGAGTCTAACTCAAAATTATATTTTGAACGGAACTTTTCCTCAAAAATGCCATGTAAATATACCTCAACCATCAATAATCTCCTTTATTTTTTTTATTTTATATTCTTTGCAAAGATCTGGATAAAAAGCTTCAAATTTATCTTTTTCGTTTATATATAAAATATTTGGCAAGCAATTAATTCTAGACATTATTTTATCTGTCTCTGAAAAAGATTCTGAATTTGGATGACTGTGATATATAGCCAGTATATCGTACTCTAGTTTTGTCTGAAGATATGCTTCGGGATGAATTTCAAATTTCTTATGAGGAGTTGTGGAAATGTTTTTACATTCTTTAATAAAAACTTCTTCATTGAGTTGGACGACAAAGCCGCAAACTTCTTCTTTTAGTTTACTTAAGGCATGTATTTTAATTTTATTAAGAATCTGTGTCATAACCTTCTGTGGCGGGGAAGCCTCCAAATCTTAATGTGTTGTTTTTTGTATAGCCAGACCTAAATCTTAATCTACAGGCATCTATACTTTTCGAACATTGGTCAGCAACCCACTGTCCGTTCTTCTTTTCGGGAGCATTATTCAAAGTAGACATATGATCTACGACGCATACCCATACAGTTTTATCGTTTTTTTGAGTTATTTGGCCTCCAGCAGTTAACTGAACTTGTTTAGTTCCTGCTACGAAACCTTCTCCAGCAGAAGCAGGAGGAGTTTTAACCACGTCCCCTGCTTGGTAATTAATATCTAAACTCCAATCTCCTATACTGTTCACGTAGTCGAACTCTCCAATTATAGAAGACCCCCCTCTTTTTTTTGGTCTTGTAGAATTTAATCGAGCTAAAGCTGAAGAGTTCTCATAAGAGTCTTGAGGTCCTAGCATAAAGTTAGTTTCGTCTAATTCTGTAGATACGGCTGGGCCAGTAAAATAACAACCCTCGCCCCTGTAGCACCAGGAGCAATATCCCCCTAAAATAGTTCTATTTGGTATGGTTACATTTTCAACGTCTAATGATGATGTTAGCTCGTACTCAACCGACTCTTTTGTTTCATTGGCTTTTTTTGATATAAAAAACAAGCTTGAAGAAAATTCATAAGCTGAGTCTGCTGACCCTCCAGATCCCGCTGATCTTACGCCCCAAGGATTTGTGTTATTATTTTGAGGAAAATTATCTCCATCCAAAAATTTAGCAAACACTTGCCTCCTCATGACTCTTGCATTAGTCATGTCATTAAAATATTTATTGTAAGTGGAGAGAGTCTCTAATACCGTGCCTTTATGACCGACTCCTGCGATTAGTTCATATATTTTTTTATTTGATATTGAAAGCAAAGGTCTAGGCAAGCCCTGAGCAGATGATGCGAAATTTGAAGCCTGAATACCTATTGGAAAATAAGAAAACCCAGCCCATTTTAATCCATTTTCTTGTATGTATTGAGCTGATTGAGCGTCTATATCAGACAAGTTATCAGCAGAACACATGCGCAGCGCATAATTTCTATTATCATAAACATCTACGTCTTGATATCCTTCTAAATAATATATCTCGTACAAAGAAATTAAAGCTGTGGGAGCTAGTCCAAAAGCTTGCTCCATGTTTAATCCTTGTTTTTGATAGTTTTCCATATAAGTATTTACACTATAGTTTAAAATTATAAGTTATTGAAATTCCTTGTTTTATATTATTTATTCTATGCCACCAAAACCTAGGTATATTTAAACTTTGGTTTTCATTTAATATTATTATATTTTGTTTTATATTATTTTTAATTAAAATTTTTGAAATCTCTGTTTTAGAATACATGGCTCCAGAATGATCTAAATCTAAATTCTCTATCAATTCATTGTATTGAGGGCTAATTAGTAATACCTCTTTTCTACCACTCACAACACTTAACAAAGAATGAGCTATGGGTTTTTTATAGAAGTTTTCTTTATGAATCTGCTTAAGGGTTTTGTCGATTTTATAGCTATAGGAATCGTAATGTAAAGGAGTGGCAGTGCCCTTCCCTCCCCACCATAATGATATATCTCCTACTTTACCAAAATTATACTTATTAATAATTTCTTTTTCTAATTTTAAAATTTTCTCAGGTTGGACAAATCCAAAAGGATTTTCTGAGCGCAGGTAATATTTGTTATTTTCTTTGTTTATATATTCTTTAACATATTGTTCTATAGTTATCTCTATACGATTTATTTCTTGCAAATTTGATAACTGACTCCCCTCTACTATCTCTGGCACAATAACTTTAAGCCCTCCATAATCTTTTAATATTTTATTAACGTTGATAATCTCACTCAATCCAAAATCATGACTTAAAACAAATGGTTGATTTTTTTTAAACAAATGTGTTATATTCTCAGTATTTTTAACATTTAACATACTTTATGTTAATCTATTTAATATTTTATTCAATACAAAAGATTGGTTATTGTAATTAATTAATTCTATTTTCAAATTACTTTTTCGGCGCGGGCCTATATAAAAACCTTGAACTTCGCCTCTGCTTACTATAGCGTCAACAAAATCATATGAATTATTTTGCTTTAACCAAGACCAATACAAATCAATCTCCTCTTCTTGGCATTCTATTAATAAATTTTTATTTAAAAAACATTTTACATATAAACTTAGGTCTCTAAAACAGTATACTTGACTAGGAGGAGCCGTCAAACTACCATCTACAATTAAATCCATATTTTTTTTTACACTTAAACAACTAAAAAATTTTTTCGAACGAATATAAAACTATAGTGGACGATATACAAAAATAATACTTGACAAATCATTTGATATGTATTATGATTATAAATATGAATACTGAAAATAAATCAAAAACTTCTACTGAGTGGTCTTCCAGAGAAATGGGGGCACTTTGGCGCAAAAGCGGTAATACCGACTATTTAACAGGACACTTCAAGACTACAGAGCTTGGTCAAGAAGTCGTCCATAAAGTTGTTATTTTTGCTAACAAAAACAAAAAAGATAATGAAAGGGCTCCAGACTTAATCATCTACAAGTCTAAACCTAACACTGCTACAGAAAGTCAACAAGTTGAACCTCAGGCAGTAGCAGCTTCTGTAGGCTCTGAAGATGAAGTCCCTGATAATTTGTTTTAAAGTGTAAATACTTTTATTATGAATACTTATGGTTTACTAAGCTCGAGCTCTACTTTATCTCAATCGTCTAGCGAAAACTCTTTTAGAAGTTTATCTAAGAAAGCTTTTAATGCAAAACCTTTGAATGAAGCTATCTCGGAGCTTAGTCAAATCATAATGCATAATGCAATATGTGCTCAAAACCATATTAAATTTTGTGCTCAAAATAATATTAAACTATATTCTATCTTCAACGACTTAATTCCTTTATTGCATGATGATTCGATTCCTTGCTCCATTAAAGATCTCGCGGATTATGAATCAATAATAAAAGAGCTTAAAAAAATAGGAATTATAGCTAGAAAATTTAATGTTAAAATTTGTGTCGAGTTAAGAAAGCAAGTTCTATTATCAGGCACAGAAACAACTATTAAAAAATCTTTAAATTTAATTAATTTATGGTCTACAATTTTTGATTTATTTGAGCTAGATCAAGGATTGGAATCACCGATTATTATACAGGTGAATAATTCTGTTAATGAGTCGGAAGAGCTAAAATTAAAAAACGTAATTGATAAATTTTATAATTCTTTTGAAAACCTACCAGAATCTTCTCAATCAAGAGTTTCAGTTACAAACGAAAAAGAAGGTTGCTGGAATTGTCAAAATTTATTTAAATGGCTTCATCTTTATTGTGGTGGAGAATATGGTAAGTTTTTTCCTTTAGTTTATAACAACTTAAATCACAAATTAAACCCTTCTATTATTGGGGGGAAAGAAGTTTCTGATAAGCAGAATGTCGAAGCTTTTAAACACACTTGGCCAGAAAATAATGCACCTTGCTTCTTTTGGGATGAAGAACCTTTAGATGATGCTTTTTCAAAAGAAATACCGTCTTTTGGAAAGGATATAGGGTGGATATGTTGCGGGATTAATAGCGATCAGAATATTTTTCAAATGAAAGGCATCGTCATAAAAGATGAAAACCTTAATCTTAGCAGTTTTGATGACTTGCTCTCAGTTAAAGTTGAGATTGACGATAGCGAGATTAACGAAACAGAAATTGATATTGCTCATAAAAAGATTAAAGAAGCTCTCGAAACTAAAGGCGGTAGCGGCTTCAACTCGATATACGGGTTCTAGATAAGTTTTCAAATATGGCAGAAACCTTAATAGATTTTGATTTAATCAGATTAAAAATTTCCCTCAGGGATGAAAATTTGTCTCATGATTATGAAAAATTGGAGCATACAAAATTATCTTCACTTATTACGCCTTATTGTATTGAATTCAAAAATGATGACATTAAAAGAAGATATGTAGAATTATTTAATCATATTTGTGGTACTTTGCAGTATTTATTTAAAGTTAAAGTTATCACGCCCCACAAGTTTTTAAAAATAACTGAAAAATATATAGTTGAAGATCATAAACTTATTATAAATACTCCTGATCATTATGAAATTAGACATCTAAATCTAAATCCAAGAAATTATTTATTTTACAAAATTGGAAACAAACAAGAATTAATCAGTTGCTCTCGCTCAGATAGTTTTATGCATGAAGAATATCTAACAGACTTCCGACAATTATTTAATCATCCCGACGAAATTACAAACTTCTCTTATTTACCTCAAAAAATTTCTTTGAATGAAATTTGTATAACAAAGCATTATGCGATCATATCTACAGCGCTTGAGAAGCAATATAAAAACATAAAAAAAGAATTATCAGATTTTTTAAGATTAAAAATCATAACTTTTCGATCTCCCGATAACTCAACAGATATTACAAAGTATTTTAGGTCAATTGATTCCGCGCCATCTCTTAATATTTCAGAATATTTTACTGTAACGAATAATAGCAGATTAATTTATGCCGAAACAGGAATACAAGACACAGATTCTAAAATTAAATTAGTTATTGATGAAGTCAATAAAATAGATAATACAACTACAATAAAGTTTAAAAACCCTCCAAATAATAAATTAATTAATTATTTAGACTTTTCTATGCTCGATGGAAGTTTCCTATTTCCCTTGCACGATGAAATTTCAGACGAAAACAAATATGAACTCGCAGAACACTTTCCTCACAATTTCTTTCTAAGTGTAATGCATCCCGACCTTGATTTAGTAAACAAAAATGGTGTTAATTTTGCTAATATGATTTCTATATCAATGATATAAAATTATTTTTTTATTGACATTTTAATACTTTTAAAATATAATCTATATATATGAAAATTGAAAACAACTCAAACTCTACTAAAAGAGGAAGAAAAAAAGGATCTACATCTTTCACTCATTTAACTTATAAAGACTTAGGTAAATTTGTTGGCGCCGAAACTTTGGTTCCTGTTCACAAGTCGTGGCTAGAACAATTAGGTTTTGATATCTATACTAAAGAACAAATCGAAAAGTACACTCAAAAAAAACTTTAATAATTGTGTAACAAATATTTACAATGTCTAAAATTTTACTTGCAACAATCTTTTTTTATTCAATTGGCTGCTCTAGTTCAATCACAAAAATCCATAAAGGGCAAAATAATGAACTCGTCAGAGAATTCGACCCGCCGATCATCAGAGAAATCGGAGAAGCTGGAGACGCTCTTAAAGAGTCGGTTCCTGTGCGAGTAAAGCTTTATCACATGCCTTTAGTCAGTGGTAGTAGACTTAAAATGATTAACAAGTGGGATCAACCCCCACATATATATGAATATGATTATGCCGAAGAACAGTATGTCGAAAATTATGTAACTTTCGATGTCGAAAATATTGAAAAATCTCAATCAATGAATATAATTGATTATATTAACTCAAACATAAAAGATCCTTCAGGCTTTCAACAAAATCATAAAAAACGATTTTTACTAGGCCTTTGATATGGATAAAAACCCAACCCCATTCTCCGTGTTTCAAGATTTAGCAGAAAAAAAAGGATATAGACCTAAAAGAGCCACCACTTCTTTAAAACAAGAAAATGTGCAATTTCTATTTCAAACGCCGACCCATAAAGATATTGAGGTAGATTTAAAAACTAAAAAACGTTTTAAAAATAAATCTTTTGATAAATGGATTTGGATTGAATTTGCAGACAAGCATGGCAGAAAAGGATGGGTTTATGGTAGGGCGAAATTTATCGCTTTCGAAACAGCAGACTCTTTTATTCTAGTAAATAGATCCGAGCTTGCCGAATTTCTACAGAGAACAAATGTAGCTCGCTTTGATCTTCCTTTCGTAGATCAACCTTGGAAAGCTAAATATAGAGTCTTCAGAAGACCTCAGACGAAAGAAACTTTGACCCAAATCAAAACGCATGATTTATTAAAATTAAAATCTGTACAAGTTTGGAAAAAATATGAGTAATTTATTAGAAGTCGCGCTTTTTAATGTGTGGCATTTTTTTGGAACTATTGTATTAATTATTACTATTGGATTAGCAATATCATTACCAGTGAGTGTCTACTTTAGGAATAAACAACTACAATCATCAAACTTATTAAAAATAATCAAATCAAAACTATATGAATAATCAAGATAAATTCTATGTTGTAACACGAAATGGTCGTAGAGTAGAAGAGAAAGACTATTGGACTAAAGACAGAGCGCTTAAGAGAGCAGATTCTCTTATAACTACTTTAAAAAAATGGAAAGATAAAGACAGGAATAAAGTAGAAGTAGTAGAAACTGAAAAGCCTCATTTAATTAAGTGATTGGCGAATTTGATCCGTCAAATTCTCAAAAAACATATCAGCATAAAGGATTTAAAATCTCCCCATCAACATTGTGGGTAGATAATTTCTTAAAAGATTTAAGAGATCTAGACAAAGAATCCAGAAAGCTTATGTTTTGGGATCAGACTGATGGAGAATTATTTTTTAAATTAAAATCTTTCACAACAAAAGGTTTCAGCTTCAGCAAAAACAATAATAAAATGTATTGGTTATTCAATAAACCTCAAGACTTCAACAATGCGTGGACATTAGATGTATTTAATCCCCCAAACTCAGGCATTAACGGAATAGAATTTATTAGAGCTGTGCCTACATATTTTTATTTAGTGGATAAATTCAGAGAAATTTTTCAATGCAAAAAATTAAGAGCTTTTGTCGTTAATGATAATGTTCAATCATTAAGAATGTGTCATACTCTAGTTAAAAAAGGTTATTTAGAGGTAGAGTGTGAGCTCAAAAATGAGATTAATATTCTAGGAAAAGACAGAGATTTAACTCTTTTTCTAAGATCAAACTAAAAAAAATATGGAAATTATCGCTTTTATATCTATAATTATACTAATAGCAAGTTTATACTTTCAATCTCAATATAAAAACAACGTCAGTTTATTATCATCTGAAAATAAATTATTAAAAACTAGAGAGGATCAATTAAATACAACAATATCTGAACTTAACGCATCATTAAAACGTGAACAAGAAATTATTCAAGAACGAAAAATTGAATTAGATAAAAAAGAGAAAGATATAGTTTTAACTTTAAATGATTTAGAAATACAATTAGCTAAAGAAAAAGAAGCAAAAAAGAAAGTCACATCACAAAAAAAGAGTAGCGAAGTAAGGCTCGGTCATATCGCAGAAACTCTAGCTCCTTTCCTCGATCAATTTGAATTCGACCCAGAAGCTTGTACATTTTTAGGAAAACCCATAGATTATATATCATTCGGCGAAGAAGAAATTACTTTTATAGAAGTAAAAAGCGGAAACAGTCAATTAAACAATAATCAAAGAAGAGTAAGGGATTTAATCAAAGACAAAAAAGTAGGTTGGAAAGAAATTAGAATAAAATAAATTTAATTATAAAAAATATATGAAAACAAAAATCGTATCATTATTACTAGCCTTAGGGCTTACAACTAACGCCGCCTTTTCTGGCAACTCTGCGAAAGTAGGTTACGCATCTGACTTCTTTTACAGAGGAGTTCAAAAGGCAGAACAATCAGTTCAATCTTCCGTAAAACTTGGTTCAGCGCTTGGAGGTGTGGATTTAAGCGCCCATGCTTGCACGAACCAATCTGTTGATACAGGAGTAGATAGTTATAATCTTGGAGCAGGAGTAGGTAAATCTTTCTCGGACGGCTTGCTATCTGTTTATGCTGGAGTAAATCATTTCGAAGATCGCCCTGGAGATGCTCTCTCTGAATTTCAGGTTAGAGTCTCTTCAAATGTAGCGCTAAATCCATCTGTTTCAGTCTATAGAGACTTTGATGAGTCTTTGTATACTGTAGAGCTAGGAGTAGGTCATTCTTTCGATCTGTCGATTGCCTCTCTCGACTTGTCAGCCGCAGTTGGTAATACAGATTTAACAAACAGTACAGATCGAACATATTATGCCGCTGGAGCTGACATCTCCAAAAGTATTTCGGAAAATGCAGAACTCTCTGTCGGAGTAGATTATGTAGATGCAGATGACTTGGATGAACGCGAATTTGTGTTCGGAACTGCTTTAACTGTTAAATTTTAATTATTATGAAAAATACGTTAGAAATAATCAAAACTTATGCTGGTGGAGTCACTAGCTTGTTATTAACGCTAATTGGGCTTCTTGTTGTCGCTCAAGTTGTATTCGGTACTGGAGCTCCAATTGATGTAATTGGAAATCTCCAAGAAGTAGTTACTGGATTTGTAGGACAAGGCGCAAGTCTTGCAGGAGTTATTACGCTTTTGCTAATTGTTGCCTTATTCCAGAAATCTACAAGTTCTGATAAGTAACAACTAACTCTTTATTGAGTTTAATTTAGGGGCGCTTTGCGCCCCTTTTTTATGGATTTTTATCTAAGTTAATATATAATAATATAATGTCAGATTCAATAGCTATTCTAACTTCTTATTTTTCTAAAAAGAAACATCCAAATAGCCCAAGCGATTCTTATGTCGTAGGAAGAGCTGCTGATGGTAAAGTGCAGAACAATGAAATTGAATACATCAAGCCTTGGTACGAATCAGTTCATAAATTAAAATTAAAAGGTTTCATATTTCACGACAATCTTTCTGATGTTTTTGTTGAGGAATACACAACACAAGACATAAAATTTATAAAAGTAGGAGACTTCGAATACTCAAATAATGATTATAGGTTTTTTTGTTTCAATGATTTTTTAAAAGAGAATAAATTTGATTACGTTTTTCATGCTGATGCTTCAGATGTAAAGGTCGTAAAGAACCCAGTAAACTTAATCAAGGATTATCCCGACATATCTTACTTCGCTTGTAAAGACAGCATTAAACTTAAGCATTTTGGGGATTATTTAAATGTTCATGACAAATTTAATTTCGAGGATAAAATGATGTTTATGCTAAACATTGATTCGTGGGATTTAATTAATATGGGAGTAGTTGGTGGAGCTTATGAAGATATGTCTAACTTTTACTCTAAATTTGTGGAGGTTAGAGAATCTATGGGTGTTCCAGAATTCAATTCAGATATGTGGCTTTGTCAATATTTACTTAGATCACAATTTAGAGATCAAAAATTTATTATGGGCGAACCTGTTTGTAGCGAATTTAAACAATACCAAAATGAAAGAGAAGATGTCTACTTTATCCACAAGTAAAATATTAATCTGCATTTATACCTGCAAGAGAGACGCAGAATCTGTCGCAGAACTAAAGGACACTGATTGGTTTAAAGACGTATCTTCTAGAGATAATTTTGAAATTATTGAAGTTTTGGCAGACGCCACGATTAAAGAAGAGTATACTTTAAATGATAATAGCTTAATTTTAAAAACTGAAGAATCTTACGATAATCTATGCATTAAAACTTATAAAATGATAGATGCATGCAGCGAGCTCTTTAATTTTGATTATTTACTTAAAATAGACAGTAATATAATTAAAAATCGCCACAATACAACTAGCATGTTGTTTTCTTTTGAATATTTTTTAAAAAAATTTTATGATGAAGGAGTTGTCGGTGAATATAATGGGCTAACTCCAATTCAAGGAAACACTGTCGGGCAGTTTAGAAATTGGGCTTCATCAAAAAAACTCTTTGTTATGCCAGAAGTTTTGATTTCTGACATAGGAGAAAGTAAATGGGCTGCGGACTATTGGGCTGGCGGTTGTTATTGCTTGGGCAAAAATTCCATCAGCAAAATATTAAATCAAAAAGATCTTTTTACAAAATTTAAAAATTTAATGGCTGGATGTGAGGATATGGCTATATGTAGCGCTTTATTATGAAAGAAGAAAAAACTATAATTGTAATGGGTAACGGCCCATCTCTAAAAAATGTTAATTTTGAAGATTTTAGAGATTTCGATACCTTTGGTTTAAATGCTGCCTATCGCATGTATAGAAAATTAAATTGGTGGCCAACATATCATGGCTGCTTTGATTATATTGTTTGCGAAGATCACAGGGATGCATTCCAATCCTTAATAGATGATTCATCTAATAATATTAAAAAGTTTTTTTACATCAAAGACTTTAAAGAATCACTAAGATTTCAAAAAATTACATTGAGTGGCGGGTTTGATCCACGCAGCTCCTTATGTCGCTCGTCTTTAGATTTTGTAAATTTTCATGATAGAGGTAATTCTGGCGCTAACGCCTGTCAAGTGGCTATCTGTTTAGGGTATACTAAAATTATATTGCTTGGTGTAGACTGCAATTATACGGAAATTATTGAAGGCGCAAAAGTATATAGTGACAACGGGGTGAATCGATTAACCATAGCAGAAAATATAAAGCATAATCCTAACTACTGGTTTAATGATTACCAACAACCTGGCGACAAATATAATATACCTAATACAAACGTATCTCAGAAACCAGGATGGGAAGGTCTTGCTTTACAGTGTAAAAATGCAGATATTGATATAGTTAATTGCAGCGCAATCAGTAAATTAGATTGTTTTAGAAAATCAAGTATAGAGGTAGAATTAAATTGAAGTTATTGTTTTTTACAGACTCAAGGGGGCAGCACAAGCAATCCTTTCTTGACAAAAAAATTTTTCCAGAAATATTCTTTAATAAATTCGATTGCGATCTTTTTCTTTGCCCTTTTAAATGGACGACCACGCTTGATTTCATTCAGCTTATTGAGTGCAAAAAAATCAACATTGACAAATATGATAAAATTATTTTATACACAGGAGTGGTAGAATTCTCGCCTAGAAACCTTTCTAATTTCAAAGAATGCCTACAAAGCAAACTTCCTTTTATTGAAACTTTCCTTGGAAAAGAACTAGACCTCACTAATACATATGGAGCAAAATATAGAGGCGAAGATACAAAAAGTTTAATAACAATCAGTGCATACAAAAATATTATTATTCCATATCTTCAGCAACTCGATGAAAAGATTATTTTAATTAATACAAATCACATTGTTCCTAACTGGGAAGGAAATTACCTAGATGTAAATCCTTTGGGTAGGCCTAGCAACATAAGCGTAGTAGGTGAATACTCAAAAGAAACAATTGGCAACTTTAGTAAGCTTGTTAACTTATTAGAGTGGGATCATGAAGAAATAAAAAAATATACCGTTGATAATATGCACTTAAGCTATTTAGGCTCTGAATTTATTTTAAAAAAAATAACAGAATATATAAAATGAGATTGATTGCCCACAGAGGAAATATTTCTGGACCTAATAAAGATTTAGAAAATAAAATTGATTACATAGATGAGGCTATTAATCAAGGTTATGATGTAGAAATTGATGTAAGAGTAGACGATAAAACTCTTTTTTTAGGTCATGACTACCCACAATATCAAATAGATTTAGATTGGCTAAACAAAAGAAAAGATAATCTATGGATTCATTGCAAGGATTTAGAAAGTATATGTTATTTACGCAAAACAGACATACATAACAATCTTAATTATTTTGGCCATGATTATGATGATTATGTATTGACATCTCAAAATTTTTTATTCTGCAAGCCAATCAAAAAGTTAAATAAGTACTGTGTTTTAGTGATGCCAGAATCTTACAACTATGAAGTTTTTAATGAAAAATGTTACGGCATCTTGACGGATTATCCAAAAAAATATCTAAATAAATGAAAATAGCAGTGATCAATAAAGACTGGCAAATAATTAGACAATGATAATATATATTCCCATTAAACAAAACTCACAGCGAGTGCCTCAGAAAAACTTTAGGAATTTTCAAGGCAAGCCCCTTTGGGAAAATTCAGTTGATAAATTAAAAGACTTTAATGTCTTTATCGATACCGATTCGGATTTAATTTTCAAAAGCTGTGATAGCAAAGAATGGGTTACATGTTTTCGCAGGAAAAGGCATTTAGTTGGTGATAAAATTTCTGTAGTAGATTTATTAAAAAATTTTGTAAATCAATTTTCAGTAAAAGAGCCGATGTGCCAAATACATGTAACATCTCCGTTTTTAAACCCTGACCATATAAAATTTGCATTTGATAAAATCAACAAAGAAGGTCACGACTCAGTTTTTTCTGCCGATGTTGTACAAAATAGATTCTGGAGAAAAGAGTCTTACGGTTATTGTCCAGTTAATCATAACCCAATGAAACTCGAGCAAACTCAAGATCTTCCAATATATTATATGGAAAACTCTTATTTGTATGCTTTTTCGCCGAAAGTACTTGAATATAA
>Ga0222717_10000117_pt1 | contig 63785 bp, 28 predicted proteins | sample C33_18DmetaG_FD_165053 | JGI IMG/M metagenome (GOLD analysis project Ga0222717, IMG submission 165053) | Estuarine water microbial communities from San Francisco Bay, California, United States - C33_18D | ecosystem: Environmental > Aquatic > Marine > Unclassified | place: USA: California... | reverse complement strand
AAATGTGGTGAGACTGACTGTGAGCAGAAGTTTAGTTTAAAAACAAATAGCAACATTGCAACTGTGTATAAATTCACCGGTGGTACGTATGTTTCTTACACACAAGGTGCGGCCGACTTTATGAATGCATTCATTACACTTGAATGTGGAAATGGATATTGGATTGTTTTAAAACCCGATCCAAACGAAGGAAGTGTTGATATTCCTGATTTTGTAGTTTCATCTTCTCAATCTTCGTCATCTGCAAGTGGTGTATTTCCAATGATTAAAGATTGTAATGGTGACGGAAGTGGTGGATCAAGCAATCCTACACCAACTCCAAAAGCAGAGGCAACACCAACTCCAAAAGCAGCTTCCAAGAAAATGAAACTGCCGATTGTTTTAATTGGATGGGACACCGGTGATACTAATACTTCTTTGCACTTCACATCAAATCCGTTATTGATGGGTGGTAGTACAAAGAGATATGCAACAAAGCAAGATGTAGAAGAAATGTTCAATGGAAGTGGGTACACCTGGCCATATGCTCCATCAAAAGCAAGACCAACTGGTTCTGCTAAAGAATACTACAAAGCAATTTCTTTTAGTCAACTGGATTTAGACTTTGAAGTGCTACCTGCCGGTTCAAACGCAAAACCATCTTCAAATAATTTAAATGATTATGCTTACATGATACCAGAAGATTATCGTAAAAGTGGTCATTCAAAAGCAGGTCGTTCATACTCAAGATTGCGTTCTTGGTTAGCACAAAAAGTATTTCCAAAAGTATTATCAAATTTAAAAGCAAGTGGTCGTGATTTTTACAAAGAGTTTTGGTCCGGAGTACCTTTAACAATTATCCAAGCAGGATTCAGTGCTAGTTCAGTTTCAAAGAATCGTGGTGATTATATATGGGCTCACAAGTTCCAATTCACATTCAGAGGTCGCAAGCAGTTGTATAACATTAATCCGTTTCTTGGAAAAATGACAGGTCGTGGTGATTTGGATCGTGCAACCGTCAGTCCAGTTGGTGTTATTGTACACGAAACATTACACGCATTTGGATTACCTGATTTGTACGATACATCATATAAAGGTGCTGGTATCAACAAAATTTCTGTTATGTCATCTGGTTCTTATGGTAATGCAATTTCGAGTGCTCCATATTTACCTGGATATGCTATTTCGTGGTCACGTGCATTTCTTGCAAATCAAAAGAAATTGTTTAATACTACAATCGTTGATATCAAAGAAAATACTACTGATATTGAAGTAAGTCCATCTAATGATGTAAACAAATTATACAGAATTCACCATCCAACTAAAAACGATGTTTGGTGGGTTGAATACCGTACAAAAGAATCAAAAGGAACTGTAGTAAACTTTGATAAATTGATTAGTGAAAGTGGATTGGCAATTATCCACGAATCAACTGACGGAGGAGCACGTTCTAATAAAGTTAAACAACCTGAACATAGACGAGGTGAATCAGGATATTTCATATCAATAGAGCAACGTGATGGAAAGTTTGAAACCCAACACGGAAGTCGTAACATTTCCAATGACTTGTATCAACCTGGTCATGAGTTTTCTCCGTATACTGTACCAAGTAGTGTATCAAGATCGGGTGTACCATCCGGAATTAAACTTCATAACATCCGCAAAACTAACAACGGAACTATGAAATTTGATGTAGAGTTCATAACCGAACCAAGTGCAAAAATCGTTGAAGTGGATTATAGTTGGGGAAATACGCAACACGCAGTAACAAGTTCAAAACGTGCAGAGTGGAAAGAAAGCAATGCGTATGGTGATTTGACTGCTACAATCAAAACGCAAAATGTGGCAGACGGAACTAAAATCAATATGCAATGTAATCCTGGATTAAATTCAGCAGTAAGATTCTCTGGTACCGTAAACAACAATGTATGTGTTATTAGTTTTACTGGATCTCAACTAGATCAATATACACGTGAGTTGAGTAAAGGTGTAACAAATCATCTTCGTTTTTCGGTAGATTCTAGTAGTAATCATAAAGACGCATTTCCTTGGACTGATTTTGTAACTGTAAGACCATAATTAAATCCTTGGATTTTATGATGTGAGTGGTTTAATTCAAAAAGAGGATCGTTATGCATCGTATTTAGGTTGGTTTGGTGTATACGGAGATTCTATTGAAAGTGTAGACATTGCGTTGTATCCACAGATTTATACAGTTTACACACTAGGAACTCGTGGTTCTAAAAGTTACACAAAAGGCCAACCTAGTTTTTTACAAGGATTTACTAAATTTGATGTAGGAGTTCCTTATGTAATTGTGCTTGAAAAAGGAAGTGATACCGTAGAACTTTCTGGATTCGTTTTAAGTAGTTCTGATAATATCAAAATGGTATTACGAAAATCAAACGGACAAATAGAAAAAAATATAACGAAAGATTTGCAAACAATACCGCAATCTGAGAATAACTTTTCTTCGTGCTTTGGGTGGTATGGAGTAGTTCGGGATGATACTTGTAAAGTAGAAGATTACGATTTGACCAAAAATGACAACATATATGCGGCCTTGCGTTTCAATGATGAAGGTAAAATGGAGTCGTATACTGCCGGAAATCCTTCGTTTCTACAAGCATTCACAAAACTCGAAATTGGAAAGTGCTATTATATAGTTCTTAGAAAAGGTTCAGGTGATGTGTATATTGAAAATTTCATTTCATCAAATTCTATTACCAAGATAGATAATAAAAGTAAATTTTGCGTGAGATTAAAAACAAAAGTATTTGTGTGTCTTTGGAATTTCAGAAATATGTTCGGCAGAAAAACTGTTAAGTTTTCAGACAAGTCTTATTATTTGGGGCAAAAAGATCAATATGGATATCCAGTTAAATCTAAATTAAAAATAAAAGACATCGAGAATATGCTTAATCAAGAAAATTATGTTTATCCACAACAAGATGATTTTGTTGATATTGTAACGGGATCAGTAACTGACTATTTTAAAAATGTAACTCGTGACCAAATTGATTTTAAATTTGAAATAATAAATTTAGGTGATAATACTTCATCGGATGATCCAGATGATTGGGCATATTCTGCGGTAGAAAGAAGACGATTAAATGACTCAAATCAAATAAAAATTGATATGATTAATTCATTTAGTCAAATCAGAAGAAAATACAAATCATCTGCGTTTCCAAAAAGTTTTGATGAACAATACAAAAAATACGACAGAACAACTGCGTTTGGTTTAATAATTCACAGTGGTGACAACAAAAAAATACGAGCAAGAAATCTCAAAGTAGATGTTGATTCTAATCGTTTAATTAGAAGAATTTCTATATGTAGTATTGTTGATAGAACTAATCAAAATCGTCTTGAACCAATTGGAGTTCATGTACATGAATTGGTTCACTCGTTTGATTTAAAAGATTTGTATTCAAATAATATATCTGCGATGAGTAAAGTTGATACAATGGGATATGGATTTTGGGGATTCACAAAACAAAGTTCTGGTAAATATTTTCCATTTTTTCCAAGTTCATATACACGATTAAAAATGTTTGAGTTTTTTAAAGGACACATCAATGTCGTGGAAATAAGCGAAGACACAAAAGACATTGAAATTGAACCATCTGTAAGTTCAAATACTATATTTAAAATAAAGAATCCAAATCTTCCTGATATTTGGTATGTAGATTACAGAACCGATGCGGAAACAACTGAGTGTATCAATTTTGACAGAGAAATGGGAGAGTCTGGATTAAGTATTGTACATGAATATCCGTCTTTATTTGATAATAGAATAGCAATTCCTCTTCACAAACGAAGTGAATCTGGATTAAGTGTGTCACTTGAGCAACAAGATGGTTTGTACCAACTTCAAGAAAAGAGTTTAGATTATATTGAAATCAGTGAAGATGCAGTTGCTGATAATAGAAGTGATTTTTTTAAAAAGGGAGATGAATTTTCACCTTACACACTTCCAAGTTCAACATCATATTTAGGACAACCATCTGGTATAAAAGTACATAACATCAGAAACACAGATAACAATACTATGATATTTGATGTTACATTTTTAGAACAACCTGACAATAGAATATTAAATGTAAAGTATTATACTGATTCAATAAAAGATTCAAATTTAATTCCACAAACGTGTGGTGGTAGACCAAATTGTAAACCAACTGACAATTCTCCATTTGAATTTGATTTCAAAAAAGTTCCATATCAAATAAAAAGTGTATTTGTTGAAATTACCACAAAAGATATTCCAGACGGAACTAAAATATCTTTATATTATCTTAAAAAAGATGCAGTAAAATTTACAAATCCAGGTGGTTGGGCAACAAGTCCAGTTCAAAATAATAAAGCAACAATGCAAGTTCCTAGAGGTTTGATTGGTTTGTATTTAGAAAACTATAAGAATCACTTTATATACAAAGTTGATGACGGTGAATTTACCAACACATATTGGTACATAGATTATATTCATGTTAATAGATAATTTAAAGTTTATTATTATAGTTTTCAATATTTATAATATATCTGGATAAATAGGAGTTAATATAATGGCAATTTTAAAACAAAATGAAAGTACCCAAGCAATTTATTTGGGGTGGTATGGAAAATGTGGTGAATCAGAATGTGAGGAGTTTGGTTTAGCATCGGCATCATCAATAATATCAAAAGTTATTCAATTCACCGAGGACGGGTTGGGAAGTAAAACTTATGTGTCAGATGTACCTGACTTTATGAATAGTTTTACAAAATTGGTATGTGGCAATCCTTATTATATAATTTTAAAAACAGGTAACGAGCAATTAGATATTCCAAACTTAATAGTGGGTCATTATACAGACGAAGCAAAAAACTTTGGAATGATTTCAGAAAGTTGCTCGTCAAGTGTATCATTTGTTGACGAAGCACCAAATGTAATAGAAGCAGTAGAAGAAGAGATTGAACTTACAAGTGGTGAGCAAAAATTTTGTACAAAAGACGTAAGAGTTTGTCCTGACGGAACAAGTGTAGGTCGTGATGGATATCAAGATTGTAATTTCCCACCATGTGGATTTGATAAAAATTTATACAAAGAAATGGCAACATTGTGGAAAAAGCAACAACATACTCACTATAAATTTGATTTTAATTGGAGTTGCTATTGCACAGATGAAACCACACAAATAGTTACTTTGTACGTAAAATTTGGAAAAATATATAAGATTGTAAAAAAATCAGATGGTTCGGAAATATCACTTGCTCAAAACGAAGGAATTAAGGTATCTGAAGACAAAAAACCTGTTGCAAAAAAGTATTTTTCAATGACCATTTTATACGAGTGGTTTTATCGTGAATTAAAAACATTTCCATTTTCAGTTAAAATTGATTATGATAAAGAAACTGGATTTATTAAAAGTCTTTTTATTGACAAAGTTCAAGATATTGCTGATGAAGAAATTGGTTTTAATGCAACCAATTTTGTTGAATTAGAACACGATGGAACTTGTCCATCAGATTATTTTAAATGTAAAGACGGAACATTATTAAAACGTGATCCTAATAATGAGTGTAAGTTTCCTCCGTGTCCGGAGGTAAAAGATAAAACTCCAATGTCTATCAAAGAACCTAAACTTGAATATCGTTGGGTTGCGGATGGAGATATTGAATTTTTACAAATAAAAAATATCAACAATCCGTTTAAATCTGAAGAAGAATATCTTTCATGGAGAACCGTGTATGGTGCATTACAAGTTAATCCAACTGAAGTCAAATCTGAAACTTGGAAACACGCAAGAGTGGGATATTATTATCCAAAAATTCACGGAGAAACTGATGAATTTTCTGATTTAACTATTGGAGTAGATGATGACAACAAAAATCAAATCATAATTTTACTTGGAAACGAATCAAGATTTCATCCACAATCTGACGCATTAGAAAAAGCATCTCATTTGTATGTATTTAATGATGACAAAGAAACAACATTTACAAAGTCTTATAGTTTTCCAAGAGTTGTTAGAACGGGAATCAAAAAGATTTCAGATGTATATTGTACAGAAGATGTAAAAATATGTGAAGATGGAACTGTAGTTTCTCGTGATCCAACTAACGATTGTGAATTCAAACCATGTCCTGATGAAGTAAGCACCGAGGAAGTGAAGTCTGAAGATACCACTCCAAAAGCACTTCAAGCAGTTGGAGAAGAAGAAACTCCTGCTTCCATAGAAAACACAGAAGAAGAAACTGAACTTGAAACAACAAACACAGATTTTGCGGAAGACGAAGAAGATTTTGAAGAAGTTGAAAATAATGTAGAAGATGATGATGTTACAAGTGGTGGCATGGGAATGGAAACACCGACTTCAATTTTAAGTGATGATGGTGAACAAGAGTGGGCATCTGAAGAAGATCTTGATAACACAGATGAAACTGAAGAAGATTCTGTTGAAGAAAGTGAAGATGAAGAAACAATTGAAGATGAATCTGATCCAGAACCAACACCGACTTCTGAATATGTAAATCCTGCTGATGAAGAGTTTGCAGATGATTCTACACCAACATCAGAAGGAATCGATGGAGCAAGTGGATTTTTTGATACACCATCGTCAGAATGGCAAGGAGCATCTGGTGATGATACCGAAGAAGAAACTCCAACATCTGCGTATGTTGATCCTGCATCTGAATTTGGTATGCCAACTCCATCTTCTGATTTAATCGAAGGGTCAAGTGGATTTGAAACACCAACATCTGAAATTGATGCAGTTGAGGGGTATAATCAACCAACACCATCTCCTGATGAAATAGATCAAGTTGAAGAGGAAAGTACACCAACTTCTGAAATTGATCAAGTGGGGTCAGATGAAGAAACTCCGGTGTCAGACTTTATAGACGCACCTGGTAGTTTCCCGACACCAACATCAGAAATAAGTCAAGTCGGTGGTGAAGATTCAACACCTACACCGGAAAATATAAGTGAAGTAGGTGGATTTGCAACTCCTGAGTCAGAATTTATTGATGCGGCGTCAGAAGAACTTTATGAAACACCAACATCCGAGGGCATTGATTCAGTAAGTGGACTTGAAACTCCAGAGTCAGATGAAATTGATATGGTGAATGACGAAGAAGTTTTGGATGAAGAATCTTCAGAGGAAACTGAATCAGACTCCGATGGTGATTGGATTGTGGTGCAAGAATAAATGAGTTGATTATATTCAATATATAGGTTATATTATTTAAAAGGTTATGAAAGTTAAAAAAAGTATATTTGACAGTTCACACACGTGCGTTCATATAGATAGCACTCACGAAAAATATGAAGAACTACTTCCATTTTTTAAAAAACACGGACTTGCATTTAAACAAGATAGAGTAATTTTTTTTGATGTAGATAGTTTAAAAGACAGTGGTTACTATACCAAAACTGCACTTACATTTATTGAAGCACATGAAATTGCACACTCTGTTTTAAAACACACAAAATCAAATCCTATGGTTGAAGCAGAAGCAGATTTTCTTGCTATACTTTTATGTAAAGATTTTAATCGTGAAAAATCTGCTAATTTTGGTTTAAAAGAATTCAAACCAAGAAACAATATTAGTTTTGATATGTTTTCAAAAAAGCACAAAGATAGAATAATTAAACGAATTAAAAATTGACAAAATTTTTATTGAATTATATATTTAATTTTATGAGCAATAACGATGATGAACTAAAACCGGATGACCTCGGAACTGTAGCAAAAAACTTTATAGGTGCAATGAAATCTTGGCAAGAGTCGGGTAGACCAATTGTATCCAAGAGTGTTTGGAATCAACGACTTGCTACGTGCAGAGGATGTAGTTGGTGGCAAGAAATTGCTAAAACGCAAATCGCAAGATGCAGAAAATGTGGGTGCAGTAGTGCCAAGTTATTGTTAGGAACGAGTGTATGTCCACTAGACCCACCAAAGTGGGATGCAACCCATTGAGATGCTAAAAAATCTGTACGAAAAAACAAGGATTTGGGGTCCCGGATCCTGTATGGTGGCATTTTATTTTTTTTCATTGATTCCACTTGTTACTTTGTTGTTTCTAAGTTTTAGATTCAAAGCATTAAATTTAGGATCAATTGTAATATCAGATATATCATTATTAACAAATTCTTTATTAGTTTCACCGATAGCAGAAACGATTATATTTCAAGTAATATTAACAAAAGTATTTTCAATGCTAAAAACCAGACCTACTAATATAATTTTAGCAGTATCAATATTATTTTCGGTGTTTCATTATACAAATGGATTATTTTATCCAATAATTATTTTCATTCCTGCGTTAGTTTTTTCGTGGAATTATTATTTATATTATGAAAAGCAAGAAGCGATTTGGGGGTTTCTAACCACAACGGTTCTTCATTTTTTGTATAATTTTACTATTTTTGTTATGATACCGTTGATCAATATTGTGCTGACCACCTATTATGGAATAGATGCGTTAAAATGAGTTGACTTAAATGAAGATAGTATTTATATTCAATGTATATGACTAAAAATTCAAACGAAAGATTAAGATTATGATGGGAGACCTAACACCACGAGCACAACAAGCACTTGCTTTGTCAAAACGAATTGCAGTTGAAATGGAATCATCTGCGGTAGGAACGGAGCATCTGTTGCTTGGAATTGTAACACTAGGACAAGGGGTTGCAGTAAATTCTTTATTAAGAATGGGAGTTGATTTCGTTGCACTTAGAACTTTGGTGCAAAATCAAACTGATTCTGATAAGAAAAAGAACGACTCTGGTAAACCCTCGGGTGAAATTACTCACACTCCACGACTTAAAAAAGTTATTGCACTTGCTGGTCAAGAAGCAAAAGAGTTGAGTCATAGTTACATTGGAACAGAGCATCTTCTTCTTGGCATTTTGCGTGACGAAGAAAGTTTGGCTGCGAAAGTTCTTCATGGCATGGATATTGAACTTGATATGTGCAGAAAAGAAATTTTATCAGAGATCGATCCAAATTACGAATCAAATGATATGGAAACTGCGTCTGCTGGTAGTTCAACTTCTGACAATCCAAAAAACAATTTAAAAACACCTGCGTTGAAGTCATTCGGTCGTGAATTAACAGAAATGGCTGCACAAGGTAAACTCGACCCTGTTATTGGAAGAAGCAAGGAAATTGCAAGAATGATTCAAATTTTATGTCGTAGAACAAAAAACAATCCTATTTTAATTGGTGAAGCGGGAGTTGGTAAAACTGCAATTGTTGAAGGTCTTGCTCAAGAAATTCACATGGGAACTGTACCTGAAATGTTGTTGGACAAAAAAGTTTATATGCTTGATTTGGCGGGAATGGTTGCGGGAACTAAATATCGTGGACAATTTGAAGAAAGAATTAAATCGGTAATGAAAGAAGTACAAACTGCAAAGAATGTGATTTTGTTTATTGATGAAATTCATACCATCGTAGGTGCAGGTGCAGCCGAAGGTTCTATGGATGCTTCTAATATCATTAAACCTGCATTGAGTCGTGGAGAACTTCAATGTGTGGGTGCTACCACAATGGAAGAGTATCGTAAGTATATTGAAAAAGACAATGCACTTGAAAGACGTTTTCAACAAGTTGTAGTAGAACCACCCTCCGTAGATGATTCAATATTGATTTTACGTGGTATCAAGCACAAATACGAAGAACATCATAACATCAATTATTCAGATGATGCACTTGTAGCAACCGTAAAACATTCTGATCGTTATATCACAGGTAGATTTTTACCCGACAAGGCAATTGATATTTTAGACGAAACTGGATCAAGAGTTCGTATTGAGTCGTTAAAGAAACCTGACGAAGTTGATCGCTTAGAAACAAAAATTTCAGAAGCAAGGCAAAATAAAGATGAAATGGTTTCTGATCAAAATTTTGAAAATGCAGCTAAATGGAGAGATGTAGAACGCAAACTTAAAGCACGACAAGAAAAATTAGTTGAACGTTGGAAAGATAATCGTAATAACAATAGAATTACTGTAGAACAAGATGATGTTCTAAAAGTAATTGCAGATTGGACTGGTATTCCATTGAGTCGTATGGAAAAAACCGAAGCACAACGTTTGCTTGGTCTTGATAAACGATTGTCACAAAAGATTGTTGGTCAATCGTATGCTTCAAATGTTATCTCAAAAGCATTGCGTAGAAGTCGTGTAGATTTGAAAGACCCAAAAAGACCAATCGGTTCGTTTATGTTCTTGGGACCAACGGGTGTGGGAAAAACATATTTAGCAAAATGCTTGACTGAAGATATATTCGGAAACGAAGATGCTATTGTACAAATTGATATGAGTGAATATATGGAAAAGCATAGTATTTCACGATTGATTGGTTCTCCTCCTGGATATGTCGGTTACGAAGATGCAGGACAATTAACCGAAGCAATTCGCAGAAATCCATATTCAGTTGTATTGTTTGATGAAATTGAAAAAGCACATCCTGATGTATGTCAATTGTTGTTGCAAATTTTAGAAGATGGACATTTAACTGACAATGTTGGTCGTAAAATTGATTTTAGAAATACGATTGTGATTATGACATCAAATGTTGGTGCAGAAATTCTACAAAAGAATGTATCATTGGGATTTGGTTCTATGGCATCCGATGAAGAAGATTATGATCAAATTAAATCCAAGATTACCGATGAAGCAAAAAAGATGTTTAAACCAGAATTTTTGAATCGTCTTGACGATTTGGTTATTTTCAGAAAACTAAACAAAGAGCACATCAAAGAAATTGCTGATCTTGAAATCCAAAAACTTAGAAACAGAGTCCGAGATAAAGGATTTAAAATTCGTGTATCTGCTAAAGTTAAAGAATTTATTATCAACAAAGGTTACGATGATAAGTACGGTGCTCGTCCTCTCAGACGTGCAGTTGAAAAATATCTTGAAGATACACTTGCTGAAGCAATTCTTGAAGAAGAAATCGGAGATACTGATTGCGATACATTAATTGCGAAACTAAAGAACGATGAAGTGTACTTTGAACCTGGTAAAGAAGCAAAAACTCCGTTACCTGAAACATCTGATGATAATAATTCAGATAAAGTAAAAGAAAAGAAGTAAATCGTATATATTTATTGAGGTGAAATTGATCGACCTACTCACCGAAGATAAATCAAAGTATACCATCTATTGCGATATGGACGGAGTTCTTACAGACTTTAGTGGTGACTTTATGAAGTATGCTAAACTGAATTCAAAGGTTGCCATTGACGAACGAGATGATGTTCCTAATAACGCAGCCGCACGATACGAAAAAAAGCATGGCTCAGAAGCATTTTGGAAAGTCGTTGAAATGGGTGGATTAAAGTTTTGGTCTGATATGTCTTGGAATCCTGGTGGAAAGCAATTGTGGAATTACATTTCTAAATATGATCCTCAAATTTTAACTGCTCCATCAAAACGAGTGTATGTAGATTGTGTAAAAGGAAAAAAAATGTGGATTTCTAAATTAGGCAATCCAATAATTCATGTTCGTTCTAAAGAAAAGAAAAAAGAGTTTGCTGGAGAAAACAAAATTCTTATAGACGATTTAAAAAGTAACATTAAAGAGTGGAATGCTTCTGGTGGTATTGGTATATTACATAAAAAAACATCTAATACAATTTCTGCACTAAAAGAATTTGGTTTATAGTTGATGGTATTGAATGAATACGGACTTAATTTCATAGAAATTCCTTTTAGTGGTGGGGATATTTTTGTTAAGATATTCAAAGAAACTAATCGTGACGATGATGGAAACGATGAGTTGATAGAAAAATCAATAGAATACCACAACATTTCAATTGTACAAAATCCATATCAACGTGCTGTATCTATTTACAAACATGGACTGCAACTTCGTAAAGAGCACGATTTAAAATCACAAGAATTTACTGCTTACCTTGAAAACAATTTAAATAAGTGGGGTGAACTTGTAAAAGATGATGTATTTTATTCTCAAAATCATTATTTAAAAAACTACGAAGAAGTAGAAATATTTAAATACGAAGATATGCTCAAAACATGGCAACCAATGAATGAGGTTCTTACTGAACTTGGTTTAAATTCAATAAGATATTATACAGATCCAGATTCGGTTAAAAATTGGGAAGACGAATATAAAGAAAAAGAATCAATTGAAATTGTTAATTATATCTTTGAAAATGACTTCAAAAATCTAGGTTACTCAAAATTATAAAAACTCTTCCAACCGACTATTTATAATAGTATGGTAATAATAACCGGAGGGGTGATAAATGAAAAAGAGTTGGCAATATAAACTTAGAAACTTTACCTCAGTTAGTATAGGTGCGTTTGAGAAATATTTTAAGAATATGCCCTACGACCCGTATGTTAAAGGTAATTTTAGAATGAGAAGATTTTCATCTATACGAAAAGATGATTTTGGAAAGTGGAAAATTTTACCACACAAGCAATTCATTCAAACTGCTGAAATAAACGATTTACTTGGGGATGTGGTACGTGAATACGAAGAAATTGACGAGAAAATGATATTTTCTAAGAAGTTTTCAAAAGTTGTTGATGGATTTGTTAATCTTAGTGGAATAAATCCTTATATAACCGACATAGGCATACATCAAATGCGTGTTTTGTGTTCAGAGTATATCAAGGGTGAACCTGCACCAGAAGGACGACACAAAGACGGCTTTGACTATATAGGAATATTTTGTGCGAGACGATACAATGTAAACGGAGCACATAGTGAATTGTTTTTAAATAAAGATGATGAAGAACCTATTTTAGAAAAAATGCTTGAAGAAAATGAAATGTTGGTGGTTAATGATCGTGAAGTATTTCACAATGCTACAAAATTAGAACCGGTTGATTTAGAACTTGGTTATCGTGACGTATTCGTTTTTACTGCATGAAAGATGTAGGTCAGATTAGGAATCAATTTCCTGCTTTAAAAAGAAAAGCATTAAATGGCAAACCTGCAATTTATTTTGATGGTCCTGGGGCATCCCAAATGCCCAAAAGTGTAAATCGTGCATATAATGATCATGTACTATACGACAAAGCAAATGCAGGTGGATACTTTGAAACGAGTGTAAATACAACCGAAGAAGTTAAATGTGCACGAATTTGTTTGTCGTATTTTATGAACTGCGATGAAACGGAAATTGTGCTAGGAGCAAATGCAACTACAAGTGTATTTCAGTTTAGTCGTGCTATAAGTCGTGATTGGAAAGAAAATGATGAAGTTGTAGTAACTAAATTAGATCATTTTGCTAATGTTTCACCCTGGGTAGAAGCTGCAAACGATAAAAAATGCAAAGTAACTTCCGTTGGATTCAACACAGATACAGGTAGATACAATTTAGATGACTTTAAAAAAGCAATAACAAACAAAACTAAAATTGTTGCGGTAAATTATGCGTGTAATGCAATTGGTACAATAAATCCTGTAAAAGAAATTGTAAAAATTGCACACGAAAAAGGTGCACTTGTTTTTGTTGATGCGGTTCATTATGCTCCACATCGTTTAATTGATGTACAAGATTTAGATTGCGACTTTTTAGTTACGAGTGTATACAAGCATTTTGGTCCTCATGTAAGTGCAGTATTCGCAAAGAAAAAGCATCTTGAGAATTTCACACCATATAGAGTAGAACCTGCGTCAAATGATATTCCAAATCGTTGGGAAACGGGTACACCTGATTTTTCATCTATATCTGCAATTCCTGATACAATCAAGTACATCGCATCTTTGTCAGGTAACAAAGGAACTACACGAAGTAATTTAGAAATTGCATATCAAGAAATAACAGAGTATGAAAACGAATTAGGTAGATATTTTTTAAATAAATTATCAGAACTTAAAAAAGTAAAAGTTCTTGGTATTTCAAATCCAGAAGAAGTAAATGATAGAACACCAACTTTTGGATTGATAATAGAAGGAAAAACATCACACGAAGTAGCAAAATATTTAGCAAAACATGGAATTTTTGCATGGAGTGGTCATTTTTATGCACTTGATGTGGTGCGTGAATATAATTTAGAAAAGGCTGGAATATTGCGTATAGGAATGCTCCATTACAACACAAAAAGAGAAATTAAGGAATTTATATCCGTTTTAAAATTATTTACATCGTAAATATTTATATTTATTGCAAAACTCTCTGCATTAAATGAACGATGAAAATATAAATAATTTTATATCTCTTGATAATACCCTACTGTGCCACTCCGGTGCGGTATTCTCTTCGTTTACTTTATATTTCCAGTACAAACTAAATAGTTTATGTAAAATCAGTATACCTGATAAAGAAAAACTCGGTGGAGTATTAAATTCAAGTGGAATTGATGAAATTGAACCAGGTGAAGGAAAACATGAGTTTCAAGTTAATTTTAAGAATTTAACAGATACATTATCTTTTTCACTAAGTGTAGAATATACCGAAAATAATAAAGAAGTTAAAAAGTCGTTTGAAGTAAAAATAAACAAATGTAATATTAAAAAACACGGAGATTTATTATATCAAACATCTAAAAAAGAAGAAATTGAAAATGATAATTTTGAGAAATCAGAATTACAATCAAATGACGATGCTACACCGACCCCGTCTGAAACAATGTTTGTGTATAATCCGATTGAAACTCCAACACCCACTCCTCTTAATATTGAATTAAGTTCTTCTACACTAAATACATTTGGTAATTGGTTTAACTTTGACGAAGTAACTGCACAAATTCCATTTGATGTAGGTGCTAATTCTTCTATTCCAATCATTTTTAAAAATGCATCTTTTGACTTTTCAAATTTTCCGAGTTTAGAGTATATAGATCACACAGAAGATAGAATTGATTTATTGTTTTATATTACACGTGGAGATTATACTCGGTCTACTCCTTGGAACCTGTACCATGACTTAGAACGTGAAACTGCGAAAGCATATGGTGTGTGGCACGAAAATTTTGACTACTTACGAGAGTATGAAGAGTTTTCATTGAAACCAAAAAAGTTTGTATTTGAAAATCATGTAAATCCACTTGGTGGACTTGGTGAAGCAGTTGGTAAATATAAATTAGGAGAAGCATTTGAACCAGAGATACCAAAAACGGCTGCGTGTATGTCTGGATTCCTTGGATATGTAAATTGGGAAGAATGGAAGCAAAGTGGACAACCAATTATGCTTCATGCTTATTTGGTAAGTAACTTTGATCAGTTTTATTGGCCGATAGGAACGGGTGCAGATGTAATGGATCATTATAGTGTTCCGTTGAATTTCTATTATTTGAGTGGAAACACACCAACTCCAATTGTAGATAAAACTCCCACACCAGTAAGAACACCATCTCCAATACCAACACCCACTCCGTACCCAACACCATCAGAAGAAATGGGATTCCACCAAGAAGAAACACCAACACCCACACAAACTCCAATTGGTATAGAGAATTTAGATTTTACAGAAGATTTACGATTAATGCTTGAGGTTGCGGAAATTGAAGATGGTCCTTCAAATAGAAATACAATTCATTATTCAAGTGACATTGATCAAAAATACACAACAAATGTAAGTTGTGGAGATGTATTAACTGGACAAATGTCCAATGATAAAAACAATTTAGTGCACATTCGTGTGCTTATATCAGATGGTAAAAGTTTAGAAACTTGGACTGAAACAACAGGTGAACCTCAATCTGATATTAAATCAAAAGTATCTGTATCCACTCCGTGGAATCGGATTTATTTAAAACGAAATGAAAATTGCGAGACAGATTATTTGAATATGAATTTGTCAGAAGCAAGTTTGTATGACATTCAACTCAAGTCTGTAGGGAATAATCAGTTATATTACCCGCATCAAACTTTAAAGTTTAACTTATGGAAATTAGACATGGACAATAACAAAAAAGATAAAATAGGTGAAGTAAAATTCAATTCAGTAAATAGTGATGTTAATGGGTGGTGGTCACCTGGTAATGCTTCGTGGGAACGAAGTGTTATTAATCTAAACACACCAACACCAACACCCACACTCACTCCAACCCCGAGTGACGAAGGTTCATTTGAATTCGGAGAAGATACACCAACTCCAATTTCATTGGGTGATTTGAAGTCTTGGTTTACATACGAAACTGCTACGATAAATGTTAATTACGATGATTTCCATAGTGTTGTAATTAAGAATGTAAATGTAACGCATACAAACAAACCATCTTCGTTGGAAAGAGAACAAGATTATACACTTGTAGTTTGGTCAATTGTAAAAAGAAGTTTTAATCACTCGTTACGTGAAGCATACATTTGTGACCACGAAGATGGATGTAATGGATTAGATGACCCTGATGCATATGGTTATAGTGATGTATTAAAAAATATTATTGAAGGAAAACCAGATACATTGTCCTCTGGATTTTTAACAACTTTTGATTATTATGATTCTTCGTTTGACGGAGAAATTGGTGATGTGGGATTCTTTGAAATAACCAAGCAATCTCACATGAGTTTTGATGAATGGAGAAACGATGAAGAACTTGACTTGATTGTAGTATTTTTGACAGGATCAGATGAAGCAGGAACTACATCTGTTCTTGCTGAAGATAGAATACCATTAACAATCAATAGTACTTATTTGACTCCGACTCCTGCTGAGTTTATAGAAGGTGATCCAACTCCAACACCAACTCCGTTTACAACACACGATTTATCGTCATGGATGACATTTGATTCACCACAACTAAATGTACTTGATGATAAAATTACAGATTTAACGTTAAGTAATGTAAATATTGATAACTTGGCCATGCCAGAATTTCTTGGAAGAGATAGTGGATATCAAGTTATTTCTTATATAATTGTAAAACGAAGTTATGCAGATGATTACGTAACTGCATACGAGGGATCGAGTGAACTTGTATACGGAAGTTCAGGTGCAGTACAAGCAACTGACAAAACACTAGAAACATTTGAAGACTACTATGGATTAGATAATGGAGAAAACGGAGCATTTAAAGTAATTGATTTTGCACCAGATTATGGAATTACATCTGCAAACCGAGATGAAAATTTCACAGAGTGGCAAGATACAGAAGATGTAGATTTAATTGTATTGTTTGGTGGTTTTGATTTTGAAACCGGAGATACAAAATTTAATCTTCTGCAAAGATTTGAATTGAGTGTGAGTTCCACATACTCACCTACTCCAACTCCTGGAGAATTTGCACAAGAAGATGAAACTCCAACACCCGTTCAATCTGTTTCACTTTCTAATTGGTTGACTTACGATTCAGCAACTATTGATATAATCAATGATGATTTTGGTGGAATTATTTTGAAAGATGTAACAATTTTAAAACAAAATGAACCAGAGATACTACAAAAAATTGTAGATTATGATATAGTAGTTTATTCACTTGTTAAACGAAGTTTCAACCACGATTTGAAAGAATGTTATATATCAGATCACTCGGAAGATTGTGCCGGTGTTGATTCACCCGATCCTTACGGATACTCTGATTATATTCGTGGAATGTATGAAGGAAAAGAAGACGACTTTGCATCAAAGATTTTAACTATCGGTGATTATACAACCAAGATAAGTGGTTACATTGGAGATATGGGTTTCACTTCAATAACTAAACAATCATTTATGGATTTCAAAGAGTGGATGGGTGACGAAGAACTTGATTTGGTTGCATTGTTTATTGGTGGAAGTGGTAGTGAAGAAGGTGACGACAGACTTGATGTTTTAATTGAAGATAGAATACCATTAACAAAAATTGTCAGTTATGTAACTCCTTCTCCGGTTGATATGATTGAAGAAGATCCAACACCTACACCAACCCCAATTGAAGATCACACATTAACATCATGGTTTAGTTATGATGATGCAAGATTGACAGTAATTGATGGTGTAATTCAGGATTTGAAAATCTTAAATGTAAAAGTAGATTCCGACAAAAAACCAGGATTCTTATCAAGAGCACGTGATATTGAAATTATATCATGGGCATTGGTAAAAAAATCTTATGAAGGTGAACCAATAGAAACATACGAATCATCTTCAGAATTTGTTTACGGAAACGCAACAGAAATTTTAACATCCGAAAAAGAACTCGTAACCTTTGAAGATTATGCTTCTTTGTATGATGTAGTGGGTGACATTACATTAAACGGATTTGGATCAAATTACCCAATTATGATGGGTAACTTTGAAGACTCATTTGACAGTTGGTATGGAGGAGATGATTTAAATCTGGCAATCGTCTTTGGATACTATGACGTAGATAATGCAGAGAACCGTGTCATATTACAAGAAAAGGTTCCAGTTATCGTCAACTCCATATCAACTGCTACTCCAACTCCTGGAGACTTCGCCGCAGAAGAAGGAACACCAACACCAATATCTGTTAAAAGTTTAGAATACTGGATGATGTATGAAAACGCAGTTATTAATATTGAGAATGATGATTTTAAAAATATCATAATTTCAAATGTAATGGTTGATCCAACTGGTATTCCAACAACACTAAATCGTTTGGGTGACTATAACATAGTTGCGTGGAGTTTAGTTAAACGAAGTTTTGATCACCAATTACATGAAGCATATGTATGTGATCACTCAGAAGAATGTGGTGGAATTGACTCACCTGATCCATACGGGTTCAGTAATCAGTTGTATAAATTTGTATATGGATACAGAGATTATTTAAGTGCTCCGTTTGAAAGTGTAGAAGATTTTAAATCTCAAAAATTTTCATTGGATGTTGGGGATTTAGGAATCGATGAAATCGTAACTCAATCGTTTATGGATTTTAAAGAATGGAAAGGTGAAGAAGAATTGGACTTGGTATTAACAATGCTAACTGGAAGTGACGATTCAGAAGAATTAACAATCTTGTTAACAGACAGAATACCATTAGAAGCAGTATACACTACAGTAACTCCATCTCCGGTTGATTTTGAACCAGAAGAACCAACACCAACACCGACTCCATTGAGAGACCACGACTTGCGTTCATGGTTTAGATTTAGTAAAGCACAACTTAATTTAATAGATGGTAACATCGTTGATGTAAAGATTTCTGATTTGAGTGTAATTGATTACAAAAAACCTAAATTCTTAAAAACACCACAAGAAATAGAAATTGTTTCGTATGCAATCGTAAAGCGTGGATACGAAGGAACAAGTTTAGATGCTTACCAAAATTCATCTGCAATGGTATACGCAACTGCAAGTGTTTTAAAACGTGAACTAGACGAAAATGAAAACTTAGAACGATTTAAAGACTATAACGAATTAAGTGGATTTAGTGGAGAATATCTATTAAACGACTTTGAAGTTAATTTCGGAATTGTATCTGGTAACTACGAAGAACCATTTGTAGATTGGAGAGGAAACGATGATGTCATGCTTTATGTATTATTCGGATACCATGACATAGAGTCAGGAGAAACTGTTGCTCAACTGCAAGATAAATTCCCACTACAAATTAATTCTGAAACATCCGAAGAAGTTTTCGGAGAAACAACACCCACACCATATATGAAAACACCTACACCTACACCATTTGAAACTCAAGATGTTTTAAGTTGGTTCTCATACGATTCCGCAAATGTGAATATAGTAAATGATGAACTTGCTAGTATCATTCTTGAGAATGTAAGCATCGATCATTCTAAAAAACCAGATGAACTGAGTAAATCGCAAGATTATGATACTGTTGTTTATTCATTGGTAAGAAGAAGTTTCAGTCACACATTAAGTGAAGCATATATTGATGACCACACAGATGGAGATGGATGTGCGGGTCTCGATGCACCAGATGCTTATGGTTATAGTGATGCATTGAAAAGTATCATTGAAGGTAAAGAAGATACACTTTCAAACGGATTACTTGCGGTGAGTGATTACACAAGTGAAGATTTCAACGGAAGTCAAGGTGACTTGGGATTTACAAAAGTAATCAGACAATCTCACATGGATTTTAAAGACTGGAGAAATAATGAAGAACTGGACTTGATTGTAATATTTTTAACGGGTCGTGATGATCGTGAAGAAATTAGAATATTAGCAGAAGATAGAATTCCTCTTACAACAAATGCTATTACCGCAACACCAACACCACCATCATTCGTTGAAGAAGATCCTACACCAACACCAACTCCATTTGTTACACACGATTTATCATCATGGATGGTATTTGATCCAGTACAAATGAATTTAGTTGACAACGAAGTTGAGGAATTAACATTAAACAATGTAACGGTAGATAATTTATCAATACCAGATTTCATGGGAAGACCTGCTGGGTATGAAATATTATCGTACATAATTGTAAAACGAAGTTACAGTGGATCATTTGCAACCGCATATGAAGGTTCGTCAGAACTTGTATACGGAAATTCGAGTGATTTTATTTCCGAAGATGGAAACTTACTTGCAACGTTTGAAGATTTTTATAATTTACAATCTGGTAATTTGGGTAAATACAAAATAAATAATTTTGATGATAACCCAACTATTATTCGTGCAAATTATGAAAACACTTTTGTTGATTGGAAAGGAGATGACGAAGTTGATTTGTTAGTTGGATTCGGAAGTTATGATTTCATAACGGGTGAAAATAAATTCCATATTGAAGATAGATTTCCAATTAATATAGCACCTGAAAATATTCAAACACCCACACCCACTCCAGAACCATCCCCAACTCCGTCTTCCTCGGGACCTAACTCTGGACTAGATGAAAATACACCAACCCCCGTTCCACCTGATGGTGATGTTTCATCTTGGATTAAAGGTGATTCGGCGACAATGAACCTCGAAGGTGGTGAAATTAAAAATATAGTTATTAGAAATGTGGTGGTAACCCACGAAAATAAACCAAGTTTTTTATCGGAAAATTATGACCATGAAATTATTTCATGGACAATAATTGATGAAAATTTCCACGATCCACCTGGAACTGAATACAAATCCGAATCAATGGATGTATTCGGAACTACCCATGAATTAAAAATAGCATCTGAAAACCGAATTTTATCTACCTTTGCCGATTATGATAGTATCATATTTAGTGGTGAAGTTGGAGATTTAGAGTTTAGCAATTTTGCCGCCACTACCGAGAACTTTGAGCAGTTTAACCAACTTAACTTCTCAGATTGGTATTTAGGCGGCATCATTAAGTTGGTAGCAACATTCGCATATAAAAACAATTATGATTCTGACGACAACGTTCTTATATCACAAGCATTTCATTTAAGTTTAAATTATTTAGATGCTCCCACACCAAGTTCAGAAGACTTTGCACCTGAAGAAAAAACTCCTACACCCACACCCACTCCGTATGAAGTAACAGATTTAACATCATGGTTTAGATTTGATTACGCAGTTTTAAATACTGTAAACAATGACTTTAGTTCACTACTTTTATATAACACTTTAATTGATAACTTCCGTCCTGAATTTTTATCCAAAGAATTTGGTTACGAAACAATTGCATTTGTGATTGTAAAACGAAGTTACTCATCAAACGATTTAACAGATGCATTTATTAATGGCACAGATGCATTTGGATACACTACAACACTTTTAGAATGTAAAGATGACATACCAACTGATGGTTTGGGAATACTTGATACATTTGCTTCATATAAATCCGCAGTTCAATCAAACATAAAAGGAACATGGGGATTCGTTGACTTCTATAAACTCACATTTGAAGGTATTGATGAATGGAGAGAAGGAGAGGATTTAGATTTAATAATTTTATTCGGTGGACTAATGGGTAACAATTTAAACTTTTATTTACAAGAAAGAATGAAATTGTATCTGAACGGAATTCCAACACCAACCCCAAATAATTTAGAACTTTCAGAGGGAGGAGATGGAGAACCACCTCCGATATTAGATACAACCAAAACTACATCACTTCCTACGAGTGATGTTACAAATTATTTTAATGATGGTTATGAAGTCAATTTGAATGCTGATGGAAATGTTTTTGTAACAAGTGCAAAACCAACATCACCCTACGAAATGAGCAATGCACCTCTACCCCCATTTGGAACTGCTGTCGGACAGGAGAGGGTAGAGGTATACGCAAACAAATCCGGTGGTTGGGAAAAATTAGGAAATACAATTACAAACCCAACGGAAAATGAATTATTCGGTACATCAACTGCATTAAACTTGGATGGTAGTATCATGGCAGTTGGATCACCAATGTATAATGGTGGAAAGGGATGTGTACGAATTTATAGATTCAATGGTGCAGATAAATGGGAACAAATCGGTGATACTTTGGTTGGAAAAGATTTAGACGAATTTGGATATGATATAAAATTAAACTATAAAGGTGATATTATTTTAATAGGTTGTCCTGGAAACAATCGTGTAATTGGATACAAATACAACGGAACATCTTGGATACAACTCGGTGACCCAATTCTCAGAAGAGGTACATTCAATAGATTTGGTTCTGTTATGGACTTGAATGGTGAAGGTGTGGTAGTTGTAATTGGAACGAACGATACCGAAAAAGGAAACATTCAGATATACGAATTCAATGGAGTTAGTTGGAGGTCACTTGGATCGATTGATAAAGCAAATGCTTATGAAATGTTGGGTAATGTTTTATCAATATCTGCGGAAAGAAATTTTGTTGCAGTTGGTGTAAAAGGTGTAGAGGGTACGTCCGATAAAATAAAAATCTATCATTACTTCTCGGCATTTAGAACGTGGATAAATACAAATTCAATTGCCATGTCCGGATCAATTAATTCTCTTATTTTAACGGGTAATGGAGATTTGGTTATAGCAGGGTACACAAAATATGCTGGTATAAATTCAACAGAAGAAATTGCAATTTTCAATATGAATGGTAAGTTGATGACCAACTTGGGTCAACGAGCAATGACGGCCGCATATAATCCAATTTCAGTAAGTCGTTTGGGAGATACACTTATTGTTGGTGCTCCTACTTACGACAATTCTCGTGGTACCGTTGAAGTTTATGAAACATCCAATTTAATTCCCACACCCACTCCAACTCCAACTCCAATACCCACACCAACACCAACACCATCTCCAACACCCACACCATTCAAAACACAACTTTTAGCACCTGCGAGTAAAGGTGATACTCGCATAGAAATTGCACCCGAAGATCAAGAAAATTTCTCAATCAATGAAAAGGTGGTTATTGACGAAGGAACATTATACGAAGAGTACAACGAAATCGTAGGATTTGGATCATTGCTATTCAGACATCCATTGAAATATGATCATGGAACGTCAACCAATGTTCAAGTAATCGCAGAAGAACTTTATCCAACCCCAACACCAACTCCAACACAAACCCCAACACCTACACCAACTCCAGTTGTTATTGAACTGCCAAAAGTTCTTGATGACGATGTATTCTTAGTAAGAACAACATCGGGAGATTACAATTCAATTTATCAATTCATGCATTCATTTTCTCCTTTGTATGTTTTAAAAAGACCATTAAGTGGAGAAGATTATGTGATGTCACCTGATGGAGACAAAGTAGATTTACCTCTTGAAGATGCCAAGAAATTATTATTTGATCACGAAAATAATTCGGACATTTTATTTGACGACAAATTTTTAAAGTGGAACTTAACTGATAAAAACAAAGGTCAATGGGATGTAGATAATCCGCAAAACTTTGATACAAATGATCCAAGAATGAAACTACAGCGGATCAACACAGGATGCCCAACTGGTTGTTATTATCCGAATCGTGGTTATATATTCCAGGCAAATGTAGAAGGAATGGCAAACTTAGATTTTCTTGGAATATACGATAGTCAGTATATTGCAGGTATCTACGGAATGCAAAATTGTGAAAAACTAATTTACTTGGAAATTGTTCGAAGTCATACATCAGTTGGTTATGGTACATTCATTGAATATCCACTTATTTCAAGTATGGATGAATATATTCCGTTTTATGAGTATCCACCAAATTTATTGTTTTTAAATGTATCTGGTAATCCTGAAATTTTAAAATATGTTAATTTACCAAGTACACTACGTGCAATTAATGCAACAGATTCTGGTGCAATGACAATAGATGACTTTGAAAGTGACAATGATGATAATACATTTCCACAACTTAAAGTTTTAGATATATCTAATAGTAGCAACTTGTATAGCATAGACGGAGTCAACGAAAGAGCACCTGGATTGGTAAGATTAAAAGTTGATAAATGTGGTATGATTGGGAAGATGCCAACGATTCCTGATACCGTAGAAGAATTAGATATATCAAACAATATTTTTACGACATTAACAAATTTACCAACCGCATTAAAAGAATTTAGTGGAAAGAAAAATAAATTGTTAACATTGCCGGATTTACCAGTAAATGCAAGAGTTGTAGATTTGCAAGGAAATCCTCTCGATGAGTGGTCATTGATGGACCCGTTTGCTCAATCATCAAAAGAATATTCAGAAAACACAACATATCAGTTTGCTTTACAATCTTTGAATATATCAGGAGCAAACAAATTACCTCCTGGGTTATTAAGATTTAAACAATTGCAAACTCTTCGTTTGAATGATGTAAAAATAGGTGGAAAATTAGAAGAACTTCCAGAATCAATAGAAGATATTGAATTGGATAATTGTGAGTTGGAAGATTTAAGTGGATTGGAAAAATGCACAAAAATAAAACGAGTAAAAGCAAGTGAAAATAAAATAAAAACTTATGATGGTCTTTTAAATTCAAAGTCTTCTATAACAGAACTTTTATTAAACTATAATGAAATTGCAGACGGAGATTTAAGTAAATTTGAAAATGCTAAGAAGATTGATGTTGGTGATAATCAAATGAATTATTTTAAGTCACCAAATGTAAATGAACTAAACTTTGTAGGAAATCCACTTGGTGCGGCCAATACAGAGTTATCTGATGATCTAGATGAACTTAAAAATGAAGCAGAATTTCCTATTGATTTATCTGCGATAACGGGTGAGTTAGTTTTAAATTTAGATGATTCTACTCCCACAAAAGATAAAGTTCAGAAAAATACAATGTCTGCGACTCAAAAACTGAATGTTTTAAAATCATTAGCAAACTCACCGGAAGCAAATGTAAAACTTACCGCAACTGATATGCCTTTGCCTGATAAAGATTGGTTCAAGGAATCACCTATCGTTGAACTCACAGGAGGAGGAAATGAAGTTAATTCAAAAGAAACAAGTGCTATTCCTGACAAATGTAGAGCAGTTGTGCTAGAAAAAACTGCGTTAACTGCGTTCACAGAAGTTCCATCTCAACTTGAATCAGTTACATTAAAAGGCAATAAATTATTGCAAGTTGTTGCGTTGGAAACTGAGAGTAATTTAGAAGAAATTAATTTTGAAGAAAATGAAACATTGCTAGATGTTGACTTGGGAGTTCAACCGAATCTTAAAAAAGTAGAATTGGGTGGTCAGATAGAAACATTATCTGGAGAAACTCCAGAGTTAAAAGAGTTGAATGTTTCCGATTCAAACATTGAGGTGATTGATCTGAATAATGCTGTCAAACTTGAAAAACTTGTAGCAAGTAACACAAAAATTAAATCATTAGATGCTTCTTCATTTGAATCAATTGAGGTTTTAGACTTATCTGGAAATCCAGAGTTCGGTAAAGACGAGGAAAGCAGCTTGATTCTTCCTGAAAAATCTAATTTAACTGAAGTTAATGTTTCCAACACGGCAACTAAAACAGAAACAATTGGTAAAATTATTACTGCTTTAAATGAATCTACAAGTGAAACAGACGCACCTAAAAAGTTTCAATTTAAAGGAGCAGAAAAACGACCATCTGAAACTGATGATCTATTTGTAAATTTGTCATCTGCTGGATGGAACATTGAACCAAAAGAACCTCCTCAGGATAAGTTTGAAGCAGTTGACGAAGAAATAGTAAATATTACTCGTCAGGATTTATTTGAGAAAAAAGAAATCAATTTGTTGTTTAAACAAACCTCAAGCACTTTGGTAGTTGGTGGTTCTGAAGTTATATTAGAAGTAGTAGAAGAAAAAATATTTAGATTTGCGGAAACGGTTTGGTTGGAAACTGAAGTGGGTCGCACCAAACGAGTATTTTTAAGTTCAAGCAAATATGTAATGGTGACTTGGTTTGGATATAGTAACAATTCAAACTCAATTCAGTTAAAAGAATTTAGAGTAGCAGAACTTGAATGCCCACCGTCATATATTGACGAGCAAGAAGACGGAGTTGCACTTGGATCTGTTGGATTAAAAGTGACCACAGAAACTGATACATCCGATTCAGCATCTGCTACATTAACAATAAATAAGTTTTTAAAGTTTACAAATTCACTGGATAAGGAATATATTCCATCAGAAAATACACCACTTGCATTGGGTCATTTACAACAATATAAATTTGATTTAAGTGAATTGAATGTAGATGATGCTATAATCTTTCGTACATATCGTACTGATTTAAAAGAAAGTAAAAACATTGAAATTGAACTTCCTGTGGAAGTTGAAAACGGAGCAGTTAAAAGTGTTGAGACTGGTGGTTATTATGGAGGAAGTATAATTATAGGACCTATTTCAGAACAAGTTGATTATATGACATACGAGTTTGCTAAAGGTACTCGTTTGCCAAGTCTTGCTGAAGGAAGGCATTTTCAATACAACAAAAAATGTACACACATACCACCCGAACCAACACCGACTCCAACACCAACTGAAACTCCAACACCAACAGATACTCCAACTCCATCACCTTATTTTTATTCTGGTGAAAACTTATCAATTTTATTAAAACGAATCGGAACATCAAATTATCAAAACTTTGGTTCTGGAATAAAGTGTAATGACGATGGAAGTAAATTCATCGTATTATCAAATCCATTTAAAACCGGTGGATTTGTGACAATATTAGATTTTTATGAAATAGATGATAACGGAAATGTACACAAATTAAAACAAAGCATTGAAAGTAGAGATGCCACCAACAACATGACAGATGTGAATTTAAGTGGTGATGGTAATTTATTAATTTATGGTAATCCGGGATACACTATATCAAGAAATGATGAACTTGATATTCAGTCAAGTCCGTATCTTGGTCAAATTATTTTAAGTAAGTACAATAGTTTACAAAAGCAATACTCTTCGGTTCAAAAAATAAACACAGTTAAAACTACTCCGTTTTTAAAATTTGGTAGTAAATGTAAAATAAGTAAAGATGGTAATGTTATAGTTGGATTTGCATCGGATATTACCTCGTGTCATTATGAGATTTGCATTAAAAATTCGGAAAACGATTATTATACAAATTACGAATTAAGTGCAAGTTCTGTATTCGGAGATAAAAAGTTCTCAGATACATTTTGGTTAACCAACGATGGAAAACTTTTGTTTATAGCATTGGAAAATGAAAACTTTATATTAGGTATAGATACTGCAACACGCGTTATCACAAAAGTAATTGAACTTTCTATTGCAACTGAATCAATTACACACATGGTGGTGGATTATATTGGTCAAACAATTTTAATTTCAACGGATAGCACCGTTTACATTTATACAAATCACAGAAAACTACACAGAACTTCTGGTGATTACACATTACTTTTTGAATCAACTGCACCTGAGTTTATAGGTTCTTCTTATATATTCAATGAAGACGGAATGAGATTGATTATATCACGACCAAACTGGAATGAGTATCGTGGTGAAATAATTATTGCACGAATAAATTCTGAAGCAGGATACGAAGTATTTGAAAGAATACAAAACGAAAACGGAAATGTAGGAGATGAGTTTGGAAAGTATGTTGATATTACATCAGATGCCGAAAGAATTTTTAGTGCATCACCTCTTGCAGATGTAAATTACAGAACAGATGTGGGTACGATTGCAATTTTTGATATTGTGTACAACACAACCCCAACTCCTACACAAACACCCACACCCACTGAAACTCCGACACAAACTGAAACTCCAACTGATACACCAACACCTACGGAAACTCCAACTCCAACTGAAACTCCAACTGAAACTCCAACTCCAACTGAAACTCCAACTGAAACCGAAACACCAACATCAACTGATACACCAACATCTACACCGACACCGACTGATACTCCTACGGAAACCCCTACTGAAACTGAAACTCCTACCGAAACTCCAACTCAAACAGATACACCAACTGAAACACCAACGCAAACCGAAACTCCAACTCAAACAGAAACACCAACAGAAACACCAACTCAAACAGTAACACCAACTGAAACACCAACATTAAATGATATTGATTTGGGTGGTTATTTAATAGATGGGTATATCAAAAATGCTTCGGGGCAACTAATTGATATTGAAACAGATGATGTCATATCAGAATTTAAAACTGATGATTATGGTAAGTGGAGTATTGTTATTACTGCTCGTCAACTTCCGGAGTTATATAAAATTAAATTCTTACCAGGTGGAACTGATATTTTAACCAACAAAATTGTAAATAATACATTTTCAAATATTGCAACGAAGCAAGAAAGTGTTGAGTTGTCATCTAAAACATTGAATATTAGTCCTGTGACAACTATAAAATCTGCGATGGTTGAAAACGAAGTTAAAAAACTAATTCAAGAAAAGCAACCAAACGAAAAAATAAGTTTGACGAAAGTAAATGATATTATAGTTGATACTAAATTATTTGTAGCAAAGAAATTTGACATCTCTGTTGACGACATGGAAGCAGATTATATTGATCAAGAAAACACTCAAGTTTTAAAAGCAAATGCTAAAATTTCTGTAATAACCGAATCATTGAAAGATGTAGTAACAAGTTTAGATGAAAGTGTAAATGAAGATGCAATTTTTGAATCGATTGTAACGGAACTGGAAAAAACAAAAGTACAAGAAGAAACTTCATCAGATGATATTAAGATAGGTGAACTGATAAATACAAAAGTATTTGATATTGTTAAAAACACAATTCCACAAGAAACTGCACAATTTATATCACCGTTTAGTAATATTATTAAAAATGCAGAATCTATTTCTAATATTATTGTTGATGCGTTTGAAGATGATATACAATTTGGTGAAAGTGAAGAAGAAATTGATTTTGTGGACGAAATTCAAGATGTTGCAAAAAATATTATTTCAACTATTGATTATGTTAAAGAACTTACAACAGAAACAGATTTAACAAAAACAAAAGTAGATAAATCTGATATAGAGCAAAGTGTTTCTGATAAAAAAGATACAATAACTGATATAGAAACTTCAGATATATTTCACCCAACACCTACACCCACCGAAACATCAACACCCACAGATACTCCTACCCCAGCGGATACCCCCACTCCAACCGAAACACCAACACCCACCGATACACCAACTCCAACGGATACACCAACACCTACGGATACTGCAACAAACACAGAAACCAACACCGAAACTCCTGTTCCAGTTCCAACGTATGAATTAACTACATCTGCATCAACTATAAATGAAGGTGATGAAGTTACAATTACTTTAACAACAGAACATATACCAGAAGGAACAAAAGTAAGTTATTCGGTATCGCATCCAGAAGACTTTTATAATTTAGCACCAGTTGGTAAATTTACAATATCCGAAGACGGAACTGCGAGTGTAAAAATCAAAGCAGTTGAAGATTTTAAATTAGAAGGAACAAAGAAAATATCAATTGAACTAAATGGTTCTGACCACGAAGGAACTGAATGGCATTTTGTAAAAGTTACTCTTGATATATTAGATACATCTGTTCCGAATTTCTTTAATGTAAAAATGTCATATCTTGAAACAGACAAAAGTGATAGTGATATAAGTGCTCTTCAACAAACTATTGGTTGGGACGAAGCAGAATCTTTTAGAACACAAATTCGTTTGACAGACATTTTTATAGATTTGGAAAACTCAAATCTACCAAGTATTTATAGTGATACATCTGGATATTGGTCGCAATACAATATCTTCGGTTCATACTTGATTGCATATATTGTAAAAGCATCTGACACTCGTACATGGACAGATATTCAAAACATAGTTTGGAGTAAAAGAACTTCAAGTGGATATATGTGGGGTGATCCTGTAAATCCAGATGGAGTATTTGGCAGTCAACCATTAGATATCACATGGTCTCTAAAAACATCAGAACATGGATATCCTTCCAACATAGGATTGCCTGATAATTTTGGAGAAATTTTAGTTGATTGGAATGGTTCTGGGTGGATTAGAAATTATGCGGTAGACCAATCCATACCGCCTAACGGATTTTTTGATGGAAGCAAACCAGATTTATACAAACCTATGTATTCATCTAATTTACCTGCTCAATCTATAATTGATTATGCAAATGGAGAAGAATTAAAAATTTTGTTGGGTATTGAGATAGAGTCATGGACAAGTGATTGGTCGCATCAACTTTCACCCCCGAACTATGATGGATTTATGCTTGATCTGGGAAGCAGAGAATTGGAATACAGAAAAATGATTCCAAGTGATTCATATGAAGTACCAACACCAACTCCTACACCAACACCCAACTATGCTAAAATAGATTACCAATTTAGTGTATCATCGGAAATATACGAAGAGGAATCTTTTAATTTGAAATTAGGACTTGGTGAAGATGTAGATTACCATAATCAATTCAATGATCTTAAAGTATTTTACGAAATTACACAAGGTGATGAGTATTTCCATTCATCTACCGGTGAATTTACATTTTCAAATAATGTTGACACAACAACACCACTTCAGTCAAAAAGAACATCTGTAAACGAAGGAGCAAGAACAATCGAGTTTTCGTTAACAGGTGATTCGATAAATTCAAATAAGTGGGTGGGTAAAAAAGTTACAACAACTTTATATGAAATACGTCCAAAATATACATTAAATACTGAAAATTTAGATGATAGTTATTCAATTTTAGAAGGAGAATCTGTAATATTTAAATTATTTACAGAGAATGTACCAAGTGCAACAAAAGTAACAATAGATTTAGTAGAATTTAATAAATATCCTACATACATTTATTCTTTTTATTGTGTATCAGCACCAAGTGGTTTTGAATCTCATGTCGGTGGTCCTTATACAAGACAAGGTTCGTCTGAACGTTATGAAAAGTCGGATGGAACATTGATACTGAAAGATGAAAATATGAATCCAACATATTATCTTGCAAGAAATACAAATAATACTTCTTGGTACAATAATACTGCTCATGCTTCATTTGACGGAGAACCATTTACAACTACCGATTGGGAATTTGGTACTTTTGTTTACAAGTCCGATTTATACGATGAAAATAGCATACAAATTCTTGCAACCGAAGAGTTGGAGTTTATTGTTCCAACTGATGACTATAATTATCTATACAAAGTCGTTCAAATTGAAAAAGAGTTTAGTATAGACGCACGTGATGTAAACAGAGAATTTGCATTGGTTCTTAGAACAAGTGATTATACTCACCCAAGTCCTATAATAACAAATGGAATTATTGGTTTTAATGTAAATAAAATTCCAACACCCACACCTACACCTACACCCACACCCACTCCATTTAATATAAATGCAGTTGATTTTACAGATAGTGGTTTGATATTTAATGCGACAATAAAAAATATACAAAATTCTTCTATTTACAATGGAAAGACTACGGTCGGTCGTTTTTCACAAAACAATAATAATTACCAAGGATATCAGGCACAAAAATCTGGAATTTATTTTGGTGATATAATTGGTGTCGACCACTTTCACAATATTATACTAAAAGTAGAACTAATTCATCCTGAAACAAAAGATATAAAAGTTTGGGCTTCATCCTACGACAACCGAGTTGATATTGTAAGCCAGTCAACCTTTGGTTTGGGTTATGATTACGGTTGGAATGGTTTTCGTTTCTTTTGTACAAAATCAAATACAAGTCAGTTTGCTGGATATATTTTACATGATGTAAAAATGGAAGAAACAGACGGAACTTATACCAAACAAGTATATCCAAATGCAAAGTTTGAATTGGATTTGAGTTTTCATAGTTCTAGTTCAAGAACTCATACAGATAAACTAGGAACTTTATATTATACAACAAGTACAAATGGTGTAGAGGAGTCCGTTGGTGGAAGTGGAAGATACTGGTGGGGTGCTACTTCACGGTCGTGGGATGGTGAATAGTTTGTTAAATATATAACTTATATATATTTATAGATTATGCCAACTATCAAACTCAAAGATTTGTTGCTTGAAGGTCTATTCGGTACACCATCATTTGCAAGAACCGAACGAGTTCATGCAGAAATGGAACAGATACAAGAAAAAACAATTCTTCGTAAATACAAAGCAAATAAGCAAATGCTTCATAAAAAACCAAACGGACTTTGGTATGCGTTTGGTAACGAGTGGACAGATTATGTAAAAAGTATAGGAGGAGGATACGACTCACACTACAATTGGTATTACAAAGTAAATGTTAAAAGTTGTAAAATGCGTGAGTTAAAATCTGAAAAAGACATCATAGAATTTACAAAAGAATACACAGACTTTGACGGAACTGACGAAACTTTGTTTGCAACATTTTTTATTGATTGGAATTTAGTTGCGAAAGATTACGATGGAATCGAAGTATTTCCGTTTCCCAAGAAAAATATGCCCGAGGCAAAGTGGTTAAAATCTTGGGATGTAAGTAGTGGTTGCGTTTGGAATACAAATAAGGTAAAATTGGAGTTTGTAGGATAATGGCAATTATTAAGTTAACAGAATTATTGATGGAGGGTGCAAAAGAAAACGCCGCACTTGATTATCTAAAGCAACTTATTAAAGCAAGTCCATACGAAGGAAAAGTATTTCTTGCGGGAGGTGCAGTTCGTGATGAACTTATGGGTATTGATGCAAAAGATTTAGACTTCGTAATAAATCTAGAAGACGGAGGAGCAAAATTTGCGGAATGGGCAACCAAGAAAATAGGCAATTTTAAACGAGGATCTAATCCAGTAACATACGAAACATTTGGAACTGCGAAATTTAATTTAAGTGGAGTAGAACACAACGGATTTAAACTTGATGATATTGACATAGATTGTGTGATGCCACGCACAGAAGAATATACAGATGGAAGTCGTAAACCAACGGTTGGTTCTGGATCACTCAAAGACGATGTTGCTCGTAGAGACTTCACAACGAATAGTTTACTTAAAAATTTAAGCACAGGAGAAATACTTGATTTAACGGGTATGGGAAAACAAGATATCAAAGATGGAATCGTTAGAACCCCACTTGATCCAAATGTAATTTTTTCAGAAGACCCTCTTCGTATGCTTCGCGCAGTTCGTTTTACAATGAAATACGATTGGAAGTTGCCTTTGTTTATGATCAAGGCATTAAAAAATAATGCAAGCAAACTTAAGCAAATAAGTGTAGAAAGAGTACAAGAAGAACTTAATAAAATGCTAATGACAGATGCTCCTGATCGTGCAATTAAACTTCTTCAGATTACTGGATTAAGCAAATATGTTTTTCCTGAGTTGGATCGTCTTATCAAACTTGAACAAAACAAGTATCACAAAGAAGATGCAATGGAGCATACTTTAAGTGTGGTAAAAGGAACTCCCAAGAACCTTGTTACTCGTTTAATGGCATTGTTTCATGATATTGGTAAAGAAGCAACCAAAGAAGTTATCGGTAAAGAAATTCATTTTTATGGTCACGAAAAAATCGGTGCGGAAATGACCCAAGAGATTTTGACAAGATTGAAATATCCGAACAAAATCATAGATGCAGTTGTAAAAGGTGTACAAAATCATATGAAATTAAAACACGGAGGACCTGATTCGTTTGGAGCAACCGATAAAACACTTCGCAAATTTAAATTAAATATGGGTGACCATCTTGAGAATATTTTAAATTTAATTCATGCGGACAATATTGCACATGAAGCAGGATTTGATATGCCTAATCAAATTGAAGCAATTCGCAAACGTTTAGATACACTTGATATACCACAAGGTAAATTAAAACTTCCAATCAACGGAGATGATATAAAAAAGAAATACAAGTTACGACCTGGAAAAATTATCGGTGATTTACTTGCAATCGTTAAAGATGAGTATTTGGAAAATCCAAAAGTAAACGCACGAGAAATATATCCAAAACTTGAGAAGTATTTGAAAGATCATCCTCAGTGAAAAAAAGTTATTCATTAAAAAACGAAATTCTTCCTTATCAAAAAAATCTACCAGATGTTGGTGTAGGTGAACTGGTGGATAATTATCTTGATTTTACAGATCATAAATTGATTTTATTTGATTTAGAAACACTAGGATTAAATCCTGCATTTGAGTATGAGCAAATAACAGAATTATCTGCTTGGTTAATTGATGGAACAAGTATGCAGATAGAAAAGAAACTGAATTACAAAATTGTATTAAATGAATCTGCTAAAATTCTTTTAACTGATTCAACAAGTTTAGAACGTGGAAACTGGTTAGATAGACAATTAAAAAGAAGAAGTGGAAACTTCAATGATCCAAACGAAATACTTGAAATGACACATTACCATGATGTAAAAAGTGAATTGGTAAAAGAGTCAGTTGCGATAAAAGAATTTATTCAATTAATAAACGAACATAAAAATGTTATATTAGTTGCACACAATGCAAAATTTGATGTAAGATTTACGACTATTCGTTCTTCAAAATATGATTTACGATTACCTATAACCAAAACATTAGATACACTAAAATTATCAAGATACTTTTTCGCACCACTACTTCAAAAACTATCCAAGCACGAGGAAGTAAAAGAAATTTACGATGCGTTATTTCGCAAGAGACGAGATTTTATTCATGTAAGTTCAAAGTTGGGTGAAATCGCAGCTGCTTTAAATATAAGTGCCGACAATTGGCATAGTGCAGATGCAGATGTTAGTATGATGTTTGAAGTATTAAAGTATATGATTGAATTTTTTAAAAAGCATAAAGATGTAGATATAAAAAGTTATCAAGAGAAAATTCTCAGAAGAAACATTGGAAAGTACAAATAATATGAGTGCAAACGGAAAAGCTAGACCTTTAATGGAAAGTGAAATCAAAGCCGCACAAGATGAAAGTGTATCAGCAGCCGATGCAGCCAGAAAATTAAGTGTTAGTTACAACACATATAAAAAGTATGCTAAATTATATGGAATAATGGAACGTTGTAAATGCACAGATGCAACTGGTCGTCCTAAAGTTCATAATCCATATAAAGGAAAATATCCGTTGGAAGAAATTTTGATGGGAATGCATCCATCGTATCCTCCACATAAATTAAGAAAAAAATTATTTGGTGCAAAACTTAAAATAGAGGAATGTGAAATATGCGGATACTCTGAAAAAAGAATAACAGATGGCAAAGTTCCGTTGATATTGGCATTTAAAGACGGAGAACGTTCCAATCACATTTTAGAAAATTTAGAAATTGTATGCTATAATTGTTATCACAATATTTACGGAAATTTGTTCGGAATCACAAAATAAACATACAAACTAATATTTATCTATGTGATGGATAAAAAAAGTTTAAAAAGTCATATTTTACAACAAATGGGAGTGTTAATTGAATTTGATATTATCAGTTCTACTTCACTCGAAGAATTCATGGAAACGTATCGTGCAATTGCTGAATCTTCTGATGATATATCTGAGTTAAATAAAGTTTCATCTTTATTAAACAAAAAAGAATACTCAAAGATTCCAGGGTTCACCGCACCGACACCGGGACCATTGGGAAAACGAGATCCTTCTTTAGATAAACTCGCAGTAGCATTAATTGAGTTTATAGTCAAAAAAACGCAAGATCCAGATGATTGGACATACATCATCAATTATATGGTAGAAAAACTTGGATTGGAGTTTGAAGACGATGACGAAGGAGACGAAGCAGATAAATAATAAATAAACTTGCATCGTGAATTTAATAATAGACGCAGATTTAACAAACCCACCATCAGAAATTTCGGTGTTCCGAGATATTACTTTATATTCTAAAGTTTTTTTAAATTTAGATGTTTTGTTAGAATGTGAATCAGAGCATAAAGACATTTACTATTATTGGTTAAAAAATCGTGGAGCATTTGATTATGTAGACGATTTTGTAGCAATTAAAGAAGAAAACGGTGTTACAATACGTGCTAGTAACGCAACAATACAAATAAAATACCTTCGTGTGGAAGAATTAAATAATATTATATATTTATTAAAGAAGAATACCTTATACTTATAGTTTAGGGCATTTAACAATTTTAATCGGAAAAAAACATGGGAACAATTAACAATAGATTTCAGTATGTATGGTACGGAACCTGCGGTGAGCAAGAAAAATGTAAACCTTACGTCTTTAAAGATAATCCTGCTCAATTACAAAAAGCAGTTGAGATGATTTCACAATTTACTACAAGTTCAACGAATAATTCTCCTATGACATATAAACCTGAACAAGGTCAAGGTGATTTGACGAGTTTTGAATGTGGTGGAATGTATTTGGTCGTATTAAAACCAGGTCAAAGTCTTTCAGTTCCTGGATTGACAGCTGCTGGAAGTGAAACAATCAAAGCGGGTGAAAATAAACTGGCTGCTAAGATTTCATTTACTTGTGCTGGAGTATTTGATGCAACTCCGTCACCGACTGAAAAAGAATGTATTCCAAGTGGTTACACCAAAATCACAATCACATCTGCTAATCAAAATGTTTCTATTGGTGGTGGTACTCAAAAATTTATTTTCTTTACCAAAAACGATGTTGTTGGTTTAGATACAAACTTCCTTACATCTGCAATTGCATCCGAAATTAATGTTAAATTCCCAGTAGGAACAACTTCGCAGATTATTATGACAGGACTCAAACCTAAAGCAGAAGGTGGTCAATTGTATGTTGACAAAGGAACTGGATGTTATGGTGGACCATTTAAAATAGTAAACGGAAATTGGGAAGTAGATTTAAAATTGTTAAGTGGTAAAGAAGAAACTCCAAAACCACAACCTACACCTACTCCTAAACCACAAGTAAATTGTAATTGTGCTCCAAGTGGATATACCAATGTAAACATCACAGGTGCAATGGTAACTAATGGTGGTCATGTATTCGCAGGATTCAAAACTACATTGGTAGTGAGTTACGATGCAAGCACATTAAAGTCAGAAGGTATTGCAACCAACATCAATTTTACTTATCCAGACAATTCAAGTATGGGTATGATTATTATGAATGGTAAAGTACCAAATAATACTCAGTTCTTTATTAAACACGGAGGAAATTGCTACTCTGCAACTGCAACAACTGGAAACAGAGCATCTAGTGGTGATTGGTCATTGAAAACTGTTGTTTCAAAAACTTTACCAAGTGCGTGTGGGGATAGTTCACCTGCACCAACTCCAAAACCACTACCAACTCCTACTCCAAAACCACAACCAACTCCTACTCCAAAACCACAACCAACTCCTACTCCTAAACCACAAACAGGAAATTGTTGTCCGTCCACATTCAGAACAATGAATACCGATGGTGGTCAAACATTAAAGGAAGTAACTGATGTTATTCAAGGTTCAAGTAAACCAGTTACTACACTTAAATACATGATGTGGGAAAACGGAGGAAAACTATGTGTTGATATGACTGGATTAGAAAATGCTCAAGTAAATGATTCAGAAACACCTCGTTTCTATTCATTACCTTCAAGTCCATCAACTGCAATTGGTTCAATGACCCGAGTACACAACAATGGTAAAAATAAATTTTACTATACCGCAAAAGACGGAAAATGTTATGAAGCAGAATGGGGAGATGCCGGAAAAGACTGGCAAAGTCCTGTTGTTTTGAAAGCATCTTCTGGAGGGTAATGAATGACCTGAAAGGTGCAAAAAAATGGGAAACTTAAAAGGTCCTTGGTTACTAAGTTGGGTAGGAGATACAGAAGGTTGTGAAGAATATAATACGACCGATTTAGAGTCGAAAGTAGAAATTATATTTCAAACATCTCAATCTGGAACTGGTTTTATAGTTCAAAGAACAGACGCAGCCAATAGTGCGTTTGCGACTATTAAAAAACTAGGTTGTGGAAGTGGGTGTGTAATTAAAGTAAAAGAAGATACACAACTTGCTCATGTTGTTCAATCAACTGGTTCTACCCAAAGAATTAAACCAAACTTTCCTATTGAAATTGAAGTTTCTGGATTATCATCAACTTTTTCCGATGCAAATGGAATTTATATTTTAACAACACAATTCTTAAAAAATTATCCAACATATAAAAATCCAAAAGGATGGATATTTGAAAAAAGTGACACAGAGTGGTCACTTGTGTATAAAGTGAAAAATGATAAGAATGAATATGTTATTGTTCATTCATTGAAAAACAAATCTGTAAGTCCTGCCATAGGACCTTACAAAGAAGTAAATTGTAAAACAGACAATTGCCAAACTGCATTTGTAAAAGATATAACCGAGACGGGTAGTGAAGTAATATTACCTGATATTGAAAACTTAAAAACAACTGAAATTAAAACAAACTCATTTTCAATTTCGTGGGAAGGGGTGAATAATATTAGTCATTACGAAATTGAATTATCAGATACAATAGATTTTTCTCAGTCCAGAAAAGCACAAATAGATAAAAATCAACAATTTTATATGTGGGAAGAGTTAACAGATGGAAAGGTTTATTATTATCGTATCAAATACAAAAATTATTTAGATAAATACGATAGTATTTTCTTTACACGAAAAGTAACTACTGCACTTTCTGCCAAAAGATTTAATTTGTCGGTAACATTAAATGCAAATTTTCATCCTGAGTTGGATTGGGAACTTCCATCTAATTTGAATTATACTTACTATTATTCTATATTTCGTTCCAAAGATACACAAACTTGGACTAAATTAAAAACATATAAAGATGATGTCAATGAAACAAAATCTTCTGAGTTTGAGGGTAAAGACCCACGACTTCATTATATAGACACATCAATTACAGATGAATCGTTGTATTATTATGCAATGCAATTTAATAACGGTGTAGACGGAGATTTTACCGATCCACCTAAGAGTATACGAGTAGATAAAGAAAGACCCAATCCTCCAAAGGTAACTGCACCTACATCACCTACAAACAAAAAAGATTTATATTTTTCATGGACACCGGATAGTAATGTTAATCATTATTTGTATAAATTCAATGGTTCTGAGTGGGCAAAATATACTCAAAACAATATTACTATTCCTGCAAAAGAAGGAGAAAATGTTTTTATATTAAAAGCAGTTGATGGAGCATCAAATGAATCTTATGAAACAATCAAAAAGATTATTTTGGATACAATACCTCCTGTTGTTCCGATTATTACTGATATAGGAAAAATCTCAAACAAAACCGAACTTACATTTTCTTGGAAAGTTGTAACATCAGATGGATTAGATTTACATAAAGTTTCATCGGATCTAAAAGAATTTTTATATAGATTAAATAATGGATTGTGGATACAAGTAGATAAATCAATATCAAGTGTCACTATCAAAACAGTGCAAGGTGAAAACAAATTTGAAATAAAATCAGTTGATGTCGTAGGTAACCATTCTAATATTACATCACATACAGTTAATGTAGATTATATTGCACCGAAAACACCTGTACTGGAAAAAGTTGCATCACCTACAAAAAATAAAAGTTTATATTTTAGTTGGAATTCTGAACAAGTAAATGGATTCAAGTATAGAATCACTTCATGGAAATCTGCAACTGAAACAAAAACAGTTGGTGATTGGAATACTCTTGCAAAAGAAAAAAGAAGTATATCAATGGATGGTGTTGATGGATATTTTCGTTTTGAAATTTATTCGTATGATTCATTCGGAAACAACTCAGACATTGCATCACAAACTATATTAGTTGATTACACACCACCAAAAATACCTGAACTGAAAGAAGTTAGTTTAGTTCCTGATGATAATACAGGTAAACTTAAAATTACATATGATGTTATTTTAGACGAAGCATCAACGAGTGCATTGTATAGACTTAATAATGGTGGGTGGATTTCATACGATGTGAAGTCGGATGCAAATATATCATTGTTATTAAACGAAGGACCAAATACAATTGAGATGTATGCAGTTGATTTGGTTGAAAATAAATCAGATACAAGAAAGATACAAAAGTTTATTGATACACTTGCCCCAACAACACCAAAATTCATTTCACCACTTGGTGGTTCTCCCGTTGGACTTAGAAGTGATTTGTGGAAATTGTGCCAATTAAATTCCACACTGGATGAAGTAACTACTATCAATATAACTTATTCTTATATGAACGCAGGTACTCCTGTTAATTTTGAAGAATTAAATTTGGGAAGTAGACATTCTAAAACAAAAGTTGTTACACTTAGAACAAACTCCGCAACAGAGTTTGAATTTAAAACTGAAATAGAAGCAGGATTTAGAAGTTTCAAAAAGATAATTGAAGAATTGTATAATAAAATTGAAATAAATTTTATAAGTCGTGGAACTGAACCAAGTGCTCTGAAAAATATTCCTGCCGGATTGAGATATGGACTTGAAGCAGATGATGCAAAAGAACTTGGTTTGGGTGATATTAGAATCGGTTTGATTGACAAACATATAGAAACTTATTCAGAAATAAAAAATTCTGATACTGATTTATTTTTAAATTCTGGATGCATTTTACTTGATAAAAATTTAAATTGGAAATCAGATGCAAATGTAACAACAACATCTTATAGCATTCAGTATGCTTTGAGATATTTTCTCGGAAAGGTGCTTGGTTTACCTGATAATAAAGAAAATACACACGGAACTCAACATTCGTTACAAAAAGGAAGAAGTGTTAAAAATACCGAGTCGGCAGATAAAAATTTGTTTTCAAAAATTTACGAGTATCCTACACTCGGTGGTAAGACTATGAAAGTTGTACATGGTTCGGTTATTGAGGTTGCTTGGAAAAGTGATTCTAATGCTTTATACGAATATCGTTATGCATTTATTTCATCTGACGGAAGAATTACATCAACTGACAAATGGACACAATTAAGTACAACATTATCCAAAGAAGGAAAAAAGATATTTAATTTAACAGATGATGAAAAACTTAATTCATTGTTGCGAGTTTATGTTAGATCACTAGATGAATCCGGTAACACTTCCGATGAATCATATATTGATGTAAAACTTCCAAGCAATGATTTAGATACAAATATACAACTTGTTTCAGTTGACGAGAAATGTGAAACAAATCTTCAGTATAAAAATAATTCAAATTGCTGGGATTCATTTGGATTGTTTAGTGCGGAATTACTCGTAACAAAATCAAGTTTAAATAATCAATATTTAATTGTGGAAATAAAAGATTCTACAGGTAAATTTGCAAGATACGAAAAAATAGAAACATTAAATGGAGGTAGATTCTTAATAAATTCTCTTAAACCTGATACAACATACGAATTTAGAGCATTGGTTGTAAACAAAGGAACAGATTTATCAACTACGACTACAATATATAATAATTTAGTGGGTGAAAACTTTGGGAGTTTTTCAAACTTTAAAACAATTAAAACTTCAAAATCGTATATGGTTCTTCCGAATAAACCAACGATAAATACAATAGTTCACTTTAGGCACACAGATACAAGCAATTCAAAATTTATTTCTCCTCTCGGTGAATCTCATAGTATTGTCTATGTTCCGGATGAAAAAACAGGTATAAAAAAACCAAAAGATAAATGGACACCGACCTGTGTGGTTACTTGGTCGTTATCAAATGATCAGTTTTTTAAGAGTTATGTAATTAAATCCAAAGAAAATAATGTAGAAAACTCAGTTAAAACACTTTCAATTTTAGATAAATCTAAAACTACATTTAATCTTAAATTAGATAAAAATAATACAACCTATCAAATACAAGTTGGAGTAAACGACACACTTGGTAATACCACATGGTCAGATTGGAAAGAATATAAAACGGTTCCATTAGATACTCCTCCAAAGGAAATGTCCGAATTTAAAGTAAATTATTCGGGTGAAATTAAATCAATTTACAATGAACGACCTACATCTAAATGGACACTTTCTTTTAGATTACCAAAAGCACTTGATGATCAATTTCCAATTTTACATAACAAACCTGATGTAGAAGATTTTACCAGAAAAGATTATTCATTATTAGACTGGATGTCGTCAATAGGACACCCTCCGATGAGAATACGATACAAACCACAAGGTGCTCCGATAACAAGTTTGTGGGTAACGCATTCGGATGTGTATGATAACGAATTTAATAAAACAGATATAAGAATCAACAAAGACGATACCGGATATTATATAAAGGTACCTGGATTTGAAGAAGACTATAAATATGATTTTGTTTATACTATTTATGATTTAACTGGACATTATATTCAACAATCAGTAACACTTGAAACAAAATCTAAATCAATATTAAGTGCACCTGTTACATTCGTACCATCAATTACGGTTGAAAGAAACAGATACATAAACGGATTAGATAGTAACGGAAAATCTTTAGAAGCAATGCAATGGATTTTGGATGTAAAAACAACAATACCAACAACAAATTCAATAAAGCATTTTTATGTTCGTTTCAGAAAGTCCACAGAAACTTATTACACAAAGAGATTTGAACTTGATGTGTCAAAAATTCCAACGGAAAGAATTTGGACCTCGGGAAGTTCAACTGTGTATACTCTTAGAATATCTGGATTCGATCCAAAAACAAGATACTATTTTAAAGTAGATGCAGTTAATGATTATGGTAATATGTCCAAGTCTTCAAATGAAGTTGAGTTTGTTACACCCGTTGGAGATAAATCTAATCCAGAGCAAGTTAATCTAAAGTTTATTAGAAAAGCAACTACTTCTTCTGGCACAAGTCAGGTTCAGTTTGGTTTGATGAAACCAAGTGAACCAACTCTTGATTTTGTTTTATTTCACACAATCCACACAACTTCAACGAACAAACCAAGTAGTATTTGGCAATATACAACCAAAAATTATATTTCTGCGGATCGTATAAACAAGTATTGGGCAAGTGGTGTGGATACAATTAACATAGCAATTAAATCCGATGCAACCAAATATCATAGTTGTGTTTTTATGTGGAGAGATTCTGCGTTCAATTATTCTGCTCCTTATTTAAAAACATTGACTAATACATCAACAGGATTATCACAATTATTGAGTGAAACAGAAAACGAGGACGATAATGTTTTGGTTTTACAATAGATATTTGAAAGTATGTTATAATTTTTTATGAACACGGTATATTTATTATAGAGATGGAAAACGAACTAAAAAGAAAATATCAGTACGGTTGGTACGGAACCTGTGAAGGAGAGTGCAAACCCTTTTACTTAAATCAATTTAATGATAGAGATAAAATCGAGTCTATAATTCGTGTATCTGTTGCAGACGGCCGTTCGTTTGAAAAATTTACCGCATACGATGAATCTAAACTTTCATGGGTCAATAATTTACCAAGCAATGAATCGTTTGATGATTACATTAATCCACAATTTAAACATTTGGAGTGTGGTATGGGTTATTTGGTAGTTAGAAAAACTACTGACTTTGGTAAACTTGAAATCAAAGATTTTCAAGTCGGAAATTATAATGGTCCTGTTAGTGGTAAACCAGCAGGATTTGTTGCTTTAAGTGGGTGTCCAGATGCAACACCAACTCCAACACCAGCACCACCATTTATTAAAATTGAACTTCTTGAAGTTGATTACAATTATGCCGGTAAACCTGGTGAAGCATTAATTAAATTTAAAATTAGATTACTTGAAACAAAATCATGGCAATATCAAGTTTCGGGAAGTCAAGATGTATTTACCGTATTGGCACAAAACAATCAAGCAATATTGGAAAAAACTTTTGTTTCTAAACCAGGAGAGTTTTCATTGACGGTAACTGGATTAGATTCAGCTGGTAAACCTGTGAATGTAAAGGATTCAAAAGACACTCGTTACTTCAAGGTTCTTGCACCTACACCAACTCCAACACCAGAGAAAACACCAACTCCGACACCTACTCAGACTCCAACACCAAGTCAAACACCATTTAACTGTGAATGTATAGCAAGTACACATTCTAAGATAGTAATTCAGACCACTCCATCTCAAGTATCTGGTGGTCATACATTCGCAGGATTTTCAAAGAACTCTGAAGTGGGTATAAAAACAGATCAATTCACTTCAGCAGTTGCAACAACCGTTAATATCAATAAACCAGACGGAAAGCAGTTGGGAGTTATTGTATTTAGTGGAATTAAACCTAACAATGCAACCATTTATGTAAAGGATGGAACTTCTAAGGTATGTTACGAAGGAGTAGCAAGTTCTTCTAATGGTGACGGAGAAACATGGACATTAACCATGAAAGCACGTGAACTTCCAGGTGATTGCCAACCAACTCCAACACCTGAAAAAGAAGAATGTTGTGATGGATTGAACGAATACACAACCGTAACAGATAAAATCCAACCAAAGAATACTGTATCAGGTGAAACAACTGGTGTACAGGGTAAGTTGTGCTGGACAAAATTTGCATCTTCTTCCGAGGCAAGTGATAAAGCATTTAATTGTCCGTTTGAAGTTGCTGATTGGAGCAAGGGTGGACTTGTTATTCTTGTACAATCACCAATTGATTCTTCAAACAACAAATTTAGATTTGAATCAACAGATGGTAAGTGTTATGAAGCAAATCTTGTAGATTCGGGAGACGGAGCAAACATTTTCAAAAGGATTAAATAACATGGGAAAAATACAACAAACAAATTCGTATAAAACAGTTGTTGGTTGGTATGGTGAATGTGGAAACGACGAATGTCAGGATTTACAATTAACCTCATATGCAAGCCAAATTTCAGCAGTTTTTCAATGGGACGCAAACGGTGTATTAAAGGTATGGAAAGCAAGTTTACCTGTAATACTTAATAAAGCATTTACTCGTTTAGAATGTGGTAAGTTGTATTATCTGTATGTAAAACCTGGTTCCGGATCATTTACAATTCCTAATTTTGTTGTTAGTACACACGAAGCACAAGATTTAGGTCGTGTTACTGCGTCTTGTCAACCGACTCCGACACCATTAACAACACCAACTCCTGTGCCTTGTGATTGTGAACCAGATGATTATATAACAGGAACCGCAGGTTCAAGTAGTTCATTTACGATGTCTGGTCATGTATTGGGTGGATTTGCTCAAGGAACAAAAGTAAGTTTCAAACCATCAACATTTGCATCCGCACTTTCTGCGGAAATGACATTAAAATATCCAAATGGTCAAACTGCGGGTATGATTGTGTTCACAAATGCAAAACCAAACAACTCAGAATTTATCGTAAGACACGGATTAACTTGTTATACTGCAACTGCAACGGATTCCAACAAAGTCGGTGATGATACATGGAATTTAACTTTACAAAAATCAAAAACATTATCTTCTAAGTGTGGTGATGATAAACCATTAGCAACACCTACACCAAAGGCTGCTACATACTCATTAACTGTAGACAAAACTTCAGTCAACGAAGGAGATAGTTTTGTAGTAACTCTTACAACTCAAAATCTTGAAAGTGGAGCATCTATTCCGTATACAATCACGGGTGTTCAACCTGAAGATATTGCTCAGTCATTGACAGGTAGTTTTGCACTTAGTGGAAACACAGACAAAAAGACATTTACAACGATTGCTGATAAAAGCACAGAAGGAAATCAAACTGCAACAATAAGTTTGAATAACGGAAAAGCAAATGTATCAGTAACTATAAACGACACATCAAAAGAAGAAACATTTGCATTAAGTGCAAATTCATCTTCAGTAAACGAGGGTCAAAACTTTACTGTAACTTTAACAACTCAAAATGTTGCCGATGGAACAAAAGTACCATTTACAATCTCAGGTGTTCAAAGTGGTGATTTAAGTCAATCATTGAGTGGTAATTTTACTGTTAATAACAACACAAATAGTCAAACATTCACTGCGGTTGCGGATAAAAGCACCGAAGGAAATGAAACTGCTAAGTTGGCATTAACTAATGGAAAAGCAAATATATCAGTGGTAATCAATGATACATCAAAGACAGAACCAACACCAACTCCTGCAAGTCCAACTGAGTGTTGTACTGCAAATACAACCCAATACGGAACAGACGGAAGTAATACACCAAAAGAAGTAACTTATACATTACAAGGACAAAGTAAACCAGTTACTATTCTTAAATATATGATGTTCGGTCAAGGTGGAAAAATTTGTGTAGATGTAACGGGAATGGAATCTGCTCAATCTAATGATTCAGAAACTGGAAGATATTTTTCACTTCCGGAAAATCCATCTACAGCGATTGGTTCAATTACTCGTGTGTATAACAATGGCAAAAATACATTTTACTACGTTGCATCAAACGGAAATTGCTATAAAGCAGATTATACAAATGCAGGACAAGATTGGCAAAGTCCTGTTGTGATGACAAAGTCTAAAGGATCATCTTCCGTAGAAAAAACACCAACACCAAAACCTGTACCTACATATTCTTTGGCAACAAGTCCATCTTCCGTAGCAGAGGGTCAAAACTTTACTGTAACGTTGACAACTCAAAATGTTGCAAATGGAACAGACGTACCATTTACAATCACAGGAATTGAAAGTGGTGATTTAAGTCAATCGTTGAGTGGTAATTTTACAATCAATAATAATACAGATAGCAAAACATTTACTGCGGTTGCAGATAAACAAACTGAAGGAAACCAAACTGCTAAGTTGGCATTAACTAATGGAAACGCAAATGTATCCGTAGTAATTCAAGATACATCTAAAGCAGAAACATTCGCATTAAGTGCAAATCCTACATCTGTTTCTGAAGGTCAAAACTTTACTGTAACTTTAACAACTCAAAATGTTGCAAACGGAACAAATGTACCATTTGCAATTACAGGAGTTCAAAGTGGTGATTTAAGTCAATCATTGAGTGGTAATTTTACTGTTAATAACAACACAGATAGCAAAACATTTACTGCGGTTGCGGATAAAAGCACCGAAGGAAATGAAACTGCTAAGTTGGCATTAACTAATGGAAAAGCAAATGTATCGGTGGTAATCAATGATACATCTAAAGCACCAACCCCGACACCACAAAAACCAAGTGATTGTTGTCCATCAACCACAACACAATATCCAACCGATGGAAGTCAGTCGTTAAAAGAAATTACATACACATTACAAGGAACAAGTAAACCAGTTACTATTCTAAAATATATGATGTTCGGTGATGGTGGAAAACTTTGTGTAGATGTAACGGGAATGGAATCTGCTCAATCTAACGATTCAGAATCGGGTAGATACTTCTCACTTCCAGAAAATAGTGGAACTGCAATTGGTGCTATTACTCGTGTGTATAACAATGGTAAAAATACATTTTATTACACTTCCAAGGACGGAACTTGCTATAAAGCAGATTACACAGATGCGGGTCAAGATTGGCAAAGTCCTGTGGTGATGACCAAAACATCTGGGTCGGTATCACCAAAACCAACACCAACTCCTAAAGCAACCCCAACTCCAACTCCAAAGAAAATAAATAAATTGGAATTTCGTTGGGCATCTATAAATGTGAATGGAATTGGAACACGAGATGTATTGCAAGTTAAAAATATTTTAAAACCAACAAATGATAATTTCTCATCGAGAAATGTAGAAGATGTATGGTCAACTGTTTACGGATACACCGGAAATGATGGTTCATATTCATTATCAAATGCTTTCTGGCCAGATGCGGCGGTTGCATCCACATATTCTTCACAACATTCTGGTGCAATTACATTTGATGGATTGACATTTACATTAGGTGCAGATGAAACTGATTCAAAGGCAGGAAAATACAAGCAAATTGCGGTGGCATTATCAAGTAACGTTGAATTCTCACACAAATCAACTGAATCAAGTCCATCTTATTTGTTTATCTATAAAGAAGATAATTCAAATCCAAACGCATCTGCGGTAGGTGCAAGTGCTTCATGGCCTGTTATTATGAAGAAACTTGATCCAACACCAACACCAAAACCAAAAACACCAACACCAAAAGCAGATGTAGATTGTAGTTGTGTACCAGAAGATTATTTCGTGGCAAACATAACAAGTTCATCTATGGTAAATGTAAGTGGTATGATATTTGCTCAGTTTGATAAAGGTGGTCAAGTTGGATATGAAAAATCCAAGATGCAAACCGCAATTGCATCTACTATATCATTTAAATTACCAAACGGAAATGCGGGTGGGATGGCAGTATTAAGTGGTGCTAAACCAAATGGTGCTAAGTTCGTATACAGAACTGGTGATAAATGCTACTCTACAACCGTTGGAAGTTCTAATATTGTAAATGGTGATTATGTTGCAACATGGGCAATTGAAAAATCATTACCATCTGCGTGTGCTGACGGAAGTGCTTTTATGGAAGAAATAAACTGTTGTACAGATTCTGAAACACGAATTGATGTTATTCGTGGTGTGGGTGAAATGCAAAACGGATTTCAAGTAACTGCTCATCCTGACGGACTAATGGACGGAAATTTATGCTTTACTTCAACGAGTAACACTTACAAATTAGATAATCCACACTTTATATCATTTGAAGGAATGAATGATGTAAATAAAACAATTAAATTAGACGTAAGTGCTGAATACGAAGGCATTAAGTTTATTTATCGTTTATCAACCGGAGAGTGTTATGAAGGATATTTGAATAGTTCAAACATCGCAACATTCACCGAAATACAAGATCTATTCTAATGGCAAAATTACTACAAAGTGAGAACGCATTTGCTAAATATTTGGTGTGGTGCGGTGTGTGTACAGATGATTCTGATGCACAATTTAATTTAACAAGCACAGACAAAGTATTACAAGTGTTAGAGTTCTCTGCATCGGGAACTGTTGTAAAAGTATATGATACCACATTGTTTGAATCATTTTGGGATTTTAAGAAATTAAAAATAGGTCATGCTTATTTAATTACTCTTAAAAAAGGAAAAGGTGAACTTGACATTCCAAATGTAGCAGTTTCATTCAGTGAAAGTACCGCAAAAAACAAAATTACAACCGAATGTAAACCTGCTGAACCAACACCGACACCAACACCAACTTCAACACCAACACCTACTCAAACTCCGGAAGCAACTCCAACTCCGTTTGATTGTTGTTCTGGAATGAAAAGTGTTACATTGAATAACGACAAAGACGGAGTATCTTTGCAAGTAGAAGGTGAGAAGTTTAAAGGTGGTCAACTTTGTTATGCACTTAAAACTAATTCTGAAATATTACCTGGTAATTCCATTGCATTTTATGCAAAAGATAAACTTGGTAACTTTATAGCAACAATTGCTATTAGTGCAAAAGAAGGTATTTCGGCATATAAAGGATTTGATTCCAAATCATCGGGTAGATTTGTATACAGATTACCAAACGGAGATTGTTATGAAGGTGATTTGCAATGGGCAACTCCGAATGATTACGGAAAGGGTCCTGTATTTACGAAAATTGATGCCGAACAAGCAATTGAGATGGCTGCCGAATTGTTGTATACTCCAACTTCTGCAAATTATTATATAATGACACCAACTCCGATGGGGTCAGGACTTAATCCTAATATAGATTTAAGTTCAGATGGTTACGAATCTAATTTGTTAAGTGCTGGACAAAATACCTTCGGACAACTTGCAAGTGAATTTGACGGATCAACTTTCAATCCTTCTTTAATTCCTGCTTATAGTGTATTTTCTGCAAATAAAGATCATTTCGTTTATTTAAAGTACGATAATACTTTGTGGGGAGGTGGTCTTGCTCGTGATGGTCAACTTGGTGATAGTCCAAGATTTGAAACCGAAGATTCATCCGAAGGAACACCAGAGCAAATTACAGATAATAATTTAGAAAACATCCGTGATATAGTTACAACTAAAAGTGGAACATTTGTAGTAAAAACTGATGATACCGTTTGGGGTCTTGGTAAAAATGTATCTGGTGAATTGGGAACTAACGATGCAATTGGTACAATAACAAAAGTTGCAAAGCAATTACAAATATCAGATGCTCTTGCATTTATCAAACCAAGTAATGCTCCAACTGATAATTCTACTTTGTATATAGTTGATCAAAACGGAGATATTTATGGTTCTGGGTTCAATGGAAACAATAATTTATTCTTGGGTTCATCTCAAACAAATTATTTAGTTCCTACAAAAACTACACTAAATGATTCAGAGTTAGTTTCAATCTGCTTAACCGACTCCGCAACACTCATTTTAAAAACCGATGGTTGTGTTTATGTAACAGGTGACATTGGAACAAATGGTGTAGGTGGCCTTGGTAAGTCTTCTGCGGAAATCACAACTGATTTAATTAAGATTGAAAATTGTGTACAAAATAATTCTGTTGTTCCGTTTGAAGATATAATTCAAATTTACTCAAATGGTAAAGATGCAGTTGTTGCATTAAAAGCAGACGGAAGTGTATTTACATGGGGTGTCGGTGAAGACATACTTGGTGTAGGTACAATATCAAATTATACAGACGATTATAGTATTTTGGATGAAGATGATTATTCATCTCGTGGACGAACACTTCCGACACAAGTTTCCATTGCTGATGTAAAGTATGTAAGTATGAGTAGAAGATGTTGCTTTGCACTTAAATATGATGGAAGTATGTGGACTTGGGGAACTGGTGTGAATAATGAAAATGGATTAAATGATACATCCGCAAAGTTCTCACCAACCAAAGTGGAGTTTGATACATTCTTGAGTGTAAGTGTAGAATCAGTAATATCATCATCTTTTACAAACTATGTTAAATTAGAATCGTCTTAATTTTGTATTAAAAAATATTTATACATCATTAAGACATGGCTATTCTAAAACAAAGTTCGTCATCATTTACCAAATATTTAGTTTGGTGTGGTGTATGTGATTTGGGAAATTCTACGGAAAATGCCTCTGCACAATATAAATTTACTGAATATGTAAATGAATTTAATATTAGAATATTTGAAAAATCTCTTAGTTTAACTAATTTACAACAAATAAATCAAGTAGTTGAGTACACACAAAGTGGTACAGGTGTCAAAATTTTTAATAGAAAACTGAATAGTTTCTTTTGGGATTTCAGTTCATTAAAAATAGGACATTTATATTATATAACTCTTGAAAAAGGAACTGGACAAATAGAGTTACCTGGTGTAGTAATTGCGGGTGATGATAAAAATATAGGTCAAGTAACAGATGTGTGTTATATTCCACCAACACCAACACCAACACCAACATCTACTCAAACTCAAACATCAACTCCAACGAATACCTCAACTCCAACTCCAACTCCAACTCCAACGAGCACTCAGACATCAACCCCAACTCTAACAGATACTCCAACTTTTAAAGGCACTCCAACTCCAACTGATACACAAACTTCAACTCATACACAAACTGACACACCGACCCAAACATCTACACCTAGACCTTTTGATTGTTGTGCAGGTGAGTTCTCGAAAATAGGAAAAGATTCACACGGAGTTTCATTGCAAGTTCTTGCAAGCAGTGTAAGTGGAAGTTTGATATGCTTCACACCAAAAGATAAAGCACTTCATGTAGGTCCTTCACAAAACTTTTATGGTGTAGATGAAAACAAAAACTTTTTAGCAACAATTAGTATTTCATCGGAAAATGGAATAGAAGATTATCTCGGTAACGAAAATAGTAAGTTTGGTGTATTTTATTTAAATACCACAGATGGAAAATGCTTAGTTGGTGAGTTTGATAAAGCAACTGCAAACGATTATACTAAACCTGTAATTTTTAAAGTTGTGGTTGGTGGTATTGTCTTAAAATCAACACCTACACCAACACCAACCGAAACTCCAACGCAAACAGATACTCCAACCGAAACTCCAACGCAAACAGATACTCCAACAGAAACTCCGACACAAACACAAACATCAACACCAACTGATACTCCAACGGATACTCCAACGGATACACCAACCGACACTCCAACGGATACCCCAACTCCATTTGATTGTTGTTCTGGTGAGTTCGTAAAAATAGGAAAAGACTCACATGGAGTTTCGTTGCAAACTCTTGCAAGCAATGTAAGTGGAAGTTTGATATGCTTCACACCAAAAGATAAAGCACTTCATGTAGGTCCCTCGCAAAACTTTTATGGTGTAGATGAAAACAAAAACTTTTTAGCAACAATAACAATTTCCTCGGAAAACGGAATAGAAGATTATCTCGGAAACGAAAATAGTAAGTTTGGTGTATTTTATTTAAATACATCAGACGGTAAGTGTATGGTGGGTGAGTTTGATAAAGCAACTGCAAACGATTATACTAAACCTGTAATTTTTAAAGTTGTTAATAATAGTACAATTTTAAAATCAACACCAACCCCAACACAAACTGAAACGCAGACTCAAACTGATACACAAACTGCGACACCGACACAAACTGAAACTCCAACGGGTAGTCCAACAGAAACTCCAACACAAACTGATACACAAACACCAACTTCAACGACAACACCGACACCAACTGACACTCAAACGGATACTCCAACAAACACACCAAAATCAACTGATTGTTGTCCAGGGGAACACGCAAAGTTGGGACATGATTCTCATGGAGTTTCATTGCAAGTTCTTGCAAGTGGGTTAGATAAAAGTATAATTTGTTTTGTTCCAAAAGATAATGCACTTCATGTGGGTCCATCGCAAAATTACTATGGTCTTGATGAAAATAAAAACTTTTTAGCAACAATTAGTGTTTCCTCGGAAAACGGAATAGAAGATTATCTTGGAAATGAAAATAGCAGTCATGGTGTATTTTATTTAAATACATCAGATGGCAAATGTTTGGTTGGTGAGTTTGACAAAGCAACTGCAAATGATTATACGAATCCAGTGATTTTCAAACCTGTCATCGGTGGACTTATAGAAAAAGTAACTCCGACTCCAACTGAAACACCCACACAAACAGACACACCCACGCATACACCAACACCAACAGATACACAGACACAAACACCAACACAGACCGACACACAGACATCAACACCAACACAGACCGACACACAGACATCAACCCCAACCGAAACTCCGTCACCTACAATTACCCCAACTGATACGCAAACGGATACACCAACCGTGGTAGATTGTTGTCCAGACAAATCGGCAAGGATAAATTCAGATTCACACGGTGTTTCGTTGCAGGTTCTTGCAAATGGAATGGAAGATAGCAAGATATGCTTTACACCTAAAAATAATGCACTTCACGTTGGTCCTTCGCAAACTTTTTATGGTGTTAATGAAGACAAATACTTTTTAGCAACAATTACAATTTCTTCTGAAAACGGAATTGAAGATTATATTGGAAATAATGATGTTGGATACGGAGTATTTTATTTAAATACTGCTGGTAATAAATGTTTGGTTGGTGATTTTACAAAAGCGAATGCAAATGACTATAATAATCCAGTTGTATTCAAAGAAGTTTTTAAACCAACCCCAACTCCAACAGATACTCCTACACAAACTCCAACTCCAACTCAAACTGATACAATAACATCAACACCCACATCAACAGAAACTCCAACACAAACTGTAACATCAACATCAACATCAACACCGACAAATACTCCTACACAAACAGAAACCCCAACAGAAACACCGACTAAAACAAAAGTATCAACGAGATCAGAGTGTTGTAAAAATTCATCAGTAAAAGTAAATGAAGATTTATATGGAGTATCATTTCAGTTTGAAAGTTCTGATTATTCGGGTGGAGAATTTTGTTTTACAAAAAAAGAAAATGCAATTTATACAGGTAATTCAAATGCGTATTATACATTTGATAAAAGTGGAAAATTTATTGCTACAATAATAATTTCTGCCGAAAATGGCATAGAAGACTATTTAGGTGATGAGCGTGCATCTCACGGAATATTCCATTATGTAACAAAAGATGGAATATGTTTACGAGGAGATTTATCAACTGGATCAGCAAATGATTATGCTGATCCTGTAATTTTTGAATAAAATAATAAAATAAGGTGTATTTATAATAGTGGAAAATTTTGTAATCGATCAACATGAGAAAAACTATACATTCGTCCGTGGATGGTATGGAAGTTTTAATAATGAAAAGGCCTGTAACCCTTTTTCATTGAAAAGTTTAACAAACGTACTGTATACTGCATCTATAATTACAGAAAGTGGTACATCAAGATCAATTTATACACCAACTGCACCCGACTTCATACAAAAATTTTCCAAAATGGAGTGTGGTTATTTATATGAACTCGTTTTTAAACCAGGTTCCACAAAAAATATTACAATTCCTGGTTTTGTAAGTAATACTTTGGATGGTGGTGATAAAGGTCGTGTTAATAAAGGATTTACGGGTGGAGTTGTTACTGACAAAGAAATTCAATTAAGTAAAAGTAATTATACATTTGTTAGTGGTTGGTATGGAGGATGTGCAAACGATTGTGCACCTTTTTCACTTCGTGCATTGGAAAGTACATTGTATACTGCGTCTGCTATTCCTGAAAGTGGAACATCTCGTTCTATTTACAGCCCTACTGCTCCAGATTTTATTCAAAAATTTTCTAAGTTAGAATGCGGTTCTCCATATGAATTGATTTTTAAACCAGGAGAAGGTAAGGTTACTATTCCTGGATTTCATTGGAATAAGTTGGGAGAAACACCAGGTGGTATTCTTGCAAAAGATTGCATAGGAGAAGCAACACCAACACCTACACCAACTGATACACAAACATCAACTCCTACGAGTACACAGACACCAACCCCAACGGATACACCAACATCTACACCAACACAAACTTCAACTCCAACCCAAACTGCGACACAAACATCCACTCCAACGCAAACAGATACACAAACATCAACTCCAACACAAACGGTAACTCCAACAGGAACTCCAACAGACACTCCAACAGATACACCAACTCCATTTAAAGCAACAATAACTGCGGCTGCAAGTAAGGGTGATACTAAATTAGAAATTTCATCTTCTGCTCAATCAAGTTTTAAAGTAAATCAAAAAATAATAATAGACGCAGGTACATCAGTTGAAGAGTATAATCAAATTGTATCATTTGGTTCTTTGATTCTTAAGCATCCATTAAAATATGATCATGGTATTAACGCAACTGTTCAAGTAATAAAAGATTCATTATATCCAACTCCAACTCCAACTGATACACAAACACAAACAAGTACTCCAACTCCAACTGATACACAAACACAAACAAGTACTCAGACTTCAACCAGCACACCAACTCCAACTGATACACCAACTACAACTGATACACAAACTCCGACAGATACACCAACAGATACACCAACACCAAATGTAGATAAATTAACACACTACCCACGTGAAGGGTGGACAAAAACGAGTTGGGCTGGGTGTTATGATTCCACAAAAGCACCAAATAAAACTTTTACGGTGTTTGAAACACAAAGTTGGCAAAGTCCTGCTAAATTTTGGCAAGCACTTCCAACTAAGGATAGTGATTTAAATTGTGCAGGATTGTGGAAAACAAATGAAGCAGAGACCAAGAAAAGAAACATGAGAAACGATAGTTTTCTTGGTAAAAGATTTTACAAAGGAAATGATTCATCGGGTGGATACAAAGTCAAAATGTACAAAGAGGACGGAACATATGTTCGTGATGGAATTGTATGGGGATATGGATGGAGTACAACCGAAGAAAATAAAAATAAAGTTGAATTGTATGTAAAACCAAGTTTACACTTTCCAAATACAAGTCACACAACACGTGATTATGAAAAAGTACAATCTTGGGTAAAAACCGCATATTTAGTTCCGTATCCATTGCCCACACCAACTCCTACACCAACTCCTACACCAGAGAAAACTCCAACTCCAACGGAAACACCAACACCAACCAAGACTCCACAACCAGCACCTTATGATTTTACATTAACAAGTGCAACAGACGAAACATTAACATTTGCATGGAAACTTGTATCATCAAACCAAGAAAAGGTAAAAATACAAATTTCAGATGATGACAAGTTCAGTAGTATCGTTGATGAAAATACTATACTCGAAGAAGATAACCGCACAACTGAAACTTTCTCAGGATTAACTAATTCCAAAAAATATTATGCACGTATTTGTGCTTTCTTGGATGACTCAAACGAACAAAGTGCATTTACATTAGCAACTGCAAGCACAACGGTTCCTGGACGTTTGTTGATTGTAACAAAAAGCATTACTGAACTTGGTAAAAAACCAAAACTTGCATGGTCACCAGTTAGTGCAGAGTATGATGGAGTTGAAGTTTATCGTTTAATCGCATCATCAAATAGTTTTGCGAAGATAATGACCGTAAATAAATCTGACGGAAATACTTTCACAGATACATCAATCACAGAAGATGGTTCTTATGAATATAAGTTGAGAATCATAAACAATGGAAGTAAGTTCGGTGGAACATATTCTGATGTATTTAAAATTTCATTGGATACCAACGCACCAAATATTCCTACATTGAGTGTAGAGGCAACAAAAACTAAAGATAATACACCAACATGGAAATGGCCCACAAATTCAGATGCGGCTAAGTATCATGTAATTCTTAATAGAACTGCACCTGACCAAACCAAGGTTTATGAATCCGAATCAGTAACAAATAGTTCATACACACACAACACTTCATTGGTAGATGGTATGTATGAATTAAAAATTGCAAGTATTGATTTGGCTGGAAATAAAAGTGAATTTGCAAGCAAAGTAATTATTGTTGATACAAAAGCACCTAATGTTCCAACATTGAGTGTAGTAAGTTCACCTACAAACAATAAAAAACCAACATGGACATGGAATTCAAATTCAGATGTAGTGAATTACGGAATTGTATTCAATAATGGTTCTGAACAAATGACAACTAATTTGTCTTATACTCCTGTAAATGAATTAACAGACGGAACTTATACAATTAAAGTAAGAGCATACGATGATGTTGGAAATGTAAGTGATTTTGTAACCAATACAGTTGTAGTAGATGCTACTGCACCTGCGTTGGTAACATTATATGCATCTTCACCTGTAAATACTAAAAAACCAACATGGACATGGGGTCCAATTAGTGATGCAGTTGAATATGGTGTAAAATTAAATTCAAATGTTGAAATTAAACAAACCGCAACAACATTTACTTCTCCGATTGATTTAGCAGACGGAACACATACATTACGAGTAAGAAGTAAAGATGCGGTAGGAAACTGGAGTGAGTATTCAAGTAAATCTGTTGCTATTGACACAACACCACCTGCAAAACCAAATCCAAGTGCAGTAACTCCAACCGCAAATCCAAGACCGACATGGACATGGACTACATCAGAAGGTGCTGTATTGTACGAATTGAGAATCAACAATGGTTCAACATTCACACAAACACAAACTGCATATCAACCTACATCTGATTACACAACTGGAACATACACATTGTATGTCCGAGCAAAAGATTCGGTAGGAAATTATTCTGAGTTTGGATCAAGTGCAGTTGAAGTTGACAGAACCGCACCTGCAAAACCACAACCAACTTCAGTTACTCCAACAACAAATAAATTACCTACTTGGACATGGCCAGTAGTTTCCGGTGCAACCGTATATGGTGTTATATTGAACAATTCTTCTGAAGCATTCATTAAAACAAATTCATTTACTGCTCCTTCGCAATTATCTGATGGAGATAATGTAATTAAAGTACGTGCACAAGATGCAGTTGGTAATGTAAGTGATTATGGAACACACACTGTTAAAGTTGATACAACACCACCAGCAACACCAATCGTATCATCTGATACACCAACAACAACTTCAAAACGACCAACTTGGAAATGGACAAGAATTTCTGATGCGACTAAATATGTTTGGAAATTGCAGTTAGTAAGCAAAGGTGGTCAGGTAGAGAAAATTATTACTGCTGGAACATCCACATTAAATTCGTATACACCAAATACTGATTTAACAGATGGTCATTATATGTTAACTGTAACTGCGGTGGACGCATTAAACAATGAAAGTACACCAAATAGTTTTACTTTGTTGATTGATTCAACACCACCAAGTTTACCAGTAATATCAGCACCTGATAAATCAAGAAACAGAAAACCAAGTTGGTCTTACTCAAGTTCAAGTGAAGATGTAAAAGACTACGGAGTAATCTTCAACAACGGAAGTGAGCAAATTACTACAAGTACCAGTTTCACTCCGTCCACAGATTTGGAAAACGGAAAATATACATTGAAAGTAAGAGCACGTGACCAATTGAATAATTGGAGTGATACTGCACAAAAAGATGTTACTGTTTATTGTGCACCTGCTTCATTCGATTTAATTTCAATTCCTTCATCATTCTCGGGTGGATTTTACACATATGCTTCATTAGCAATTTATATCATGGAAATCAAGGCCGGTGATATTATCGGAATGAAATTTGATGAAATGGTAGATGGATTTAGAACTGTAGATATGCAAATAAACGGAACATATGCAGGACAAATGATATTCGGTGGAGGTCGTTCTGCGAATGTAGGTGCTTGTGTATATTTACAACGTGCTGGTGTATGTTATTGGGCAAAGGTAGAGCAAACATCCACTGGAGTATATTTTGTTAACTTCTCAACCAATTTTTCGGGAGAATGTGAATAATTATACAAATAAATGAATTAAAATTTTTTATATAAAATATTTATAAAAACTATTACACTACAAAATTAGGAGAAAAAATACGATGGCACTAATAACAACTTCAAAATCTTTGGGATGGTACGGAGTACACGGAGCATCCGATTGTGTATCAACAAGTTTACCTGAGCAATTCGGTACATACGCATCAAACGGATCATTTCAACAAGGAAAGTCTGGACTTTCTGAGTCTCAAGCAAAACTCATGTCAATATGGACAATGCTTCCATCTGGATCAGCATGGCCGTGGAACTTGAGCATGGAACAAAAATATAGAAATCACCCAATTCCTTCATTGCGTGACTTGGTAAAGCAACACGATTCACTTAAATGTGGTCAAATGTATTGGATTACATGGACTGGTTCAAGTGATTTGAATATTCCTGGTTTTATTCCAACTGCATTTGGTGTAGATATGGGTAGAATTTCTGACTAATTTTAAAAAAAAGGGAGAAAACTAAATGGCAAACATAGATAAAATCAATGGTATATCAGGATTTCAAGGAACAGATTTATCCTGCGGAAGTGTAAGTTTATACGGATTAAGAAACTTTATTGATAAAGTATTCGTTTCAAGTCCAAACGGAACATCTTACACCGTTCAAACTACATCAGGTGCTAATAGTCCATTTGCGGCTGTTAAAAACTTTGATTGTGGTATTGGATACATATTTTTCCGTGCTGGTGCTGAATCATCATGGTCAACATTCAATATTCCTAATTTTGAAGTAGGAAACTTGGCAAGCACAAATAAAAGATGTACAACATTATTTCCAGAATCATTTACAATTACTGGTAAAGGAACATTTCATCTTACTTCTGGTGCTGATCCATCTAAAGTTTCACCTGCATGGTATTCAAAGATGCCTGTATATAAAACTGCAAATGGTTCATTAAGTGCATGGTTTGATGGAAGTGTATATCAAATTTCTGGAAGTGTAGGAAATAAATCAGGTGCGATCAATAATAGTTCATATTTACCAAATGCTCATTATGGTGATGCAAAATCATCATCATCAATGATTGAAATTTCTGGTTTCACTGGAAGTTCTGCGGCTGCTAATGGTCAATATTTTGAAGTTGGATATCTTAATAAACAACCTCTATTCAGAAATGCAAAAGATGGTAAGTTTTATTATTTCTTCAATGGTTCAACGTGGGTATTATCTGATACACCTATTACCGTTAATGGTAATGCTTGTTACATCAATGGTGGATCAAGTAAAACAGGTGCTCTTGATAATTCAGGTGGATCAAATGGTAAGTGCTTTGATGGACAAAAAGCAAATGTTCGTGACGGAGCAATGGACTCACGTTCGTTAGCAGTTGAAGACGAAAAATCTTTATTGTCAACTGAAGACAAATTGAATGTAATGATTACTGAAGAAAATCTTTAATAGTTAATTACACTTCATTTTTTAAAAAGAAAGAGAATTTATTCTCTTTCTTTTTTTTTATACTCATCACGGACATATTTATATAAAATGGCTTCGTGGTACTCAAGATTTTCTAAAAAGATGTTTATGGCACTTGCAAGTGCGGGTAGATTTCAAACTGAATGTGATTGTGAAGAACATCCAAGATGGAAACTGAATGAAAAATATTTAGCAGACACATTGGTAACTCATATAAATCCAAAAACATCAGAACTATCTTTGTTTAGAGCAAGAGGATTAAAAAGTGAAAACCATTATTTAGATACAACAGGAGATGTTCCCGGAGAATCTATTCATTGGGAACTTGTTTGTAGTTGTAAAGAAATCGGATTTACTCCGACTCCGTCACCAACACCGTTGGCTGCAACACCAACACCAACACCAAGTGTAAAATCCGAAATATACACACCTACTCCAACTCCGGAAGTAAGTTGTGCTGATTATGAAGCATGGGATGATGATAAAGTTGTTAAACCAGGTGAACCTCATTACGCATATCAAGATAAAGTACAACACAACGGAAAAGTTTATGAAGTTCGTAATTTACACGGAACAGAAAAGAATGATATTCCGGGTGAATCAAATCATTGGTTATTTTTATTTGAGTGTATAGAATGTATTTGTGTTCCTGAGAATTACACAGAATGGGTTGTAACTGACAATGAAACTAAATTTGTTGGTGGATATACAAAGGGATTTGCTAAAGACTTGGCAATACATTTTGATGCAAAAGAATTAAAATCTGGTCCTGGTGTTGAACTAGATATATCTTTGGAAAATTCTAACATCTCTGGTAAAGTTTACATTGATAAAGTAAAAATTCCATTTGAAGGAATTAATTTATATGCTACATTCAATAATATTTGTTATTCCAAGCATATCAAGTCGGTGAGTGGAAATCTAAAATTTACATTAGATGTAAAAGCATTTCCTGAAATATGTCCTACACCATCACCAGACTCGCAGTATATTTGTGGAGAAGGATTCACAAATATGTATCAAACAACCGGTAAATCGGGAATACAAGAATCCAAATACGGTATGTCCGCAGAGTTGTTTGAAGATAAAGGTAAAATTTATTATGGTGATCTTCAAATATCTAATTTAAACGAAGCATCAGTTTATACATCGTTGTTATTCAAAGACGAAATATCAAAAACTCCATTCGGAATTGTTACATTGGTCGGTAAATTTCCTACCGGTAAAAACTACATTATATACGAATCACCAGACGGAAGTTGTTGGAAAGCAAACATACAACCAAATGGAAAAAGTATAGTAATGTTTCGTGTATTATAGCAATAATAATTTATATCCATATTTATATGTTAGATGAAAAGTTACGACATAATTCAAATACCTCATTCTTATAGTTTTGTATTAGGATTTTTTGGAGTGTGTGCAGGTGCTTCAGATGCAGATTGTAAAGAATTTGATATGGGTTCTGCTGACTTTCGTAGGGTTGTAGATTCTGTTTATGAAGTAAGTTCTGAACAAAGTAATACAACTTTTGCGTGGTTTAAATCTGACTTACACGGAACGAATTTAAATCACTTTGAAAAATTAACTTGTGGTAAGTCGTATTACTTTGTTGTTAAACCTGGTGTGGGTAGAATTAAAGTACCTCATTTATACGCAACAAACTCAGGTACAAGTAAAAATGATTTAAGTGGTCGTGTTACAACAAATTGTGATATGGTACAAGCAACTCCTACACCTGTTGCTGATTGTTGCAACAACTTTGGAAATTCTATTATAACAACAGGAACAAAAACTGGTACAGAATCTTTAAATGGAGTAAAAGTGTTTGGGTTTGAATTTGGTGGAAAGTTCTGCTTTGATTCACTTGATATGACATATTTACCATCGAGATACAATTTTAAAACTGATGATGATTCTGTTGTTGGGTGGATAACAACAACTGGTATTTTCAAGAATAAAAAAATAAGATACACTTCTAAGAAAGAAGAATGTTATGAATCTACGATTCAAACGCAAAATGGTTTCAATATTTTAAAGAAAAGGTAGTATTTATATATCTATGGCTGAATTAAAACAAATTCAAGATTCATCTGCGATTTATGTAGGGTGGTACGGAACGTGTAAAACGAAAGATTGTAAAGATTTTCCTCTTACATCAACTGCTATTCGTTCTAAATTATACAAAGTATATCAAACAGCTGTAGCACCAAAAAACGATGGTTATATATCATTTGATGCAACACTCGATGCTTCGCATGATGACAAAACTCAATCATTCACAAAATTAGAATGTGGTAAGTCGTATATTATTGTAATGAGACCTGGTGTGGGTTCATTGATTATTGATGAATTTACATATACAGATGGTGGGGCTCAAACACAAGGAAAAATAACTTCAGATTGTAATTCAGCACCAACACCTACACCAAAAAGAACTCCTACTCCAAAACCACAACCAACTCCTACTCCAAAACCACAACCAACTCCTACTCCAAAACCACAACCAACTCCTACTCCAAAACCACAACCAACTCCTACTCCAAAATCTTCATCATCTAATTGTAATTGTGAACCAAGCAGTTACACTAAGATAAAGATTACTGGATCGATGGTAAATAGTGGTGGAGTTTCATTCGCAGGATTTCCACAGAACTCCGAAGTAAGTTATGATGTAAGTACATTAAAATCAGAAGGAATTGCGTGTCAGGTTGAACTTAAACTTCCTAATTCAGCAAACTTAGGTTTACTTATCATCAACGGAAAAGTTCCAAACAATACAAACTTTATTATTCGTGTAGGTGGTATATGTTATACTGCTACTGCAAGTGCTTCCAATAAATCAAGTGATGGAAATTGGTCAATTACAACATCTGTATTAAAAACATTATCAAGTGATTGTGGAGAAACACAAGTTCCTACACCTAAACCACAACCAACACCTACACCTACACCACAAAAACCAACTCCAACACCAATTACAACAAAAGATTGTTGTCCAACACCAACGAAGCAATACAAAACAACAGGAACACAGAATTTAATTGAAGTAACAGAAACACTTCAAGGAACAAGTAAACCTGTAACTGTTTTTAAATATATGATTTGGGAAAACAACGGAATGTTGTGTGTAGATATGTCTAATTTAGAAAGTGCACAAGTAAACGATTCGGAAACACCAAGATTTTATTCGTTGCCAAGTAATCCAACCAATGCAATCGGATCAATTACACGAGTTCACAATAATGGCAAAAATAAATTTTATTATGTAGCACCGGATGGTAAATGCTATTCTGCTACATATTCAAACGAAGGTGCTGACTGGCAAAAACCTGTTGTGATGACTGCATCCGGAACATTTGTAATACCAACACCTACTCCAAAACCACAACCAACACCTACTCCAAAACCACAACCAACACCTACTCCTAAGAAAACACCAACTCCTACTCCTAAGAAGACACCAACTCCTACTCCTAAGAAGACACCAACTCCTACTCCTAAGAAGACACCAACTCCTACTCCTAAGAAGACACCAACT
>Ga0222717_10000115_pt1 | contig 64073 bp, 66 predicted proteins | sample C33_18DmetaG_FD_165053 | JGI IMG/M metagenome (GOLD analysis project Ga0222717, IMG submission 165053) | Estuarine water microbial communities from San Francisco Bay, California, United States - C33_18D | ecosystem: Environmental > Aquatic > Marine > Unclassified | place: USA: California... | reverse complement strand
CAACTTGTACGATGAGAATGTTGATTATGATAGAAAAGTGGCCAAGATACATCAGTTGGTTTTGAAGGAATTGAGTGAGAAGCATAAGATAATATATACAATGTTATTTATGGAGAACGCTACTGATAAAGAGGTTGCAAAGAGATTTGGGTTTAAGAAGGATACGAGTAAGAGGAAGACTCCCCGATACAAACAAATAAACAACTTAAAGAAGAAATTTTACCTGATAGCCCAAAAAGTAATTAAGAAAGACGATTTAACATGAACAACTTTAAACTATCAGAAGAACAGGAGAAGCAGATTTTAAAAGAGTTTAAAAAGAACCCTGACTTGATGTTTATCACCCGAAAAGTATTTAATGACGAAAATATTGACGGTAGGTCTAAACAGGGGAGAGCTGTGAGGGCTTTCCTAGCTAAACAGAATAGAGACTATAACACTTCTCTAGTCCCCAAAGCAGATAACCTAGAACTAACTCAAGAACAGAAGTCCTTTCTTATGAGTGATAATGTCCATTCGGATATGAATGCCTTAGAAGTTGCCCGATTAACGTTTAAGGATAGAGATGTCGCTAGCCTAAGTACAAAGCATCGATTAATCGTAGACTTTTTAAAGACATATCGACCTGAAGTAGTAGACGAAAATGAAATAATAACAAAAGAGAAGTGGGTAGCCCCTAAATCTATTAGTAGAGCTATTACCAAAGTGAATAATTTTTGTTCTACTAAGCTAGAGGAATTATCTCTACAGACAAAACAAAAAAAGCTTATGGAGCAATTAATTATTTATTTGCGTAGTCCAAGGTTTAATCACTTCATAAATCAATATACAACTCTAGCTGATCGCGACTTATTTGAAAGTGAGTTTGTCAGGGCTATTTGGGATAAGCCTGACCTAACTAACGACGAATTAAACTTGTACGTAACTGTGTGTACTAACTACGTGCGCCAAAAACACATCCAGCAGCGCATTGACAAGCTTAACGCACTACTGGACGACCAAGACAACGAAAGAGACATCACAATGCGTCTGACGGAGATTATCAAGGCTACAAGCGATGAGCTTAATCAATGCGAAAAAAGAATAGAATCTTTAACAAAAGACCTTAACGGGTCTAGGACTGCACGACTGAAAGCCAAAGGAGAAGAAAACGGATCTATCTTTGCTTTAGTAGAAGCGTTCCAAGAGAGGGAAGAGCGTGATCGCATGATTATGATGGCAGAGCTTCAAAATAAACTTATCGAAGAGGAAGCTGATAGACTTGAAAGTATGGATGACTACAAGGCTAGAATTTTAGGCATCTCTAAAAAAGAGTTATTATGAATGATTTTGTTTGCAAAGAATGTGGAAAAGAATTCGATAATAGAAAAAGCTTTCATATGCACTTGAAAGCACACTCTTTGTTTATTGGAGACTACTATGTGAAGCATTTCCAGAAAAAGGATTTGTACACTGGTTCTTTACTCCCTTTTAAGAATTATGACCAATACTTCAGAGAAGATTTCTCTTGTAGGGAAAATTATCTTAATTGGCTTAAAATCACACCTTCGGAGACCTGTAGGGAATATGTTGAAAACAAAGCTCAATCTAAATTCACAGACAAGAAGATAACGATATCTCCTCCTAATTTGTTTTATCAATTATCGGATATGGCTGACATTCAAACTTATAGAAAGTTATGGGGGTCTTATTCTAATTTCACAAAAGAACTAAATTTAAAAAATCATTTTTGCAAGAACCTACCCAAGATGTTCTGGGAGTCCTCGCATGATGAGATACCTATTTTCGTAGACACAAGGGAGAAACTTCCCTTTACATTTAAGAACGGCGTAGTAAACAAGTTAGACTTTGGCGATTATACCGCTGGAGGAGAATATTATTCAAAAACATTTATAGATAGAAAATCACAAGATGACTTCAGACAAACATTTGGGAAAGATATTAAAAGATTCAGGAGGGAAATGGATCGTTGTGTCCAGTTTAATTCTTACATGTTCATTGTTGTCGAGTCTTCTATTGAAAAAATCGAAGAAGACAACAAAGTATCAAAGTTTAAATCGAACTTAAGTTACGTCTGGCATAACTTAAGAGGGCTTATGGTAGATTACCCCGAAAACATTCAATGTATATTCGCTTACAATAGAAAAGGCGCTAAAAAATTAATCCCAAAAATACTCAACTATGGTCAGGATCTATGGAATGTAGATTTACAGTACCATATCGAGAATAAAGTTTATGGCTTGGAACAAAGGAAAACAGAGATATCGAACTGAATTCTCTGCTAAAGAGTTCAACTCTCATCTAAGATCATTTGAAGGTGATTTGACTGATGAAGAATCTAAGTATTTATTATATAAGTTCTTAAGGGCTAATATTGCATTTACCTCTGAACTATTTTTAGGGGTAAAATTATTTCCATTTCAGGCTATGGCTATTAAGGGAATGATGGTATCCGACTATTCCATGTTCGTATTCTCCCGTGGTATGTCTAAAACATTCTCTACAGCTATTTATGTACTACTTGAGTGTCTACTAAACCCTAATGCGAATATAGGTGTTATTGCAGGTAGCTTTAGGCAATCAAAGCAAATCTTCCAAAAAATGGAGGATATACTATCCAAGCCCGAAGCGAAGCTCGCAAAAGAATGCGGAGTTAAGATAACCAAGGGAACTGACCAGTGGACTTTAAAAATAGGTGGCAGTAGGGCTATAGCGCTACCCTTGGCAAATGGAGAAAGGTTACGTGGATTTCGATTTAATCGTATTGTACTCGATGAGTTCTTAACCATACCCGAAAAGATTTTCAACGAAGTTATCATACCTTTCCTTGGCGTAGTGGAAAATCCTATCGAGCGAGAAGAACTTCACAAGTTAGAAACACGCATAATCGAAAAAGGCGAGATGCAAGAAAAAGAAAGGTACGTATGGCCTAATAACAAGTTAATAATACTTTCATCTCCCTCTTTTAAATTTGAATATATGTTTAAACTCTACAAGAAGTATGAGGGGCTTATTCTTGGAGAATTTGATCAAAACAAAAATGATGATGATGATGAACAATCCGCTGATGATGCTTATAGATTAATCATGCAATTGAGTTATGATTGTGCTCCCACTAGGCTATATGATCAAAACTTGCTTAAACAAGCGAAAGAGACTATGTCCGAAATGCAGTTCAAACGAGAGTTTGGTGCTCAATTTGTGGATGAGAGTGATGGTTACTTCCGATTATCTAAGATGGCGGCTTGTACGATTGCTGATGGAGAATTCCCTGCTGTTGAAGTTGTAGGTAATCCAAGTGATGAATATTTACTTGCTTTTGACCCTAACTGGGCTGGCAACACAAGCGCTGACCACTTCGCTATGCACGTATTTAAGGTTCTGAGGGACGAACAGAAGGTTTGCCTTGTCCATAGCTACGCTTTGGCTGGAGTGTCCTTAAAAGACCATATGAAGTACTTCTTGTACCTTATAGAATCTTTTAACATCGTTGGGATATGCGGTGACTATAACGGAGGAGTTCAATTTATTAATTCTTGTAATGAGAGTCAATTGTTTAAAACAGCTAAGGTTGATATTGGTGTTATAGAAGTAGACTTAGAAAAACCTGATCAATGGCATAATGATATACTTAGTTTTAAGAACCAATACAATCAGAAAGAAAGAAAATACTGCATCTTAAGAAAACCTACAGTCAACTGGATCAGAAATGGTAATGAGATGTTGCAAGCAGCCATAGACCATAAAAGAATACTGTTCGCTTCAAGAGCAGTAGATGAGCACTTCGACCAGCAAAGGAAAAAGAACTTACCTATCGAGGAGATAAAATGGGATAATAAAATCACAGCTACTTCTAAAGGTGCGAAAATGATTGACCTTCTTGATCAACAAAAAAGCAATATTGAACTTACAAAGTCGGAATGCGCTAACATTGAGGTTACCACAAACCCCCAAGGCTCACAGTCATTTAACCTACCCCAAAACATCCGAAGACAAAAAGGACCGAATAGAGCACGTAAAGATTCTTATTCTGCTTTAATCCTAGGTAATTGGTTCGCTAAGGTATATTTTGATTCTTTGCACGTTAAACCTGAGAAGAAGCCTACTTCTACATTTATACCTTTTACGATTTGAAAAGTTATAAAGTAACTTTTATAACTTTAGTGTAACAATTGTTAACATGGAGGAAAAGCGCAAATATACAAAGAGATCTGAGTATTGGGATAAATTCAAAAGCAATGCTTCTAATAATAACTTAGACGAGTTATTCGAAAAAAATACCGAGCCTAATATTAATCCAGAGCTAGTTGGAGAATCTCTGTATGAAAGTGTGGCTTCTAGACTTCAACCTTCTAATAGAACTGCAACGAGAAGCAATAATGTTTCACAGAATTTTGTAAAAGGTCGATTTAAGAATATCGATGATGGACTTCTTCCTTTTGATTATTCTCGTGATTCTGTTGACGCTAGAGACGCAATCCAGTTGTGTCAAAAAGCTTATTTCAATGTACCTGCCTTCCGCAGCACTATCGATATGCTTTCCGACTTTGCTGACTCTGATATTTATTTAGAAGGGGGTACCGAGAAATCTCGTAAATTTATTAATGCTTGGTTTAAAAGGATTAAGATCCACGATGTTAAATCTCAATATTTTAGAGAATACTATCGCTCAGGTAATGTTTTCTTATATAGAATCGACGGTAAACTCAAAATGCAAGATTCAGGTCAAATCTTAGAGACCTACGGTGCTACTAAAAAAAATGCTCCTATACCCATCAAGTATATGGTTATAAACCCGACCGATGTTGCTACAAAAGGTTCTATTTCCTTTAATGACTTTCAATATTTCAAAGTACTTACTCCTTATGAAATTTCTAGATTAAAGAACCCTCAAACAGATCATGAGAAAGAAATGTATAATTCTCTACCAGAGGATGTTCAGATTAGGATTAAAAATAATCAAGCTTCGACTTCTGAAAGACTATACATTCAGTTAGCTTCTGATTTGTTGCATGTGGTTTTCGCTAAGAAACAAGACTATGAGCCTTTGTCGATTCCTTATGGTTTTACCGTTCTTGATGATATAAATAAAAAATTAGAATTAAAAAAAATAGACCAAGCTATTTCTCGCTCCATTGAGAACGTTGTTCTCTTGGTAACTATGGGGGCAGAGCCAGATAAAGGAGGAGTTAATCATAAGGCTTTATCTGCCATGCAGAGCATCTTTAAAAATCAAAGTGTTGGTCGAGTACTGGTTTCTGATTATACCACTAAAGCAGACTTTGTCATCCCAGATTTAAGGAAAGTAGTTGGACCTGAAAAATACGAAGTATTAAACAGGGATATTCAAGAAGGACTACAGAATGTACTCATTGGAGACAATAAGTATGCTGACGGTCAATTAAAGATGAAGATCTTTATTCAACGTTTAGAAGAATCTCGCGATTTATTTATAAAAGAATTTCTCCAGCCAGAAATCCGTAGAATCTGCAAGTCTATTGGTATGAGATCTTGGCCTGAAGCAAAGCTAGTTAAAACAGATACCCTAGATAATTCTGATATGACTAAACTTGCCACTAGAATGATGGAGCTTGGAGTTATAACCCCAGAGCAAGGGATGAAGGTTGTACATACAGGTGTTTTCCCGAAATCTGTAGATATGGATAAAGCTCAAGAAGAGTTTAAACAAAAAAGAGAAGAGGGTTACTATATGCCTCTTGTTAATAGCGTTAATTTATATCAAGAAGAAAAAGATGGTGGTTCTGAACCTGAAGTAAAAGAAAAAGCTGCTCCTATAGCTCCATCTGGAGGTAGACCAATTGGGGTATCTAATTCAAGCTTTTCGAAGAAACATATTATTCAGGCTACTCAAAAAGTTAGCGAATTTGAGTTTAAAGCATATAGAGACTTTGCTTTGAAATATGGTATAGATGAACTAGATGAGCAGAGAAAAGATCTTGTGTCTCAAGCTTGTGAGGCAATTATAGTTTCCAAAAAAGAAGACGAATGGGAAGAAGCATTATCAAGTGTTGTGGATAATATAGAAAATCTTTCTGATCTTCATATAGACAAAGATATCCTTGATTTAGGGTGTAAACATCAACTTGATGACATGTCTGCTGCGATTTTATATCACTCAACCAATTTTTAAGTGTATAAAATAAATATGGAATTAAAAGATTACCTTCTCAGTAACTTTGATTGTAATATCAAAGCCCTGCAGAAAGAAGACTTCGACAAGTTTGGAGTCTCTGAAGGCTCTATAGCGGAAGCTGCCAAATCTCTTATTCCAGAAGATTTTGATCCGTCTGATAATATAGACGTACTCCCTGTAGTTTTTAATCTAGCTGTTGTTAATGAATTCAATAAGAACGGCGACGGGATTGATTCTGCTACAGCTGTTGACGCAGTCAAAAGGTTTATAAACAAGCCTATAAATATAGAGCATAAGAAACAAAAAATTGTAGGGCATATCATAAACGCTTCTTTCTCAGAGGAGGAGTTTGATTTTAAAGACTATGATGTTACTTCCTATGCCGATAAAACAAAACCTTACTACATTAATGCCGCAGGTTTGATCTATAGGAATATTTTCCCAGATCTTGCTAAAGCTATCGAAGAAGCTTCTGAAGAAGAATCTTCCGAATATCAAAGCGTATCTACCAGTTGGGAGTTAGCTTTTAAAAATTATAAGGTCGTCTATGGGTCTGATAGACTAGACGAATGCCAAGTAGCCGAAGGAAAAGACGCCGAAGAACTTAAACAATATGTTAAAGGATTCGGTGGTAAAGGCAAGGATGAAAATGGGACTCCAGTACATCGTTTGATACATGGAGAGACCTATCCTTTAGGTGCAGCTTTAACCTATAACCCTGCCGCTAGGGTTAAAGGTGTTTATCTTATGGAAGATAAAAATGAAATTACTGATATTAAAAAATCAGAAAAAATTTCCCTCAATGCGGAAAACAATGTAAAAACCAATAAATTCGATATATTTGATATGGATACTGAACAATTCGAACAGTTAATGACCAAGGTAGCAGAAAACGTTGCCTCTGTAGTCAAGAAGGACGATCAAGCCAGCTCTGTTGGTGAGATTATGCGTGATGCTCTTTCCGAGCATTCCGAGACATGGAAATCAAAGGTTCAACTTGAAGCAGAAGCTCGTGAAAAAGCCGAACAAGACCTTGCCGAGATGAAAGCTTCTTTTGAAAGCGTTCAATCTGACTTGAGTGCTCTTAAGTCGGAAGTCGAAGCTCAGGCTGCTGTTGAACTTTTCAATTCCAGAATGACTTTCCTAGATGACACTTATGACTTCTCTAAAGAGGAGCTTGAGTATGTTGTCGCGGAATTAAAGGTCGTAGAAGCTTCTGACGAAGCTTTTGAGACATTCAAGGGTAAACTCACGGTTCTCTTTGCTCACAAGGCTAAAGAGGCTATTGCCGCCAAGGAGGAAGAGATTAATTCTCGTATCGAGGAAGCTATCGCTTCTAAGGTACAAGAGGCTACTTCTCCAGAGCCAGAGGTTTCAGAAGCCTCTGAAGAGGAAGAACTTGAAGTCGAAGAGACCACCGAAGCATCTCTCCCAAATAACAATGGGGAAGCTGCAGAACAAATTTCTTTGATCAACAAATTAAAAGAAAACTTCTCTGTAGAAGTTACAAACTAAACAAAAAAATCTAACTTAATTATATTATTATGGCTAGCGAAATTACAAATATGCTCCCCTTCCGCCAATATAGCGACAACGATGTTGTCAATATGTTCGCGCTGGAAGATGCTAGTACCTCTATCGGTGCTGGTACTGTTGTGAAGGTTAAGAATACCACTGATGGTCTTAACGCTGATTTTGCCCACGGGCAAGCTGGAGACAACTACCTTAATGTACAAGGTAATGCTTACTCTCCTGAAATCGTAAATCCCCTCAAGGTTGAAAAAGCTGGAGACGGAGATATTGCTCTTGGAATCACTCTCCGCGATGTTCGCGAGACTGACGAAAATGGCGAGAAGCTTCGTTTCTATCCTCAGAAAAAAGACGAGCTTCAATGCGTTGTCTCTGGAGAGACTATTCCTGTCGCAACTAAGGGTATTTTCACCCTTATGGCAAGCGCCTTCTCAGGCTCTGTTGTTCCTGCTCCTCTCGCTGAGTTGAAGGTTTCTGCTGGCGGTACTCTTGCTATTAATGGCAATGGTAGTGTTGTAGGTACTATCCTTGCTACTGGCAAGCGTGAAGGATCTGCTGATACTCATGCTGGTGGATATGCAATCGCAAAACTTAACTTCTAAATTTACTCACAGATTATGAAAATTACTATTAAAAGAACTGAAGATCAGTTAGCCCTAGTTCGCGCTATGGGTTCAAATAATCGTGAAGAGGCTTTCGAAGCACAGGCCGCTGTTGCAGAACTTCTTGGACCAGTGGTCACTGAAGTTATCAATAACGCAGTTACTGTAGGGAATCTTTTCACCACCTTGACTTATCAAGCTGATGACAATCCATCCCTCCCTTTGGATCTCTTCCACGACATCACGGAAGAAGACTATATTAACGTTTACTCTCAGCAAGTTGCTGGTGGTCTTCCTTATAGCCAAGTCTTCCCTGCTCACAACGAGCTTAAGTTTAGCACTTACACCCTCGATAGCGCACTTGCTTTCGACCGTAAGTATGCTAAGAAGGCTCGCGTTGACGTTGTTTCCAAAACCTTTACTCGCATGGCTCAGGAAGTTATGCTTAAGCAAGAGCGTACCGCATTTAATGTGTTGGCAACTGCTCTCGTAAAAGGTAATTCGACTGGCGCTGCTGGTGGACACATTATTGGGTCTGGATCTGCAGGTGCTCTTGTGCTTGACGATTTCAACAGGCTTATCACTAAGTCTAAGCGTATTAATAGCTCATGGGCTAGCGGTACTCCTGTTGGCGGATCTAAGGTTGGAGTAACCGATCTTCTCGCTTCACCAGAAATGGTTGAGAAGCTTCGTGCTATGGCTTACAATCCAATCAACACTGCTGGCGCTCAAGGAACTACTCCTACAGGAGCTGCTTCTGGACTTGCTGCTCCTGAGACTCTTCGTGAGCAACTCTACAGCGGTGCTGGGCTTCCTAGCTTCTATGGTATCAATATCATCGAAGTTCTCGAAATGGGAATTGGTCAGCGTTTCAACAAGATCTTTGGTGCTGTTGTTGCTTCTGAAGGTGCTACTGTTGCAGGTACCAGTAGTGGTGCTTGGAGCACTGCTGCTGACGAAATTCTCGTTGGTGTTGATCGTTCTCGTGATGTTCTTCTTCGCCCTGTTGTTCTTGATGAAGGATCGACTGGTGAACTCAGCGTTCTCGTTGATGATCAGTTCTCTGTACGTCAGAACAAGATTGGTTACTACGGTAAAATCGAAGAGGGTCGCGTCTGTATTGACGACCGTGCTCTTGTCGGTATCTCTGTATAATTCAGTTTACTACAAATTTAAGAGTCGCTCTGAAAGGGGCGGCTCTTTTTTTTGACTTTTTAGTGTAATATTATCATAATAAGATATGGAAACTGACGAAAATAATTCAGAAGAGGTTGAAATCGTTGTCGCTAAAGAAGAACCTGCGAACGACACAGAAAAGCAAAAAGCTTCTATGGAGGAGTTTATAGTTGCTGATGGAAAGCAGCGGGACGATAAAGAAGAACAGATTAAACAAGTAAAAGAACTTGAAGATCTTTTGGGAATTGAACAGATGAACCCATTTAAGACATTAGATAAAGATATTTTTCGAGAGAATTTATCTTCTATGTCGGTTTCTGATGTTAGTAATATGTGTCAAAACGTAGGTATTAATCCCCCTCCTTATGTAACTCAAATGAAAAAAGCTCTTTCTACCGCCTTTGATCTATATGCGAGAAAACATAATGTTACAGTACAAGGCCAAGCTAAACCTATCATTGATAAAAGTTCCCCAGATTATGATTCTGTTGTAAGGTTATTCAAAGACTAATCTATGAATGATCTTGGTAGACTTGCGACAGATATTGTTAACTATGAATTCTCTGAAGATAGACAGAGATTTCCTGTCTCTTACGTGTCTGGTTGGCTAGATACCAATATAGGAGAACTGAATGGTTTATTAAACGAAGAGTTTTATGTAAACTCCACTGGAGCTATTGAGATAGAAGTTGGTTCTGGACTACTTCCAGTAGAAGAAAATATTTATTCTACTATGTACGAGATCCATTATTATGAAAAAGCATCTAGAGACGCTCTAAGAGGTTTTGTCTACAATGCTGAAGATGATTGGCTAACCTTAAAAGAAGGTGATACCACTATTCAGAGACAGAATAAGAACTCAGTTGCCAAAACGTTTTTCGAGCTTAAAGAATCTACTGAGAAAAAACTTAATGATCTTGTCGGCAAATATAATGTTTACAAGTCAAATCCCTCACAGGTCGCTGGTCTTGACGGGGCTGGTCCTATTGATTCTTATGATGGATACAGCTCTAGAAGTTACTACAGAGGATTCTAATGGCATCTTTACTTACATCAGCCCAAAAAAGATCTTTGCAGAATGTTTTCACTAATGTTCACGATACTTTTGCTAGAGACATCTATGTGTTTGTTGAAAAACGAATAGCTACCAGACCTTCTGTAGCAAGTTATAATCCTTTGTACGGAAAGGCTAAGGATGCTTCTCAAGTAAGCGGGAAAACTGTTTTAACTAAATTTACTTTTAAAGCTAGGATCTTCCATGAAAATGATCAAGGAGAAAATGTTTTAGATGGTAATGGTCAACTCAACCTGAAGTCTTCTGACGGAAGAGTCCGAATAAAAGTTGACGAGAAAGCTTACGAGAAAATCAAGATTTGTTCTAGGATAGAGGTTGATGATATCTTGTACGTGGTTGACTCCGACGCTAAGAGTGTTGGTCCATTTTCGGCGACATTCTTTATGTTATATCTAAAACGAGAGAACTGATGCCTAAGCCCTTTTTATCTGCTACAAAATTTGTGGTTGAGATTAATCGCGCTCAATTACTCAAGGATATCACCTTTAAAAATTCAAGGGCTACTACGATGGAACTTCGTAAAGAATTGGCTCCTAAGATAGAAGAGGCTCAAAAGAAACTGGTAAGAGATTTCAGCTCTCATGCGGTCACTCGCGAATTGCAGAGTGGACCCAACGCTCCAAACATAAGTGGATCATTAAATGGATATGGTAACCTGTTTTCCTTTATAGGTTTTGATTCTGGAGCAAATCCCACCGATGTGATTCAGGCACTGCTCTCTGAGAAAATGAGATTTAAAGTTAGAGCTGTTTCCAGTGGTAGATTTAAAGTTACGGTTTTTGTACCCACAAAAGAAGAAATTTTTGCAATCACCCCCCTACCTTGGGCTTCTGGCTCTAGTTGGGCGGAAGGTATAGAGAAAGGCATAAGCAACTTAGGTAGTTATCTTTATAGCTCTGCTGGATTTGGTCGTTCTAATTCTGGTACAGGTATCCAGATTAAAAATAGTAAAAAGAGTGTAACATTTAAGGAGACTCCTTACATTTCAGCTTTATTTAATGGACTGAAAAAGAGTTTACAAAGATTAGACAAATGAAAGCTCAATTTGACCAGAATGTTTTATCCAGTTTTTATCTCTGGTTGGAGAATCGTTTACTCCGAGATGATACAAAAGCTTACTTAACAGAAGTTAAAAATTCTTTTAAATATGTGGAATTTAACAATGTTCCATCTGACATGATTGCCTATCAGGGTCAATTTAGACAATTAGTCGCTGAATCTAATGTAGATACACCTAACTCAGGATTTTATGTTGGAGATACTTTTATCACTGGTAACTCTGCAGGGAATGATGGGGTTCATATAGATTATCAAAACGGCAGGATTCTTTTCCCGAAGCTCTCTGGTACAGGCATGACTATATCAGGGTTATCTACTGTAAAAGAAGTTAACACATATATCGCGCACGATAATGAGGCTGATTTTATAATGCATTCTGATTTTATTGAGGATGGAACGGGTACAGACCCCTACTTGTACAAAAAAGAGAAACCATTAGATGAAACTACTTATTTCTTACCTGCATGTTTTGTTTCTTTAGCTTCGTCTTCTAATGAAGAATTTGCATTTGGAGGAGAAGAGAATACAGAGACAAGAGTTAGGGTTATGGTTCTCACGAAAGATTCTTATATTTTGGATTCAGTAATATCTAGATTGAGAGACACAGCTAGAGAGCAAATCACTCATATTCCATACGAAGAATTCCCGTACGGGTACTCTTATTCTATCAAAAATTTCCCTTATAAATATGATACCTTAAAGGCTAGCCAAACTAATCCAATGACTTCTCATATAGATAAGGTTTCTGTATCAAAAGTGGTCTCCGAAAGTATTCGTGAAGAATTAAATAGAAACTTTTCTATTGGGTTCATTGACTTCGATTTGTCTACTTACAGGTTCCCTCGTTTGTAAAATCGTGTAATAAGAAGAAACCTTTCTATAGAATATGGCCTCAAGAACAAGAATTATATCTCAAAACAAAGCAGTTTATGCTTCGACAACTGGAATCTACGGTGGTAATGCGGCCACTGAGCAATTACACCCCCAACAACTCAATAGAATTGACACATTGTCTTTCGATGTTGATTTGGCAGGTAGTAGACAAGATATCCGCGAATTCGGTCAATTGTCTCGTATCGGAGTTCAGACTATGTCTGATATCGCCCCAAGTGTCTCTTTAGGTTACTACCTAGGAGATGGAAAAAACGAAATCCTACTCGGATTGTATAGTGCTAACAATGGCAGTCTTGCAGGTAGTACCTTGCAAGGTTCGATTGTTTCTGGAATTACAGCAGAAGACCCTGATTACAGGGAGAAGAACCTTTATGTTTTAACCGCGAAAGAAGGCGAGGATGCTTTTAATGAAACAATTTTTACTGGTCAAAATACATCTCATGATGTCATTGGTTTCGGAAACTGCGTTTTAACAAATTATACAGCTAATTTTGCGGTTGGAGAGATTCCAAGAGCAGATGTTGAAATGGAAGCTTCAAACATAGTCTTTTGGACTGGGTCTCATGTTGGACTAAGAAATCCAGCGATTAACGAAGATGGCAATCGAGCAGATGAAGGTATGATTACGCTCACTGCTCCCACTACTGGAAATGACGAGATACTCGTCCTAAGACCTGACGATGTGCATGTAACATTTAAAAATAATAATATTTCCAAGATCGACACGAACTCTCATAACGCACATCTTGTTGGAGGAACTCACTTTGGAGATGTCTGCGTACAGAGCTGCTCTGTTGAGCTTCCATTGTCTCGCGGGAATATCGAATGCCTAGGAAAAGAAAGAGCATATGCAAAACCTCTTGAATTCCCAATTAATGTTACTCTTAATATGAGTGCTGTTTTGAAAAACTTCTCTGCGGGAGCCTTGGAAAATGTTTTAACAGGGACTGCTGGCAACAAAACCACCGATATTCAAATTCAGATTAAGAAAGATAATGGTGTCGTCGCTCAACACTACGATTTTAAAGATTGTTACTTAGATAACCAGTCATTCTCTCAAGGATTAGATGATAACGAAACTGTAGATTTGACATTTAGTACTCAAATCGGAGGTGCCTCAAATACCGACGAAGGTGTTTTCTGGAGTGGTGAAGCTGGTACAACAAGAACAGCTGTTAATACTTTACTTGCAAAAGGGGCTAGCGCAGGGGACTTCTTCGCTCATCAACCTTTATCCCAGACTTAATAGAAAATCTGACTATTGCATTTCAAAAAGCCTCATCGAAAGATGGGGCTTTTTTGTGTAATATAGTATTGATGTTAGTTTATCAAGATATCACTGGGTATAGCAACTCTGTAATTAATTTAGAGTTTAATATAGATCATACAGAATCTGGATTTAAAGTCGCAATTGGTTCTGGGGTCAATTCGGCTAACGGCTTAGAGTATTCTGGTATTTTATTTACTGGACAAAGTGGTTATATCTTCGATCAAGATGGTGACTTTGTAGGTGGCTATAGACACGATGTACCTTTCTCTATAGAAACTCACATCCATGAAGATTGTCATGTATCTTACTACATAGATGAATCTTTGATTAAAAACAACTATACAACTTTAACACATAAGCCAATAAGGGTTGAGTTTGAAAAAATAGGACAGTCATCTCTAGAGATCACAAACAAAGGAGACTCTTCTTGTAAATTGACTTATTAAAATATAATAATTGAATTTCATAAGATAAAACTGATAATATATCAGTATCTTACTAATTTATGAAAGAGTTAAAAGAGTTATATTCCTTTACTGTCACAAGAGAAATCAAAAAAGTCGTACCTAGTTTACGTAAAAACAAAAAAGGCGAGACCGTAGAAAGCAAAAAGACGGTTAAATCAAAGTCTAAGAATAGGGTCATTTTTATGAAGCCTTCTTTCGCAGATGTGGAAGATGCAGAATTCTTTTATGGTCAAAAATATAATGAGCTTATTAACGCTGGCTTTCTAACAAAGGCGATGCTCAATAAAAAAATTGGTGATATTGGAGGCCAGTCCTCTAAATTACTTGAAGAGGTAGCAAACAAAGCAATACTTGACAATGTAGAGTCTGCTAAAATCATAGAATTTTACGAAGGTCAGGATGATTTACAGGAGGATCAACAGAAAAAACTTCTTGAGGCTAAAGAGTTGTTTATCTCAAGCAGAAAAATAGTACAAGATTTCGAGACTTCTTTTCGGGACCAGTTTAACCAGACGGCTGACGCTAAAGCAGAGCAGAGAATATTAGAGTGGTTTATCTTTAACTTCTCTTTTTACGAGCAGGAATCTGAAAACGGAGATAAAGAGATATTCCCTTTGTTTGTTGGGGATGGATATGACGCAAAGAGGGCTTGTTATCTAGATCTTTGTGAGGATATAGAAAACATGCAGAAACAATCTTTGGTTACAGAGAAGGTCATATTTGACTCTTCATTCAGTAAGCTCGCTATGGTTGTAAACATTTGGTACAGTAAGATGGGAGATGATCAGAAAAGCATTGATGCAAAAATGAAAGAGATCTTCCCTGATGGGTAATGGAAAAAGAAAACTCTGAGTATCTAGTTCTCTTAGATATCTTAAGAGGATATAGTATCCTGAACCTTAAAGACAAATGCCTTTATTTTCGGCATTTTTTGGTTATGGATAATTTAGCTTTAGAGGAGTACGAGAAACATGAATTTGAGAAAGCTTGTTTAAATGGCCTCAAAACCGAAGAACAACTTTTAGAAGACGCTATCAAAAAAGGCTTCTGGGATAAAGCTTCTTCCGATAAGATCTCTAGTTTAACTTGGATTATAAACAAAGCGGAGAAGGCTGCATCCAAAATCTCAGACGAGAGGCAGAAGAAATCTTTTTTAAAATCCGTTGAAAAACAGAAGATAGAGTTGCAAGAATTAAATTTAAAGAGGGGGAATATAATAAATTATAGCGCCGAAAACTGTGCCTCTCAAAAGAAGCATACTAAATTAATCCACGAATCAATATATTACGATAAAGAGTTTAAGCAGTTGGCATCTGAAAACGACATCTTTCTAGCTATGGCAGATGTGAAATACAAGTTGGAAATCTTAACAAATGATGTCAACATTATTAAAGCTGCATTCTGCAATTACTTCTTTGATTTGTTTGCTTTATCTTATAGAGACCCATTATCTTTAATAAAAAAGGATTCTTTTTCAATCACCTCATTACAACGCCACTTATTGTCTTATGCTTCTGCTTTATTAAATAAGCTTAAAAATGTCGATATGCCAGACGATATAAAGGATGATCCTTTGAAAATAATAAAGTATGTCGAGCCAAAAACAACAGATCCAGACACAACTGAGGGTATTGAAGACATTAAAGCTAAGATGTCTAAAAGAGGAGGAAGTCTTAAAGCAGAAGACCTTTTAAGCTAATTCGTGTAATTAGTTTTAATGGCTGCTCCTATCCAATTAAACGCTAACCTAAACTTAAACCCTGCTAGTATCAATGCTTCTGCGAAGCAGGTACAACAAGCTTTGGGTCGAATTACAGGCCAAGCCTCTGAATTTCAAAAGTCTCTTGATGCCTCGACAGCGCGTGTGTTCGCTTTCGGAGCTACTACTGCAGTTATTGCTGGAGTTGGCACGGCTTTCAAAAAGCTTATTAGTACAACCATAACTGTACAAGACGAGCTTATTAAGATTAATGCTATTCTTGGAGCTAGTGCAAAAGACTTTGGGGCATTTAGAGATGCAGTTTTTAATGCCGCTAAAGCTACTGGGCAATCTTTTCAAACGGTTGCGGCTGGAGCAGGTGAATTAGCCCGTCAAGGTTTAAACGCAGCTGAGACTTCTAAAAGATTAGAAGCTGCTATGATTTTGACAAGGGTATCTGGCTTAGGTGCGGAACAGTCTGTTAAAGCCCTTACTGCTGCTATAAATGGATTTCAATCTGCTGGGTTGACCGCAGTTGACGTAACCAATAGGTTGGTTGCTGTTGACACTAGATTCGCTGTTTCGGCTCAAGACCTCGCAGACGGCTTTAGCCGAGCGGGTTCTACTGCTGAAGATGCTGGAGTTAGTTTTAATGAATTACTCGGATTAATTACTGCGGTAGAGCAAAAAACAGCACGAGGAGGAGCTGTTATAGGTAACGCATTTAAATCTATCTTCACAAGATTGAGCCGAGGAAAAACAATTGACCAATTACAACAGCTTGGAGTAGAAATAGATGCTTCTCAAAGTGGAGTGCAAAAATTAGAAGCTCTTTCTAACGCTCTTGGGAAAATATCTGATCCTACGAAGGCAAGCGCAATTAAAGAGCTAGCTGGTGGAGTTTTCCAAATCAACGTTGTCAGCGCAGCTTTAAAAGATTTATCCTCTGAAACTTCTATATTCGCCAAAGCTACAGATGCAGCCGCAAACGCTGGAAATGATGCTTTTGAAAGAAATGCTGAATTAAGTAAGTCCTTAGCTTCTCAAATTAATTTGCTAGTTGTTTCTGTTACTGACTTTGCAGAAAAAGTTGGGTCTATTACATTTGGCCCTTTGCTTGAAGATCTTATCTCAGTAGCCTCAAAAGCTTCTGATGTTTTAGGAGGTGCATTAGAAGCTGATACAATAGGCGGGAAATTTATATCAGGTTTCTTTAAAGTTGTAGGTAAATTTATAGCAGGTCCAGGGTTGGTTTTAATAACAAAGGCATTTTTTAATATATTTAGAATGGTTACGAAATTTGCTGCTGAAGGTTTCAAGTCTGTTATGGCTATGGGATCTCAAGCTGAGAAAGTAAAAAGCATTGAAAGTGGTATAGTAGATCTACTGGGTAAAGATGCAAAATTAAGAACTATATTAAATAGCAAAACTGCGACACAAGCCCAAAAAGAACAGGCCGTAATCAATGCGATAAAAGCGGAGAACCGATTATTGGTTCAACAACAACTAATTTTAACAAACATAGCTAATGTAGCTGCCCGAAGAGGCGTTTCTGGGTATGATGCTGGCAAAGGGTTTACAGGAAAAGGGGGTAAGAAGTTTGCTTCGGGGTTCCAGCAAGAAGAGGCTGCAGCTATGATGTTAGGAGCTTCTCCTGATGTATCAGCTCATTATGGAAAAGGTACGATTGGTGGACAGCGTTTTATAATGAATAGCCAAGAGAAGGAAATACCTAACTTTGGCAGCAACGGAGATTCTGCTGTTATTCCTATGTACGCTAGAGGGTATGCAAAGGGTAGACCTCGTAAAATCAAACAATTAAATGCTGATCAAAGGTATGGAATGATAGTAGCGGAGTCTGGCTCGAAGACAGATCAAGATTTCTTTATTTCACAAACCTCTAGAGGTATCTCTGCCACGAAAGGGGCTGGAGATAACAGTGTAGCAAAAGTAAACGTCCCGACCTATAGGTTAAATAATTCTAAGGCAAAAGGGGGGATGAACAAACATAGAAATAGTTTGGTACGTAAATATACAGATTTATTTACAAACGACTCTATAACTATGGCGAAGATGATCTCAGGAGGAGAGATGCCTGATCCAGTCAGGGCAAAAGATATTAAAAAAACCTTAAACAAGGGGTCTGCTAAGTCTTCTATAGGTTCTGTTTTCGAAAGTGGTGTCGGAGCATTATTATCGACTGATGATTTTAAAGATTTTCAAAATAGAGCTGCAGGGTCTCTTATGGATTTTAGGGGCAATTCTTTAACAAATTTAAAGGGAGGAGTGAACCCATTTAACATCCCCCCTTCAACAGAAGGTATAGAGGCTAAACATTCATCTAGTCTTGCTGGAGGAGCCGCTGAAAAAATATATAAAATACTTGGTGCGCCCGTAACTGCAGCTGAAAAAAGAAACAAGATAAAACCTAGTGCACGTGAGAAAAGGAGGGCTTTTCAGCAGAAGGGTAAAGCTGCAGGTCATATGCCTAGGTACGCCGCAGGGACTACAAATGTGAATTCCAGAATGCATCGCATAAAGCGTTCACAGTTCGGCCAAAACTTTGGTTCTGCTGTTTCTAAAAATCAAAATTTCATGCAAACTGAGGGAGGGGGTTTTAAAATGATGGGACTAGGAATGGCTCTATCTGGAGCTTCAGCTGGTTTAGACTCTCTTGCCGCAAGTGCGAAAGAAGCAGGAAATTCAAATGGGGCTTTGGCCGCTAGCACAGGTTCTGCTGCAATGCAAACAGCTTCTATGGGAGCGATGTTTGGGCCACTGGGAGCAGCTATAGGAGGAGTCGTCGGCGCTCTTGGTAGCCTCGCAATGGCTGTTTTTGATCAGAGAGACGAAGCAGAGAAGGCAGAAGCAGCTCTTGAAAATACTCAGAAGGTAATAGCTAATAGACAGGGGGGTATGGCAAAAGAAAGGGCAGCTAGAAACGAATTTGGTTTTGTTAGTGGCCACGACGCTTTCAAAGAAGCTCAAGATCAAAAAAATGCGGGGATGGGAGATAGAGCTAAAGACATAACAAGGCTCCAGACAATCTTAAATACTTCTGAAAGTATACAAGAGCTAGATGACGCAAGCGATCAATTGATAAAGGTTTACAAAGAGGTTGGCGAAGCGATGTCTATTAGGCGGAATATAGAAGATCTGGAGAAATCTATAGATGCAACTACCAAAAAACTAAAAAGTGTTCAACTTGCCGCTGGAGAAAAAATTTCTAAATTCCAAAGCGATATCTTCAATCAACAAGTAATGAATACAGCTGGCTCTACTTTACTTGGTTCTATGAAAGGTCCACAAGCAGCAAGTTTGCAAAGACAGTTATCCACAAACTCAGACATTCTTGGTGTTTCGAGTGCTCAATCAGGGCTACAAAAAGCTAAATTGGATGAATCTAATTTAGTAGTAGGATCTGAAGAGCAGATTAAAGCTGCTCAGGCGACGCGACAAGCCGCTGATTCATTTAAGGCTAAAATTGTTGCTGCTGCAACGAACATGCAAGTTAGAATGAATGCAATTACAGATCGTACCGAAGCTATAAGAATAGCAGGTGAACAGAATAGAATAGATATGGTACGTAATTCTTTCTCTGGTTTAGCTTCATCATTTACTAGTGGGAAATTTGACGTAGGGAACGCTATAGGAATAGGAAAACAAATTGCTGCAGAAAGAGATCCGCAACGCAAGGCTCAAATGGCTGCGGAATTAGAGGCTGAAATGAATGCAAAGGGAGTAGCACAATTAGTAAGAGATATTGTTCTGGAAGCTTCAGGAGTATCTTCAAAAAGTATGGCAGATGCGACGATGACGAATCAATTTGAAAATGTTCCCAAAAACCTTAGAGGTCAGATAAGAGGTACATTCAACAAAGAAGAAAACAAAAAAGCGGCAGAATTAGACGCAGAGGCTGCAGTCTTAAAAACAGAACTTGAAGCTTTAAGGAAGAAATTTAAAAATTTAAATGAAAACTTTAATGTTGATGGTGTGGTCACCAGCATTGCGAATCTTAACACGAATTTATCTGCTGCCAGCACTAACCTTAGTTCTTTCGCCTCTGCTACAAATTCAGTAACCTCCATTGCTTCAAAAGTTACAAAGGCAACAGCAGACATTAGTATTCTTACAGATATGAATATAGTGGTTATAGATAAATTAAAAACTAGAATTGAAACTCTTGAGGGTGAGCTTGAATCGATAAAACCAAAAGAATAAATGTCTTTAATTGTTAACAACGTTGTATCTTCAAGTGTTAAAATTGAATACTCGTACTTGGATTCAGATGAATTATTTGGATTCATTGTAGAAGCTTCATATGAAATTGATATTTCAGATGTACAATTTGATGCTGGCGGAGGAGTTTTACTGTCGGGAAGAGCTGCTATAAGAACCGCTTATGAGACTCAAAATATCACCGCACGAATAGGTGGAGATGAGTTTGTTAATGGTTTGATTACATCTTTAAGTTTTCAAGAAAGTAATTTAGTTGGTTCTGAAATAGCTTCTATTACTATAAGGGAGCGAAAAATGCTAAATAGTTATTCTGCTAAAACTTTTGCCAAACATATGCCTAGTCCTCATTTGGTTGAATCATTTAGCGAAGATTATAATTTTTCCAGAAGTGGCTCTGATTATTCTTATAATAGGAGTGTTTCATTAAAATACGCCCAAGACGCTGGAGGAGAATTCTTAAAAAATGCTCAAGTATTTTTAAGTAATTTTTATCATCTAAGTAGACCTTCTTTAGGTTTCCATACAGATGGTATATCAGAAAACGCTAGGATCTCGAAAGGTTTTGCAGGGCAATTAACTGAAAATATTGACTTAGTAAATCTAGAGGTCACCTTAAACGAAGATTTTGAATCATCTTTTATAGATGAGACCAACAGGGTATCTAAGAAAACAACCACTAAAATCTCACAAGGTGATGATGGATATTTATCTAAAGAGATCTCTATCGATCTAATCTCTCTTGATTACAATTATCAAAATGTTATCCAATCAGCAATATCGACTTGTATAGATAGCGTAGTATCTAGCGAGCAATCTGAGTTTGGTCAACCTTATAGTATATCAAAGGGTATAACTAAGGATTCTAAAAAAGCTTCTATATCAATTTCTTTTTCGACAAATCCTAATTTGTCTGGCAATAATGAAATATCCTTTTCTTGTTCTAAACAAAAAAAGGAAGCTTTTTTTGAATACACCCTCTCTGTAAGGTACAAAGCTTCTGGAAGAAGTATTTTCGATAGATATAATAAAACTTTAGAACTGTGGAATTCTTCGAAAGCTCTTAATGAAATTAAAGTTAGCCGTTTATTCCCAGAGTCACTAGGGGTTATATTTGAGTCTTCTAGAAGTTCTTCTATTTTAAAATCAGAAGGAGTAGTTGAAGATAAAATCGTTTTTACAACAAATGACGATTATAATAATTCTAGCCTGCCTGATGGCATCTTGAAATATCAGCTCACTTTAACTAAGACTAATAAGATAAAAAGATCTGAAAAAATCTTGGATTTAACCAGTTTAAGAGAGAAGTTGATTGTGTCAGACTTAGATACTTTAGGCCAAGCTTCGGTAACAGCGACTGTTGTAGCCGATCCTAATTATGGTATTTACCACGCAAAAGAGTTTTTAAAAACTAAAACTAGCGAAATGGAAGCAAAATTAAGTGAGAGTACTTATTACTTAGTTGGGGATCAAACAACAATAGATTTGTCCAATGGTACAACAAATCGTGTAATAAGCTTTGTAATATCTTAATTAAATGCCTGATTCTGTCACATATGATTCTTACAATTTCCCCAGTCCTCTTCCTGCTCTAGCAGAAAGCGACGAGCTGATAGCGTTTGAAGGGAAATATGATCATAAAGCTATTAATATAGAGGCTATAGGGACTATTACGGGTGATTCTCTAAGTGGCATTCATTTGCAAAAAATGCAGATGATTAGTGGTTTCCTTAATGAATATCAAAATCTAACAGTAACCTTGGGGACAGACACTAGGGTGTTTAGCAAATGCTTGGTTGAAGGAGTAGATTTTGGGAAGAGTGATTTATCTACAGTTTTACCTTACAGTGTTTCTTTTAAAACATTTGAAAATGAAACTTTTTCCGAATATTTTAAGATAGAGTCACCTGTAAATGAATGGAGTTATTCTGAGTTGGATAACAAGGTCATTAGAGCCACTCACAATGTGTCTGCAATAGGTTTAAAGGTGGATGCGGGAGACCCTCTGACAAATGCTCGCTCTTTTGTAAACGCAAAATTACAGGACGGTTTTGAGTATATTGGATTTTTTAACAGTGGAGTTAATGGATTTTTACAGTCTAAAGAAGAAAAGGTAGATCGCAAAACTGATGCTTACTCTGTTACGGAAGTCTACCTGTATTCAGCCTCTGACCAACCTCTTTCTAGCAATGGAATTGTAAATGTTTCAACAGATATTGCTTATGATAAAAATTCAGAACTTTCGGTTTCTGTAAAAGGCAATGTACAAGGAGGGATGGACGCAAACATTTCAAATTCTACAATGTTAACAACAGGGGATTTCTCTCCTAAGATGGCTACTAATGCAGCAGAAGATGCTATAGCTAGTTCTTTATCAAACTATGAGACTGGGAAATACACTTTTGTTTCTAATGGTCCGACTTCTTATGAATATACATTGGATACAGGATCAAACAATTTAGAATTTTCTTTTACTTTTGAAAATGCAGAGAATATAGATTTAATAACGGGTACTAATGTACTGCACTCTCATACTGCTTCCATTAGCTGTACTAAAGATTCACCCGTTGTATCTGTAAACGTAGAGGGAGAATTAAGATTTCATGGACCCTCTATATCTATTAAAAATATAAGCCAAGCTGGAGTTGAAAACGATAGATTTAAGGCTGTTTCTGGAGCTTTTGAATTGGTTGATCAATTCTCTATTGCTAAAAAAGCTGCGGATGAATTTTCTCAAGTTGCGACTGGATATGAATTAAATTCTTCTTATCTGAATGTAGAGCCTGTTGACTTCTCTATAGATAAAAATCCAAATACTAATGAAATTTCTTATAATTATACTTATAATAATGTAGTAGATTATTCTAACGGGACTCTTAAAGACTTGTCTATCAACATTGTAGATAAGGTTCCAATCCAGAAAAATGATATTCAGCAAACAATAGGAGGATTTAAAGCTAATGTCGTAGCAGATAGAACTTTGGGGGAATATTCCATTAGTGCTTCAAGCAATGACGAAGAGAATAAATTATCTACACTAAAAAACATTGTATTAGGATTATGTAGCGGTCAGCATAAAATTTCAGATTCTCACAATATTCAGCAAAGCAGTATATCTTATAATTTATCAAAATATTATTAATGAGCGCACAAGGGTTAAGTTATCAATTGTTAGATTCTTTTGCAGACAACAAAAGACTAGCAGTCTATTATGATTTTAATGAGTCTAATACTTTTGACACTCATACTTTTGCTCAAACAAGTAATAATAATTGGTCTGGTACTATAGCTAATCAGAGTCCCGCATTTGACACTGATAAATATTCTGGGGTATTAATTCATACTACTACTTTTAGTAGTTCCTCTGAAGTACAATCTTTTTTAGATAACTCTGTTTTCGCATCAGATACCCTTGATTTAAGTCATAGCAATTTGGCCGTTAGGACTCATGATTTGAATTTTAATGACTTATCTGTTTTTGTAGATTTCGAATTTGGTGGAGCAGTTTCTGATGGAGTTATTTTTGGATCTTTAGAAAAGACGGAAGAAACAATAAACAGTATAGATTATACAGGGTCTAAGGGTTTTAATGTTGGAGTTACCTCAAGAGGCCATTTGTTTTTACAATGCTACGGTAAGGATCAAGATCAAATAACTGTTTTAGATTCAGAATTGTCTAAAAGAAATTTAATAGGTATATCTTCTTTTGGGGATTCTATAACCTTAAGTACTTTTGATTATATTAACAAAAAAATAACTTCAAAAGAAGTTTCGACGGATTCAGACTACTTGTCTGATCCAGATTTTTTCTATATAGGAGGTTCAAAAAACTACTACAGCTCTAGTAACGAAGTTAGCAAAACCCTTGTCAATAATCATATAAATAAGTTAGCTGTATTTAGTGGGGCTGTATCAGAAGATGCTTTATATTATTTTGGATCTGGAATATTAGGGCAATATTCTCAGACAGCGGCTACCACATCATCTGCTAATAGAGTTACTGGGTACAGCGAGACTTTGGTTTATCAAACTGGGATAACTGGATACGATTACCAAATTACAGGACAATTAACTATTGCAACAGGTAGGGAGATTATAACTGGAGTAACCTTGAGTAGTTCAGAGCAGCCTCAAATAAGTAGAAAAGAAGGGGAGAGATACTATAAATATTACACTTTGAATGCAGGTAGTCACGAGACTTTCTATAAGGAGGAGTTAGGTCATTTGCACCCTGATTCTGGATACCTTTACGAGCCAACTGGAGATAACGCTTATGCTACTTTGGGCTTACAAGACATATCTGATAACTTGGCTACCTACCTTCTTCAACAAACAACAGGACAGGGAGAAATAACGATAGATTTATATGGAAAAAATCCTTTGACGGGTACTTTGACAGATATTAGCGGAGTTGTACAAACTCCTTTAACGGAAAGTTATACTACAGTTACTCAGGAAGCATTTTCTGGAGTTAATTTAACAGGCTTCTCTGAAGATTTAAAAAAGAATTATATTTATTACCGTGGAGAAAGAATCTAATGAACTATAATTATATTTTATATACGGGGGCTGAATCAATAACTGGAAGTCGAGAGTTTATTTCTTTAAGGAATGATACAGGAACTTTTGTTGGAGATGGGTTTATTTACAATCCATTTATGGTCACAGGCGCTCATTCTTCGACATTGTCTTTAAATTCCCAAACTCTTTTTGAAGAATCCCCAATAATAGTTTCTGGTTTAAATAGGACTTACATTAATATAAATACAGGAGATTATTATGTCACTCCTGACGACGATACTTATTCAAGTACATTTAGGTTTGATCAAGGATTCACTATATCAAGCTCTGACATCGTAATTTATGATTCTAGGAGTGGAGCTACTGGAGTAGCTTACGACAAAGGAAATCAACAAGGTTATCAACTAGCTGAAGACGCTCTAACCTCAAAGGTTAATTCTATTTATTCTAATGCTTCAGACAGAGAGGAGTTATTTAACAATTACAATGTATTTTTCAATGGTCAAAAATTTCAATATGGCTTTGCTCCCTCTGAATATCAGACTACGGGAAGGTATTTCGCAATACCAAAACAAGCTAACGTACAAGAGACTTTTTCTGGAGACCCTGATATCTGCGGTACTGGTTTCGTAGAAGGTCAAGTAAGTTATTACATTAATGGCTTAGAAGCTTCTCCTTCTAATTTTGTAGAGACTTATAGTGGTATTAGCGGATTCATACAGTCTGGGATTAGTTCTTTTACTCCTATCATAAACCAACAAGAAGACACTTATAATCTATGAATAAAGAATCTTTAATTTCTGTAAATATGAATTTTAGTAATGGTAGTGGGCATACTGCTAGTACTACAAGTGTAATCAACGCAAAAGATATTGAGGTAGGTGGAGAATCCCTCGGTACTGTAATTGGAGAAATTGGTTCTCGTGTTGACTTTTCAGATCCAAGAATAAACAAATTATTCAGCCAGTTCCAAAGTACTGAAAAAACAACCAGTAAAGATGGAACTAAAACTACGATTTCAAGAAGGTTTAGCGATATAACTTCGTTAAAATTAAAATCTCATTTTATAGCTGTTAGAGGAAAAGATACTTCTCCTAAAGGAGCAGGTTCTTTTGATGGAGTTGTTTATGACTACTCTGAATGTCCGAACTCCCCCGTGCCTTCGTTTGGGAAACAGTTTCCAAGAAAAGTTGGGGGAGGCTTAATAATAGGCAATATTTACAACGAAATTTCAGACACAGATGAAATCACTGGAGATAAAATTTCTTTAATTTATCAAGGTGGAGTTCTTGACACAAATTTATCTTACAATAGTGCATCTGGAGAGGTATCTTCATATTCCAATAATCCAGATCTCTCTAAATCAGAAATTAAATATGGTTATAAGTTAAGAGAATTGATTACTGCTCTGGGGATGGCTGGTATTCCAGTTATAGGGCTACCAAGTAGAGACGATGTTCTTTTTGAAAATTCAGGGACTGTAGATTCTGTATTGTCATCTATTGCTAGTTCTTTAGGATTATACTGGTACGTGAATCCTTTAAATTCTACTGTTGTATTTATATCTTCTGCTATTGCAGTGACTTATCAAATCACAAACCCTTTAACTTTAACTGGGGGAAATTTAAAAAGTTGTTCTTTTACAGAAAATGCTTTAGCTCCAGTTATCGCTAATTCGTACATGACTAATACAGCTCCTATTAAGAGTACTCCTGATGAAAGTTCAAAACAACGAATAGCTAGATTTAAACCTGTAGACATATTAGGGAAAATAGGAAACCTATCGATTCCCAAAGAAACTTATAAAGTTTTTTATGGGGCTGAATGTTCTGGGGCATTAACGCCTCTTGTTTTTGACGCTATAAGTTATAAATTAGCTACTGAAAATAAACCCCCAGATTTTGGGAAGTTTTACGATCCTGCGTTTCAATTATCCAATAAAACAGTCAAAGATTGGCTTGAGACATTTGCTTCTGGCAATAAGAAACTAGCCGATTCCGCTGCAGCCGCATACAAAGGACCATTACAACTAAAAAAATGTAAATATATCGATACTCGTTCTGCTGGGGCTGGGTCTTCTGATAATTTAAAGCCGAGTAACTCTAAGGCTTATCAAGTAATTAAGGATGCATTTTTTTACTTAAATAATTCTATTTACATATCTAATCAATTTAGTAAAAGAAAAGCCGAAAGGATGCAATTTTCTTCTAATGACCTTTCTATTTCTGGGCCTTACGAAACTGACATAAAAGTTAACAAAATTGAAGGATTAAAAAAAGTTGTTTCTTTACTGAGAGCCAATGGGGTAAAAACTGATAATTTCACTCTTGATAATATTATCGAGGCTACTGAAGGAGTAAAAGGTTCAGGTGGATATGTGTTTATAGGGCAAAAAGCTGTTGCCAATAATAATGTTGTCCAAGGAGATGATAAGGATGATTACATTGATTTTACAAATGAGAATATTTCTTCTTATACTCACACTACTGGATTGCCTTACTATGCGATATTAGCTGAACTTTTTGACACAAAAATTCCAAAGAGTATTGCTAAATCGAAAACTCTATTTGGCAAAAGAAGATCTAAAGATGATTTACTTGAAAGTCTAAGATGCCCTTATACTAGAACGAAACTTCCTGTTAATGAAATTCTTGGAAACAGAAAGGCTGAACAAGAGTTAGATGACGCAGATGCCGAAGAGGACGAACAAACTTCTCAAATCACAGATCTATTCGATAAAAAGAATTATGTACAAACTTCTCTTCTATTGAATGGAGCTTCTGGTAATATGAAAACGCCAGTTTCTTTCGATGTAAAAAAGGGGAAGGGCGTGGAAATTAATGCTCTTAAGAATTTCAATTATGGCGGTAGATCCAAAACATTTTTGCAATCATCGTCTAGGACTATAGTTGGTTTATTTGTACCTACTCAGTTCTCTATAGTAATGTCTGGTTTATCTTACTCTTTGAGTGGAGGGTCTTTAACGACAACAATAAAAGAATCTACACAGAAGCTATTGCCTATAGATGACACTATAGTGGTGGGAGATTCGATGCGTTCTTATAGAACCAGTTCTATTTCAAGCAGATTCTCTGCAGCCCAGAAGAATTTCCTTGGATTATAATTTTTTAACAAGAACCAAGAGCTTTCGACATTCTTTTGCAGGAATATCGGAGAAAGAATCCCAGTTCTTTATCTCTTCGTTTCTATACTGTTCTTGCTTCCAGAAGTCGCGTAGGACCGTCTTAAAGTTATCAAAGGAGTCTGACCCAGTTTTCTCTCTTGCGGCCTTCTCAAGCATAGCTGATGGCGTTAAAGCCACATTTGTAGATTCAGCAGAGTCATACTCAAAAGATTTAGCATTATTTGCCCCTTTTGACTTGTCGATTTCGTCCGCTCCTACAATATGTACATTTAAGAAATTTCTCACACACCTTACAAAAGCCCTGTTACAGGCTATAGTCTCCAAGAATTTGGAAGCGAAAGAGCTTGTATTGTCTAATGTGGCATTTGCTGAGTCTTCATATGTGATAGAAGTATTATCACTCTCGTAATTAGATAGCCACTCTATGGTACAACTTGCTTTGACGTATCCATTCGATACATTTTCAGTATTAAATTTTACAGACTTGAACCCTCTTAGCTTTGCTAAAGATTTAATCCCTCCTAACATAATCAAGAGCTGATTGTCTTTTAGACCTTCTATTGATTCTGGAACGGGCTTCTTTCTGTACTCAAACCAATCTTTGTTTGGATACAGGTACTCGTCTTTGATCATGGATCTCCAATCTACAGACCCATCTTCATTAAATACATATGAAGCATTTTCAAGAAGACCATGTTGATTTCTCTTATACAGGTCTGGGCCGTAAATATTATTCTTGCTCATGAGCTAAATGATAGACAAACATATTCTGTAAGTCAAGGTAAAAATCATCTAAATCTTCGTTATTGTTTGCTGCGTAGTGACTAGCGTAGCTCTTTTTATTTTTAATCACTTTTTTATAGCTTGAATAACTAAAATCTTCTAGTTCTATGATTTTTTTGTTTTTTTCTATTATTTTTGAAGTGTTGTATGTCGCAATAGACTGGTCGAAATATTTTACTCTTTCGTCGCTTATATTCTCTTCATCAGTGCAGAGTAAATCGAATTTCTTGCCATACTTAATTAATTTGTTTACAAAATCTTCATTAAAGGATTTTGAGATGTATGCTATACGCTGTATGTTTTTATTACATAGCAGGGACTCATCTATTGGTTTGCCACAGATGATAGCACAAACATTGTTCTCGATCAACCCTTTGGCATTATCTTCATTATGCTCTATATCAAGTCGGATACAAAGACCGCCTTCTTTTAAGTCGTATGGGTGATCTGGGACTACATCTATAACTTTTTTCTTGTATAGATTCCCCATGAATAAAGTTTTAATATTGACGCCTTTAAAACCCAATTGATTTAGTACAGAGTTCGCTATTTCTTCAGGCTCGATCTTGTTTATTTTTTTATCCGATTCTTTTGTAGAGAATGATGGTTTATCTCCATCTCTATGAGATTCTATTAGAGTAATGTTTTCTTTGTCTCCCCATAGTGGATCACAGGTTCTTGCATAAGTGTGTGCGTATATTGCTACAATAGGTTTATTAAGTAAAGACGCTATATGCACAGGAGAACTATCGATGCCCATATGCAGTAAACCATTTTGGATAATGTAAGCAGACTGCTTTATAGAATTGGTTTTGATGAAATCGTCTGTATTTTGAACCCTTGGCTCTTTGCCACTGCCAATTTGTAAAATTTTTAATTTAGGAGCAGCCTTTTTTATCATTGTTATAACCTCTTCCCAATAATCATATTGTTTCGATTGTACAGAATTATCTGTATGCAAAGTTATATAATTGGTGTGAGTTATTGGGAAAAAATGAGTTTTAAAAACTGGCTTCCCAATTCTAACCCCTAAATCTTTCGCGTATACTTCTGCTAAGTGGCTCATCGCAATTTAAATTGATTTTTATCTTTAGCGTTGTGGATATATGTGTGTGTTTTTTGAGTCATGACATTCGGGAAAAAAGCCATGTCGAAAAATCCTTTGTGATTACGAGCGCCTTCCAAGAAGTAATGAGATTCTATTTTAGGGTCATATGGAAGTAATTTGTAAACATTCGGATTGTCATTAATAAAATCAAAAAACTTAGGATCGGTAAACATATATATTTTTTTACTTGGATAGAGGTTGTTGAGATTTTCCATCAAAGAATTTATCATTAGTACATCTCCTCCTGATTCAGGCATTACAACTGCGATCCTATCTTCCAAAGGTACATCCTGTAAAATTTTAGTTAAGCTATTTTTATCGGACTTTTCTTTTTTTAGAGGGGCCTCTTCTTTTAATTTAATCCCACCACTCTTCTTGCGTTTTAAATCTCGCAATATGCTTATCAATTTTGAAACAGTATACTGTACTGAGAATTTATCTTTAACATAATTTCTACCTGATTTAATCAAGATTTCTTTTTGCTCTTGAGGCATTTTAAGAACTTTGGTTAAATTCTCATTAATGCTATCTGGACATGTTGTAGCTTTGATAAATTGAGTGCTAGGTTCCCTGTACTCGTTCCAAGCCAAGGGAATCCCACCTTGATGTTCGTAGGCTGAATCAGTACCACAGGAATAATCCGTAACTAAAGTTATTAGACCTGCTGCCTTAGCTTCTTGAATTGGTAGTTCTTGTCCTCCACTTGTAAAAGGGTGGCAGTATACATCCATAAGGTTGTATATTTCATTAAGCTCCTGCTCTCTTACACCTCTGGCGCTATTTTTTGTTTTAACACATTTTCTACCTCCACACGAAGGGCAGTCTTTTTCTTCCCCGTCATATCCTCTTATAGAATAGGTATCGCATTTATGGCAGACATAAGTCGCTAGAACTTCAGATTTATCAAAGCCTTTCTCTTTGACATATCTTGGGATGTCCCAACCCATTTTTTTCTCTCCCCAATCCGTATGTAGAAGAAGCTTGGCAGTTACATCTGGATTGCTTTTTTTAAATCTTTTAAATCCTTCTAGTAAGTTTGGTACTGATTTTCTTAGTTGATTCTTAAATACAAAACCAACAACAAAATCATCACCAAGGCCGTGAAAATTTCGTAACTCATCTCTATTTTCTAAAGGTTTAAAATGGCTATAGTCAACTGCTCCATGCAAAGTCTCTACTTTAGGATGACCTAATTTATGCATAGCCTCCTCTGCAAAAGAGGCCCAAACAAGCATCTTATCGCACTTAGGTTCCATTTTAATGGCTTGGTCTAAAATAGGTAGACTATCTAAGGTTGTCCATAGAACTTTTACAGTATCATTCCACCATTCTTTTGATTCGAATTGTGTAAATGCCCAAATATCTTCTATCCCTAAATAGATGTCAGGCTTAGTTTTTTTTACAATTTCGTCTATGCAGTAATAACCATATTGAGCTGCTCTTTTTTTAGAAGCATCTTTTTCTATAGCGTTTAAAATATGAGGATCTACAGGATAAGTTCCATAACTTTTCCAAGGTGTACGAAGATCTGAGTTTAAACGCGCCCCGTTAGAAGCTTCTATGACTTCTATATCGGGGTTAGAGTGCAGTGCTAAAAGTATATTTTTAGCATTTTTCCCAAATCCAGTTACCATTCTACTATAATTAGAATGGACTAAAACCCTCAACTTAGAATGGGACATCGTCTTCTTCTGGCTCTTCTTTGTATTGTTTTTTAGGAGGATTGTTTTGAGATTGAGGAGATTGATATTGTTTTTTTGAATCATCCCTCTTGTAAGCATTTGAGTTAAACTCAAAAACTTTTCCGATATAAGCTTTAAGTAATTGGGAAAGAGCTTCTGCTTCTCCCCCTTCTATAGGGAGTTGGAATAGTTGAGAGGAGTTTTTGCTCACGCTTAGACCCCAAGCTGGGGTTGTGTAAAAGCTATCCTCACCCTTCTCTTTGACTTTTCTTTTTTTATCCCAAGGATTTAGCTTGATGATTGTACTAGAGTCTTCACGTTTGTGAAAAGCCACATATGGAATTCGAACCTTAAATGAGGAAAGAAACTCACCAGCTTCAGTTTCATTTAGCATAATGGTAGCTGATTTTTCTGGATTCTTGGCGTTTTCTTTAAAAGAGCCATTTTTTGTAGAGTCATTCCAGCTATATTGTTGAATCATAGATACAAACAATACTGGTTTATTATTTCTATCGTTTGTTAGATCGAAGCTAAATGCAGACCCACTATTCTTGGAATTTGGTTTATACAGTGTATATTTCATGGAAATTGTGTAACTTTAAAAAGATAATCTATTGTATAATGTCATTTAACAAAATTCAACCTCAACAGATACAATTACCTACTTTTTCCAGCGAAAGTGGTAATTTGTCTTTTACTGATAATTCAACAGGGGTGACTGTAGAATTAAATAATACCATAGATGGAGGCCCGATTAATTTCGCTAGTGGTGTTAAATCTAAAGGCATAGATGTTGTGGTGGTTGGCCCCGATACTGATATCACTGGTGGAATTGGGAATATCGCTCTTGCTAATTCTGGTGATTCCATTGTAAGTGGAAATCATAACGTAGTTTTGGGTGGATCTCCCAATTTGGTGAGTGGTGATTTAAATGCGGTTATCAATAATAATGGTTTAGACCAAGGTAATTTTAGTAAAAGTAACACTGTTATAGGTGGTGGATCTGTTGTCATAGACGATTCTATTACAGGTTCTGTTGGTCTATTCTCTAGTACTTTCGCTAGAACTATGGGACAAAACGAAACTGTTTATATCGGAGGGCAAAGTGGAGTACAGATTGTAGCTCCTACTACATTTACGTCAAACTCCATATACAATCAACCTGCAAGGTTCAATTCAAGTAGTGAGTTTCATGGTGTAAACACCTATGCAACCAATTCTTCATTTACAAATAGTGGTACATCAAATTTTGTAGGTGCAACCACTTTTAACGGAGGCGTGACAATTGCTACAAATGCAGCCACCTTCACCGCGACTGCAACCTTTAATAATTCTGCTGAATTCAATTCTAATGTACTTTTGATAGACAATAGCCTAGCTGCTTCTAGGAATTTTATTACTGGAGGAGGCTCAGATCATTTTATAGAGCAAGCTGTAGGAGGAGGCACTAACCAAGCGATTGCTGTAGGCAATACAGGTGCTGTTACAATTTTAGTATCAGGGTTTAGATTTAAAGTATCAGGACAGTGGCTAGCTGATTCTTAATCTAAATCGACTTTGATTTTAGAGGTCTCAATTGTTTTCTTAACATCAGACAGGTGTTTCTTGCCATTGCGTTTCTCGTAGTCGTCAAAATTCTTTCTTTTGATGGGATCTTCCCCAGTCTCTGATCTCTCAGCTCTTTCTTGGGATAGTTCTGCTGAATAATCTAGCATGTCCCCTACCGTGCCTTGCATTTTTCCAGACTTTTCGATGAAGCCATTTTTATCAAATGCATCTAATTTAGTATCTATAGAGGCGTTAGGTACAGTGAATACTCTTTTCCATTCTAAACCAAACTCGTCGATATAGATATGTTCATCATTCATCATTTGGAGAATATCTTTTTCTTCCCCTGTATCTGGATGACGGTAGGTATATAAAGGCATATATTATTGTATATAAAAAAGAGCGGTATTTCTACCGCCCTTTCAGTTTATTTGAATATTATTTTAAATATTTTATCTATTGCCTTTTTATAAGTAAACTTTTTTTGAAGTTTGCGGCCTTCCTTGTTAGGTGTTTTAGCAAGATCTATTGATTTTCTCATAGCTTCTACTATATCTTGGCCATCTAATCTGTAGTATTGACCTTGATTAAAGGAATCTCCTTCTTTAAAAAAGAGATTATCATAACAAGGCTGTTTACCTGAAGGTTCTATAAGTATAGAATTTTCTTTTGTAGCCCAGTCTTTATGGGAGCTACAGTTGCTAACAATAGGCCATTTACCTAAAGCAGCTGAATTGAACGCTGGTAAATTCCAACCTTCACCGTTTGACAATCCTGAAAGGTTTACGTCTACTGAGTTCATTAGATCGTTTACTTCACTATTCGTCTTTAAGTGAGGGATGAAGCTAACATTATTCCAATCTTTACCCATTAAACAGGTACTAATTGCTTTCTTGTAGTGTTCATCTTTAAAGAAGGGATTATTTACTAGACAGGTTAGATGATATTTCGAATTGTTCCCAAACTCATTTAACCATAACTGAATGAGAGCCTGAGTATTTTTTCTCCTCTCAAATTTACCTATCAACCCAAAATGTACGGTATCTTCCATACCATAGTCTTTATCTACATTACCAAAATCTTTATCAAAACCTAAAGGTACATAAGAAACATTATCGCACCCTTTTTCCTTAAAGATTTCTGCAGCCTCTGAACAAGAGAAAAATACATGCTTTTGAGCTTTTACGATATTGATCTCTTCTTCTGTCGGAGAGTCTACTTCATAGAATGTATAAAGGTATTGATTTCGACCTATCTGCTTTTCAGACCCATTTATGTGCCATACTTTTAAAGTTGGTGAATCGGATGAGTATTTTTTTAACCTGTTGAATGCACTATTCGTGATCCAATTTTTGAAATTAGAGTCAATCTTATCGTAGGCTGTAAATTCAGCTCTTTCCCCTACTGGAAACATTGTGAGATCAATATCTTCTTTTTTCTCGTAGATTGCTCTTAGGAAATTTATAGAGACATTTCCAAGGCTTAGGGAGTTTATAGGAGCTTCAAAATTTAACTTTTTCATTTTGTATTTTATTCTTAAATTCTTTTAACGTTCTGTTATGTATATTTATGCAACCCTGAGTAGATAAATTGATTTTATCAGCTATTCTCTTCCAAGGTTTTAGTTTTCCTCTTTCCCCGCAAAAATACCTCTCATAGAAAATCGTCTGCACTCTATCATCAGAATGTCTTAAAATCATATTGATCATTCGTTTATACCCTTCGTTGAACAAGCATTCTTCATCTGGTTCTAGATCTGGGCTAATTTGACAGAAATCGATATCTTCGTAGCAGATGGTGTTCCTCTTCTTTTTGTTTAAAGTCTTCTCTGTGAGGCAAGCGTATTTGGTTTTGTTAGCCAAGTACGTTGAAAACTTAGATTTTGAGTGATCAAAGTCCAATGCAGCCTTGTAGATATTGTAATCTTTTTCATCGATCAGATTATTTATTTGATCTTGTGTTAGGCTTTTTGATCCATAGCACTTAATCATATGGACGTATATACCAGAATGTCTTTCGATTAACTCGACTAAAGCTTCTTGATCATGATCCTCCTTGACCTTCTGAGCCAATTCCTGATCTTCCTTTGGGGTCATATCTATTCTTTATATGGGAAATTTTAATTTTGTCAAATTTATTTTTTTTGTTGACGGGAAAAAAATTCTTCGTATAATACGGATACGTAACCGTCCCGCTTGTAAAAGGTACGCTCCTAAAGGGTTCGTATTAACGTAAAGGGTACGTATTTTATTAATACTCTCTACGTTCGTATTAATAAAATGGCTTCGCCAAAAAAATAATGAAATATTCATTGACCAAAACGCCAAGGTCAATATCATCCGTGTAAGTTATTCAGACATGATATTCGAAGAACAAATTTCACGTAAGCCTGACCATTATTCATGGGCAGGAGATTTTATTGAGGCAATGCACAACGGGTTCTGGACGGATAAAGAATTTAGTTTTGCTTCAGACATACAAGATTTTAACGTGTCTTTGGATGATCAGGAAAAAGAGATAATTGTTCGTACGCTTTCTGCTATTGGACAAATAGAAGTAGCTGTTAAAAAGTTTTGGAGCAAGTTGGGTGACAACTTGCCGCACCCCTCTCTGAGTGATTTGGGCTTTGTAATGGCTAATGTAGAGGTCATTCACAATAATGCTTATGAAAGGCTCCTAGAGGTGCTTGGTTTAGAGGAGGTTTTCGAAGAAAATCTTAAATTAGATTTTATACAGGGCCGAGTAAACTATTTGCGTAAATACACTCACAAATTTTACAAGAATAATAAGAAGCAATATGTTTATGCCTTAATCCTATTCACCCTTTTTGTCGAGAATGTGTCGTTATTTTCTCAATTTTACGTAATAAACTGGTTTGCTCGAAACAAAAATGTCTTAAAAGATACGGATCAACAAGTTAAGTACACAAGGAATGAAGAGAACCTTCATGCCCTTATTGGGATGAAGCTTATTAATACTATCCGTGAAGAACACCCAGAGTTTTTTGATGAAGAGCTTGAGGAGAGAATTGCACAAGAAGCTGTTTGCGCTTTTGAGGCCGAAAGTCAGATCGTGGATTGGATGATTAACGGTATTCGTCAAAAAGGATTGAATGCTATTGTATTAAAAGAATTCATTAAAAATAGAATAAATGAGTCTATGCAACAAATCGGCTTTAAAGAGCCATTTGAAGTTGACAAAAACCTGCTAAAAGATACCATCTGGTTTGAAGAGGAGTTACTAGGCAATAATGCTACTGATTTCTTTTACTCTAGACCCGTGGAATACTCAAAAAATTCCCAAACTTACAATGCAGACGACTTGTTTTAAATGACAAAAAATTATTGGCTTAACGAGGATTCAAGAATCTTTCTTGAAAGAGGTTACTTAAAGGGGGAGACTCCAGAGCAAAGAATAGAAGATATAGCGAAGACCGCCCAAGGGTACTTGGGTATTGATGGTTTTGCTGAGAAATTCGTTTCTTATATGGAGCAGGGATTTTATTCCCTTGCTTCGCCTGTTTGGTCAAACTTTGGTAGGAAACGTGGGTTACCAATTTCTTGTAATGGTGTTTATGTACCAGATCGAATGGATGGTATTTTAGCTAAACAAAGTGAAGTTGGAATGCAGACAAAACATGGTTCTGGTACTTCTGCTTATTTTGGTGATCTTAGGGGGCGTGGAGCTAAAATAAATTCTGGAGGAGAGTCATCTGGAGCAGTTCACTTTATGGAGTTGTTTGACAAAGTAGCAGCTGTAGTATCTCAAGGAAATGTTCGTAGAGGATCTTTTGCCGCTTACCTCCCTATAGAGCACCCTGATGTTAAAGAATTCCTTCGTATAAGAAGTGAGGGCAACGCTATCCAAGAGATGTCTTTCGGGGTAACTGTAGGAGATGATTGGATGAAATCAATGATTGATGGAGATCCTGAAAAGCGTCAGGTATGGGCTTCAGTCATTAAAAAAAGGTTTGAAACAGGTTACCCTTATTTGTTTTTTAAAGATACTGCTAACAACCAAGCTCCAGATTGTTACAAGGAAACTGCGATGGAGATATTTGCTTCGAATCTCTGTAATGAGATCAGTTTACCCTCTACAGAAGATGAGTCTTTTGTTTGCTGCTTGTCCTCTTTGAATTTAGTACAGTGGGACAATATAATTAAAACTGATGCGATTGAAACTCTAGTCATGTTCCTCGATTCGGTAATGGAGGAATATATTCAAAAAACCAAGGATCTTCCTTTTATGGAATCCTCCCATAACTTTGCTAAACGCCATAGGGCTTTAGGTATGGGAGTTCTTGGTTGGCATTCTTATTTGCAGAGTAAAAAAATCGGATTTGAAAGCATGGAGGCTAAATTGGCTAATAGCTCTATATTTAAAGAGATTAGAAAAAAAAGTGACAAGGCTACAGGTCAATTATTTCAGATTCTTGGCGGTCCATTATATGCTAAAAAATATTGGCGCAGGAATACAACTACTTTAGCTATAGCTCCTACAACTAGTAGCTCATTCATTTTAGGTCAAGTATCTCCTTCGATTGAGCCTTTAAACTCAAATTACTTTGTGAAGAACTTGGCTAAAGGAAAGTTCACTTACAAAAATCCTTACTTAAGAGATTCGTTGGCAGGATACGGCAAAGATAATGACGAAGTTTGGTTGAGTATTCTAAAAACTGGAGGTTCTGTACAGCACTTAAAATTCATGTCTGACGAAGACAAGGAGGTTTTTAAGACTTTTGAGGAGATATCCCAAAAAGAGATCGTTATACAAGCGGCTCAAAGGCAGAAATATTTAGACCAAGGTCAGTCACTTAATTTAATGATTGCCCCGAAGACCCCAATGAAAGAGGTTAATCAGCTTATGATTTATGCTTGGCAGAATGGAGTAAAAGGTTTATATTACCAAAGGAGTGCTAATCCAAGTCAAGAGTTATCAAGGTCTCTGATGGAATGTAAATCTTGCGAAGGTTAGAATTCCCTATTATTTAGGTCATGTGTATACATAGTCACTATGACCGAACCACAAACAATTTTAACAGACGAGGTAGAACTCGACGAAACAATAGCATTTATACTAGATCGTATCGACGAAGCACAATTCGACGAGGATTGATTTAGTATATCTCTATTGTCTGAGAATTTCCAGTACCCAAAGTGGGGCTAGAAAAACAAAAACTAACTAAAAATAGTAGTATGACAATGATGATAAACAAAATGTTGGCTCCCTTAGCTTTTGAGGGAGATGTATTCAAGCGTATGCAGTCGTTAGCTCACCGAGCTAATACTCCATTGTACTCAGGCTCTGAGCCTTATGATGCTTATCAAGATAAAGATGATAATTTTATTCTTGAGTTTGCACTAGTGGGGTTAGATCAAGAAGATGTATCTGTATCTGTATCTGGCCAGACCTTAAAGGTTGAGGCAGGATCGGAGCTAAAAGAAAATGAGGCTGAATTTTACCATAGAAAAATATCTCGACGACCTGTAAAGAAGAAATTCACCTTGCATCAGAGCGTCGATAAAGATTCTATTGAGGCGGAATACAAAAATGGCCTATTGAGGATAAAAATACCTCTTGAAAAAGAAGTCCAAAAAGATATAATGATCCAAGTCAAGTAACTTGGAAGTGATTTATATATTCCCTTCTAGGCTCCTTGCTTAGAAGGGTTTTTTATGCATAAAAATACAAAAGATTTAAAAGTTTCTGTATCTCAAGGATGTTCTTTGGATGACTTAATCAACTCTTACGAAGGCGAAGAATGTTACATTCTGTTGACTGGACCTTCGTACAATGATTATGAAAAGTCAGAACTTAGGGATAAGTTAAAAGGTAAATTGGTCTTTTGTGTGAAACAAGCTGTAGAAGGATTGGAAGATATTTGTGATTTCCATTTTTGGAATTGTTCTAACTTCCCATTGGGGAGTTTAGGAGTCCCATATAAATACGATGAGCAAAACAGACCTATTGTAATTAGCAGTAGTAACTATGCCCTAGGTGCTCGATGGAGTACGCAGCAAACTATAGATTGTTTTTTTAAAGTCCCCTTGATAGAAGAGGTCGGGAAGGAAAACTGTTTAGCGATTAAGAGAAACTTTGATGACTTTCTTTTGTCTAAGACTCATACGAGGAATGTGGGAGCTGGGATAATGCTTGAAACTGTTTTGTATTTTGCTGTTCATTTCGGGGTTTCTAAGATAAAGACTTTGGGTTGGGATTTAGATACTCATGGGTCTCACTTTTATAAATCTGGAGTTGATAATAAGGGCTGTGAAATACCTTGGGATATCGAGGCTAATGCTAAAGCAGTCCCCTCAATTGTTGAATGGTTGTCCACTCATGGTATAGAATTGACAACTATCTCTAAAACCAGTAGTCTGTCAGAAGTAGTTAAAAGAGAAGTATTATGAATTTTGAACAAATTTTAGAGAGAGAAATAATCCATCAGGATTGCTATAATCTAAAGAATTTTTCTTTGGAAGAGGATTGTACTATTATTGATGTTGGGGCTAACATAGGAATATTCAGCAAATATATTTCTGAATTGTACCCCAAGTCTAAAGTGTTCTCTTACGAACTTGTAGGACGAAACTACAAAGAGGCTCAAGAGAGGCTTAAGAACTTTAAGAATGTTTGCTTAGAGAATCAAGGTGTTATAGGTGATTCTAATCCTCATGGAATTTTTCTTCATGAATCAAATAAAGGGGGGCATAAAGTAATTTTCGACGACTCTTTAGATTATTTAAATAAAGATATCTTTGAGAAGGCAAATGGGAAAGCAATAACAAAAGAAGAATTTTCTTATAAAAGATTCAATCAGATTCTACAGGAGATTAATTGTCAAATAGATCTATTTAAATTGGATTGCGAAGGCGGAGAGTATGATATTTTATTCCAATGCGATAGACTTGATTTATTTAAGAAGATAGACACTATAGTGATGGAGGTCCATGGCAGACATACAGATCAATTTTCAAAATTAAAAGAAATTTTATTAGAGAATTATAAATATTTTTCAATTAAACATCATCTTATTTACTGTAGCAATATTCACAAATTTTAAACGCATGAAAAAAACATATATAATATCAGAAATCGGAATCAATCATAATGGAGATTTGGATATCGCAAAACGTCTTATAGACATATCTGCGGCTGCTGGTTGTGATGCAGTTAAGTTCCAAAAACGTAACCCAGAAGTCTGCGTACCAGAGCATCAGAAATCAGTTATGAGGGACACTCCTTGGGGAGAAATGACTTATCTTGATTACAAATACAAGGTTGAATTTGAAAAAGAAGAGTACGATGAGATAGATCGTTACTGTAAAGAGAAGGGAATTTCTTGGAGTGCTTCTCCTTGGGACTTGGATAGTCTTGATTTCCTAGATCAGTACGACATTCCATTTATTAAAATTGCTTCTGCTAGTATCACTGATTTAGATCTTTTGAGAAAGGCTTGCAAGACTGGTAAGAAAATTATAATTTCTACTGGAATGAGTTCTGAAGAAGAAATAGATGTTGCTGTTGGGATTCTTGATAGTGAAGCCTCTGATTACGCTGTTCTACATTGTAATTCTTCTTACCCCGCTCCAATAGAAGAGTTAAATCTATCCTGTGTTAAAACATTAAAGAATAAATATAATTGTGAAGTCGGTTATAGTGGGCATGAGTTTAGGCTTGGTACCACTGTTGCTGCTGTTTATTTGGGGGCTACAATCATTGAGAGGCATGTGACTTTAGATAGAACTATGTGGGGATCTGATCATATGGCTTCAGTAGAGCCTCAAGGATTGTTTAAGCTTGTCAGTGGAATAAGGGAGTTAGAAAAATCCTATGGGGATGGTTCTATCTGTGTTACAGAGACAGAGAAAGAAGTTAGGAAGAAACTTCGAAAATGAGTCCTTTCGAAAATGAAAAACGTAGTATCCCATTTTCTACTTGGGCTACTTCTATTTCTAGGCATATGTTTCCAGATAATCTGTTAGAAGATTCATTTGTAAATGAAGACGTTTTTTGTACACGGAATACACTTCTAGATAGTTTTCAGGGTAAAAAGATTCTAATTGTAGGAGGTGGACCATCTACTAGAGAGTTTGATTTCTCTAATCATAACTATGATTCTATTTGGTCATGCAATCATTTCTTTTTAAACGACAATCTTGATAAAACAAAAGTAGATCTAACTTCTATAGCTGGTGAGTTAGATATTGAGGACTCTAAGTTTCTAGATTATACTCGGCGATACAATCCTATAGTTTGCCTTGAGATCCATCATAAATGGCAGGGTTACAAATTTAATAATTATGAAAACTATATGGTTTTTCATAGCAACTTCTATGGCAAGCTTGGAATTTGTGTGAGGCAGATAATAATGGCTGCTTTCTGTGGCGCTCCTGAGATAGGATTTGTAGGCTTAGATGGACCTAAGTATATAAAAAAAGGAGATCATGCCTTCGAAAAAAATAAAAACCTTTTGCCGAGCGGGTATAATAACGAAATGTATTTTAATCAATACAAGATTTTTTGGCAATATATTCAAAAAAAATTCCCCGACACTGTGTTTAAGAACTTGGGATATAAAAATAATTATCATCCAGTTTAAACTAAAATGAAGAACGTCTTACATATAGGCTCTTATAACATCAATATAGGAGACAATATAGCCCTTCATAATGTTAGGAGTTCTTTTGAGGAAGAGCTGGGAGAAATAAACTGGCTAAGTTGTAATTTTAATCAATTTAAGAAAGAGGAAGAGGCATTATTTTTTTTTAAAGAATGTGATTTTGATTTTATTGTTGTTGGTGGCGGGGGGTTACTAGAACCCGATTCAGGTTTTAGTGGTTGTAAACTCCCATTTACAGATAAAATTTTTGATCAAATTGATTGTCCTGTATTTTTCATGTCTATTGGAATTAATCTTTTTGATGGTCATACTAAAATCAATAGTAACTTTAAGGATCAGTTGAGCTGCTTGATAGAAAGGAGTTCGTATTTTTCTTTGCGAGATGATGGGTCTGCACAGCAAGTACAAGACTTAGTTGATTTAGGTATAGAATCGTTGCCAGATTCTGGGTTTATTATTTCTGATATTGTAGAGGATAAAGATAAAGATATATCTTGTGTATTCCAACCAGCTACAAATGCGAGCACTATAATTAATGCAAATAGGTATCCCAATAATAGTGATGTCTTTTTGACTCATTGGGTTCTTGAAAATAAGTTAAAGGTTTTACCTCATACCCCTAAAGATTTGATGCCTGCAATTTTTGATTATGTTGTCCCTAGAGATAATGAATTCATATCGAAATTTTGTGATTATGATAATGTAATAGACTCAATTTCTATTTACAATAGGGTTAAGTCTGCAATTGTTATGAGGGGTCATGGTCAAATATTGGCTACTGCAATAGGAGTACCTTGTATATCGCTAAGTAGTCAGCCAAAAGTCAGGGATTATTGTATTTTAAACGGATTTGAGGATTACATGTTGGAAACTAAAGATGATTTTTTGAAAGAGAAGTTAAATAATATGTATATAAAAATAACTTCGGATGCTGATTATATAAATAATTGGAATAGAATTAGGGAAGTGTACATGAAAAAATCAAAAGCAAAATTTTCAAAAGCCATTCAAACCTGTATTTCAAAATTATGAATTGTTGCATTTGCGGAAGTAATTATTCTGTTATTGGGGAGGATATTTACAAATGCCCTAGCTGCAAACATATTTACGTTAATTTTTTAGGAGATACTTTAAAATATCATAAGAGTGAATATAGAACTAATTCTCATGGGACAAGATCTGAATCTGAGATTTTAGATGGAGAGATAACAGAATTTTTTCATAAAAAAAGAAATAATATATGCAATGGAAGATTAGATATATTACAAGAGTTCTGTAAAAAGGGTAGCGTCCTAGACATAGGTTCTGGAGGAGGCACGTTTGCTTTAAAATTAAGGTCTTCTGGTTTTGATATTGAGTGTCAAGAAATAAGTTCTATTTGCATAAATCACCTAAAGAAAAATAAATTTAAAGTTTACGAAGGAGATTTTTGCTCCTTAGATTTTGATAGGACTTATGATGTCGTTACATGCTGGCATGTTTTAGAACACATAAAACACCTGCGGGCTTTCGTTGAAAAATGTTCTAAAGTTTGTTCTAATCTCCTTATTTTGGAGGTTCCAATTAACAGAATAATTCATCCTCCGAATAAAATTTGGGATGGACATTTTCATTATTTTTCTGAAGATTCTTTAGCGGAAGTATTTGAAGAATATTTTGAAGTACTGAGTATTTCAGAAGATGGGTGTCAAAAACCTTGCTTGTTAGCAATTCTTAAAAAGAAATGAAAAATATAAAAGATGTAGCTATAATAGCTCAAGCTCGACTTAATTCTGAAAGAGTCCCTCGAAAAATGATAAGACCCTTTGCAGGTTCTAGTCTTTTTGATATTGGGTTAAAAAAATTAACTGAGTCGAGGATTATTCCTAAAGAAAATATTTTTGCTTCTGTTTGTGAAGAAGAGTTAATTAAAATAGCAAACTCTCATGCAGTTAATATTTTTAAAAGAAGTGCCGAGTCTGCTAATAATGACAATTCATTGCAGAAGATCTACGAATGGCATGACAAGCTCCCGTACAAATACGTAGTTAAAGTAAACTTGTGTTCTCCTCTGTTGAGTATAGAGACTATAGACGATTTTATTGAAAAATTTTTGTGGCAAGAGTCTGAAAATTTATTTGGAGTTATAGAACAAAAAGATTATTTTTGGAATGATAAAGGCAAGTTGATAACTCCTTGGCCTATTGATCAGACAATTATGAATACAAAAGCTGTTGATATAACATATAAAGCAGCTCATGTTTTGTATGCATCAAGAATGGACCTTATTTCTAAAAATAAGTTTATGGGTGATTTCCAAAAGGAAGGTGGCATAAGTCTTCATCCTATTGACGAGTTGGAATGCTTTGATATCGATTATGAATGGCAATTTAAAGTAGCTGAACTTTTATATAAAAATAAATGACTATTTACGTTGATATAGATGAAACTATTCTTATGACTCAGAACATGGACTATGAAAATAGTCAACCGATGTACGACAGGATAGAAAAAATAAATAAATTATATGACGAAGGTAATACTATAATTTATTGGACTGCTAGGGGGACTGGAAGCGGCAAGGATTGGTCTGATGTGACGAAAAAACAATTCGAAAGATTTAAAGTCAAGTACCATGACCTAAAGTTTGGTAAGCCGATTTATGATCTTTTTGTTGACGATAAGAACATAAATTCAGAAGATTTCTTTGAATGAATATTAAAAAAGTAATCATCACTGGTGTGACAGGTCAAGATGGAAGCTTTATGGCGGATTATCTTTTGGAGAATACTGAGCATACTGTTGTAGCTGGTGTTCGCAGATTGAGTGTTAAAAACCACGATAATATTGCTCATCTACTAGACAATCCTCGATTTAAACTCATCGACTTAGATGTCGCTGATCAAGCTAATACAGAGCTGGTTATAGCAGAGCATAAACCCGATTATTTTATTAATTTTGCTGCTAACTCTTTTGTTGGGGTAAGTTGGAAGATGCCAGTTAACCATATGGAGACAAATGCTATGGCTGTGCTGTACCAGCTTGAAGCAATCCGCAAGCATTGCCCTACATGTAGATATTACAATGCAGGCTCTTCAGAGGAGTTTGGAGACGTTATATGTTTCCCTCAGTCAGAGCTTCATCCTTTACGTCCAAGAAGCCCCTATGGGGTGTCTAAGGCTAGTGCTAGGCATATGGTAAAGGTGTGGAGAGACTCTTATAATTTGTTCGCAATACAAGGGTGGTTATTTAACCACGAAGGAACTCGTCGCGGAGAAGAGTTTGTCACCCGTAAGATCACCAAGAATGTGGCTCGTATCAAAAATGAGTACATTTTAAATGATTTTAAACCTCTAGAGTTAGGTAATATTGATGCAAAAAGGGATTGGAGTGATGCTGAAGATTTTGTAGAAGGTGTTTGGTTAATGTTAAATCAAGAAGAGCCTAGAGAGTATATCCTCTCTTCTAATGAAACCCATACGATTAGAGAATTCGTAGAACAAGCGTTTAATTTCGCTGGCTTCGCTGTAGAGAAGTGCGAGTGGGTTGGGGAAGGCGTGGATGAGAAGTATGTACATGAAGGTCGGACGTTAATGAGGATTAATCCAGAATTTTATAGGCCAGCTGAAGTAGAAATTCTCTTGGGTGATTCCTCGGATGCTCGTAGGTTACTTAAGTGGGAACCAAAAACAGATTTTAATGGACTTGTGAGGAAAATGGTTATGAATGATTTGTCTTGACTTATCTACATTTTTCTATAGCATAGTCATTATGCCACGAGGTAAAAAGCAATGCCCTAACTGCAACTCTCTCCAAGCAGCTAGGGCATTGTCTTGTTCTGACTGTAATTACACCTTTACCTTGAAAACTAAGGCTAAATCTCCAAAACCCTTTTTTAAAGAAAGAAAAGAATTCATAAAGAGGATGCTGTGTGGAGGGAAGTCTGAAGATATGAAGTTGGATATGATGGTCGCCACAAGTATTTTTAAAAACTTCGAAAATGACTTGGATTTTTTGGGGAAAGTCAAGCCTCCATTTAAATTCGAAGGGTCGATAAAGTATTTTTTCAGCAAGGATGGCAAGGAGTATCTCCGAAAGAAAAAGCTTGAGTTTGAGTACAATCCAGAAAATACAGAGAAAATGATTGACCATCTAGAAAAAATAGGAGAAGATATAGAAATCCCAAAAAGACCAACCTTAAGAAATTTTTTAAACGATGAGTAAGATAAGCACTAAAGAGTTCACAACTCAGTATTTTAAGTCCACAAAAGACTACCATTACAATCTTGAAGAGACGGCTGATGATTATCTTGTCTCAAGTGGGTCGATGATTCTAGACTCCTTTTTAGGAGGCGGCTTGGCCGCAGGAGTCCATCGTTTTGTGGGTGCTAATGAAGGAGGGAAAACGAATGAAGCGTTACATGTTATGCTTAATATGGTTAACTCTATTGATAAGTCAAAAGGGGTTTTTATTAAAGCTGAAGGTAGATTGTCTAAAGATATTCAAGAGAGATCGGGGTTAAAGTTTGTTTTCTCTCCAGAAGAGTGGGTTTGCGGTACTTGTTTGGTTTTTGAGTGTAATGTTTTTGATGTAGTCTTTGATTTTTTAAGAGGTCTTCTCAGGAATAATCCTGATAAAGAAAAATTTTGCATTGTCATCGACAGTATGGATGGCTTGCTTCCTAAAGCTGAACTTGATAAAACGACCAGCGATGCCGCAAAAGTTGCTGCTGGTGCTTTAATGACTTCAGATTTTTTGAAACGAGTTAGTATTGGAATGGCAAAGTTTGGTCATATGTGTATATTAATCTCTCAGGTTCGGTCGAGAATTGATGTAAACCCTTACGCTAAGGGCGACCCAAATAATCAAACAACCGCCAGCGGTGGCAATGCAGCTCTTCACTATCCTGATTGGATTCTTGAGTTCCAAAAACAAAACAAATCAGACAAGATCTTAGAGAAGCCTAATCAGCAAATAACTTCAGATAATAAGATCTATGGTCATATGGCTAAGGTTCTGATTTGCAAGTCTACTAACGAAACGACAGGTCAGATCATAAAGTATCCAATTAAACATGGTCGGATGAAAGGGAAGTCGATATGGATTGAGCGTGAGATCGTAGAGATGCTTATGATGTGGGGCTTTTTAGAGAAAGCAGGAGCTTGGTTCTCTGTAGACGAAGAGGTTGTCTCATACTTGAAGGGTAAAGGTTTAGAAATTAAACCAAAATTTCAAGGCATGGCTTCGATTTACGAACATCTTGAACAGGATACTGCTATGACACTAGCCTTAAAAGAATTTGTACAAGAGAAGATCTTGAAATGATATTTTTGACAACTACAGGTAGGCAGCACAAGATAAAGAATTCTACGAAGTATTTGATAAATTGGGATAAAGCTTGCCGAAGCAAAATCCAAAAAAAAATTAAGGATCTTCTTTACAAGCATTGGGCTGCAGATATTGTATTTGAAGAGCTTCCCGTAGCAGGTACGAGGATGACTCTTGATTTCTATAATGCTAGTCGAAAGATAGCTGTTGAGGTAGACGGGAATCAACATTATAAATTTAATAAGTTTTTTCACTCTAATTCTAGGCAAAAGTTTTTAGCCCAGCTTCAGAGAGATGATAAGAAGGAGTACTTTTGCGAGATCAATAATATAAAGCTTGCTAGAGTACTAGAGTCAGATAAATTAAGTGAGGAATTGCTTAAGGGTTTAGATATTATATGAATTACAATAAAGATGAGGTTATGGCAATACCGCAATCAATCCTAACAAAGATGTATGATTGTACGGGTTCTCCAAACGGAGGGAATAAAGGTTTTTTCTTGTTTTATGTTAATGATCTGGGTCAACCAAGCGTAGCTTCGAAAACAGAGAACTCGTGTGTAGATATGGCGTTATCTAAGTTGGTGGAAATTTTCGTAGAAAAAGAACTGGAGCCATGATTTTTTCGTACGACTTAGAAAAGAAAGCTTTAAGTGGTTTGCTTCAGCATCCTCATAAGTGGGAAGAAATCTCTGTCTTTATAAAAGAGAATGATTTTTATAGCGAAGATTCTAAAGTAAATATATCTATATTTAAGCTAATTAGAAACGCTTTGGATAATGCGGAGACTATAGACGATACAATTTTAATACAAAGAATTATCCAATTGAAAGTCAGCTTCCCAGATAGTATTGATGTTGCTGAATATGTTTATTCTTTGGCTTTCTACAAGATATCTGAAGAGGTGTTCTTAGCTTCTGTGAAAGAGTTGAAGAAATTCACTGCTAGGAGGGAGATTTATAATTCATGTAAGGATGTGGCTTCTTTTGTTAAAAAAGCAGACCCTAGTTTGAAGTACACTGATATAGTCGAGAAGGCTGATCAGATGTACAACGACAGCATCAATGATTTTGAGATGTCTGACTCTGGCCCTCTAAACCTTTTCGAAATGATGGAGGAAGTGGTAGAGGAGCGGGGTAATAACCCTATAACTGAGTTTGGAATGCTTGGCCCACATCAAAGGGTCAATGAAATGTATGGATCTCTTTTACTGGCGGGTAATATTTCAGTTGTAGTAGCTCGCTCTGGGGTAGGTAAAACACAATTTTGCATGGACTACTCCACAAGGACTTCGGCAAAGTATGACGTTCCTGTTCTTCACTTTGACAACGGAGAAATGAGCGAGGAGGAACTTATTTTTCGACAGTGTTCTTCTATGACTGGTATTCCAGTCTGGTTACTTCAGACTGGCAAATGGAGAACTTCTAGTTATCAAGAGTGGTCAGCCGAAGAGGTTGTAAAGAAAGTTCGTTCTGCTTGGGGTAAGATAAAAAATCTTAAGTTTTATTATGAGAATGTAGCTGGGATGTCCCCAGATGAAATGTGCTCTCTTCTTAAAAGGTTCTATTACTCTAAGATAGGTCGAGGTAACCCATTGATATTTAGCTTTGATTATATCAAGAGTGATTTTGGGAATATGGGTAAAGGAGATGGTTGGCAACAGGTATCCTATATGGTTCATAAGTTTAAGCAGACTATCCATAGGGATCTCTCTTTTGATGGGAAGCCATGTGTTTCAATGTTGACTTCTGTTCAATCTAATCGACTTGGCATCACAAACAATCGCCAAGCTAATAACATAGTAGATGACGAAAGTGTTGTTTCGTTGTCAGATGGTATTACTCAATTTTGTTCTCACTTGTTTTTATTGAGAAAGAAAGTTGCAGAAGAAATCCATGAAGAAGGAGAGTCTTTCGGAACGCATAAGTTAGTAAACCTAAAGGCGAGGCATTTGGGTAGGGATGCTTTGAGGGCTATAAATCCAGTTCAAATGCCAGATGGTACAAACAGGTCTAATTTCATAAACCTGCATATGCAGAACTTTAGAATAACAGAGAGGGGTGATCTACAGGATGTGGTTGATTCGATGAATAATATTGATGTTAATGTTGAGTCAGGTGGGCCAGTTGATTCTATTCCAGTCCTATTGAGGAATGATTGATTATAGAGAAATCCTTGAAGATCTAGGTTATAGGCTTAAAGATCATGGGTCTTACTGGCGTACCAACGCTGTTTATAGGGCGGGGGATAATTCTACCGCTCTTCAAATCTATAAGGATACGGGTGTATGGAAGGACTTCGTGGAAGACTCTATGTTTCTTCCTTTTGAACTTCTCATCCAAAAGACTTTAAATACAAATGACAAAGGAGTCATTTCTTCTTATATCAAGAAGGATAGTGTAACAATTAATCACAGAATCCCTAAAAAAAATCTTTTGACTGAAGAAAAAACATATCCAACATCGTCTTTAAATAGATTGCTACCTCATTATGATTTCTACCTTGATAGAGGGATCTCAGAATCGACATTAAAGAAGTTTCGCTGTGGGTTGGCTATGTCTGGGAAAATGTACCAGAGGGTAATCTTCCCCATATTGAGACAGGACGGTCGCATACATGGATTTTCTGGAAGGAAAGTTACGGACGACAAAAGACCTAAATGGCTGCATATGGGCAAGTGTTCTAATTGGTTTTATCCATTTTTCTCTATACAGGATATACAAGATGCTATCATAGATTCTGGTTCTGTTCACATAGTGGAATCTATCGGTGACTGTATCTCATTGTACGAAGCGGGTGTGAAAAATGTACTCGTTTCTTTTGGGTTGAACATCTCTCCGAAGTTTATCTCAAAGCTAAACTCCCTACCAATAAACAAAATCTATTTAGCCTTTAATAATGATTTCGAATCAGATTCAAACAGGGGCTTTCAAGGAGCTATTAAATCTATATTTAAATTAATTGATATAATTGATTTTGAGAATATTTATTTTTCCCCGCCTCCAGAAAATGATTTTGGGGAAATGAGTAAATTAAATATAGAAAAATATGTTGATTTTAGCTACAATATGTCTCATGAGGACTCCATGTCCCGTGTTTTGGATTTCGCTAAAGAGATGAATACAAAAGGAGTCAATAAATCTTTTGCTGCTAATCTCAAGAAGTTTGAAAAGAAGTTTAAATTTCACTATGCCTGAGACAGTCAATAAGCCATTATCAGCGTCTAGGATAAAGACACTACAAACTTGTACTTGGCAATACTGGGCTAAGTATCATTTAAGGTTACCTGACAAGTCCAATCACGGTTCTCTTAGAGGGACAATCTGTCATGCGATTTTCGAGAACTTAGGGAATCCAAGGCACAGGAAACACTACAAGGCTATCATTAAAGCTCAGGACATTAATGTTAGCCCTCCGATTAAGAGAATGGTGGAAGCGTACGCAAGTAAGTACGAGATTTCGGATTTCGAAAATATGGACTTGATCAACAAGATGACAGTTGAGGGTTTAAATTTTGATTTTTTTGGAGATGAAAATGGCAAGCCTACGGAAGGTATTTCTGAGAAGGACTTTGATATCTCTGTAAATGAAGAAGGTAAGAATTATCGAATATTAGGATTCATCGATAAGCTCTTTCTCTTTAAGAAAAAGAAGACTGCTGTTATCCGTGACTTTAAAACCTCCAAGAGTATCTTCGAGGGGAAGGAGTATACAGATAATATGCAAGACTTTATGTACTGTCTCGCGATAAAGTATCTCTATCCAGAATATTTAAAGCGCCAGATGGAATTTTTGTTTTTGAAGTTTGACCTAAAGGGGGAGGGTCTTTTGGAGATGGAGCGTTTAGACGATGTTGACCTAGAGGGGTTTGAGTATTTCTTAACAGAGATCCAGCAAGTTATAAACAACTTTAGCGAACATACAGCTAAAAGTGGGTTGGCTTGGGATAAGGGTTATCCTAAAAAAGAAGATGGCTTTGCTGGCAAGATAGTCTGCGGGAGAGCAGACAGAGTGGGGCAGTTGAAAAAGAATGGGGATCTCATGTGGCATTGTCCTTTTAAGTTTCCTTTTGAGTACTTTATGCTAGTAGATAAAGAAGGCAATTATGTAAAGTCTTCTTATACAAAGCGCGATCTAGAAGTCTTGAAAGAAGAGGGGAAGGGATTTAAGGTTGAGCAAAGGCAATATTCTGGATGCCCTTCGTTTTCATTTGACAAGGATCAAGATCTTCTCTAAGATCATTGCGTGATCCCACTGTTTAAGAGCCAGTTTAGCGTAGGGAGGTCTATCCTAACGCTGGACAATATTATAAATATCGCTGAGATAAATTCGTTAAAAGAAGTCGTCTTGGTCGAGGACACTTTCTACGGTTTTAGGAAGTTTAACGAGGCTTTTCGAGATAGAAGTATTAAGTTAATATTTGGCATTAGGCTTCCTGTCATCAATGACGAGTCAGACGAAGTTCCTAGTAAGTTAATCTTCTTTGCGAAGAATAACAAGGGGATGAAGAAGATCAGAGATCTTTATACGAAAGCTTATGTTAGCACTCAAAAAGCTCTGGTACTTGGGGATCACACTAAAGAAGACTTCTTGGATATTAAAGTGGCAGTCCCATTCTATGATTCTTATATTTATAATAATTTATTTCATTTTGGGATGTCTCATTTAAACCTAGATAATCTAGACCATGTTTATTTCTCGGAGGACAACAAGCATCCGTTTGATTTCCAATTAAAAAGAGCTATCGAAGATTTGGATAATACTATTGTAGATGGTGGTGTAGCTGGTATTAAGACAATTCCGACTAAAAGTATTTTCTACAAAAACAAGGATGACTTCCATGCTTTTCAAATGTACAAGGCTGTTTGTAATCGCTCTGGTGGCAGATCGCCTGTTTTTCACAAACCTAACTTAGATCACTTCTGTTCAGATGAATTCTGTTGGGAGTCTTATAAAGATGCTACCGTATAATCAAAAATATATTGTCTTCGATACGGAGACAGAAGGATTAAATCTTCATTCTTCTAGACCTTGGCAGTTGGCTTGGATTGTCTGTGAAGGCAACAGGGTTCTAGAAAGACATGATAGATATATTAGTTTTAAAAACCTTGAGGTTTCCCCTTACATTGAAGAATTGACAGGCTTTTCTTGGGATTATTATAATAAGGTTAAAGAAAGTCCTAGAAAAGTATGGGGTGACTTTAAGAAATATTTGTACGATCCTCAATACAAGGTTATAGGGCAAAATCTACTTGGATTTGATGTTTATATGATAGCTGAATTGCAGAGAATGTTGGGGGAAACTCCAGATTATTCTTACCTTAATCGCATATACGATACTCGTGCTTTAGGTAAGGCATGTAGAGAAGAATTAAGAAAGCCCAAAAACAACTTTCTTAGTTGGCAATACAAAATAATTCATGACAGGAGCTTGAAGTCTAGAGTATCTCAGAATCAACTTCTGAAATACTTTGGGATTGACTTCGACGAGGAAAAATTACACAATGCCATGTACGATATTGAGATGTGCTACAAGGTTTTTGTTGAGCTTAAAAAAACGATGGGACTATAATGTTTGAAGATTTTACCACTTACGATGATTGTGAGCCAGCTGGGGTAGAACTCCCCAAGACACTGGTTGATAAAAAAGTTTTGGATTCTATAGGCTTAGATTCAGATAGCTCTACAAAAGAGATTATGTATGAGCTTACGAGAAGAGCTTTGCGAGAGAAAGGATTTGTAAAAAAACCTAATAAATCTGTTTACTTTGAGAGGGCGGAACAGGAGTTGGAAACATTTGAGGAGTTGGGGTTTACCGATTATATTTTACTAAACTGGGATATCTTAAATTACTGCCATGAAAACGATATCCCTACAGGGGCTGGTCGAGGATCTGCGGCAGGTTCTCTTGTGCTGTACCTTTTAGGTGTTACAGATATTGATCCTATACCTCATGGTTTATTCTTTGAGAGATTTGTATCTAAGAGTCGAGCTAAGACTGTAAAGGATCTAAAAGGTAAAGAGTTCTTGGTTGGGAGTTTATTGCCAGATGTTGACACAGATATCAGCTACGAAAAAAGACAAAAGGTTATCGAATATATCGAAGAGAAGCATGAAGGTAGGACTGCAAAAATTTTAACCTTTAACACTTTTTCTTCTAAACTCTGTATAAGGGAAGCTACTAAATATTTCAATGCTGTTAAAGAGATCGAGGCTAACAGAGTCAGCGATATGATCCCCAAGCAACATGGCAAGGTATGTTCTCTAGAGGAATCAAGGCAAGATAACGAGAGGTTTGATCAATGGGCTTCGAAAAACACGGTAACTTATCAGAACGCCAGAAAAATAGAAAATCTAATTAAGAATACTGGAGTGCATCCTTCAGGTATCGCTATCTGTTCTCAAACTATTCAAGATGTGGTCCCACTTCAGAAGACAAAAGACGATGATTTAGTTACAGGTTATGATATGAACGATGTAGCAGACTTAATGGTTAAGTTTGATATCTTGGGACTTCGTACTTTGACTATTGCTCACAAAACTTGTGAAAAAATAGGAATCACAATAGAAGATGTCGATCCAAATGACGAGTATGTTTACGAGGTCTTCCAAAACTTTAATCATCCTGTTGGCCTGTTCCAAATCTCTGCGGATACTAACTTCCAAGTATGCAAAACAGTTAAGCCATTAAATTTAGATGAGCTTTCTGATGTTGTGGCTTTAGGTAGACCTGCTGCTTTGCAATTTGTAGATACTTATTGTCAACAGAAGTATTCGCCTACAGAGTTAAACTTGCATCCAGAATTAGATGAGATTCTTTCTTGGTCTAAGAATGTTATTTTGTACCAAGAACAATTAATGCAGATTGCTCATAAAGTATTTGGGCTTACTTTAGAGGAGGCAGAGGTTCTTCGTAGAATTGTTGGTAAGAAAAAGGTTGATGAAATGCCAGCTTGGAAAGATAAGATTTATCAAGCTGCAGAGGGGTTGGGGTTAAGTTCTGAAATTAGTGATTTTTATTGGAGTGCTCTAGATGCTTCTGCGAACTACTCTTTTAATAAGTCTCACAGCTTTGCTTACGCATCTTTGGCTGCGAAAACAGTTTATTTAAAATACAAGTATCCTAGAGAGTTTTTCTTATCTGTTCTTGAGTCTTCTGAATTTGAGCCAGATCCTTTAGGTACTATTACTGGAGTGAATGAAGAGCTTTCTGATTTTGGGGTTAAGCTTTTACCGCCTAGTTTATTTAAATCTTCTATTAACTTCAAGATCGAAGATGGGAATATTCGTTACGGCTTAAATAGCATCAAAGGTATTTCCATAAAGTCACTGCAAAGCTTGGTTGATTTCAGAGGCATGGAATTCAACAATAAGTACGAGGTTTTCACAGCTGCTAAGGAATGTAAAATTAATATTTCTATATTGTCAGCTTTAATCCAAGCTGGGGCTATGGACCAAGACAATAAGGATAGAAGTAGACTAGTTTTAGAAGCTCAATCATTTAACTTGCTTACTGATAGAGAAAAAAGAAATTTTGTAAAGATGGGAGAAAGATTTGGGTTTGATATCTTGAACTCCATTTCAGAAGTTGTAGAGACACAAGCTTTGGGTGACGATAACAGGCCCATCATGAAACAGAGTCGATTTGAGACATTTAAGAAAAAATACTCAAGGTACAGGGAGATGTACAAAGAGAACATTAAACATCAAAAATTTTCTGACTGGTGGTATGAGAACAGCTTGCTTGGTTATAGTTATTCTCATGAACTAAGAGATTGTTTCGTCGAATCTTTGGGGGGGCAAGTTCAGTCTTTGAAAGAAATTGGTGAATTATCTAATCAGACTCTGTTTAAAACAGTCTGCCAAGTAAAAGATTTTTTCACGAAGACTTCTCAAAATGGGAATAAGTATATGCTGATTGAAGCTTCCGATAACACTGCATCTTGTAGGTTTTTATTGATGGACAATCGAAGGGAAGAGAAGCTTACGAATTTTTTAGAGCACAATAAAGTAAAGAAAGAAGATATTTTAGTTTTAAATGCCGTTAAGAATGATTCTACTCATTTCGTGAATACAATCAGGATTATAGAGACAAAGGTTTTAATGAAGTTGAAGGATACTAAAGGAAAATGACAGAGTATAAATTTACAGCGGGGATGAAGGGGGTTATTGAGAATGCTAAAGCACTTACGGAGGAACTTCATAGGTATAATTTAGACTTAGACATTCTATTCCATAGTTTTATTTCGAACCCAAGTCTTTCTTGTGATTCAATTTTAGAAAAGTATAGTCTAATTGAGATTCTTAGATATGACTCTGCTAGAGTTATCGATTCTAAAAAGAAGACTAAAAAATGTTCTTCGGGGTATTCTCCTAAAGTAAGGGAGTTTTTTCAAAATTGTGAGCAGACTGCTTACGAGGTGTATGATCTTGACTATATCCCTCCAGAGATATTCCTGCTTAATTTCTTCAACAGGGATACTGCTCCTAAGTGTATAGCAGAATTAGACTCCGAAATGTCTGATTCTATTTTGGCTGATATTGTGACAGATGTTACTCTTTTTATCAAAGACTCTGATCTCTCCTTGGAAAATGAAGGGGCTGAAGAAGAGAGTGTGGATTATCCAGATGATATAATAGATATGTTTGAAGAAAACAAGATCTTGGCTGAATTTTCTGAAAATTTAAACATTAAAGCTGCAAACAAAAAGTTTGATAAAATAGTCGATTTCGACGATAAAATCTCTGAGATAGCTACAATTCTCTGTAGGAAGAAGAAGCCAAATGCTATTTTAGTTGGTCCAGCAGGTACAGGTAAGACTTCGCTTGTTGAGGGTTTAGCCTCTCAGATTGTAAACGGGGAAGTCCCAGAGTTAATAGCGAATAAAGTTATTTATTCTCTGAGCTTGTCTAGCATGGTCGCAGGCACTCAGTATAGGGGTCAATTTGAAGAGCGTTTGGAGAAGTTTGTTAACGAGGTAAAAAAGTATAATAATATTATTATTTTTATAGATGAAATACATACGTTAGTCGGAGCGGGAGGTACTACAGAAAATTCCCTTGAAGCTTCTAACATCCTTAAACCTGAATTGGCTCGTGGTACAGTCAGTTGTATTGGAGCGACGACTGTAAACGAATATACAAACACAATTAAAAAAGATTCTGCTTTAGACCGTAGATTTGAAAGGGTGACTATCAAGGAGCCCTCCAAGTTTCAAATGAAGCAAATATTACCTTCTATAACAGAGTATTATGAAGATTTTCATGGCGTAGAATATTCAGAAGGATTTATAAATAGTGTTATGGACTACTGTGAGAAGTACACTCCCAATAAGTATTATCCAGATAAGGCTATAGATGTTATAGATCACTGTGGGGCGCAATCTAAAGTTAATTATTGGGATTTAGACCCAGAGATAAAAGAACTCCAAGATGAAATCGTAACGAGTATTTCTTCAGGAGGAGTTTATCAAGATCTAATGTCTTGTATGAGTACTAGGTTAAAGAGTTGGTCTGAGAAGATGTCTGATACAGCTCCAGAAGTAACGACTCAGCATTTAAAAGATTTTTATTCAAAGAAAGAGAATCCTTTATGTAAACCTAATATATTGGAAGATGTCGTCTCTAATCTTTCTAAGACCTTTGTTGGCCATAAGAAAATGATAAAAGATTTAGAAAAGGAGATTTTCATTTCTAACTTTAAGTTAAACAACAAGCAGAATTCTTCTCCAAGCACTTACTGTCTAAGTGGAGCATCTTCTACAGGGAAGACTTTTTTCTGCTCTTTACTCAAAGAAGATTTAGAGAAAAGTGGAGCTAATATATTGTTTTACAACGGAGTCCATTTTTCAGATGAATTGGCGTCTTATAAGATAGCTTCAGAGAAGAATAACAATACATCTTTGTGCGAGAAGGTTGATATACACCCTAATAGTATAATTATTATAGATGATTTTCACAAGGTACATGCATCAGCAAAGACTTTGTTCGCTCAGATATTTAAAGAAGGTCAGATCCAGATGAGCAATGGCGATATAGCAGATTTTACAAATTGCAAAATATTCTTGACGAGTTCTCTGGTTGAGTCGAAATCTATGGGGTTTAATTCAGACTTGGAAGATCCTGAATCTGTGGTCTTCTCAGAGTTAAAACAATATTTTGATTGTGAATTATTTCTTCACAAGTTGACGGAGAAAGATATTAGGAGGGTTTTGTGGCAAAAATTGAATAAGATAAAGAACTCTCTTTCTGCTAGCTGTGTTTCTCTAGATTTTAAATTTAATTTTATAAAAGATTTTTGCAGTAAAATATCGTCTTTAAGTATCTTGGAAGAAAAGATTGAGTCTGTAATCAACAAATTTATTACAGACAAGCTGCTTGAGAGACAATCATTGATAAACTTGTCGGATATAAAAGAAAAAGCTTGAAAAATACACCCAATGTACCTAACATAAGCATATGAAGAAGCTAACAAGAAAGCAAACGTCTGCTTTGCGGTCTATTCGGGAATCTAAGGGTCGATTTTTTGGCCTTTACACAACTCAGGGAGATGTTGTGAACGCTCAGTTCATGCATGAAACTAACTCCTACATTCATGTGTACGACCGAAATAGGAACCAATCGCGTAAGCTAGCTAAGTCTAGTGTCGCGTCAGTGAATCTTGCTTAACTAATACGGGGGCTAGCGCCCCCGTTAACTTCATATGAGTGGAAAAAAATCTAAAGAACTAAGAAGGATATGCAATGTAGATTTGCATAATTGTGAACCAATCCAAAAAAGAATCTACCGTAGATTAAAGAAGCGTTACAATCTTTTACCTAAAAATAAAAAATCTGAAATTAATTATGGAAAATAATAACGATAATAATAAAAAAAGCTCTGATTGGTCAGAAAGAGAAGTTGGTGCTTTATGGCGTGTAGATGGATCTAATCAATCTTTCTATTCGGGTAGCATTAAAGTTAATGGCAAATCTTTTAAGATTGTTTGCTTTAAGAATAAATTCAAAGAGGCTAATACTAATCAGCCAGATTTGAGGATCTACGAACAAAAAGATGACTGAAGAACAAGAGACTGAACTCAAAAAAGAGTTGGTTAATCGGATGGCTTCAAACATCTCTTTTACAGAATTAATAGATATTGTTTCAGCTTTGACTGCTAATGAAGTGAATAAGCAATTCTCTTCTATGTCAGATGAAGAAAAAAACAAAACATATTTAGAAGTTTTTGAAAAAGAAGTGTAATTGAATGCAAATGGAATACGATTTTTCTAAAGAAGCTAAAAATTTCATTGAATCTCAGTCTGCTAAACGTTCTGGCCCTAAGGGTGGCGCTCAGACCCCTTCTAAGCCTAGTGAGCGTAAAAAAGGCTCTTCTAAAAATGAGAAGGGCAGCGCAGGGAAAGATGGAAAGAAAATTACTTTTTCAGAAAAGGTTGTTACGGCTCTTAAAAATAAAGTAAAAGAGCATAATGAGAAGTATTCCAAAAAAGCGACTTTAGGTCAATTAAAGAAGATCTATCGCCGTGGTTCTGGTGCTTTTAGCTCTAGTCACCGTCCCAACAAGACTAGAGGTCAGTGGGCGATGGCTAGGGTCAATATGTTCTTAAAGATGCTTCGTGGAGGCAAGGTTAAGAAGTCGTACCGTGCTGCAGATCAAGACGTTGCAAAAGGGTCTGAAGAGTATTATCTAGAAGAGCAGGGTAAAGGGTTCGTTGATTTTGATGAATTAGATTTTGCTTTAGCTCGTTTGGATTTTGTTAAGATTGATGCTTCAACAGAATCGGATCAAGATATCGAAGATATTGATTACTCTGAAGCTGAAAAAAAGACTTTAAATAAACCTTTTCGACTTAAAGGTGGTAAGAAAAAGTTTGGGGTTTATGTTAAAAACCCTAAAACAGGTAATGTCGTTATGGTAAAGTTTGGTGATCCTAATATGGAAATCAAGCGAGATGACCCAGCTAGGCGAAGGAATTTTAGGGCTAGGCATAAATGTGATACAGCTAAAGATAAAACTACCCCAAGGTACTGGAGTTGTAAGTTCTGGTCTAAGAAGCCTGTTAGTTCTATGGCTTCAGAAGATGTTCTGGCTTGGGACGATGAAGAAAAGTTTTCTGAATGGGGATGGGACGATGAATCATTTGCCCAGCATCAGGACTTGTTAAATGCTTATCCGTTTTTAAATGACATCAAAGAAGTTGTTGAAGATACTGGAGATCTTTAATATAATCCTACATGAAAAGGGTTGTTGTTACTGGTAGCGAAGGTTTTATTGGTAAGAATCTCTGCCCTTATTTGTCAAAGAGGGGTCTTGAAGTTATAGGTTTTGATCTTAAGTCTTCTAAAAAGAAGTTTCCTGATCTTCATGCGGTTGATGCTGTTATCCACCTCGGTGCTAATTCTAGTACAACAGAGAAAGATCTAAAAAAAATATTAAATGAGAATTTTATATTCTCTGGCACACTTTATCAAATGTGTGCGAATATGGGAATAAAATTTCAGTATGCAAGTAGTGCTTCAGTCTACGGTTTGGCAGAGACCTTTGAGGAAGACCAGTTCTGTACCCCTCTAAGCCCTTATGCATATAGTAAATATATGTTTGACAATTGGTTGTTAAATGAAGATCATCCGTATCAAGGATTTAGATATTTTAATGTCTATGGTCAACACGAAGAAGGCAAGGGTGATCAAGCAAGCCCGATAACTAAATTTATCAAACAAGTTCAAGAAGATGGAGAGATCAAAGTTTTTAGGACCAAAGCAAGCAGAGATTTTGTTAACGTCGAAGACGTTTGTGAGGTGCATTATCGTATGCTTCATCATGATGACTCTGGTATTTATAATGTCGGGACTGGTAATTCTGTTTCATTTAAAGACATTGCTGACAAGATGGCTGAGAACTCTGGCGCAAAAGTCAAGCAGATTGCTCTACCTTCGAACTTAAAAGGACAGTACCAAAAGTTTACTAAGGCAGACATTACTAAACTGACTTCTGTAATTGGAGAAATGGAGTGGAAACAAGTTTTGGAGTGTATATAAAAGAAGTATGATGTCCTTGATTAAAACTCTGGCTCAAAGTCTTAAATTGTACCTTGAATTAAGGAATAAATTGGCTTTTTTTGAAATTAAAAACAACCATAGAAAGATAAAAAATGAACTTATTAATGAAATTGAAGAATTACGGGCTGCTGGTGATAGTAACTCCTCTGATCGGGCTGACCTCCTGCGGCGGCGGCTCAAGTCCGAAAACGACGACTTTAAACATATATCAGCCGTCTTCCTTAAAGCTCAAGGCGGGGATTCCAGTTCAGACTCAGGAGGGGACGTACACCCCTCAGAGTGATGAAGTCTGGCATTCTGACGCTCGATACAGGAAGTTAGAAAGAGAGCTTTTCGATTAAATAAAAAACGGCATCCCTTACGGATGCCGTTTTTGGTTATTTATGAGCGTCTTTTTTTATTAAGAAGTAGTATTATAGGTATGGCGCTAAAAAGAATAAAATTCACCTCTGGGATCGCAGTACCCGTTGTACCACTGAACTTTAAAATAGATGGGTTTTGGGAGAACGATACACCATTCAAATAAATATCATCACCCTGTTCTGAAAACTCCTCTATTGAATCTAGAGTGAGCTGCGCGTTTGGAGATAAATTAACGATAGATCTTTCTATCTGACTATTGATTGAGTCCCCAGCTCCTCGTAATGTTAAACTACTAGTTGAATCTACATTTATCTTTAGACCAATTGCAGAAAACATAGCATCCATACTTGAACCTTCAGTTATATTTAAAACTGAATACACATTTTCATCATCTTCAACTCCTGTGAAGCCATTGTTGTTTTGGAAGGTAAAATCCGTAGATATTAATGTCACTGAAAACCCATCATTAATTTCAATGTTTGAATAAGAGGGGCTATCTTCAAGTATTAGGGCGTCTGTTATAGTCAATATATTAGAGATGGGAAAATCTCTATTTAATTCCTGAGAATCTGATTGTGAAAAATTCCAATTTGGGGCGTCATAAAAATCATAAATCTGTTCTTCATCTGCGTCCCAAGTAATAACCATGTCTAATTTTTTATCTTTACTTTCGGCTATATCTACAATTTCCTCATTGCTGATTTCAATCGGTCTTTGAATATTGACTAAAGGGTTAATATTAGGGTTTTCTGTAGGGTTTATCAGGAATATATTCCCTTCTACAGAAGTAATAACAGCAGATTTAGCTACAGAAATAATTGAGAGTAAAGTTATGAGTGTGCGCTTCATTTCTTCTTTTTTAGTATAAAATTCTTAAGTTTAATTAGATTACCCGTTAACTTACCCAATAACCTGCCCAATTTACTATCTTCGGGGACTATGTAAGAAAGAGTCCCTAATAAGCCTAATATCGAAATAATAAATTCAGGCATAGACCCCATGTAAGGGGCTAGTATTTTATCGAATAAATCTCCCATAGTATTATCTGGTTATAACATCAGGTACTTGAGTGACCTGATCATCTTCTTCTAGTTCTATTGTTTCTTCTGAGTCCTCAAGATCTGTTTTCTTCTTTTCGCCCTCTTCGGACTCTTCTTCTTCCTCTTCGTTTTTCTCTTCGTTTTCCTCTTCGTTTTCGTTAGACTCCTCTTCTGATTCTTCCCCTTCGGTTTCTTCTTCAGTTTTCTCTTCGGTTTCTACAGATTCTTCTTCTTTAACAGCTTCTTCTTCACCTTCTTTATTCTTTTCTTCGGTAGGCTCGCCTTCATTTCCTTTGCCCTCGTTAGAGGTTTCTTCATTTGAGGCTTCACTCTCTTCCTCTTCACCGCTAGATTCCTCACCTTCTCCTTCTCCTCCTTCGTAACCTTCTTCAGATGTACCAATGACATCTCCATAACCTTTTTCGGCATATTCTACAATTGCCTCGGTAACACCTCCGAAAGGTTGGAACCCAATTGTTGTTTCAGTAAAATCATTTAAATTAGAAAATACTTTATGCTCTTGTTCTGCCACAACAGCTATCTCAGTACCTTTTTCTTTTGTTGTCTTAGCTTGGAAGTAAGCTCCACTACCTATGGACATAGTTCCAGCGACCCCAATCGTTCCTACTTTTTGAACTGTCTCTTGTACAAAAGCACTTAAACCAGTAGCGGCACTTGCTGTTTGGGTTGTTGCTCCAGCAGCGGCTGCAGCAGCGGTGCCTTTTGCAGCTTTATCTAAAATATCTTTATTTTTTTCAGCTATTTCTGTTAGCTTATCCATAGTAGAAGTCTCACCTGTTTCAGCTTTGACTTCTTGCGCTTGTTTTTTTTCAACTGTTACCTCTTCTTCTGTGGTCTCTTCTTCTAAAGGTTGGTCTTCTACTTCGTTACCACACTCTTCACAAACACAAGATTGTTGCTCTAAATGTTTAATTCTTTTTAACAAAGCCCAAGCTACTTCTCTAGCGTGTACGTCTATCTCAGAGATAGTTGCGCTATCTTCTGGATTACAAAACTTTCTTGTGAAAGCTTCGGCTTTTTCGATACTCGTGTCGTGTTTGCGTCTCTCCATACAAACTTATAATTAGTCAATATTGTTTACACACAAAATTAAAAAGTTGTGTAACTAATATTTATGGACGAACCAACTATCTTAACAGCTTTGATATCTGCTGTTCTAGGAGGAGGAATATGGAAGTTTTTGGAGAAAAAGTTAATTCTAAATAAAACTTTAGCTAAAATAGACTATGAAACAGAAGCTATTTTGAGAGACAATCTAATTACAAGAGTAGATCGTTTAGAGACTCTTTTAATGGATGCTTCTGACCAGAAAAAAGCTATGAGGGATCAGATCCAAGAGCTTACCGTACAAGTTACGGAATTAAAAATAGAAATTAAATATCTTCGGAGTGAAAATAAAAAGCTCAGAGAACAGAATATTGTGTAAGATTTAGTAATGGCTGGGCAAAAATACAATATAACTATTGAGCAAGGAACATGCTTTAGTATCCCTGTTACATTAACAGATGACGATGGCTCTCCTTATGACTTGTCAACCGATGCTGTTTATCTAACTGGAGTTGTTTATAGGGATTATGATCATCATGTCCAAGCTACCTTTACATATACCGAGACTGACCTTTCAAATGGGGGCGCTTCTATGTCTTTGAGTAGTGCAGATACCCAAGCTATAGAACCTGCGTATAGCTCTTATGATATTTTTTTAGTAAAATCAGATAATTGTGTTGATAGATTGTTGTATGGTACGGCCACTATTAGTGGAACAGCTACTCCTCTTCCATGAGCGTTAATGTAACAGTTACAGAAAAAGAGAATGTAGAACTAAAAGTCGTATCTAGTTCTACAGACGCCGTACAGTTGGATTTAGGGAATACCCAACACAATAGTTTAGTAGGTATACAAGGAGGTGCTGGAGGGCAGTATTATCACTTAAGTCTTGCTGAATATAGTAATTTAATAAATACCGATAATCAGGCTTTATATGTAAATATAACAGGCGCTGAAACGATAACAGGATTAAAAACATTTCTTTCTGGCATCCAAATATCTGCAAATTCCGACGTAATCAATATTACAGGAGATTTAGTAGGTGGTAATAAGAAGTTATTTATTGATTCTGAGTCTCTTATTATTGATGGTGGAGTCGAGCTTAAGACTGGAGATCTTAACATGGGGACTAACTCCATTACTAATGTTGGTAATATTGATGGTCGAGACGTATCAGCAGACGGATCTAAATTAGACGGTATCGAGACTGCAGCTACGGCTGATCAAACGGCAGCAGAGATTAGGACTCTTGTAGAATCCGCCACGGATTCAAATGTGTTTACAGATGCTGACCACACTAAATTAAATACTAGTGTAAGCATAACAGGTTCTCAGACTATAAGTGGAATTAAAACTTTTGATTCTGGGTATAAAATAAATGCTGGTGGACAAGATATACTTATCACAGGGGATCTTGACGGTTCAGATAGGAAGCTTTATATTGATGCTGAATCACTTATTATTGGAGAGAATGAAGTCAACTCACTATATTCTGCTGCTATACTTGGTAGTGGCAATAGTATCTTTGGAGACTACAATGTTATTGTAGCGGGATCTGATAACCAGATATCTGGTAGTCAAGCAAGTTACACTGCTGATTATAATTTCTTAGGGGCTGGAACTGGTAATTCGATTCAAAACTCCTCTTATTCAAGTATTGTCGG
>Ga0222717_10000113_pt1 | contig 64632 bp, 67 predicted proteins | sample C33_18DmetaG_FD_165053 | JGI IMG/M metagenome (GOLD analysis project Ga0222717, IMG submission 165053) | Estuarine water microbial communities from San Francisco Bay, California, United States - C33_18D | ecosystem: Environmental > Aquatic > Marine > Unclassified | place: USA: California... | reverse complement strand
TCGAATGGTACCAGTGGGCGGACTTGAACCGCCACTCCCGTGAAGGAACCGGATTTTGAATCCGGCGTGTCTACCAATTTCACCACACTGGCATATATCGAGCTGTGCTTGGTTGATGAGCGAATAAGGCGTCAGCTGCGGCGCCTCTTTCATTCTTCCCCGATCGCAGTATATCCCCAAAATTTTAGGTATACCGCAAATAGATGAAAAACTGCCCTAGTCCAAACAAGCCGGGCATTATACCAATTGCGCTTGATCCTGCAATTGCTGTCTCTGCGCGGCTTACGGCCTTTTATCAATTCGCCAGACGGCATGGCTAACTCTTTCCCTAGGGAGGAATATTATATAGGCTTGCCATCCTCCCAATTTGATCGAAAAGTTGTTCAAAGAAATGCAGATTAGTGATTTTCATTACGACCTCCCCGAGGAGCTCATTGCCAATTATCCGGCGGCAAAGCGCAGCGCCAGTAGATTGTTGAGTCTGGATGCCTCTACCGGGAATATTCGGCATCAAAAGTTCACACAACTCCTGAATTTGGTGGAGCCTGAGGATCTGCTGGTCTTCAACGACACGCGGGTAATACCGGCTCGTCTCTTTGCGCAAAAGGAATCTGGCGGGAAAGTCGAGATATTGATCGAGCGAGTCTTGGATGAAAACAAGATTATGGCGCAGTTGCGTGCCAGCAAATCTCCAAAGCCGGGCGTGCGCTTAGTTTTTCCTTCGATTGGAGATTCAATCCCTGGTGCTGTTGTTCAGGGGCGAGAGAACGAGTTTTTTCTTCTTCAGTTTGATGAGGATGTAGATCTTCCAGGCCTGCTGACTCGCGAAGGACATATGCCTTTGCCTCCCTATATAAGGCGAAGCGATGAAAGGGTTGATGCCGATCGCTACCAGACCATCTATGCAGAAAAGGAGGGAGCCGTGGCGGCTCCCACCGCCGGGCTACATTTCGACGAAGAATTAATGGCGGCACTGCGCAGTAAAGGGGTAGACATGGCCTACCTCACTCTGCATGTTGGCGCTGGCACCTTTCAGCCGATTCGCGTCGACAATGTGCTAGACCATCAAATGCATAAGGAATTGGTGAATATCGATGCGCAGGTTTGCCGCCAGGTCGACGCCTGCAGAGCCAGAGGAGGTCGTGTCATTGCGGTAGGCACCACAACGGTGCGCAGCCTGGAGAGTGCGGCTAAAGATTCCCGACTGGCCCCGTTTCATGGCGAAACGGATATCTTTATCTACCCAGGTTATGAGTTTCAAATCGTGGATGCGATGGTGACTAATTTTCACCAATCGGAATCGACCTTATTGATGCTGGTGAGCGCGTTCTCGGAGAAAACTATGCTGCTTGACGCGTACCGGGAAGCCGTTTCACAGAACTACCGCTTCTATAGCTATGGTGATGCCATGTTTATCTACCACTCAGGTAGATCGACACAGTCCTAGTGTGCCGCGCCGAACTCTCCTATTTAGGTAGTTTCTGATATACTTCGCGGCCCAAATAGCTCGAATATCGGTAATTTGCGATTAATTTTCTCTACCCATTATTACTAAATTAGCACAAAGCTATTAATTAGCTATTAATTGACTATCTAATTAACTATCACCCAACTTTACTAAACCAAAAGGATTGAACCAAAAAATGAAAGCACCCGTGCGAGTCGCTGTTACAGGAGCAGCAGGACAAATTAGTTATTCTCTCTTATTCCGAATTGCCTCTGGCGAAATGCTTGGTAAAGACCAGCCTGTAATATTGCAGCTGCTTGAGATTACGCCTGCCCTTGAGGCTTTGGCGGGTACAGTAATGGAAATCGAAGACTGTGCATTTCCATTAGTTGCAGGGATCACTCAGTCAGATGACCCTAATATTGCTTTCAAAGATGCTGACTACTGTTTGCTGGTTGGTGCGCGGCCTCGGGGTCCGGGCATGGAGAGAAAAGACTTGTTAGAGGCGAATGCTGCAATATTTTCTGTGCAGGGCAAGGCTATTAATGATAATGCCAGCTCATCTGTTAAGGTGCTGGTTGTCGGCAATCCTGCAAATACCAATGCGCTCATTGCCTACCGTAATGCCCCAGATCTGCAGCCGGGACAATTTACTGCTATGACTCGTCTTGATCACAATCGTGCGATTGCGCAGTTGGCGAATAAGGCCGGCAAGCACAATACCGATGTCGATGGAATGATCATCTGGGGAAATCACTCAGCAACGCAATATCCAGACATTAATCACGCCACTGTCGATGGCAGCAAGGCGACGGACCTAGTAGATGAAGCGTGGACTCTAGACGAGTTCATTCCTACGGTTCAGCAGCGTGGGGCGGCTATCATCAAGGCCCGCGGTCTTTCCAGTGCGGCCTCTGCCGCGAATGCAGCTATTGAGCATATGCGAGATTGGGCTCTGGGCACTTCCGGCAAAACTGTAAGCATGGGCATTCACAGTGATGGTAGCTATGGCGTCGAGAAGGGCCTTATTTACTCTTTTCCGGTGGTCTGTGAGGGCGGCGAATACAATATCGTTCAGGGGCTTGAGATTAGTGAAGTGAGTCAGTCGCTGATGGATAAGTCAGAAACAGAACTCAAAGAAGAGCGCGATGGTGTTGCGAGCTTGCTTCCCTAGTTAGGGGTTTGCTCATTTGCTATTAGGCTAAATGGGGCAGCCGGCTCAAAGTTCTCTTTAAAGCTATTTTGAGAATCTTGCTAAGGCTATTACTGGGCAGCGTCTGCTTAACTATTAACTGAAGCCGGCGCTGTTTTCGTTTTGGGTACTCTCACTCGTGGATGCGCGCAATGAGCAGCAATACTCTAGACCTAATCCGTAGCAGGCAGTTCTGGGTGTTCCAGCTGCTGGGGTGGTCTACGTGGGTGGTGATGTCGGTGTTGCGCGATATCATCGTCGTACCCCCCGAATATATTTTCTCCCGTGCGCTTGTGTCCGGTGCCAGTGCAATACCTGCTATGGTTCTAACGGCAGGCCTGCGCTCTCTCTACAAGCTGGTTTGGGAGCGGGGGTTTGTAGTGCGCTTCCTGGTTGCCTGGTTTGGATCCCTTATGGCCGCCTTAATTTGGCAGCCAATCAGGAACTACATCTCTTTTATCCCGTTTGGAGAGGTGTTGAGCCTGGGTGATGCTAGCGCCGAAGTTCTCTTCGACAATCTGTTTAGCAGTTCCTTTCCCTTGCTTCTGCTGTGGAGTGGGCTGTATTTTATTATCAAGTACTATCAGTTGTTTCAGGCCGAGAAGGAGAAGAGTCTGCGCTCTGAATCTCTAGCGCACGAGGCGCAGCTGCTGATGTTGCGTTACCAGCTTAATCCGCATTTCCTGTTCAATACGCTCAACGCTATCTCAACCCTGGTTTTGTCATCTGCAAATGACAGGGCGAATGAGATGTTGACTAAGCTAAGCAAGTTTCTGCGTTACTCCCTTGATCATTCCCCGTTGGATAAGGTGAATCTGGCCCATGAGCTGGAGACATCGAAGTTGTACCTGGATATCGAGAAGGTAAGATTTGCGGAACGGCTGCGGCTGGATATAGACATCGAGACCCGTGCCGAGCGTGCTATGGTGCCCACCATGTTGTTGCAGCCCCTAATAGAAAATTCCATTAAATATGCAATCTCACAGTCCGAAACCGGTGGCACTATTCGAATTAGCGCAAAGGTGAGAGATGACACGCTGGTAGTCCAGGTGGCAGATGATGGGCCCGGAGTGCTTGAACTCGATGGAGAAAGTGATGCTTTAACATTCTCTCAGGGCGTAGGAATTAGTAATATTAGAAATCGCCTGCAAGAGATCTATTCCGGCGAACATAAATTAATATTCAGCAATGCCGAGACTGGCGGCTTAATCGTAACGGTTGAAATTCCCTATGACAGATAGTGACGCAAAGGTACTGAAGGCGATTATCGTCGATGATGAAGAGCTGGCCAGACAGGGGCTAGAGATGCGCCTGAGTGCTATAGAGAACGTGCAAATCGTCAAGAGTTGTGCCAATGCGAAGGAGGCGCTGCATGCTATTGCTGAGCTAGAGCCGGATCTCGTCTTTCTCGATATTCAAATGCCTGGTAAGACTGGTCTGGAGATGATTGGCGAGATCCAGACTGATATTTTGCCAATGATTGTCTTCGTGACTGCCTATGATTCGTTTGCAGTAGACGCCTTTAAAATACATGCGATCGATTATTTGCTAAAGCCGGTTGAGAATGAGCGTCTGCTAGAGGCTGTAGCGAAAGCAAGTCAGCACAAATTGCAAGTAGATGCAGCTGAAGAAAAACAGCGGCTATTGAACCTGCTAGTGAGCCTCACCGGTAAATCCTCTGCCGCAATAAGTGAGCTATTAGAGACGAAAGATCAATCTGTGGAGCACGCAGATCGTCTCGCCATCAAGGATGGTTCTTCAATTACTTTCGTGCCAATCAAAGATATCGACTGGGTAGACGCGGCGGGCGACTATATGTGCGTGCACGTTGCCGGAGCGACGCATATCATGCGTACTACGATGAAGGAGCTTGAATCGAAGTTAGATCCAGCTATATTTCAGCGTGTGCATCGATCGACTATCGTGAATCTGCGCAGGGTGGAAAAGGTTTCCTCTCATATCAACGGAGAGTTTCATCTGACTCTGAGTTGCGGCTCATCGTTAAAGATGAGCCGTTCCTATAAGGAGAAGGTTAAGCACTTCTTCTAGCGCCTATTTCTGCAGTGCTCTTTCGAGAAACTCCAGGCGATCTTGCCCCCAAAACAACTGCTCGCCCAATCGGTAGCTAGGCGCACCAAACACGCCAAGTTCAACTGCTCTCTCGCTGTCCTGGGTAATGGTCTGCAGCGCGCTTTCGCTATTGCTAAGCAGTGCATACCCATCTAGATTATTTTCTTCTGCAATGGCTAGTAGTGTCTCGCGGTCGCTTATGTCGTGTTCCTGGAGCCAGCATGCCTTGAGACAGGCTCCGGCAAACTGTACGGCTGCATTGGTATCGATTTCGCGCAGATTCACGACCATGGTGGCAGCAAGTTTGTCACTGACAGGGAAATGCTTCGGTTCCAAATTCAATTGCACGTTTAAGTGCTCGCGCCATCGACGTAGTTCCTGCATTCGATAGTCTTTGCGCTGCTTCGATCGTTTCGGCAGGGGTATGCCACCAGTGCTGGGAAAGATCACGCTATAATCTACCGGCCATATGTTGATTGTGGCGCCGCTATCCTGCGCCATCTTTATGAGCCTCTCATGCCCCAGGTAAGACCATGGTGAAATGAGCGACAGGTAATAGTCTATAGTTTTAGTCACGGTTATTTCTCCGAAAATTTAACTTTGAATATGGGTGAGGGGAAGTTCGGTTGTGCTAAGAACTTCTCGCAGGATAAAACTGGAGTGTACGTCGGTGACACCTTCGATCTTGGTTATCTTGTTCAGCAGGAATTCCTGGTAGTACTCCATATCCGGTACGAAGACCTTTAGCTGATAGTCCGCCGACTGGCCGGTGATTAGCAGGCATTCTGTAACCTCCGGAAAGCTGCGCACCTTCTCTTCGAAGATTTCAAAGCGATCGGGGGTATGGCGATCCATGCTGATCTGAATGAGCGCGATGAGTTTAAGCTCCAGCTTCGAGGCGTCGAGCAGGGTGACCTGGTGTTTGATGATTCCACTGTCTTGCAGTTGTTTGACACGACGCGCACAGGGGGTGGGAGAGAGGCCGATCTTCTCAGCTAGCTCCAGATTGGTGATCGCCCCGTTGCGTTGTAGTTCCTGCAAAATTCTCTTGTCTAGCTTGTCTAACCGCATCGGAGCGCCTTGTGTCTTGAGTGATCTGAGTGAGTAAAATCGATGTTATTCTAAAAATTGGTATAAATAAACAATAATATGTATTTAAATAGCTAATATCACCAATATAGGCGAATTATGAGGCAATTTAGACGTAGAAATGCCAAGGGACTTGCCCTATTCTAGGCAGCCTCAAACTTCGAGTGACTAGCTAAACAGGCTGATCGCCAAGATTCAGAGTCTCAAAAGGGCGTAGTGAATCGAGTTACTGAGAAAGACCGAACCAGGTTTCAAACTAAATTTAATGAGTGAGGAAGTATCCGTGTTCGATCATAAGAAATACAAACCTTTTAAGACTATCGACATACAAGATAGAACTTGGCCGAACAAGGTCATCACCGAGGCGCCTACTTGGTGTAGCGTGGACCTGCGTGATGGGAATCAGGCGCTGATCGAGCCTATGTCAGTGGCGCAGAAAAAGAAGATGTTCGAGCTTCTCGTTTCCGTTGGCTTTAAGGAGATTGAGGTCGGTTTTCCTGCTGCTTCGCAGCCGGACTTCGATTTTGTTCGCAGTCTTATTGAAGAGAACAAAATTCCAGATGACGTAACTATTCAGGTTCTCACTCAGGCACGACCTGCATTGATTCAGCGAACTTTCGAATCCTTGAAGGGAGCAAAGAAAGCGATTCTTCATGTCTACAACTCGACTTCCGTTGTTCAGCGCGAGAAAGTCTTTCGTACCGACAAGGCGGGCATCATCGAAATCGCGGTGGCGGGAGCGCAGGAAGTCCAGCGCTGTGCCGATCTGGCGCCAGATACGGATTGGAAGTTTCAATATTCCCCGGAGAGTTTTACCGGCACAGAGATAGGGTTTTCGGTCGAGGTTTGCGACGCTGTGGCTAACATCTGGAAGCCTACGGCAGAGAAACCCATTATTTTTAATCTGCCTTCCACGGTAGAGGTGTCGACACCGAATGTGTATGCGGATCAGATCGAATGGTTCTGTCGCAATATACAAAACAGAGAAGCGATAATTGTTAGTTTGCATACACATAACGACCGAGGCTGCGCTGTTGCTGCTGCGGAATTAGCCGTTATGGGTGGTGCTCAGAGGGTCGAAGGGACGCTGCTGGGCAATGGCGAGCGCACTGGCAATATGGACATCGTAGTTATGGCAATGAATCTCTATAGCCAGGGCGTCGATCCGCAGCTTGATCTACGTGATATGGACAAAATTGTTTCGGTGGTTCGTGAGTGCACGCAGATCGACGTGCATCCGCGACAACCTTATTCTGGCGATCTAGTATTTACTGCATTCTCGGGTTCCCATCAGGACGCTATTAAGAAATGTCTCGATATCTACAAGGAAGGTGAGACATGGGAGATCGCCTATCTTCCAATCGATCCCCGTGACCTGGGTCGCACCTACCAGGATGTTATCCGTGTGAATAGTCAGTCGGGTAAGGGTGGTATTGCCTATGTACTTGCCAACAAGTTTGGCTTTGAGTTGCCGCGCTGGCTGCAAATAGAATTTAGTCGAGTCGTGCAGCAAGTGACCGAGGTGAGCGGGCAGGAAATTCAGCCCGACGAAATCTGGAACCTTTTTAACCAGCATTATCTGACGAGCGACAAGGTGATCAGCCTCGAAGATTTCAGTATTTCAAAATCGGCAGGGCGAGAGACATTTAATGCCAAGATAGATTATTTTGGTGATGAGATGGCAATCAGTGGTGAGGGCGATGGCGTGTTGGATGCCTTCGTCGTTGGTCTCAAAAAAGCGATCAAGATCGATTTTGAAATCATGGAGTATGGCGAGCATGCACTTGGCCAGGGAGCCGATGCAGAGGCGGTAACCTACATACAGTTAAAGTGCGATGGAGGGCGGTACACGGGTGTTGCGATCAGCAAGGACATCATCGCCTCTTCGCTTAATGCATTAATGGGTGCGGCCAGCGAGTTGCTTAGCGAGCAGCGCGCCGCAGCCTAGTCTCATCTGAGCCTTCGGGCTCTCTGGGTCCCACATCGAATCGCAGGACTAGTAGCCAGCTCGTCTAGCCCAGATAGATTGCTCACGAGGAGATACCTTCCTGGAAGAGGCTAGGCAAGACGAATTGGCTGCCTGCGCTTTGGCTGCAACAAATTGCTGTTGTTGGCGGTCCTGCTCTTCATGTAAATTAAGTGAACCCCTAGTTAGGCCTATTCTCCACCGAGCCCCTCAGACAGACACTTCATATGCTCAACTTTATCGCAGCTGCTTCTATATCATCCTTCTTCTTCGGCTTGTTCGGCGTAAGTTGGGAGTCAGTCGATGACAAAATTCGGCGAGAATTTCCCAGCGTAAAATCAGTTTCTACAGATCAACTTCGGTCTCGTTATGAAGAGGCCGGCGAAATTCTTCCCCTTGTGATCGATGTGCGAGAGGTGGATGAGTTTGGTGTCAGTCATCTTGGCGATGCGCTTAATCTGGAAACTGCACAGGCCATAGTAAACATGGTCGCCCAGCGGGGGCTAGGCAAGGAGACGGAGATCGTTGTCTACTGTTCCGTGGGTTACCGGTCCGCTGCTGTGGCCGCCGATCTCCAAGAGCTTGGCTTTACCCGAGTATTCAATCTAGAGCACTCCTTGTTCGATTGGGCCAACAAGGGCTATCCGATGATCGATTCCAGCGGCAGCACAGACAAGGTGCACCCCTTCAATAGAGCGTGGAGCGTTCTAGTCGACGATTCCTTGCACGCCTATCCCGATAAGTAATTTAAGTCCTGCACAAACTATTCTCTCTTAGCTTGCGACTTACTCTCTAAAACCAGTATCCTGTTTTTTGTGCATAAAACCGCTACGCGGCAGCAGGATGGGGATTTCATGAGTCTAATAGACGAAGACGAAGCGCTAATAGCAGCGGCTCTCAAGGGGTCGGCCTATGCATGGGAAAAATTGGTGAAGCGCTATGAGTCGAAAATCTACAATCATGGATTGCGTCTTACCGGGAATTCCAGTGATGCGATGGACCTAATGCAGGAAGTGTTTCTGGGGGTCTATAGAAACCTTCATAGATTTAGAGGCGATGCGAAATTTAGTAGCTGGATCTTCAGGATCGCCCATAACAAAGCGGTGGATATGAACCGCCGTAAGCGACTAATGACATCATCTCCAAAATTTTCAAGTGAAGATGAAGGCGGTGAATTTGAAAAATTTCCTGGCCAAGCAAACTTGGAGCCAGAATATAGATTGGGCTCTCAAGAATTGAATACTCGAATATTAGCTATGTTGAATGCGCTCAGCATGGATCAGCGTTCGATAGTGGAGTTAAAAGTTTTTCAATCCCTAACATTTGATGACATCGCTGAACTGCAAGACATATCGGCTAATACGGTGAAGACGCGCTTCTATAGCGCGCTAAAGAAATTGAAGGTAGTTTCGGAGAAAGAAAATGTCCTGTCCTAAGACACAATATCTATTGCAAGAATACTTTTCTGAGGATTTGTCAGCGGTAGCGCGTGATGAGTTAGATAGGCACCTATCGGACTGTGCGCACTGCAATGCAGAGTTGGAGTCGGTATTGTTTGTGCAGCGAGACATACAGCAATGGCAGGAACAAAGTGTTCCGCACTGGGACCGGGGGCGTGAATTGTTCCGTCGCGAACACCGGGCCGAGCGTCCACTATCGCAGCTCTGGTTGAGTTGGCAGTGGTTTCCAACCGCCGCATCTCTAGCCATGCTCTGTGTGCTCCTTTTCAATGTGAGCGTAGTCAGCAATGAATCCGGTTTCTCTGTCTCATTCGGAGGGTTGTCCGGGGCGAATATAGATCTGCGCGCTCAACTGGCTCAATTCGAGCAAGCCCAAAGGGGTGAGATGCGGCAGCTCGTCGCGCGGGTCGAAAGCCGTCAGGACAGCAATAATGTGCAGTTGTTACAGGCGGTTATGGAGCAGGCCCAGCAGTCTACGGCGGATAGCTTCGATCAGATGTATGCCTATTTTGAGCAGCAGCGTCTATTGGATCTGCAAGACATGCGAGCTGGATATGAGCAATTGGTGGATAGTGACTACGAGACAATTCGATCTCTGCAACAGTTAGTAAACTATGTGGGTTATCAGGGCGACATTCGATAGGAGGGTTTGGCAATGCTGAAAGTGATCAGACATAACTTGGTTGTCGCAATGGTAGCGATGAGCGCCGTGTCGGCGAGTGCCCAAAATCAACAGTTAGAAAATTTGCAGAGAAACATCGATATATTTTCAGGTGTACTTGAAGATGCTCTTGATTTCGAAGAGGCGAAGGGTCTCTTTGGCTTGAGTCTTGGTGGTATTGAGAGTACCTATCTTATTGGTCAGGGAGTGGTGTTGGATGTGAGAACGCCATTGGCGAATAGTCGCAACCGATTGAATCTGGCGTCCCTAAATACGGCTATGCAATCTCTGCAATCTCGGGGAAACCCGTTCGAGTCAATCGCAACTGCGCAGTCTGCATCGACACAGGTGTCTCCGGTAATGGCTTTGCGTAGTGAGTCGGCTGACTCCTCCAGTTTCTATTCTGAAATGATGGAAAGAGTTGCGAACGTTGACTATTCCCTGATTGTAAACAACGCTATTGCTCAGGCGAACGAATCCGCACGTTCATTACGTTCTCTAGGCTCCGTCGACGAAAGTGACTATGCGCAATTACGCAGCGACATCGAGGCCCTGCGCGCCGATTTGGGGCAGAAGGTGCAGGGGCTAAGAGAGGTCGAAGCTCAGATTAGGGAATCGACTACCCAGGCAATTGCAGAGTCGCAGATCGATGAGGAGATCCGGAGCAAGCTTGATGCCGTTGTGGCACAAATAGAGCCCCTGCGTGAGCAGGCAGTTGCGAAAGCGGCCGAGTTGAAACAGCGCAGTGAGCAGGCAGAGCAGGCGTACTCGCAGCAGTGGCAGCAAGACGTCGTAGCCTTCGAGGATAAGCTCTATCAGGCGATGTGCGACTATGGCTCGACCTTGCGTGAACTGCCCCTTGATGAACGTGTTTCAATAATTCTCACAGGGCTGGGAGAGCAGGGCGAAGACCAGCGCCGTACTGATAAAATTCACGTCTTTAGCAAAGCCGATCTACTGGAATGTCAGGCGGGTGACATTTCGATTGCAACGTTACGAGAGCGATCGGATCAATACAGCTACTAGATTCTGCCGTTTTGGTGCCTCGATTAGAAAGGAGCGCCGGTTATGTTCACATCGGCGGGTGCAAACTGCTTGGCCATGTCTGCAGCCTGATAAAGCCTCGTGATAATCAATAGCACGCCGGGAACATCCAGCAGGTCGATGTCATCAAAGATCAGCTTGCGGCGTATACGCTCCCTTGCCGTAAATAGCTGGCCCTGGTTTGTAAAGTTGAGAAAGGTGAACCCCTCGTCTTCGATACCCCAATTACTCGAGATAACCTCCTGCCCGATACCGCCATCCAGACGTTGGAATGGGTAGAACCACCTGCCGCCAGCATAACCAGCCTCATAGGTAATAATATTGCCATCCGGGTAGTACCAGGTCTCATCGAATGCTCGGAAATAGTTAGTTGCCATAGCGCCATTCGGCCAGAATAAGGCCTGATCACCGTGCATCCAGTGATAAGCCATTATCCTGCCGTTTGGGTAGTAGATGGTTGTATCTACCCCCGGTTCGGCCATAAACAGCTGCCCGTTTGGGAAATACCATGCCTTATGGTAAGGGTCGTTGGAGATCAATGACCCATTTCCATAGAAGCTGTTGCCGCGTCTATACCCAGTCAGAATCACCGGTTGGCAAGCTAATTGATTCAGCTCGGCCAGCACATCGACCATGATATTCATCTCACCGACATCGTCAAAGTCGGCGGGTAGCATGGCGTTCAGCGAAACCATCTTCGCCATAAATTCCAGCGTTGCACAGGCGCTGCTCACATTAGCAGAGCCTTCTCGGGCGAATAGCGCGGGAGAAAAGCTCAGCAATAGCGAAAGGGCTAACAATCGAGCATATCTCATGGGTTGTCTCCTGTTTCAGTGTTGCTTCGTTGTACTATTGCGGCAGAATGTTTTGTTCAAACTGTGTCGAAAGTTCTCAAATAATACCTCCGCTAATGTGAACACCGACTTAATATCCCCCAAGGCCAGTAGATTCGCGCCAATTCCGAATTTTGGCTTGGTCTGAGACGAAAATTCCTTGTAATATGTGCTCTTTACATAGGTGTGGGATGCTGCGCACCGAGATGGCTTAGAAAGATAAGTCCCTAAAAATAAAAAGGCATATTTAAGGAGAACCAAATGGACTGTCCTAAATGCAATTCTGAAATGCAGGAGCTAAAGATTGAGACACTGCATGGTCAGGTAATAATAGATAAGTGCAATAGCTGCAAAGGTCTGTGGTTCGACAACGGCGAGGCAGAACAACTAAAGGGCGACTGGATGGCAGATTTTGCTGACAGCGGCGACCGTGAGGTTGGAAAGACTTACAATACAGTGCGTGATATTCAATGCCCGCGATGCGGCAAGAACATGACTAAGCTGAACGACTCGAAGCAGTCACATCTGGAATATGAGGCTTGCGAAGAGCACGGCATGTTTATGGATGCAGGTGAATTCACCGACTACAAACACGAAACCCTGCTAGATGTATTTCGTGATGCCGTTGCCAAGATTAAGAGACGGCAGAAGTAATGGATTCGCTGCAGTCTTAAGTTAGCAGCATCTGGCAGCGTCGCTGATATTGAGATAGCTGCAGTTTATGATTGTGAAGAATGCCATTTGGGGTGCAACCAAATGGCATTTTTTATTGCGCGCTGATCGAGGTTTGGGAATTTTCCTATGTCCGTCCAGGTAGCTGCGGCATCGTGGAAATCGGAGCCTGCTGAAAGATAGAGCGACTTTTCTTCGGCCAAGCGAGTCAGGTAAGATTGCGTGTGGGGATCTATGTTGGAGTAACTTCCCTCGATCGCTTCCCCTCCGCATTCCTTAAACTCGTCTAATAGTGCGTTCAATTTGGTCTTGCTCAATGGATACCTTCCAGGGTGCGCAACAACGGCAATGCCGCCGGCATTGCGAATAGCAGTCACTCCCTCACTCATGCTGCAGCAAGTTGCAGCAGCGTAGACTTTTCCTCGCTTTCCCAGGTGGGTTTTGAAGGCCTTTTGACGGTTCTTGCAAATCTTCTCATCTACGAGGAAGTCGGCAATATGGCTGCGCGTATAGGCGGTGCAGGGCAATGAGAGTAGATAGGGCATAAGCCCATCGACGCCAAGCTTCTGTAGTTTTTCGTCGATAATCAGCGCGCGCTTTTTTCTTTCTGCTTGTTGAGATGCTAACAGCTTTTCTATGTGTTCATGGCCCGAATCGATTAGTAGTCCGACAATATGAATCTCGCTGTTACCCCATAGGCATGAGAGTTCTACACCGTTGATGATGTTTATTCCTTCGGCTTCAGAGCGCAGCTGGTCCAGGCCATCTACACAGTCATGGTCGGTGAGTGCTAGATGGGTCAACTGCTTCCCTCTTGCTCGTTGCAAAAGAAAAGAAGGTGACTGCTTGCCGTCTGAAAAATAACTATGACAATGTAGATCGACTTTCATCTTCGTGCGTTGCTCTTGGGGCGCTGCCGGCTGGGCAGTTGCTGTGGTTTATAGGGCGAATACCGATATAGATCAAGGCGCTGCATTAAAATAACCCTCAACATGGTCTAAAAGTTGAACTCATACTAGCCTGTGCTCCTGCAGCTCCATAGTAGCCCCATGGCCGCTATGCTATATTTAAAAGCTACTCGACTCGACATTGTTATTCATGGGTTTGGTCGGCAGTTTCAAAATGAGCGGTAATAGTAAACTAATGACACAGACCAAAGTAGAACAAAGAGTCGCCGGGCTAGCAGGTTCCAGCTCAGAGTCGCTCCTGATCGACGGGTGTATCCAGTGCATCGAACAGTGCGAACAAATCCTGGAAATGGTGCCTCAGGAGGTCTATGTCGACACTTCGCGGGGCAGTTCTTCGATTGCAGCTCATATTCGCCATATCCTCGACCGCTTCAGCAGCTTCTTCTGTGGATTGCCGGCCGCAGCAATCGACTACGATAAGCGTAAACGCGATTAGGAGATAGAGCACAACTTAGAGGCAGCATGCTTCGCTCTGGCAACTATTGCCAGGAGAGTTGAGCAGCTCAAACAGGCTCCATTCGCAAAGGGTCTCATCATAGTCAAAGAGTCTGTCCTGCCTTCCAGCCCCGCGGTTGAGATCAGCAGCACTATAGAGCGTGAGATGATGGGCCTAATAACCCACAGTATCCACCATCTAGCCGTTATTGCTCTCCAGGCCAAGGCTTTCGGTTATCCATTGAATGATGATTTCGGCAAGGCAGCCTCTACCCTGGTTTATGAACGCGCATAGATCTCAAACCCTGTCTTTTCGCCCACTTCGATAGCCGTGGCATATACTTGACTATTTTACTTAGGTATTCGATAATCTCCAGCGTTTACTAGGCATCGAGAAGACTTCCTATGCGTTTAACCACAAAAGGTAGATACGCGGTTACAGCAATGCTGGACTTGGCTCTGCATAAGAATCAGGGGCCGGTGAGTCTTGCGGATATATCTCAGCGACAGGCAATATCACTCTCTTATTTGGAGCAATTATTTGCCAAACTCAGACGTGGCTCCTTGGTGAGCAGTGTTCGAGGCCCGGGTGGCGGCTATGAGCTGCAACGGGGCGCTGAGGCAATTTATATCGCTGAGATAGTAGATGCGGTAAATGAGTCGGTTGATACGACCAAGTGCAAAGGGGCAGGGGACTGCCAGGGTGGTGAGACCTGCTTAACCCATTATCTGTGGGAAGATTTAAGTCAACAGATTCATGCCTTTCTGGAGGGTATTAGCCTTGCAGATTTGGTAGCAAAGAATGAAGTAAGACGAATTTCGCAGCACCAAGACCGAAAACACCTAATTGTCAGCGAGGGTGTAGAAGACATTCGGGTCTTGGCCCCAAGCTTGTAGAGAAGTAACAGTAGTGGAGCAATTAATGCAATTTCCAATTTATTTAGATTATTCAGCAACTACTCCGGTTGATCCGCGAGTCGCTGCAAAAATGGCAGAGTGTCTTACTCTTGAAGCCAATTTCGGCAACCCTGCATCGCGGTCGCATATGTTTGGCTGGAAGGCAGAAGAAGCTGTCGAAACAGCGCGCCGCCAGGTAGCCGATTTGATCAACTGTGATCCTCGAGAAATCGTCTGGACTTCCGGGGCTACAGAGGCAGACAACCTGGCCATAAAGGGCGCTGCCCATTTTTACGTGAAGAAAGGCAAGCACATCGTTACTTCCAAGATTGAGCACAAGGCGGTGCTCGATAGTTGTCGTCAATTGGAGCGAGAGGGTTACGAGGTGACTTACCTCGATCCGACCGAAGCAGGATTAATCACGCCGGAAGCGGTAGCTGCCGCAATTCGTCCCGATACCATCCTTGTTTCTCTAATGCATGTAAACAACGAGATTGGAGTGATCAACGACATCGCCGCGATTGGCAAGGTCACTCGTGAGCATAAGGTTATTTTTCATGTCGATGCGGCCCAGAGTACAGGAAAGATCGACATCGATATGGAAGAAATGCAAGTTGATCTGATGTCACTCACTGCACATAAAACCTATGGGCCCAAGGGTATTGGCGCTCTCTATGTGCGGCGTAAGCCGCGTGTTCGCATTGAGCCGCAGATGCACGGTGGTGGTCATGAGCGTGGTATGCGTTCCGGCACTCTAGCCACACACCAGATTGTAGGTATGGGCGAAGCCTACCGCATCGCGAAAGAAGAGATGCATGCGGAAAATGCTCGAGTATTGGGGCTGCGCAATCGCCTGCTTGAGGGCTTCAAGGATATGGAAGAAGTGTTTGTGAACGGTGATGCAGATCATCGGGTTGCCGGAAACCTCAATATCAGCTTCAACTTCGTTGAGGGGGAATCTCTGATGATGGCGCTTCGTGATCTGGCTGTCTCCTCGGGTTCAGCCTGCACATCGGCGAGCCTGGAGCCTTCGTATGTTCTGCGCGCCATTGGCCTGAACGACGAATTGGCCCACAGCTCGTTGAGAATGACGATCGGCCGATTTACCACCGAAGAAGAGATAGACTTTGCTATCGAAAAGATACGCGAAGCCGTAGGCAAATTAAGAGAATTATCGCCGTTGTGGGACATGCACAAGGACGGTATCGACCTAAGTCAAGTTAAATGGGCAGCTCACTAATCGGAGCGAGTCAGGAGAATTAAGAATGGCGTATTCAGACAAGGTATTGGATCACTACGAAAATCCTCGTAACGTCGGTAAGATGGACGACAACGATGTGAATGTCGGCACTGGAATGGTCGGCGCTCCCGCGTGTGGTGACGTGATGCGTCTGCAAATTAAAGTTGACGAGAATGGTGTCATCGAAGATGCAAAATTTAAGACCTATGGCTGCGGCTCGGCTATCGCGTCTAGCTCGCTGCTTACTGAGTGGGTAAAGGGTCGTTCGTTAGACGAAGCGACTCTGATCAAGAATAAAGACATTGCGGACGAACTAGGTTTGCCGCCTGTAAAGATTCATTGTTCAGTATTAGCTGAAGATGCGATCAAGGCTGCAATCGAAGACGTGAAGCAGAAGAGAAAAGGATAAGAGGGAAAGAAGTCGCTTATGGCAATTTCAATTTCATCTACAGCCGCAGCTCATGTAGCTGAACAATTAGCGGATCGTGGTCACGGTATCGGGATACGCGTTGGAGTTAAGACGACTGGATGTTCAGGAATGGCCTATGTCCTCGAATTCGTCGACAAGCTGGAAGTCGGCGATGAGATATTTGAAGAGCAGGGCGTCAAAATTATTGTAGACCCAAAAAGCCTCGTCTACATTGATGGCACGGAAATGGACTTTGTGAAACACGGCGTTAATGAAGGCTTCGAATTCAAGAATCCGAATGCCAAGGGCGAGTGCGGTTGCGGCGAGAGTTTTAGTATCTGACCTAGCCCATTTGATGTAAAACTCTTTCGACTCAACTCTTTTGATGAGAGTCGATTCGTTCTAAACCTGCAAGCGTAGCCAATCTAAAGTGCAATCACTAATAAGAAATTACTTCACGCTCTTTAATTTACCGGAGGCCTGCGAGCTCGATCAGGAGTCGCTTTCGGCAGAATATCGAAGACAGCAGGGTGAGGTGCATCCAGACCGTTTTGCTAATGCCGAAGAGCCGGAGAAACTCCGTGCTGTGCAGCTAAGCAGTTATCTAAACGAAGCTTATGAGACGCTAAAGTCTCCACTTCGAAGAGCGGCCTATCTATTGTCTCTGCGTGATATCGACGTGGAGCAGGTCAATCAGAATGATCTAAGCATGGATCTCTTGCTGGAACAGATACAGTTGCGAGAGAAGTTGGATGAGCTGCCTATAGACGAATCGGCATTGGCGAGTCTGGATGCGCTGCGCTCTGAGGTAAACGTAAAATTAGAAAAACAAGAAAAGAAGTTTGCAGAGTTTTTTGATCTGGAAAATTTCAATGAAGCAAAGAAGGTTTATCACGAGCTTCAGTTTCTTTATAAATTAAGTGCCGAGATAGACGCCGGCGAAGAGATTCGATTAGGCTATTAGCTGCAGTGAGCAGACTGGCTGCCAAGAATCGCTTCTACTAACATTCAAAAATAGAGACAACGAATTTACATGGCTTTACTCCAGATTCAGGAACCCGGTGGGAAGCAGGCGAAGCCATTGCATCGTCGTGCCGTGGGCATCGATCTGGGAACGACAAATTCACTAGTCTCTGCAAGCTGTGGGCTCGGAGTAGAAACTCTGCCAGATAGTGCGGGTCAGCATCTACTTCCTTCTGTAGTTCATTACTCCAAAGGCAAGCCGCCATTAGTTGGTGTCGAGGCAAAAGCGCTATTGGTCGATGACCCACTCAACACGATTGCGTCGGTCAAACGCCTGCTTGGCAAAAGCCTCAGTGAGCTGAAGGCGAAGCAAGATTATCTCCCCTTCGAATTCGATGAGGCGCGAGCTGACGGAGCGCCCGCAATTCTGACTGAGGCCGGCAGCAAGGATGTAGTTCAGATCTCGGCCGATATTCTAAGCGCGCTGGTCGAGCGCGCCGAAGCAAGTCTTAAGGGAGCGTTAGAAGGTGCTGTTATCACCGTGCCGGCGTATTTTAATGACGCGCAGCGGCAGCAAACCAAGGATGCGGCTCAGCTTGCTGGGCTCAATGTGTTGCGCCTGTTGAATGAGCCAACCGCAGCAGCTGTAGCCTATGGCCTGGATAGCAATGATCAAGGCAATGTGGTGGTATTCGATCTGGGCGGTGGCACTTTCGATGTATCACTTCTCAGCCTGAAAAACGGCGTATTCGAAGTGCTGGCAACGGGTGGTGATACTAGTTTGGGTGGCGATGACATCGATCATGCCATAGCCGAATGGATCGCCGCGCAGTTGCAAGAGTCGGCAGGCGTAGCACTGCCCTCGGTGGCGAAACTGCGGCAGTTGGCTAATGCGGCCAAGCACGAGTTGAGTGATAAGCCTCAAACGGCAATCGTAATCAACCAGTTCTCTGCCCTGCTTGAGGAAAGTACGCTCAAGAAACTTACCGCAGACATGATTCGTAGAACTATAATGAGCTGCCGCAGGGTGCTACGTGATGCAGGTCTTGCTGTCGCTGATATCGATAATATCGTTATGGTGGGCGGCTCTACTCGAATGCCCCTGGTTCGCGATGCCGTAGCAGAATTTTTTGGTAAAACACCGCTGACTGATATTGACCCCGATAAGGTGGTCGCTATCGGTGCCGGAATTCAGGCCGACGTACTTATCGGGAATAAATCTCCCGATAGCTTTCTGCTTCTGGATGTTAATCCGCTGTCGCTAGGAATAGAGACGATGGGTGAGCTTGTGGAGAAGATCATTCCGCGCAACACAACTATTCCTGTGGCCAAGGCGCAAGAGTTTACGACATTCAAGGATGGTCAGACCGTTATGTCCCTCCATGTTGTGCAGGGTGAACGAGAACTTGTCTCCGACTGTCGATCGTTGGCGCGATTTGAACTTCGCGACATCCCAGCGATGGTGGCGGGCGGCGCGAAGATACGGGTGAGTTTTCAGGTGGACGCAGATGGCCTGTTAAGTGTGTCCGCAGAAGAGCTGAGTACAGGCAAGAAAGCCGAAATTCAGGTTAAGCCTAGCTATGGCCTTAAATCCAGTGTCATCGAAGAGATGTTGCAGGATTCTCAGAGTCACGCAAAGATCGATATGGAAGCTCGGTCGATAAAAGAGGCGCAACTTGAGGCAACTCAATTGCTGGACGCTATCGCCAATGCGCTCCTGGTTGACGGTAATCTATTGTCTCGAGAAGAGGCCGACAGCCTCGCCGAATCTATTAAGGCGCTCGAGAACACAATGACATCAGGAGGCAGTGTGCAGATACACGCGGCGACCGAAGAATTGAACCAGGCCAGCAGCGATTTTGCGGCCAAGAGAATGGATCTACACATTGCTAACGCCCTTCGCGGCGAGTCTATCGATGCAGTGAAAAAGTAGACCGACTAGTTGGTCGGTCAGGTGATAATGTTCACTAAATAAAGTTACTGTTAATCCTCGACAAAGGAAAATTCAAACCGAAATGGCTAAGCTAACCTTTCTTCCACATGAAGTGATTTGCCCCGATGGCTTAACAATCGAAGCAGGAAAGGATGAGACTATTCTGAATGCTGCACTTCGAAATAATATCTCGATTGAGCATGCCTGCGAAAAGTCCTGTGCCTGTACTACCTGTCACGTCATCGTGCGTGAGGGCTTCGACTCGCTAGAAGAGGCCGAGGAGAACGAAGAAGACTATCTGGACAAGGCCTGGGGGCTGGAGCCGGAATCGCGCCTGAGCTGTCAGGCACTGGTTGGGGAGTCGGATCTCGTCATAGAAATTCCGAAGTACACCATCAATATGGTTTCTGAAGAACACTAGGGGGCAGCGCATGAAATGGACCGATGTATTTGATATCGCCATAGAGCTTAGCGACCAGTTTCCCGACACTGACCCACAATACGTCAATTTCGTCGATCTGAGGAAATGGGTGCTGGCGCTGGATGACTTTGACGATGACCCTGATCGCTGTGGTGAGAAAATTCTGGAGGGTATTCAAGCTGCCTGGATGGAAGAGGTAGCCGATTAAGCCTCTGAAAAATGGCGTATTTATTCATTAAAAGCGTACAAAATCCAAAAATTACCACGTATAATGCGCGCTCTCACGAATTCACCACACATTGGAGTTAAGATGGCGATCGAACGTACACTATCCATTATCAAGCCCGACGCCGTAGCGAAGAACGTTATCGGCGAGATCTATGCCCGCTTCGAAAAAGCTGGCTTGAAGATTGTTGCCGCGAAAATGCTGCAATTAGACGACGAATCAGCCGGCGGATTCTACGCTGAGCACAAGGAAAGACCTTTTTACAAAGATCTCATCGAATTTATGACTTCAGGGCCCGTAATGGTCACTGCACTGGAAGGCGAGGGTGCTGTCATGCTAAATCGTGATCTGATGGGTGCCACGAATCCGGCAGAGGCGGCGGCAGGAACTATCCGCGCCGATTATGCGCATTCTATCGATGCAAATGCAGTGCATGGCTCTGATTCGACTACTTCGGCAGCACGCGAAGTCAGCTATTTTTTCAATGACAACGAAATCTGTTCCTGAAGCAAAACTCCTGTAGAGGAAAGTTGAGCATGACGGCGATTCACAAACCCAATTTAGCTGGTCTTTCTCTGGCAAATCTTCGGGCGTTGTTCGCCGACTTGGGCGAGAAGCCCTTTCGCGCTTATCAAATTCTGAAATGGATTCATCAGCGCGGAGTGCTGGATATCGATGCGATGACCGATATCAGCAAGGATCTTCGCGAAAAGCTTAAGCAAACTTCAGATATTTCTCTCCCAAAGATTCTGGAAGACTACAAATCGGAAGATGGTAGCCGCAAGTGGATTGTGGAAGTGGCCAGTGGCAGCCATGTCGAAATGGTTTTCATACCGGAATCTGGCCGAGGCACATTGTGCATCTCTTCTCAGGCAGGCTGCTCCCTGGATTGCTCGTTCTGTGCAACCGGTAAACAAGGCTTCAATAGTAACCTAAGCGTGGCAGAGATAATTGGCCAGCTGTGGTGGGCGAATTATCATCTGGGCGCCTTCGAAGGAAAAATGGAACGCCAGGTTAGCAATATCGTAATGATGGGTATGGGCGAGCCATTACTAAACTTTGACAACGTCATGGAGGCTTTGAGTATCATGATGGAAGATTGCGCCTACGGGCTGTCGAAGCGAAAAGTGACCATTAGTACTTCGGGTGTTGTGCCCGCGATAGATAAGTTGAAAGACTATACGAATGCCTCGCTCGCAGTGTCTCTGCATGCGCCAAATGATGAATTGCGCAGTCAGATCATGCCAATCAACAGGAAATATCCGATCAAGGAATTGCTGCGTTCGGTGCGGTTTTATATGGATAGTCTGTCGGATAAGCGGGTTCCGGTCATCGAATATACTTTGATTGCAGGGGTGAACGACCACAGGCAACATGCTCGCGACCTGGCAAAATTGCTAGAGCAACTTCCTTGCAAGATTAATTTGATACCGTTTAATCCTTTTTCCCTGAGCGATTATCGGCGGCCTAGCTCATCCTCAGTATCGAATTTTCGGCAAATATTGCAGCAAGCTGGATACACGGTAACTGTGCGCACTACCCGTGGAGATGATATTGGTGCTGCCTGCGGGCAATTAGTAGGAGACGTGGAAGATCAGACGCGCCGTGCCGAGAGGCATAAGCGCCGCAAAGCACAGAGCGAATCCGCCTCCACAGATAGCGCTAAAGTGTTCAGTAGTACTGATAATCTGGCGGTAACTGCCGACAGACTATAGAGCCCTGAATAAACGGGGATGGCCTGTATAAGCTGCAAAAAATAGGTACGCGGTAGAAGATCATGTTATTCATAAAGCTTGAGATTTTGAAATCATTCAACAGGAAGCAAGCTTCTGTGTTCGCTGTTGTGCTGACTTCTATAATGTTGACAGCCTGTGTGACTGCAACCACGGGCGGTTTCATGGTTGATGCCTCCGAAGATCAGGCGGCGGCAGACTATGTGCAGTTAGCGTTAGCCTATTTTGACAACAATGACATGTCAGGAGCGCGGCGACACGCTAACAATGCGCTGGATGTCGACGACGAGGTTTCGGACGCCTATAAGGTATTGGCGCTAATAGCAGAACGAGAAGGCGATCGAGACTTGGCTGATTCCAACTTTCGTCGTGCGATCAGTTTGGATCGTGATAATTCCCGAGCGCGTAATAATTACGCAGCGATGCTGTTCTCGCAGGAGCGCTATCGAGAATCCTACGCACAGCTGGAAATGGTAGCGAGCGATACAAGTTATGAGGGGCGAGCACTTGCCTTCGAAGGTCTGGGAAGAAGTGCCCTGCGAATGGGCCGGCTGGATGATGCGCGAAGCGCCTTTCAGAGAGCGCTGCAGTTGGATGGAAATCTGTTCATTGCAGCGCTCGAATTGTCATTGTTAGAGTTCGACCAGAAAGACTATCTAAGTGCGCGGCGCTATTATCAGAGCTATCTGACAATCGTTGAATTTCTCCAGCTGCCGCACACGCCACGAGCACTGCTCGCAGGAATTCAAATTGAAGGGTACTTTCAGAATGAAGAGTTAGGAGAGAATTTTACTCTAGTGCTCTCGACTCTCTATCCTAGTTCGCCTGAATATCAGCAGCTTCAAAGGCTAAGTGATGCAAACTGAGCCAATTGATCTTATAGATGAGACCGGTGTCTCCGAAGACGAGAAGATCCCGACGGCAGGCGAAGTGCTGCTCCAGGAGAGGCAGCGACTTGGCCTGAACGAGAAAGAAGTCGCGGATCAACTTCATATTACAATGCATTACGTTAAGGCACTGGAGTCCAACAGCTATGAAAAGCTGCCTGGTGCCGTTTTCGCTAAAGGCTATATCAAGAGTTACGCCTTATTGCTTGGCTTGGACGCAGAGGATCTTCTAGCGCGCTATGATGAATTTAATACCCGGCAGCAGGCGAAGATCGAAGAAGCTAGCCGACAACTAAGGGCGCGCAGGAAAAAAGATAGAAACAAGCCTCTGGTTATCGTGTCTTTGCTGGTTTTCGTCGGTGGCTTTCTGGGACTGTGGTTGGTGTACAGCTATTTTGGAGATGATGCGGTTTCTGAAATGCAAACCACCGCGGAATCTATGATTAGTGCCGATGGAATTCGTCCCGCACTCTCCCGGCAGGCTGAACAGCAACTCATTGCGCAGCCGCAACTAACACTAGAGGGCGACGCAGAGGAGAGCCCTACGCCCTCGCTACAACCGACAAGAATTGCGCCCTCGATAGTCGATGCGGCTGGCACAGTAGAAGAGCAATCTAGTTTAGGCAGCACCGAATCTATGCCACTGTCTGCCCTAGAGCCTGCAGATGTTGATATTGGGGTGCCGGGCGGGGAGCAAGATCCAAGCGTTGCAAGTCAGACTCCTGTTGAAGGACAGCCAACAACGGTATCTGGCGAGCCAGCATCAGATTCGGCTCTCGGTGCAGATCAGCCTCGGGTCATATCGATTGAGGCGATAGGAGATGATGTGCTGCGTATAAGCTTCACCGGTGAGAGCTGGATCGAAGTGAACGACAGTGAATCCCAGCAGATCTATCGTGATATCCGCGAGGCGGGGGATGTTCTGGAGATCACGGGAAGTGCGCCCTTTAATATCCTGCTAGGCGATGCGCCTTTTGCGCGGATGAGTCTTAACGGGGATGAAATTGATCTGGCAGAAGATATTCGAATCGACAACTCCGCACGCCTCACTGTAGGCTTATAACTCATGAGTACTAACTCCTTGATAAAGCGTCGTAAGACACGGCAGATTATGGTCGGCAATGTAGCGGTAGGCGGTGATGCGCCTATATCCGTGCAAACCATGACTAATACTGAGACCTGCGATGTAGAGGCTACGCTAGAGCAGATAAGCCGTATGGTAACCGCGGGAGTTGATATCGTTCGGGTATCGGTTCCAAGCATGGACGCAGCGGAGGCCTTCAAAAAAATCCGCGCGAACGTAGAAGTGCCTCTGGTGGCTGATATCCATTTCGACTATCGCATCGCGCTGAAGGTACTAGACTATGGCGTTGACTGTCTGCGAATAAATCCCGGCAATATTGGTAGCGAGGAGCGCACTCGTGCCGTCGTCGATAGCGCGAAGGACAGGGGTATTCCACTTCGAATCGGTGTGAACGCAGGGTCTCTGGGCAAAAATCTTCTGCGCAAGTACAAGGAACCAAACGCCGAGGCAATGGTCGAGTCGGCGCTCACGCAGATCGACATTCTGGACAAGCTCGACTTTCAGGATTTTAAGATTAGTTTGAAAGCCTCCGAAATTTTTATGACCCTGGAGGCTTATCGCAGTCTCGCCACGCAGATAGATCAGCCGTTCCATCTCGGTATTACCGAGGCGGGGGGGCTTAGGTCCGGCACGGTAAAGTCTGCTATAGGATTGGGGGCACTGCTGATGGATGGCATAGGTGACACGATCCGGATATCTCTAGCAGCGGATCCGGTAGAAGAGGTCAAAGTTGGCTTCGATATCCTAAAGAGTCTAGGCCTGCGGCATAAGGGTGTGAACTTAGTGGCTTGCCCGAGTTGTTCACGTCAGAATTTCGATGTTATCTCGGTAGTTAATGAGCTTGAGACTCGATTGGAAGATATCACTACGCCAATTGATGTGGCTGTCATAGGCTGTATCGTTAACGGTCCGGGAGAGGCGAAGGTAGCCGAAATCGGACTGACCGGTGCCAGCCCAAATAATCTCGTCTACAAAGAAGGCGTACCCGATCACAAGGTGAATAATGAAAATCTTGTGGATGAATTAGAGGCAATGGTGCGCAAGCGCGTTGCCGAGAAGCAGCAAATGGAAGAGAACCTAATCGCCTCCAGCTAGCGATCAGTTACAGACCTATGGCGAAACTACAAGCAATACGAGGTATGAATGACATACTTCCCGATCAAACTCCCAATTGGCAATATGTTGAGAAGTGCTTTCAGCGGGTAGTCCATCGTTTTGGGTATCGTGAAATCCGCTTCCCGATTCTTGAGCAGACGCAGCTCTTCAAGCGATCCATTGGCGAGGTCACTGACATCGTCGAGAAGGAAATGTACAGCTTCGACGATCGCAACGGCGATAATTTGAGCCTGCGGCCAGAGGGCACTGCCGGCTGTGTGCGCGCCGCCGATCAACACGGGTTGCTCTTCAATAAACAGCAGCGACTCTGGTATCAGGGCCCCATGTTTCGCCACGAGCGACCACAAAAGGGGCGCTATCGACAGTTCCAACAATTTGGTGTCGAGGCTTTCGGCATGGTTGGGCCGGATATCGATGCCGAAGTGATTCAGCTTTCGGCGATGCTCTGGCAGGACCTGCAGTTAGAGGACTATCTGACCCTAGAGATAAACAATATAGGTGCTGCGGAAGATAGAAAACGCTATGCCGCCGCCTTGACTGCCTTTTTAGTGTTTCATGCCAGTGAGCTTGATGACGACGCCCGCAATCGAATGCACAGCAACCCTATGCGAGTGCTAGATAGCAAGAACCCGGCCGTTCAAGAAGCCTTGGAAGGCGCGCCGGCTCTAGCGGATTATGTCAGCGATGAGAGCAGTGAGCATTATACCGAACTAAAGAATCTGCTTACCCAGGTGGGCATTGAGTTTGTGGAAAATCCACGACTGGTTAGAGGTCTGGACTATTACAATAATTGTGTCTTCGAGTGGACTACCGATTCTCTGGGCGCCCAGGGTACGGTTTGTGGCGGTGGTCGTTACGATGGCCTTGTTGAGCAGCTGGGAGGCAAGCCAACAGTTGCTGCAGGGTTTGCCATGGGCGTCGAACGCTTGGTGCTCATGCTGGATTCTCTGGATAAGATTCCTGAATCTACAGCGAAAGTAATCGATGTCTATATGGTAGTAGTGGGTGGCCAACTCAGTGGCCAGGCACAGCTACTTGCCAGGCAATTACGCGCACAATTTCCAGAGATTGGGCTTATCGCTCACTGCGGCGGTGGCAAATACAATAATCAGATGAAACGCGCGTTTAACAGCGGAGCGAGGGTAGCCATAGTGCTGGAAACAGAGTCCAATGAGCCTCTAACAGCAGTCAAACTACGTCAATTAGACGATTCTGGTGACTCACACAGCGTAGAACTGGCCGATTGCGGCGCCAAACTGGCCGAAATTCTTAGTATTTCAGAGTGATAGCAGCATTGATTCGTGTCAGCCGAGCCTTAAACAGGTAGAATTAGCGGTTGGTCAGGGATAGTTTGCCGATTGCGAAGGCCTGATAATCCAGATGGGCCCAAACTGTCAGAAAAATTCAAAGTATAAGGAGTGAGTCGTGGCGATTAACGCGGCAGAAGAAGAAACAATAGAAACACTTAAGAAGTGGTGGGAAGAAAACGGTAGGCAGTTGATACTCATCACGGTTGTGGGTCTCGCTGCCTTTACCTCTTGGCTCGTTTGGACTAATTCTCGTAACGCTGAGCTGGATAGTGCCTCGGATCTGTATGAGGAAATACTGAGCCTGGCAATCAATGAGGCCGGGCAACCGGGCACACTACTATTGCCACTGGATGCCGCGCGAATAATCGACTTGGGTGAGGAGCTTCGAAGTGAGCACAGTGCATCGACCTATGCCAAATTGGGTTCACTGTTCGCTGCGCAGCAGTCAGTATTGAATGATGATCTGGATGCGGCTGAAGCTTCTCTGCAATGGATTCTCGATAATGAGCAGGGCGGGTTGCTAAGTGACGCCAATGAAGGACTACTTTTAACTGCCAGTCTGCGTCTCGGTCGCGTCATACTTGCCAAGGGTGACGCAGAGCGCGCCCTTGCCTTTATTAATAATCTAGACCCTAAGACGTTTGAGGCCGGCTTCTCCGAACTGCGCGGCGATATCTACATGGCGATGGGCCGGAAAGTGGATGCGCATGATGCTTACATTGCAGCTCAGGAAGCAGGATCTAACAGCGATGCTCTGCGCATGAAGCTAGACGATCTTGCCGTCGAAAGCTAAGTCACAGCAACAGCAACCCGAATCGAATCGAAAGCCAGATGAACCCCATGACGAAGCCAGCTAGCAATGGATCAATACAAAGTTTCGTGAAATCCGGGGCTAGGCCACTAGCGCTAATCACTTTAGCGTCGGTACTAACAGCCTGTTCTGGATTTAGCGGCGCAAGTCTCAATCCGCTCAATTGGTTTGGTGACGAAGAAGCCAATCCGCCTACGCCTCTTGTCACTATCGCCAGCGAAGTCGCTTTGCGCCGAGAGTGGGACGTGAATGTCGGCAACGGGCAGGGCGCGAACTATACAGAAATTACGCCCGTGTACAATGGTGGGGTTATCTATGCGGCCAGCGAAAATGGCAATGTCGCAGCAATAGATAGCACGACTGGTAACGCGATTTGGAGAACCCGTATCGATGGTGTTGTCACCGGCGGCGTAGGAGCTGGCAACGGCATGATAATGCTAGCCACCGAGAGTGCCGAGGTCGTAGTTCTAAATCAAGACGACGGAACTCTGAAATGGCGTCACGGGGTGTCAAGCGAGGTGCTCTCCGCTCCCCAAACTAATGGCGATATTGTTGTTGCGCAGACTGTAGATGACAAATTAGTGGCGCTGGGCGCAGAAGACGGTGAGCAGCGCTGGATCTACGAGACTACGCAGCCTGCGCTGACATTGCGTGGCAGCAGCAAGCCGGCAATTACTCCCGATTCGGTCATTGCCGGTTTTAGCAACGGCACGTTAGTCGCCGTAACGGCAGACGATGGTGTCTATATTTGGGAAGAGCGCGTAGCCGTGCCAGAGGGAGACTACGACATCGATCGTGTTATCGATGTAGATGGTGATCTACTTCTGGACGGTGGTCGCATTCTGGCTTCAAGCTATCAAGGCAACTTAATGGCCTTCGAGGTAACGACTGGTCGCATCGTCTGGGGCATGGAAGCTTCGAGCTATCATGGTATGGCTCAGGGCTTTGGCAATATTTATTACTGCGACGACAAGAGCCAGGTCTTCGCGATTCGAGACAATAGCGAAGACATCGTTTGGGATAATTCTGACCTTCTCAATCGACAAATTACAGCGCCAACTCCTGTAGGTAATTACATCGCGGTGGCTGACTATCAAGGTTATGTACACCTACTGTCGCAGATTGATGGGCGTATCGTAGGTCGAATTCAGGCAGACAACGATGGGGTCAGGGCGAATCTCATTGCCAATAATGGCCGCCTGTTCGTATTCGGAAATAGCGGCAGGCTAACCGCGTACCAGCTTCAGTAGCATCCGCAACAACTGATCGTTAACTTATCCAGGTTAATACCATGAGACCAGTCATAGCCCTTGTTGGTCGCCCCAACGTAGGCAAATCTACTCTCTTCAATCGTCTCACGCGTACGCGAGAGGCGCTGGTTGCCAATATTCCTGGTTTGACCCGCGACAGAAAATATGGCGACGGCAAGATCGATGAGCACTCATTCATCGTCATCGATACCGGTGGTATCAGCGGAGATGAAGAGGGTATCGATGTTGAGATGGCATCACAGTCACTGCAGGCTATTGAAGAGGCAAACATCTGTCTGTTTCTCGTAGACGCGAAAGATGGCCTGCTTCCCGATGACAATCGAATCCTCGATCATCTGCGCAAGCGCAGCAAGAATAGTTATCTGGTCGTAAACAAAATTGACGGACGCGATCCAGATGCTGCATTGGTAGATTTTTACAGCCTAGGCATGTCGGAAATATTTCCCATAACGGCTACTCAAGGTCGTGGCGTGAAGAGTATGCTGCTGGCTGTCTTGGCCGATTTTGAGCGACAGATCGCGGCAGCTCAGCCGAGTGATGAGGTCTTGGCTGAAGATGATGCAGAGACCGGTATTAAGATTGCGATAGCAGGCAGGCCGAATGTCGGTAAGTCGACTCTGGTAAACCGTATGCTGGGTGAAGACCGTGTTGTCGTCTACGATCAGCCGGGGACAACTAGAGATAGTATCTACGTGCCCTTCGAGAGACGCGGCCGGCGCTATACACTAATCGATACTGCAGGAATAAAGAAGAGGGGTCAGACCAAGGAAACCGTAGACAAATTCTCTGTGGTGAAATCGCTTCAAGCTATCCAAGATGCGCATGTGGTGGTGTTGATCGTTGATGCCCGCACTGGAATCGTGGAGCAAGACTTGCATCTGCTTGGCTACGTAGTAGAAACAGGCCGTGCACTTGTCATTGCAATCAACAAATGGGACGGCATGCATGACGAAGACAAGGCTCAGGTTAAGGACGATATTGAAAGACGCTTGGTATTTGTAGATTTCGCCAATATTCATTTTATCTCAGCGCTACATGGTACCGGTGTAGGCGAATTGTATAAGTCGATTCACACGGCTTATGAGTCGGCAACCAAGAAGCTGTCTACCAATAGACTTACCGAGCTATTACAAGATGCGGTAACCGATCACGCACCACCTATGGTTAATGGTAGACGCATCAAATTGCGCTATGCCCATGCCGGTGGCCACAATCCTCCAATTATCGTCATCCATGGTAAACAGACTGACAAGTTGCCGTCGAACTACACGCGATATCTTGAAAAAACCTTTCGCAAGGTATTGAAGCTGGAAGGTACTCCGGTAAGAATCGAGTTGCGTACAGGTGATAATCCTTTTACCAAGGGCGAAGAAGGTTTTACTCAACAGCAAGTCGCGCAGAAGCGTCGCATTAAAAAGAATCGAGGCTTGGGTAAGTCGCTAAGCAAGAATCCTACAAGAACTCTAAGTAGGAAATAATTGTAGGCCATCAATCCAGGTTCCAGAACAGCACAAGAATCAGTCCGGCAAGAAATACCATGACCGTTCATCTCGAAGATATTAAACAGGCAGCAAGACGTCTACAGGGCGTGGTCATCAAGACTCCTCTCCTTACTTCTGCGCCTCTGAACGAGAGACTTAATGCGAAGGTATTTATCAAGCCCGAATGTCTGCAACATGTCGGCGCGTTCAAATTCCGTGGCGCCTACAACCGGCTGTGCCAGCTAAGTGTGGAGCAAAGAGCGAAGGGTGCCGTCGCGTTCTCATCGGGCAATCATGCGCAAGGTATAGCGTATGCAGCTAAATTATTAGGCATGAGTGCGACTATCGTCATGCCCTCCGATGCGCCGACGATCAAGAAAGAAGGAACTGAACGCCTAGGCGCAACTATTCGCCTCTATGACCGTGCCACCGAATCCCGTGAAGACATTGCGGCAGACATTGCGGCTGCTAGTGGCGCGGTTCTGGTTCCTGCATTTGACGATGTGGATGTGATTGCGGGGCAGGGCAGCTGCGGCTTGGAGATAATGCAGCAATTGTTGGAACTGGGCTGTGTGCCGGATGCGGTGTTGAGTCCCTGCGGTGGCGGTGGACTTTTAGCCGGACTCTCTACCGCAATCAAAGAATCGAATAATGTGGTGAAAGTCTATGGTGTAGAGCCAGCAAACTATGACGACCACCGCCTTTCGAAGGCGGCGGGCAGGCGTGTCAAGATCGACCCACAGCAGGGAACCAGCTGTGATGCCTTAATGGCAGCTCAGCCTGGGGAAATAACCTGGGGGATCAACAATAAGACCGTAGATGATTTTCTCGTAGTAAGTGAGGAGGAGATCGCTCATGCAGTGAGCTACGCTTTTCGCTACCTAAAGCTGGTAGTTGAGCCCGGCGGTGCCGTTGCTCTTGCGGCGCTTCTACACCAGAAGCTTGATATTAGCGGTGGCACTGCCGCGATAGTGCTTTCTGGTGGTAATATCGATAGCGAGTCTTTTGCGACTTGCTTGCGGCAACACCCGGCACCCTAGACTTAATATCGTTTGTACAGACCCTCGAGCACAGTTTCCAGAGTAGTCAACAGAGCAGTCTCATAAAAAATCGCAACAATGAACCACGAAAAACCTAGAGGAAGAATCATGAAAATCTCTTTAGCGAACACCGATAGAATGACGAAATGGATGACGGCGGTAGTATTCAACATCGCCGCTTTCTCAGTTTCTGCAGCGAGCGCACAGGTAACAGATGACTGCGCAGATTCGCTACAGTGTGAGTCCTCCTGGTTAGGACTGTCAGATAGTGAGCGCGACACCGTGTTCGCATTTGCCGAAGACTACAAGGCATTCATTCATCTGGCGCGCACAGAACTTAGTTTTGTTAGTGAGGCTGTTGCCTTCGCCGAGGCTAACGGTTTCGAGGAGCTTAGCGCAGCGACGAATATCGTACCGGGCAAGAAAATCTATGAGGTGAATCGAGATCGTACGATTAGTCTCCTGGTAATCGGTGAAGATGCAATACAGGATGGTTTTCATATCATCGGCTCGCACATTGATTCGCCGCGATTGGATTTGAAAGGCAGGCCCCTTTATGAAGGCAGTGAGTTTGCGCTCTTTCAGACTAACTATCACGGTGGCATCAAATACCATCAGTGGACTAATCTACCGCTGGCATTGTTAGGCCGTATCGATAAGAAAGATGGGACTAGTGTTCAGGTTTCCGTGGGTCTGGATCCTAACGATCCTATCTTCATGATTCCCGAGCTGTCACCACACGTCGATCGCAGCAGAAATTCCAAGACCCTGGGTGATTTCATTACCCCTGAAGATCTAGATCCGATCATCGGCCATATCCCCGATGATGAGGATGGCGATGTAGTAGATCAGGTGTTGGCATATCTGGCAGAGGAATACGGCGTGACTCGCGCAGACTTGGTGTCGGCGGAGTTGGCTCTGGTGCCCGCCGGCGCACCCCGTGATATGGGCTTCGATAGAGGCCTCATTGCCGCCTATGGCCAAGACGATAGACTCGCATCCTATGCCGCCCTGCGCGCCGTTGCCGAAGTCGAAAACCCACAGAAGACTACGATGGCTTTTCTGGTAGACAACGAAGAGGTGGGTAATAGAAACAACACGGGAGCGCACTCGGACTACTTTGCCGACCTGTTATCTCGACTGCTTTATGCGCAGTTAGAAGGCGACTATCGCGAACCGCTATTTCGTAGTGCACTACGTCAGACAAAGTTCATCTCCATCGATGTAAATCCGGGTATCAATCCGATGAACCCCGGCGTGTGGGAATCAGGCAACGCGCCCAAGCTAGGTTATGGTGTGAACCTCAAGCTCTATGGTCAGGGCAATACGGCGAATAGCGAATTCATCGCCTGGACACGGCAGCTGCTCGACAGCAACGATGTGCCATGGCAGACGGTGACCTATAAAGTCGGTGTCGGTGGTGGAGGTACTATCGGTGGCGAGTTCTCTGCACAAAACATCGAGGTCATAGATTTCGGTGTGCCTTTGCTGTCGATTCATACGCCCTATGCGGTCAGTTCCAAAGTCGATGTATACAGTCTCTATCAGGCTGCTCTCGCTTTCTATTCCTATTCCGAGTAGTGGGGCAGGCAATATTGCCAATCAGGAAGCGAGCCAGATTCAATTAACTGTCTGGAATTCGGCAACGGCGTTAAACCTATAGACAGGCAGCTAAAGCGACCTGCTTTGGCTGCTTGCTATTTAATCGGGCGCAGCTGTCAGTCTTTCGATCTGGACCCGGAATATCGATGCCGTTTGGCCCTAGCATTCCCCTCCCACGTAGACCTTTAGCACAAATCAGATTATTCTCTGTGTTCTCGTAACATACATAAAGTGCTTATTATGATAATTCCAATCCTAAAAACTTGCCGCCTTGCAGGTCTTGCCCTGTGGGGTGTCTTTTCGATTTTCGCGCAGCAGGCAGTGGCGCAGGAAGTAGGCGATCACCAATACACTAGCGAAGCGGTAGAGACCGGTTCTCGAGTCTATACGCAGCAGTGTGCGCTATGCCACGGCCCACAGGGCGACTTGGTAGACGGTATCGATCTCAGTATCGGCCAGTTTCGCACCGCCCAGTCCGACAGTGATCTTGTGGACGTCATCAGCGACGGTGCCGCAGAGGGCAGAATGCCGGCATTCAATCTGCGCGCCGAAGAAATGAACGGCATCATTGCCTTTATCCGCGCGGGCTTCGACCCGGAGGGTGTGGCGGTACGAATCGGCGACCCGGCTCGTGGCAAGGCATTATTCGAAGGCAAGGGGCAGTGCGCCGATTGTCATCGTGTTAGAGGCGTCGGGCCACGCACAGCACCGGACCTAAGCAACATCGGAGCCATTCGCACGCCGGCGTCGCTGCAGCGCAACCTGCTAGATCCAGCAACCGCGTTATTACCTATTAACCGCCCCGTTCGACTGGTGACGCGCAACGAAGAGACTATCGTTGGCAGACGCCTGAACGAGGATACTTATACCGTTCAGATTATCGACTCGCAGGAGCGGCTGCGATCTCTAAAGAAGTCAGATTTGGTTTCCTACGAAATCAGTGATCAGCCGAGTAAACAACCGACAGATATGACCAGCGATGAGGTGGCAGATGTTATTGGCTACCTGCTTTCTCTGCGAGGTATAGAATGAGAACTACTATGAAAATTAGAAAATACGTGATCGCTCTTTTGCTGAGTCTGCTAGCTACGAATGTGTCAGCCCAGGTTAGTTTCGAGCGAATCTTGAATGCCGAGGATGAGCCGGAGAATTGGCTAACCTATAACGGTAGTTATAAAAGTCAACGCTACAGTAAGCTGGATCAGATAACGCCAGAGAACGTAAGCGATCTTAAGCTGCAGTGGACACTGCAGAATCAAGTCTTCGGCGCATGGCAATCGAACCCGATCGTTGCCGATGGCATCATGTATATAACTGAGCGCCCCAATAGTGTGATGGCGGTCGATGCAATAACCGGGCGCGTATTCTGGAAGTACAGGCACGTTCCTGCGGACAATTCCCTGGTTTGCTGCGGCGCGAACAATCGTGGCGTAGCAATTCTAGACGACAAGGTATTCATGGGCACATTAGACGCGCGGCTCGTAGCTCTGGATCGAATAACTGGCAGCCCGGTGTGGAATGTGGAAGTGGGTGATGTGGATCAGGCTTATTCCGTGACCATGGCGCCACTGGTAGTGAAAGACAAAGTGATTGTCGGTGTGGGCGGGGGAGAGTTTGGTATCCGTGGATACGTCGCAGCCTATGATGCCGATACGGGAGAAGAAGCCTGGAAGACCTATACCATCCCAGGCCCCGGCGAGCCGAATCACGACAGCTGGGAAGGGGATGATTGGGAGCACGGCGGCGCGCCGGTCTGGATTACCGGATCCTTCGACCCCGAGCTCAACCTCACCTATTGGGGAGTGGGAAACCCAGGGCCCGACTGGAATGCTGGGCAACGCCCCGGCGATAATCTCTACTCTGATTCGGTGATCGCCCTTGATGCCGATAGCGGCGAGCTGAAATGGTATTTTCAATTTACCCCTAATGACGCCTACGACTATGACTCGGTGCAGGTGCCGGTGCTGGCCGACATAGTCTGGCGCGGAACGCCAAGCAAGGTCATGATGTGGGCTAACAGAAACGGCTATTTTTATGTGCTGGACAGAGTTACGGGTAAGTTTCTCGAAGGCAAACCCTACGTCACAGTGAACTGGTCAAGCGGCCTGGATGAGAATGGCAGGCCTATTCCTACACCACAGGCCGAGGGTATGCCCACGTTTCCGGGTAATCAGGGCGGCACCAACTGGTATCCGCCGTCATACAGTCCTAGGACCGGTCTGTTCTATTTCAGCGCCTGGCAAGACTACGCGACTATCTACAGAGCTGAAGAATCCGAGTATCAGCCCGGGAGAGCATTTCTGGGCGGTGGGTTCTCGGTGTTAGCACCGGCACCCGGTGCGCCGACCATCGGCATCGGTCGAACCAACCCAATTAATAACTGGACCAACGAGGTCGGTTTTGCCTCCTTGAAGGCGATGGACCCGCAGACTGGTGAAGAAGTCTGGTCCTACGATCAGTTCGATGTCAGTGACAGTGGCATGCTAACCACCGCCTCGGACCTATTGTTTACCGGCGGGCGAGAAGGTTATTTTCATGCCGTCGATGCACGCAGTGGTGACTTGTTGTGGAACGTCAATCTGGGAGGGCAGATTGTTATGGCGCCAGTAACCTATAGCGTAGACGGTGTGCAGTATGTGTCCGTAATTTCTGGACATGCCTTGTCAACCTTTGCCTTACCGAACTAGGGAGCCAACATGGCAGTAGCAAGCAGCACTAACAAAGAGAAATGCCTCAGACAGTTTGCCGGCGTAGTTTGTCGCCGCGTTAATTGGTATCTGTCTCTGTTGTTGCTGTTTGTATTGCAGCCGGTTCTCGCCCAGATCGATCCTATTGAGCACGCAGTGGAAGTGGATGGTCATCCTATGGCAGTTTGGGAAAAATCTGTGCCCGAACCAAAGGGCCATATACTGCTGCATCACGGCAGAACCTGGAGCTCACTGCCGGACTTCGATCTGCAAGTGCCCGGAGAAGAGCTATCGTTGATGGATGGCTTTAACGCGCTGGGATATAGCGTGTGGGCCCTAGACGCGAGGGGCTATGGCAAGACGCCTAGAGACAATACGGGTTGGAATACACCGGACCGTGCCGCTCTGGATCTTGCTGCCGTTCTGGATTGGCTGCTTGTGAGAAACGGTGAGGCAAGCCATGTCTGGGGCTGGTCTTACGGCTCAATGGTGGCGCAACTGGCCGCGCAGAGGTTTCCAGAGGCTATGGCCTCGGTCACTCTGTTTGGTTACCCCACGGATCCTGATGCGGTGGTGCCAGAGACTACTTTTCCTTCCGAAGCTCCGGCAAGGCCAACTACCAGGGCGGCGGCCGCATCGGATTTCATCGTGCCTGGTTCTATATCGCAGCTGGCGATAGACAGCTATGTCGATGCAGCGATGAAAGCAGATCCGATCAGAGCCGATTGGAATCAGTTGCATCAATGGAATGCGTTGGATGGTGAGGCGCTGACCTTACCGACTCTATTGCTTCAGGCAGAGTTCGACCCGCTTGCGGATACCGATGCGCACGCACGATTCTTCGCCAAGATTGCAAACCCTAACAAGCAATGGATTGTCCTGGCCGGGGGCGATCACGCCGCTTTGCTAGAGACCCCACGGGCAAAGCTGATAAAATCCACTATCGATTTTATCGAATGGCTGACTCACTAGCTGTGCCGTATTTTATTGCTGGTCCATAGTGCGAGTACTGCAGCGAGCAGTGGCAGAAGCCCCTGAGTCACTAAATAACTTATTTGTGCCCCCCGGATATCTCGCCCCCGCATGCCATAGTAGTCTGCATCAAACAGCCATATCAGATTCAACCCCGCTATAATTATGCCTATGGCAAGCATTAGTCGCATTTGCGCCTGAGTAAGTACCTGATCCTGGAGCAAGTCGCGCAGCATGATTGCTGCAGAGACTGGAATCAGCAGGACAAGAAGCCAAAGATGATTGGCGAAGACGGTGTCGATGGCCTGATCGTAGGCGTCTACATTTTCAGATCCATAGTATCCCATGAGCGAGACAGACCAGAGAAATATGTAAGCTGGCACGAGCGATGGCGATGGCAAAAGGTCTGCTGTGTAACATTGTCCAGGTGAAGAACGTAGCGAGTAAAAGCAGTGCTGTGAGAAATGCGGTAAATGACAAGAAAATCCTGAGAGCTAAATCTGTGAATTCCACTCCGGTAAAGATGGTGAAAATTTCGAGAAACTCGGATTGTAAATTCTGGAAGTTGCTGAACAGCAGGGGCCCCAATATCCCTAGAGTGCCGTACATGATCACCCCAGCGATTAGCGCACTACTCAGCGAGACACAGGTGCGAATGAGAGTTAGCTTGGCCGTATCAAGTGGGATAGTTTTGTCGTGCAGGCTGACGATGGGGATGCCATTTTTATAACGCACGCCATACATAGTAATTGTTAGCCCGACGCACATTAGGCCATAGAGTGGTAACGCTAACAGTGCCGCATTCTTCGGGTCAGGCCCATTGCTCGCGAAGAAAGCTATAGTAGCGAGGATGACTATCGTAAGAGCGGCCCCTCCAAGCCCGACAAATAGAGCGCTAGTTGTTCCATTGATTTGGCGTTCCTTCCAAAATTCGGCTGCCATGGGGGAATTGGTCGGACAGTCAGCAACGGGCAGAGGCAGGATGTCTCTTATGGCTCCCCGTTCGGCGCTATTGAACATCTTATTGCCAAAGTTAACTAGCATTTCGCCGCTGCGCTGCTGGCTTATGCCAAAATAGGTCAACACAAACATCACTACGGTGAAGAACAGCGCGACAACATAGTCCACAGGGTTTTCTGCCGCGACGATCCAGCTATTTTCTACTCTCACGAAATCTGGCATGAGCAGGCCATTAAGATAAAGAACTAGTGCGACGAACCACCCTACAGTGCTAGCTAATCCATTATTCGTCCACCACGTCAGCATAAGGGTCAGGATGGTGAATTGAAAAACGATGAATCCAATTGGTAGCACAGAGACTTCTACATTGAAGTAGAAGAGATTGACGATCATGCCAGGAATAAAGACGGCAATTTCTATGAGTAGGCAAAAATATAGCAGGGGAGTCAATAGAAGCGTGAACGTCGATACCGGCAATGAGAATTCTGCTCGGTAGGGAAAGCCTAGTGCCGAAGAAGTCCGGGCGATGCTATGGCTCTTATGTAGTGCCGTTGAATAGAGGAATATTATTCCTATTATTATGCCATCAGCGACTCCGAAAAGGCTTAGGGAGTCTTCGTCGGAGTCAAGCGCAAGGTCAATTAGAAAAAATATGCTGATGACTCCGGCTATTTGCGTGAGCAATACGGGCCAGCTCAGCCTAAAAGCGCTCCATGCTAGGGCTTGACTGGGGCTTCTCATTTTGAGCCTTCTATGGTTTGTTCGCGGAGGTCTTCGCGGCCAACTCTAGAGACGAACACCTCTTCCAGTGTGGCATGACGTGATTCGACTATTTCACCACCAATCCTTTGCAGCACATCGCTAAACGAATCCGTAGATCCCTGATGGATAACACTCCAGAATCTACCTTCACCGGAGATGGCTATGGCGTTCTCCAACTTGGGGGGTGCGTGCTGTTGTTCAGTAAAGCGAATGGAGAAACAGTGGTGGTTTTCATTTATCATTTCCAGGGAACTGTCCAGGGTTACTCTCCCTTGATGAATCATTGTAACGTGGTCTGCGAGCCTTTCTACTTCTTCCAGTAAGTGAGAAGAGAAAATAACGGTACGACCTTCTTCAGAAATGGTTCGAACTACTGCATTGAGAATGTCTTTTCTAACGACAGCATCCAGTCCACTAGGAGGCTCATCAAGAATCAGTAAGTCCGGTTTGTGTGCGACAGCGCAAATAAGCGCAACTTGTGCTCGCATGTCTCGAGAGAGTGTCTTAACTTTCTTGGCAGGGTCTAAGGAAAATGTGTCCAGTAATTCATCTGCATAGCTCTGGTCCCAGCCTCTGTGGTAGGCGCTTGTGTAGCGCATCAACTCACCGATAGACATCCAGTCTGGAATGTCTCGATCCTCAGATAAGTAGCCGATGTGCTTGAGCACGCTCTCAGGTTTTTTGACCGGATCTTCGCCGAATACTCTGACGCTTCCCGACTTTGCCCGTAACAGGCCTTATAGGTGTTTGATGAGTGTAGTCTTGCCAGCGCTGTTAGCGCCGACCAGCCCATACACCTTGCCACGGCTCGCCTGAAAGTCGACGCATTCGAGGGCCTTGGTCTTGCCAAAGCTGCGCGATAAATTACTAACTTCGACTACTAATTCACTCATCAATCTTCTCCGATTCTTTGTTCTGCGTCTGTTTTTTCTTGCCCAGTTGCAGTTGTCTCTCTTTTATAAGGTCGAGCAGATCGTCGGCGTTAAAATCAAGCTGATGTGCCTCCGCCAGAAGCGTATCGATTCTGGCTGCTATAATGCGTCTGCGCTCACGCTCGGCAAGGGGTGATTGCTCATCGGAAATATAGGTGCCTGCACCGCGGCGCTTGAAGATCACACCGGAGGACTCTAGTTCGTCATAGGCTTTTACTACCGTGTTTGGCGTTACGTTCAATGCCAAGGCGAGCGTGCGGACTGCAGTTATCTCCTCGCCAGGTTGTAGCAGCTTAGAAGCCACCATGTAGCGAATCTGATTCGCTATCTGTCGATAAATCGGTACGCCGTCTTTGGTATTGATGGTGATATTCATGATTGAGCGTTTCGCTTTTAGGTAAATGTAAGCATGGCCCTCACTGTATGGGTATTATGATACAATTATGAGAATTGTCAAGTATCGAAAATTGAATTCACGGAGATTGGTCGCCAACACCCTTAGATTCGGTATAAACCGTCAAAAAAGCGTGGTTCGAGGGGGCGTTTCTTGCTATTTTTGCTCGGTTAAGTCCGTTTATAACCCTTGGCACTGGCCTGTGCGACTGACATCCAGTCGAATGGCTTGCTGCGAAGTCCTACGTAAATAGAGAGAGACAACTATGCAAGCTCCAATCATAAGGAGATCAGCTCTTACCTGGCAGAAGTTCGTTGCTGCGGGTCTGTTGCTGTGTTCTTCAAGTTTTCTGAACGCTCAGGACATTCCTTTGTTCAATGAGGATCCCGGCGAGTGGTACACGCTAGGCGGGGATTATGCCCATACTCGCTATACGCCAGCGGCTGAAATTACTGCAGAGAATTTCACGGAGTTGGAAGTGGCCTGGGAATGGGATGGCGCTAGTTTCGGCGCTATAAGTGGTCGTTCTACACCGTCACTAATCGACGGCAAATTAATCACCGTGGCAGGTAACAAGCGTTATGTTGTCGCGATCGACCCCAAGACGGGTGAAACAATCTGGTCATATCGTGAGCCGGACACGCCTAGAGCAGCCTACTCAATGCGCGCCGATTACGGCAAGGGTGTTGGCTATGCAAATATCGATGGTAGAGATGTCGTCTATATCGTTTCGCCTGGCTTCTTTCTCACAGCTCTGGATGCCGATACGGGCATTCCTCTAGAGGATTGGGGCAGACCAGTACCCATCGATGGCTTTCCACAATCAGGTATTGTCGATCTTCTGGCAGATCTTGGTCATCCCTATGATCCCTACGAGGGCATTCCACTTGAGACTGGATACATTACTTCTTCCTCGCCACCGATTGTTGTGAACGACACTATCGTCGTTGGTAACTCGGCGGAGCAGGGCTATCACCAGGCGCGTATTGAAAACGTGCCCGGCGACATTCTGGCCTATGATGCCCGCACCGGTGATTTTAAGTGGAAGTTTAACGTTATTCCCAAGCCCGGTGAGTACGGTCATGAAACTTGGGAAAACGACGCCTGGCAGTGGACTGGCGATGTCTCTTCCTGGGCGCCGCTCTCGGCTGACCCGACAAACAATCTGGTCTATATCCCTACTAACAGTGCCACAATCGATTACTACGGCGGTTTTCGCCCCGGTGACAACCTCTATGGTGCCAGCTTAATAGCGCTAGATACTAGAACTGGTGAGCGCGCGTGGCATTTTCAGATGGTTAAGCACGAGATCTGGAACTTCGATAATCCTACGGCGCCAGTTCTCTTAGATTTGGATGTGCCAGGGCAGGGTCGAGTGCCAGCGGTTATGCAGGCGACAAAACAGGCATGGGTTTATGCGTTCAATCGCGTTACCGGCGAGCCGATTTGGCCTATCGTTGACCGACCTGTTCCTCCATCGATAGTACCCGGTGAAGTACTTTCACCTACGCAGCCTCACGTAACACGTCCAGCTCCGTTTGATATGCAGGGCATTACCGAGGATGATCTTATTGACTTCACACCAGCTTTGCGTGCTGAGGCCTTAGAAGTCATGGAAGAATTCGTCATGGGGCCTCTGTTTAACCCACCGATTCATGCTGACAACCCCATGGGTAAATACGCGGCAATGAACTGCCCGGGTGGTGCCGGGGGCGCGAACATTACAGCGCCGGCGGTAGCCGATCCAGAAACAGGAAAGATGTATATCTCATCGCATAAAGCCTGTTTCGCATTGCGCTTAATTCCCGGTGAAGAATCTGATCTGTTGTTCCCAAATTCTACCGGCGTTAACACAGCCGCCTACGCAAATGGCGCACGCGGTGCGACTGCGCGGACTCCTAGGCTACGCTCTGGTATCCCCATCTGGAAGCCGCCCTATAGTCGCATTACCGCAATCGATATGAACAGCGGTGATCATGCCTGGATGATTCCAACGGGTGAAACGCCAGATCGTATTGCTAACAATCCCGCGCTTGACGGTGTGGACGTTGGCAATACCGGAACGGGTGCGCTGGTGCCGATGGTGGTAACCAAGAACATGTTGGTTTACTCGGACCAGGCCGGAGATGGAACGCCAATGCTGTACGCAATCGACAAAGACAATGGCGACATCATGGCTGAGATGGAAGCGCCTGGCCGCAGCAGCTATGGTATGAGCTCCTGGGTGCATGATGGTCATCAGTACATCTTGTTGCAGACAAGTTCTTCATTGACGGCGATGGCCTTGCCCGGTGCGCAAGTAACTGGCGACGACCACTAGGTACTAGTTGTACTAGTTGTACTAGTTGTACTAATAGAGAGAAACGAAACCGGAATGATTGCAGAGTCATTCCGGTTTTTTTCTTTCACTCTATTTACAAAAGTATAAGCACAGAAATTGGAGCATGCAGTCATGAAATACATCGCGCAATGTGAGTGTGGTCAGCTAAAGCTGGAGACAGATTCGGAGCCGGTACTCGAGCTGCGCTGCCATTGTCGAGATTGCCAGGACGCCCTGCGAGCCGATTATGCAACCATTGTCTTCTTCAAGATGGATGAGGCGGTTGTTACGGGAGAGTTTGCCGAGAAGATCTATCTTGCCGAATCTGGGAATGAGACCTGCAGGCAATATTGCGACCACTGCAATACGATGATGTTTGATCGCTCCGAAGGCTTCCTGCACCTCTTAGGTGTCATGAGCGATCGGCTACAACGACCTTTCGAATCGGATCCCTCGTGTCATGTCTATGTGAGGGATAAGAAGCCAGGCGTCGAAATTCCCGCAGGAACCAAGCAGCATGAGGCTGGCCTGGGCTAGAATAATTCGTCAATTCCTATCAGCAGTACCGCTAGCGCGAGAACCCAGGCTAGACAGGCCAGGGTGTCATTGAGACTGTAACGCAATCGCTTCATGCCGCTGATTCCGACCATGACTGGTATTACGCTGCGGATAGCCGGCATGAAACGCCCAATAAAAATAGCGGCGCTACCGTAGCGGCGAATCATCTCTTCGGCTCGTGTTACATTGCTCTGGTACTTTCTTATCAATGCGAATTGATGGAACTTCGGTCCAAAAAATCGGCCGCAATAATATCCCGCATGATCGCCCATCAGTGCACCAAAAAACGCGAGAGGCAGTAGCAGCTGAAAACTAGCGAGTCCATTATTATAGAGTGTCGCGCTCACCAACAATAAGAAAGCACCCGAAACGAATAAGCCAATTCCGATACAGGACTCTGCAAATGCGAGCAGGGGAACCAGAGCAACCGCATAGTCGCGGTTGTTGTCCAGCCAATCTAGGATAGCTTGTTCGATAACATATGCCTCGAAGGCTTAAGTCTGCTTAGAACACAAGCTACTAATGCCCGCATTTTTTGACTGCTCGCGGTTATTGGTTGGTATCCAGTACCGCTACTTTTGCGTCTAGTTCTTCACTCATGGCGCCATTGAATGTTGCGGCATAGGCTGTATTGCCATCCATCTGCAGCTTCAACCAGGCGAAGGTGAATCGTGCCTGGTTGTCCAGTTCGGTACCGCCGTTAGTCGGAAGATTATGGGTGCCGGCGGCGAATTCGACATAGGCCTTATTCGTGCTATCGGCAACCGAGTCATACAGCGCGCGGGCATGGCCTGCCGGCGGGGCTACCGTATCTTCGCTGCTGGCGAATATCAGAGTCGGTACCGTCAGGTCACTGTAATCGCCGTCGAAGGATTGTCCAAGCTCGCAGCAGTAAGGCAGCAGGGGAACCACCGCTTTGATCTCGCTGCCCAGCTCCCGTGCCGCTGCCAATGCAGCGCCGCCGCCTAGGGAATGCCCCATGATAGCCAGCTTATTGTTATCAACCTTACCGCTGATCGGGCTGTCACTATTTGCGTTCTCAGCTTTGAGAAATTCAATAGCGGCTATATGCGCGTCTTTTCTTGGCTGAAACGTATCGCGGGGATCATTCGTGTCGATGATCATTACAACGATGCCAAGCGATGCCAGGGCGGGGCCCCACCAGTCATACATTGCCTGTGTCGCGGTATAGCCCGGGACTAACACCAAACCGCCGGAAGGCGCTGCAAAGCTCAGGGTAAGTGGGTAGAAAATTGTAGCGGAGGCAAATTCGTCCACATCAGCCTGCGGATCGTAGGTCCGTACTTCGTACAGGGCTTCGTCGAATTCGTTGCCAATAGCCCTCGCTATTTCACGTCCCTGAGGCCTGTAGCGACCGGGTTCATCGGTATCCTGGGCGGTCGCTGGCGCTACAGCGGCGAGCGAGAAGGTAACGGCAGTGATGAGGGTGTAAATCAGTTTGCTTGTCAGATTGAAAGATTTCATTGTTATTTTCCTTGTCGTTCTTAATCGCATACTTAGAGGGCTGGGCGCAGTTGCATCGCTAGTGCTAGTAATCGCTTAAAAAGGGGCCAGCTAGCCGATGAATATAGCAAAGGCTGTCAGATGAAGGAACGGTCTTCGGCGCAATAGTCAGAGCTTATTGGTATCCATCTTATCCTTTCTCTTCTCCTGCCGTCTCACCGAAAGCCATGTGTCTGCGCTATAGGGGCCTGGACCGAAAGCGAAGATCAGCAAAAAGGTCACGAAATACATAGCAGCCAGCTCGCCGTTGTTGAGGGTGGGAAACCAGGCAATATGGGCTGTAAGGTAGGCCATGAGCATGATGAAGGTGGCTAGAAGGGCTGCGAGATGAGTCCATAGGCCGATCAGAATTAGCAATCCACCAAAAAATTCCACAACACCCGCTATGAACAGGGCGTTAATCTCCATCGGTAGGGGCCAGGATACAAGTTCGGCGATATTTATCGATGTCATTCCCCCGCCCATAAAGGGCTGCGGGCTCTCTCCAAACAGCTTGGCATAGCCATGGGTCATGAACATTGCAGCGCTTAGGGCTCTAAATAGCGTCCATGTCCATTCTTTGGAGTCCTCTTCTCCACCTTCGAATAAGGAATTGATCTTGCCAAGCATAGAGGGGCCTCGTGAAATATTGTCGTTTAGTTGTAAAGCCAAGGCCTCGAATGTTGTTTCAAGCGGTGGCAAATTGCAATAATCTTCGTTCTTCGAAAAAGGTTAGGCGGGGTTAAGCGCTAACTCCGAGAGCATAGAGGCAGGCAATGGGCAGCAAGATACTAATTATCAAGACAGGTACGACAATTCCCAGCCTGCAGAAGCAGCAGGAAGACTTCGAGGACTGGTTTGTTCGAGGCTCTGGTCTCGGCGCGAATCACTTCATATGCTCTGCTGTCGACTTGGGAGAGCCACTTCCCGAGTTTGACCAGGTTGCTGCAACAATCGTTACGGGATCGCCAGCCTATGTAACTGATAAGGCGCCTTGGAATGAGATTGCTGCAGACTATTTGCGTGTAATGCATGAAAAACAAAAACCTATCCTGGGTGTCTGCTACGGACATCAATTGCTGGCTTGGGCCTTTGGTGGTGAGGTTGGTTTTCATCCACAGGGCAGAGAGATAGGTACCGTCGATGTCTCGCTTACAGCCTGCGCCGATTCTGATGCGCTATTCATGCAGATGCCCGGGGATTTTAAGGTACAGGCTTCTCATCTACAGTCAGTATTAAGTCTGCCTGATAAGGCGGTATTGCTGGCGCAGAATGAATTCGAGCCCAACCATGCATTCCGCCTTGGTGACTCGACTTGGGGTGTTCAGTTTCATCCAGAATTTGATGCGCGAGTTATGAAAGCCTATATAAATGAGCGTAAAGGCGACATCAACTCAGAGGGTCTGGATGCAGAGCAGCTCCTAAGGGCAGTGAGCGATACACCAATATCAGCTAGTCTGCTACATCGATTCATCGCCCTGACTGATGTGGGTAAATGAGGACCTGACAGGGAAACTGTGTGAGTTAGTCTGCCGCTTCTGCCTCGATAAACTCTTCATCTACGGCTTCTGTAATTCGGTCGGCCGAGGGTTGAGAGAGTAGCCTGCCATTGATAAACACAGCTGGAGTTGAGCGAACACCGGATGCGTTTCCACCGCGTTGATCGTTTCTCACTTTCTGAATAACTTCATCGGATTCGATGTCGGCATGCAGCCTATCGAGATCCAAGTTTAACTCCAAAGCATAACTATCGAACTCATCCTCTATAGTAGACGTACCCATGCCTGCCCATATTCCCTGAGTGGCAAATAGATAATCGTGCATCTCCCAGAACCTGTCCTGCTTTGCTGCTGCTTCGGCATATAGAGAGGCGGTCCAGGAGTGGGGGTGTGATGTAGTGATCGGGAAGTGCCTGAACACTAGATGTGCCTTACTGCGCAGATTTGGCCAGATCCGTGTCATCGTATCATGTTCGGTGGCGCAGGCAGGGCACTGAAAGTCGGCGTAGACAACAATGCTCACCGGAGTCGCTGCGATCCCTCTTACGTGATCGCTTTCAACGATCTCGACGGTCGAGTAGGTCGGGCCCTGACTCAGCAGTGTATATAGCGTGACGAGTATGAGCGCCGGCGCTACGACATACATGGCAACCTGCATCATTAGCTTGCGCGTTTTATTGCGGTTCTGCGCAGCCTGCTCTTTGGCTTCTTTACGCTTTCGTTGCTCTTCTCTCTTGCTCATCGATCCTTGCTGCCTTGTCTGGATTAGTGGGTTATAGGGCCTATTACTATAACCTGTGGAGGCAGTGAGTCAATCAGCAATAGTCGCTGAGCGAGGGGTAATATTTGTCAGGGCTAAGATCGAGCCCGCCTTAGCGTTAGAGTAGGAAGGCGTAGCCAAGCTTGCAGCCAATATGGATGCCCTGGTCCTGATGCATACCTATCCAGCCCTCGCATTTCGCATAGTCCGTGAGCCAATGCAGAGCGACCTCGGCGAGACCGAACCAGATATTGCCGGTAATTAGATAGACAATCCTGCCATGCACCAGGGCATGAGCGGTTAGCCAGTAGTACCAGACTGGAAATAGGCTATGCTTCTTGTCATGGATCTTGTCATTCCGATTTTTGCCGTAGCCCATGGCCTCGGGTTGCAGCACAAAGTCTTCTAACGCATGGCCACAAATCAGCATGAAAACATTTCAACAAATAGCATTTACTACCTCGGTTGACGAGCGCATCGCTCACCACAAATATATCTGACTGATGATAAGCATATTCGGTACCAAGCAGGCCTATGGGGTATCGATTGTGTTAGCTGCTTCACACTATATTTTCGATGCTGACCCAAAATCAGCCCAGAACCAGCTAAAGTGACTTTAACGTATTGAATTTAAATAAGTTTGTAAAAAAACCTACACTGCGCAGATTGCAATTAATTGCCCTAGTAGGGAATACACTGACCATTTTTGGCAGTCGCTGAGACGGCAAGAAGGTCTGATTTAGTACTTAAAAGCCCCGGCTCGGCTGATTACGCAGCTAATTATGTAACTATTGTGTAGCTGTTGAGTAACTAAAGAGGGAGTGAATCGTTAGCTTGATACGCCGAATCGGGGCGCAGCCTGTTTCGAGTTGTCGGAGGTAAGCTGCAGTGAGACGATCGCTAAGGAATCACGCCGGGTCTACTCTAGAAGTAGTGGGATTTATGCGCCAGAGCGGCTGCGTATGGCTTGATCCATACCATATTGTCAGCGTTAGGATTGAGGAGGCTATGCGGTGGTATGTGGAGGCGGTGAGTTTAGTTTGCTCAGGAGGCTGGTTTTGCAACTCTTTTGGAAACCTCCGAAGAGACTTCACTAACGGTAGAGGTAATCTCACCTTTGCCAAGTCTAGAGGTAATTGTCGCTCCGACCTTAACCTCGTCACTTGAGTGAATTACTTTTAAAGCGCTGTCATAGGTGATGCTATAGCCTCTGGCTAGTGTGTTGAGGGGACTCACCGAATTCAGGCTTCGGCTAAGTGCTGCCAGGCTGGAGCGACGGGCGACGAGCTGGGTTCTTAGGGATTGGTCTAGCCTGCTGTGGCTAGCACTTAGGCGAATATGATTGTATTCCAGAAGCTGTTTGGGCGAGCTCGCCAACAGTCCGCGTCGCGCCTGCATAAGATCCGATCTCTGTGCGGAGATCAGTGTCTTCATAGCCTTGCGTAATCGAAGATCGAGTCGGTCCAGATTCTGAGCCTGTTCCTGTAAGCGTCGGTCGGGGTGTTTAAGTTGCTTCGCAATCCATACTAGGCGCTGCGTGCCTTGCCGGATCGCTAACTTTATTGCGCTCTGAAATTGAGTGTTATAGGTAAACAGCAGCTCGAAGTATTCAGCTTGATCGGGGCTTAGCTGTTCGGCGGCAGCAGATGGTGTAGGGGCTCTTAGATCTGCGACAAAGTCGGCGATGGTAAAATCGACTTCATGGCCAACTGCGCTGCATATCGGCAGCTCACTTGCGAATATCGCTCTAGCGACCCGCTCTTCGTTAAAGGCTTGCAGGTCTTCCAATGAGCCGCCGCCGCGACCAATTATCAGTGCTTCAATGCCAAGTTTCTCCGTCAATTTGTTTGCCAATTGTATGGCGTTAACTATTTCGTCGGCGGCATCTTTCCCCTGTACGGCGACCGGAAGCAGCGTGATTCTAGTTGCAGGAAAGCGCCTTGCGAAAACGCTGAGTATGTCCTGTATTGCCGCTCCAGTTGCCGATGTAATAACACCAACATGCTGATAGTGACTGAGCATGGTTTGTTTCTGCGTATCCGCAAAGAGCCCTTCGCCCAGTAGCTTTGCCTTTAGCTGCTCGAAGGCTCGCTGCAGTGCTCCGTCGCCGGCTTCTTCCATGCCATCGAGTAGGAGTTGGTAGTCACCGCGACCTTCGTAGATGCTAAGACGGCCACGTACTATTATCTGATTGCCGTTTTGAGGTTTGAAACGCACCATTCGGTTGCGATTTACAAACATCGCGCAGCGAATCTGTGAAGACTTATCTTTTAATGTTAGATACCAGTGCCCGGATGAGGGTATGGCCAGATTGGAAATTTCACCCTCGACGATAACAGCTGGAAAATTGCTTTCCAGCAGCGAGCGCGCCATACGGTTCAGGCTGCTGACAGAGAGAATATTCTCGGCGTGCTCTTTGTCGTAGGGGTTAGATTTGTGCTCGGAGTAAGGCATAGCCCCATACTACCCTAGCGTTATTGGATTCGGTAGCCGCGCAGCCTCATAGTCAGTTAGACCGCACAGTAATTTGTCTTGCTAAGATGCAGAGTGGCTACAAGGCCTGCTTAGATTCTTGAGAATGCTTCTCTGTTGCGAACCGACCCATCCACATGGCAGGCAATGAGTTCGACTCTCTTTCCTGCAGGGCCGATGGGAAAGCTTAGCTTAACAAAAGCTGCCGTTCCGCGGCTGGCCACCAATCCTGCCGTGATAACGAAATTCTTGGATACGCAAATAGCCGTCCATTCACAGGCGCCGTCACCAGTCGATTCCAAATCGGAGGTGTCGTCTCCATACTTGTGCTCTTTCTCGAAGCTAATGATGCTAAGTTTGCACTTGCACTTGCACTTGCCGTTTTCGGCTCCATTTGACAGGTACTCACCGTATACGAGAGATTGGGCGAGTCCAGTCTGAGCATAGGAGAGTGCGGCGAACAATAACGAGGCAATGAGTAGTTTTGATCTGTTCATGACAGCTCCTTGATTCCAATCGATAAAGACTAGGGAAATAATAAGAGCTGGCGATTCTGCTGTGTTGAGCCATATCAATGTCATAGTGCTTCTGCGAGGGGTTTCTTAGCTCCTAGCGTTAAGCATATAGGATGCAATACCGATCATGCTGCGGTTTTAAGAGCGGCTTCTTGAGAGCATCGCCGCTACAGTGACATTGGCGCTGACATTCGCCGCGGTAATAAACATATCCACAATTAAGTCGATGGCGATCAGGATGCCAATGCCTTCTACCGGCAAGCCGAGAGAGATATACACCGGTGCCATGATGAGCAATCCTCCGCTGGGTATTGCGGGAGAGTAAAAGCTTAACAGGCCTATTGCAGCTGCAATAATGAACAGTTCATAAATCGACAGGTCGATGCCGTATAGGCTCGCGACGAAATACGTACCCGCCGTTCTTCCCATGGGTGAGGCAAAATGGAATAAGGTCACTGCAATGGGCAGCACCATGCCGGAGACTCTGCTGGAGATGCCGAGTGCTTCGGTTGCCGTGAAGCTAGCCGGAAGCGCCGCCAGTGAGGAGCGTGTACTGAAGCCAACAATCTGCGCCGGTGCGAGAGCGCGAGTAAAGTCGCGCAGGGGGATGCGGCCAATATAGACAGCCAGGGGATACAGTGCCAGCGTGAAGACGACTATCAAGCTCGACACTATGACAATGAAGGAACCTAGCACAGAGATAGCCGACACGCCGAGAGTTGCTGCCAACGGAAATACCAACGCAAAAATACCGACTGGTGCCAGCAGCATAATCCAGCCGATAAGCACAAACATAGTGTCTTTGATGGCAGTGAAGAAACTAACGATGGCGGCCCGTTCCTTGGTCTCGATCTTCAATAGCGCCATGGAAAATAGGCCGGTGAATATCATAAGCGGCAATATGGCGTTGTTGACGGCGGCGCGGATGGGGTTGATGGGTATCAGCGCTACCAACCAGTCGCGAAAGGGTGGTAGCTCGCTACTGCCGACAGTTGCAGTTGTTGTTCGCTCTAACAGACTGCGGCTCGCATCGGGATCGATGTTTAGCATCGCTATCAGGGGCGGCGCGACAAAAAATGTGAACAGGCTGGAAACGACAATCATGGTAACGAATAGTGCAATCGCCTTGCCGCCAAGTTGGGCTATAGTACCGGTGGTTTCCTGGCCTGCTATGGCGGTAATCATTAGTGCCATTAACAGCGGCACAACTGTCATGCGAATCCCATTTACCCACAGTGTGCCTATAGGTTCGATTATCGATGGCAGGAGTGAGTCGGCTGAGATATCGAGAAGCGAGAAGCTAACCCCGCCTATCAGGCCCATCCCCAGTCCAATCAGAATGCGAGTGGAGGCGCTCATTAATTCTTCGACTCTCTCTTGGGGCTCATTCTGGGTTATTTTCCTGACGGCTTTCCGTACTGTTGAATGCGCTATCTCGCACATTGGTATAGCGCAACATAGCACTGGCCCCTGGGGTAATCAATTTGACAGGAAGGCAACATGATTGCAGCGCTTCCGGCTCTTTGGTACCTTCTATAGCCACAAACAGCTAAACCCATGATTCGCCAGCCATGCAGGACATACAATGAGTAGTAGTGACAGTCGCAACGAGAAAGACCGAGAAGCAACAACACTAAGCCGTCGGTCTATCTTCAAGATGGGCCTGGCGACTGGCATGGCAGTGCCTATGTCGGCGCTAGGGCAGGCACCGAATCGTCTGAGACCCCAGCCTGGTGATCAATTGGTGTTTGAAGAGGGAGCAAATCAGGATGAGCTGGTGCGGCCAGAGTTGTTGGGCCTGGAGCAGAGGCCCCTATCTGCCCTCGCGCGGGACCCCGAGACACAGGTGCTGCGAGACGGCTCCAGACTTAATCGAGTCATGATTACGCGCATCGACCCGCAGAAGTTGACTGCACGCTACCAGGCAAATGCCGCGGAGGGTGTGATCGCCTACTCGGCAGTATGCACGCATACCGGTTGCGATGTAATAAACTGGGATGCAGGCCAGTTGCGCATGGCTTGCCCCTGCCATGAGTCTCAGTTTGATATATATGATGGTGCTAATGTGGTTGGAGGTCCGGCTCCCAGACCATTGGCTATGCTGCCCCTTGAGGTCGTCGAGGGTGTTGTGATCGTTGCGGCAGGCTTTCGTGGCCGTGTGGGTTTCACTCAGCAGTTCTAGAGTGCTAATAATTTTATGTTCGGCGCCTATTCTGGCGCGCTAATTCAGAAGCAGCACGTTAAGAGGTTCAAGCATGATAATTCGCTCCAGTATTCTCCTTTGTTGTTCACTTATCTCGAGTCTTCTCTCTGCGCAGGATTTGCCTCCCTATAATCCAGTCACTGCAGAGCGCTTATTAAATCCCGAGGAAAGTAACTGGTTAATGTATCGCGGCAGTTACGATTCCCATGGCTACAGCAGCTTGGACGAAATCAATACCGATAATGTCGATGGCCTGGTACCGGTTTGGAGTTTCTCTACTGGCTTGAGAGAGGGGCATCAGGCGCCACCTATAGTGAACGACGGTTATATGTACGTCACTACCCCGCAGAATCATATCCTGGCAATCAACGCGCGCACCGGTGATCTTATCTGGCGCTACGTGCGTTATCTGCCGGATGACCTGCAGCAGTTTCACCCAACCAATCGCGGTGTTGCCCTGTTCGGCGATAGAGTCTACATGGCAACTGTAGATGCGTTCTTGGTTTCTCTCGACGCCTTAACCGGTGAACTGATTTGGGAAGTAGCTGTCGAAGATTATTATAACGGTTATTATATGACTATGGCGCCACTGATCGCAGACGGCAATGTGATGGTGGGAGTCTCCGGTGGTGAGTTGGGAATTCGTGGCTTCGTTGCAGCCTACGATGTAATGACTGGTGAAGAACAATGGAAAACCTACACCATACCTGCACCGGGTGAGCCAGGTTCGGAATCTTGGCCGGGGGATACCTGGCAGACTGGCGGAGTTCCGGTATGGCTAACAGGTTCCTACGACCCAGAGTTAAATCTCGCTTACTGGGGTACCGGTAATGGGGGGCCATGGATGGGAGATACGCGCCCAGGCGACAATCTCTACTCCTCGTCGGTTATTGCCTTGGACGTCACAACCGGTGAGCTTAAGAATCATCATCAATACCACTGGAATGACTCCTGGGACTGGGACGAAGTTTCGGCACCCTTACTAATCGATTTTCAGCGTAATGGTCAGAGTGTGAAAGGCATGGTGCATGCTGGGCGCAACGGCTATTTGTGGTATCTGGAGCGCAAGGCCGATGCGATTAACTTCGTTGATGCCAACCCCTATGTCTATCAGGACGTCTTCACTGGCATCGATCCTGTGACCGGCAGACCCGAATACGATATGACGAAAAAACCCGGCACGGGTTACGAAGCCAATTTCTGTCCGTCGCTTTGGGGAGGAAAAGATTGGCCTCCAGCTGCCTTCGACCCCGAGTCTCGTTTAATGTTTATTCCGGCGAATGACAATGTCTGCTCAACCATGGTGGGGGAGGAAATCCAATATAGTCCGGGCCGCTCTTATATGGGTCGAGGAACTTCAGAGAACGGAGGTTTCTTCGTTCGACCCGGCACCGATCATATCGGTGAACTGCAGGCCTGGAATGTAGATACGGGTGAGCGCGCCTGGACGACCACATTCGAAAGCCAGAATTGGGGCCCAGTGTTGGCGACGGCGGGTAACCTAGTGTTCATGGGCGGAACCAATGATCGCTATTTTCGTGCTTTCGACTCCAGAAGCGGCGAGATTCTATGGCAGCAGCGAACCAATTCGGGAATCACCGGCGTCCCCGTCACCTACACTCTGGATGGCAAACAGTATATCGCCGTGCAATCGGGCTGGGGTGTCGATGCCCAGCGCGAACAGAACCTGCTGAATATGGCTAAGGGTGAGAATCACTATGTGCCTCAGGGCGGAGTGATTTGGGTTTTCGCTTTGCCTGACTAGGCTATTGGGTGACCAGTTTGCGTGGTAGTGAGTTAATTGCAGTTACAAATGAGCATAGGACTGAACACAGAGGTTGCGAGTAGTGGACAATATCGTTGCAATAGAAAATTTGGTTGAAAAGTTTGAACAGAAGAAGATGACACGAAGAGAGCTGGTAGCTTCTCTATTGGTGGCCACGGCTGCTACCTCTGTGCCATCTATCTCGGCACAGACCGCCGCACCTGTGGCTATTGGTAGGTCGATGAATCATGTCTCACTGTCGGTGGCTGATGTAAGTCGTTCGGCGGATTTCTATAATCGTGTTCTGGGTATGGAAATCATCTCGCGGCCGGCAAATGGTGGTTTGAATATGGGCCTGGGCGATGAGAGTTTTCTCGGGCTCTATAATTTGCCTAACCCTGGAGGCATGCACCATATGTGCATCGGTGTGGAGAATTACAATGCCGATGCGCTTGCCGAGAAGCTTCAGGAGCACGGCATAGAAGCTGACGTGAACCGCGACCCGGCGAATCGAACCAGTGGTGGTGACCAACTCTATTTCAGTGACCCCGATGGTATAAGAGTGCAACTTGCACAGCATGGTTATCTCGGGTAGACACAGCGTTATTTAACGCAGAAGTCTATCCAAGGTAGGGCGCCTGGTGGCAGGAACTGCTAATAATCCGGCGCTATTAGCCATCTCTGTTCGGTAGCTAAGGGTGCGGTAAGCGTCAGCAAGAAGGACTCCAACTGGCTTCTCTCTACGGGACGTAAGTTAAGCGGCTTCGCCTCGTTGTGGCTGAGCATAGAACTCGGTGCTTCATTGTAATGCTCAACGACCTCACTGAGATTCGACATCTGCCCACCGTGCATATAAGGCGCGGTTAGCGAGATGTTTCTCAGCGTCGGCGTTTTCATCGCGCCAACCAGATCGTTCGCATCCCGGGCGAAGCGTAACTCTGTACATTCGGCAGTCGTGGCATCACTAAACTCGCCAAGACAGTTGAATGGATCGTCTCGCGATGTGCGTACACCGTCATATCTGCCCATCGATGGCATCGTGCCGCTTACAGCCAGCACACCGGTGTTATGAAATTCATTATTGCTTAAGAGCGGCCCGTTGTGACAGCTAACACACTGTCCCTTGTCGATGAAAATCCTTAGGCCTGCTATTTCTGTATTGCTCAGGGCTTTTGGCTCCGCCGGGTCAGTGCTTAGCTGTGCAATATACTCATCGAAAGGGGTGGGACCGGGCATGATCTTGCGCTCATAGGCGGCTATAGCCTTGCCAAGATTCGCAAAAAATTCAGATACCGCCCTCTGCGTGCCAGTGTCCAGAGTATTCCAATTTGCTTGTTGAGCTTCATCCCCCTCTGGTGTTCCTGTTTCCGGCAAGTTTGAGACTGCGGGCAGCTCTCCGAAAATTTCTTCATACATAACACGGTAGTCGGAATCTGTGGACAGCAACTGTAGCAGTTGAATTCTATCGGTCGCATGTTCATGCTTGGCCTCTAGTGGTGCCAGAGCCTGAGCCCACTGACTGTCTTTTCTGCCGTCCCAATAGAACCAGGGGCTATAAGAAAGTCCCACGAGAGAAGGAGTGTGTACCGGCCCAATACCGACGCCGACAGCGAGAGGCAGACCATCTGTAAACATCAGCTCGGGTTTGTGGCAGGTGGCACAGGCAACTTGTCCGTTGCTGCTGAGTCGCGTGTCGAAATAGAGGCGGTGGCCTAGCTCGGCGGCAGCCGGATCATCGGCGACTCGATTGCTAGGGTCTGGTGACAAAGGGGGCAGGGCATCCAAAGATAGCGAGGCTAACAGCCTAAGCTCGTCTTCGCTCCAGTCATCAGCGCCGGGGATGGACAGGTAGTTCCAGCCTATGGCTGTGACGACTAACATCGCCAGCAGTGGGGGTAGTATTTTCTTCATTGCAGAACGAACTCGATGCTAGCGCTGTCTTCGGAGCCATCGTGCTGTAGGTCAATCTCTAGTAGCCACAAGCCCTGCATGTGGAAACGAACCCCCTCCAGGAGGTAATCACCATTGTCCAGGGTTGCAGTAATCTGGGGCTGGGTGGGCAGGCCGTGATCATGCTCTGGCATACCGCCAATTAATTGTAATTTCTCTACTGCCAGCGTTTTCCTGCCACCATCTAGAATTCGTACATGCCAGCTGTGTATCTGGTTTATGCGTAGCGGTGAAAGCTCGCTGTAGATCTCTACAGTGAGACCTTTCTCGGTGGTGCCCGTAAGGTCGGGTGTTTCTGCTGCATGTGTGCAGCTAATTGCAAACAACAGTGAAAGGCTAAAAAACAATTTCATGCCACCTCGATGCTGCGCCGTCGCGATGAAGGCGGCAAGGCCTATAAAAATCGGCGTTCGCCGGGACAGATAGTAATCGCGCAGGTCGAGATTTGTGTCTGGGTCTATGTCAGGAGTGATCGCATAGGACACAAGCACGATAAACAGCGTTGGGAATATAAGAAACCATACCTGATAGATATAGGTAAATTGTATTTCTCGATAGGGCCAGATTCCAACCCAATACTGAATAGCATAGAGCACTATAACGAGCGTCCAGGCCAGATGGAGCCAGTCTAGACGCGGGACGATATGGGTGCGCAGCAGTCGCCCCCAGCCCGCAAAAATCTCGGTGAGCGCGATAGCGATAACCACCGAGGCCAGTGCCATTAGAAATTCAAACAGTGTCATAGAGTTTTCGTGCCCAACCTAAGTATTGCTTATTACATATCTGCTTATTACGCTGCGCAGTAGCAGATGGTTTTCGTGCCCTCTAAACTAAAGAAGGGCAAGTCCTCGCGGATTTGCCCTTCTTTGCTTTTCAATCTAATTCGCTTTGCCAGCCAATAAGGCCAGGCTAGCGATAGTCAGATCTAAACAGCTACGATCTCTTCAGCCTGTGGTCCTTTCTGACCGTCAGTTACTATGAACTCTACACGCTGACCTTCAGCAAGAGTCTTGTAACCTGAGCTTTGAATCGCACTGAAATGTGCAAATACGTCAGGGCCGCCTTCACGTTCGATGAAGCCGAAACCTTTGTTTTCGTTAAACCATTTCACTGTACCAGTAATTTTATCGGACATTTTTGTTACCTAAAGTTAAAACTATTAAAATCCTGCCAAGCAGGGGTCGTGCTAGAAATTCGGCGTACTTATAAACTTCAGGACGAGGTGTTACTAGGAAGACTTCGAAATGGGGAGAATAAATATGGGCTTACTTTCAAGCTACGCGCAGTTTACAGGTAAACCATTGCCTGTCAAGGGTTTTTCGACACGGTTCAGGGGTAGCGCTAGCTATTCTGAGATAGCGTGGTAGTTCTTTGTGTGGAATCGAGGGGAGCAAACAGCGAGAAATACCAGGTCGCCTTTTCCCGTGTTCTAGATTCGCTGTCTTGTGGTCGGGGGAATAACAACAACATCGCCGATGGATACCCTTAGCGGTTTGCCGTCTCCTATTTCAGCTAAGCCTTCACCCTGAACTATGACATAACGCTCGGTGGTGTTCTTCAGGTAGTGCCACTTCGTCTGCTGGGCTTCCTCGACTCTGGCTCGGGCTATAGATACATCTTCATCGTCCATCGAGTTTGATATTTCGGTGATGTAGCAGCCTTCTTCGAAATAATATTCTTGCTTGGGGTCTTGTTTTTTAAGCATGCAGGGCTTCATCTCTGGTCGTTATGAGTTAAAAGCATCGAATGGCACTAGCATACGGAAAAGCTTCGAGTGGAACTAGTTCCTGAGCTCAAATATGTAGGTAGCGATAGGATATCGTGCTCGCCAATGCAAACTGAATTGCGAGGAGGGGGGAAGTATTCTAAAAACACTAGGCTGTCGACAAGAGTTGCCGACAGCCTATATGTCTGGTGCCAAGTAGGGTCTAGAGAGGCACTACTTTATTGGCACAAGGTCCTTTTTGGCCTTGTCCAACTTCGTATTCTACTTCTTGGCCGTCATTTAGCGTGGCGAAGCCGCCGTCGCTTTGAATTTCTGAATAGTGAACGAAGAGATCGTTGCCACCTTCCGCTGGAGTGATGAAACCAAAACCTTTGTCCGCATTAAACCACTTAACTGTGCCTTTACTCATGTAACCCTCGATATATATTTCTTTTTTGACTTTCAAAATTGCAGAAAACGAATCGAAGCTCGACACTTCTTCTGCTCTGTGGCGAAATTACTGCTTTCTGCCACCACTCTACTTCAGTATTACTCTGAACTGCTTGCCGGCCCACTTAGAGGGACTCGGTTTCAGTGAGAATATCAGAAGGAATAAATCCCCACTCAAAATGAATATTCACACAATAGTATGGTGGAACCGTTCGAACCCACTTCACCTTTTTAGATCCGAACCTACAGTGTAGAGTCTTCTAAGCCAAATTCATAGAGGTAGAAGCTGCGTAAACCATTAAATTTCCTCGCCATTTCCCTTATTTTGGGCTGTTTTTCCCTGTAGCGCCGGGTTTTTGCCTCACAATTATCACCGATATAGTTAAATGGCTGTGAGCCGTAGCGAAAAATATCCGCTTGAATAATTTTAAGCTATTGATATGTATGCTATTTTTCTATGATTCTGAATTTTCGGCTATTGTCTCGCTAGCAGCCACCATTTCATGGTGCTGGTGACTAAATCTGCGGCGTCTTGTTGGACGAAATGACTCGCACCAGGCGCTGTGACGATGGTTGTGTCGGCATCTATCCAATCCCAGGTATTGTTTAGGCCGTCTGAGTGCAACGCCGTGTCTTCCAGGCCATGAAATACAAGCACTGGCATATTGAGTCTTGGCGCACTTGGGGCGGTTCCGGAGCTTTCTCCCCTCGGGTAGTTTTGCTTGTAGTAGGCGAGCATGCCGTCGAAGTTGGAGCGCCCGAAGGCCTCAACATACTTATGCCTTGCGGCCGGGTCACTTACCCAACCTGAGAGTGTCTGCGGATTCATGGGCTGGCCGAAGAAGATGTCCGAGTCGGTAGCTTTGCCGGCAATGAAAGCGCGGGCATAACCACTGTTATCCTGCTGTTCCTGATTGTTAGCCAGTTCTCGCGCCATGCCATTGGGATGGGGGAGGTTCAGAATAACCAGGTTTTCGACCATCTCGGGCAGCGCAAAGGCGAACTGCCATGACACGATGCCACCCCAGTCATGGCCAACTATATTGGCTTTCTCTTCACCGAAATGGCGAATCACAGCCGCTACATCGCCGATAAGGTTTGACATGGCATAGCTGGATTCAGCCTCTGGCTGTCCGCTGAGGTTGTATCCGCGCTGGTCTATGGCGACTACTTTGAAATTGTCCTTTAGCCCTTCCATCTGATGGCGCCAGCTATACCAGTAGTCCGGGAAGCCATGGATCATGATCACCAGGGGGCCCTCACCGACGGTTGCGTAGTGAATTTTCACACCATTATTGTCTGCATAGCCATGTTCTACTTCGTCCAGCAGGTCACCATGGGCTGTGCTTGCAACCAGAATCAGGGTGGCGAGTGCGGGCAGGTAAGGTAGATATTTGAGAACGTTGGGGAATGTCATGGTTAGCTCCGATCTGTTGCGACACTACAAGTGATGAAGGCCAATAGTTTGGTAGCCGCGGGTCAGTGGCCCAGCCCGAGGGTAGGTGATGAGCTGATTAAAGCAGAAAAAAGAGGAAAAGTTGACGGGTTTGCGACGCCAAGATCCATTTGGCAGACAGATGCAATCGTTTTGCCGCGAATCGCCTGTAGCTAACTATCTGTAATAGCTTGTGAATGTTAAAATTCTCATTTAGCTGATTATTTATCTGCTGCGCCGGTGAAGACGGTGAAGGAAAGTGTCAGAGGGAAGTGGAAATAGGAGAAGGTGATGTGGGGGACACAGAACATGAATAAGTTGAAGTTAGCGAACGTTTTTCTAATGACAGGTATTGCTGTGGCCTTGGGTCAGGTTGCAGCTGCGCAGGATTACGTGGCGCCACGTACCAGTTTTGGTGCGCCGAATTTGCAGGGTGTTTACAGCATTGCCACGGTAACGATGCTAGAGCGTGGCGAGCAGTTTAATGGACAGTTAACAATTACCGCCGAGGAGGCTGCGCGAATCGGGCAGACTGGCGACAGTTATCTTGATGATCTGACAGCTGCACCCGCTGATGCGGAGCCAGACGTTGGAGGCTATAACACTTTTTGGATGGATCCAGGCGAACGCATGGCAGTAATCGGTGGTGAGATTCGTACCTCCATTCTTGTCGAGCCAGAGAATGGTCGTCTTCCCTGGGCCGAGGGTGCGCAGCGAGCAATATTTGGAGCGCGGGCAATTGGGCCAGGCCCATTTGCCGGGCCAGAGGCGCGTCCCCTGGGTGAGCGCTGTCTGGTCGGTTTTGGCTCCTCCGGTGGCCCGCCTATGTTGCCAGTGCTCTACAATAATCACAGTCAGATCGTTCAGACCAAAGACTATGTGATGATCATGGCCGAGATGAATCATGACGCGCGTATCATTCGCATGCGCGATAGCGATCATTCTGCTATTCCTAAGTGGTTAGGCGATTCCATTGGCTACTATGAGGGAGACACTCTTGTCGTCGAAACAACCAACTACCATCCGCAGCAGAGTTTTCGTGGCGCGCTGCGTCACTTCTTCTACCTGTCCGGTGACGCGAAAGTAACGGAACGTTTCACCCGTGTGGATGACGAGACCTTGCTCTATCAATTTACTGTCGATGACCCCAAAGTCTACGCGACGGTATGGAAGGGTGAGCTGCCTATGAATGCAGTAGAAGATCAGATTTACGAATACGCCTGCCACGAAGGAAACTATGCCTTGCCCGGGATTCTGGCTGGAGCCAGACTGGAAGAGAAAGAGAAGGCTGAGGCGCAGTAGTTTTAGTTAGCAAGAATTAGAAGCCGGCCACAGAGCCGGCTTTTATAATGTGCTGTAAGAATATTGATACATCGCAGAAACTTGACTCTAGGCCCGTGCCAATATTCTGGGCACGAATCCGTCTGGTGATCCCGTAGTTAACTATGCTGATAGACAGACTTATAGATAGACTGATAGTAAGGGTGAAAAAATGCAGAAAAAAATAAAGTTAATCGCTGTGGCTGTCCTTAGTGCAGTTGGTTTGAGCGCGAGTTTCGCGCAAACAGATTCCCATGAGCCATTGCTAACGGTCAAAGAAATAATGAACGGATTGATTACGCCAACGACCGCTACTATCTGGGGTGCCTATCAGCTTGAGAGCGATGCGCAGTGGCAGGAAATAAGAAATGCAGCCCTGTCCGTCATCGCTGCTGGCAACCTGCTGCAGTTGGGTGGTTCAGGTGAGGGGGAGTCTGCTATGGCTGCGGAAGCTGATTGGCGCAGTTACAACCAGCTAATGATAGACGCGGCGAGGCAGGTAATTGCCGCAACGAATAGCAAAGACGAAGAAGCCTTGTCGGCTGCGGGAAATGATGCGCTCTATCCCCCTTGTGAGTCCTGTCATCAACAATATCAGGCACGCTAAGAACCCTCTGCAGTACTGGGCTCTACGCGATGAACAGGCTAGGAATTCTTTCAAGAAACCAGTAGCTCGCTATGCCGCCTATGCCGTAGGCGAGCCCGCGCTGCAAACTTGGTATCAGGTGATTTAGGTATTTAGCGAAGATATAATGCAGTGCTAACAGTGTCCCAATAAAAGCCACCTGACCCGCTTCCACTCCCAGGTTAAAGAATAGCAAGGCCAGCGGGATGTCGGCGTCACTGAGGCCAAGCTCGCCTAGCGCGCCGGCGAACCCGAATCCGTGCACCAGACCAAATGCAAATGCCACTATCCAGGGTTTGGCATGGGCTAGCGTGATATTCCCCTGCTGTGCCATCAATACTTCTCGTGCCAGAAATACAATCGAAAGTGCTATCAGAACTTCAATCGGAGCGCCTGGAACGGGAAAGTAGCCAAGGACTGCGCAGGCAAGAGTAATGCTATGGGCTATTGTAAATGCAGTAATGGTTTTTAGTAGCTTCCAGAAACCCTGCAGTAAAAGTAACAGGCCAAGTACGAATAGTAGGTGGTCGGCGCCGAATAGAATGTGCTCGCCGCCAAGCAGTAGGTAGCGGGCAGCCAGGTTTCGAATAGAGGCGGCACCTGCCTTCATTTCTGACATGGGCACTTCGATGAGACTGCCGTCCCCCGGGAAATAACCAGAGACATCGCTGCCATCGGACCAGCGCGTGATGAGTACCAGGCCTTCCAGAGACCAGGGGAACAATAGAGCATCTTCGGTGTTAAGAGCTGGCTCGCACTGGAAGCGATAACTGAATCGGCTTGGCGGTAGGCCGGAGCAGCGCTCGGGAAGGACGCGCTCTACGTTAAATAGGGGAGGCACCTGTTGATCGACTATGGAAAGTTGATAACTGTTGTCGTCGAGCTCGTCCAGAAAGACTCGGGCAACACCTGTCACGTCCACATCGTGTCCCCTTGCCAGGGGAATGAGGGACAGACTGGAGACGAGCAGCAAGAAGAGAGTGAGAAAATGCAGGCCTGTACTTTTCTGAAAGGATGCGCGCATGATCGGTTATTCGGCTTCGGAGTTGTTAATGACTATAGTGTACTGATCCCAAAGTCTGTCCACCTCCTGCTGCAGTCGGGCCTCCTCTTCGGCGGCAATCCACTCGAGACGAACTAGATCGGCAATGTCATCAAGTGCTGGTATGCCGGCAGGATTTGTCTGAGTTGCTCGTAGCCAATGTTGCCCTCGATTGCTAATAAACGGGCCTTGCCATTGGTTGAGTTCGGCCGCTAATACGTTGTCTGCAAACTCCTGATCGAAAATATTGGCGAGGTCTACGCTATTTACATTCGGTAGCGTAGCGACAGTACCTTCCGATAATTCCAGTAAGGCCTCAGCCTCGGCACCTTGTTCGATAGAGGCAAGTATGGAAGCGTCTAGAGAATCTGTAGAGTCGAAAACCAATTCGTCGAAATCTGTTGTGGCGGGAGTCTCGAAGCGGCTTCTGTTTTGCTCGTAGTACGCGTTTAACTCGGCATCGCTTGGTTGAATAATATTGCCGCTTAGGACGTGACGCATCTTCTGCGCCAGAATGTCGTGTATGCGCTCGTCGTTGTCTAATTCCATCGCGAGGGCTTCCCGCACTAGAATTTGCTCTTCTATATAGAAGGCGGTTACTAAGTCTCGCTGTTCTGCGGAAAGCTCTTCGCCGCGCGACAGTTCCTGTATGAAGATTCGTGCATCTATCTCGCGCTGGTCGATCTCCAGCAAGTTTTCATTCCCGGCTTGAGTGATTGCATACAGTGCAAAGATAATGACCGCGATGGCGAAGAAGTGCGCGATCGGTTCCCGCATGATGCGGGCATAGACAGGCGTGCTGACTGAGCTGGATTGATTAATTTGATTCATGGTTCGACTCTACTGTTCCTGACTTTGCGGTTGCAGCGTGTCTGCTGTGTTAAGTAAGGGGGAGGGTAATTTCAGTCTGTAGTGAATGCAAGCCCTAGCGGGCTAAGGCATATTGCAAAAAACTCCATATCAGAACTCTCTCAGACAGCGGCAGCAACTCGTATTAAGCGAATACGAAGTCATATTCTGCAAGCTTGCCGGTTTAACCTGGGCTCTGGTGGCGGCGACGGCCTTGGCATCCTGCGTGGCTGCCCCACTGTTGGGAGAGCAAACCCAATGGTCGGGCCTCGTGTACTTTTCACTATCCGTGACAATGCCCGTGGCGCGCGGCCTGTACCAGAAAAGTGTCGGCATAGCGGGTCTGCACAAGGAAGTTAAATCCAGTTAAAGCACCTGTCAGAATCTATACAAGCGGCCCTTGTTTCTGTACAATCTCTGTTTTGTAGAAGGTGGTAATCACATGTTACGTATCGCTGAAGAGGCTTTAACATTTGATGATGTTCTACTCTTGCCTGCCCACTCTGTTGTTCTTCCGAAAACCGTAGCACTAAACACCCAGTTGACGCGTTCGATCGCGCTCAATATTCCGCTTATATCATCCGCGATGGACACGGTTACCGAGTCCCGTCTTGCGATTGCTATGGCGCAAGAAGGTGGTCTTGGTGTGCTGCATAAGAGCATGAGTGTTGAAAATCAGGCGCGAGAAGTTCGTCAGGTAAAGAAATATGAAAGTGGCGTAGTGAAGGATCCTATTACGATCTCAGCCGATGCCAGCATTAGAGACCTTGTTGCTCTGATGCAAGAATACGATATATCCGGTATGCCGGTATTGGACAGCTCTGGCCTAGTGGGTATCGTGACCAGTCGCGATGTGCGCTTCGAGGCAAATCTCGACGCCAAGGTCTCATCGATCATGACGGCAAAGGATAGGCTTGTAACAGTTAAAGAAGAATTTGCGCTGGATGATGTGAAGGAGCTTCTGCATCGCCACCGAATCGAGAAGATTCTGGTTGTAAATGATGACTTCGAGTTACGTGGCCTGATTACACTAAAAGATATTCGTAAGTCCGAAGACTATCCGAATGCGTGTAAAGACGAGCAGGGTAGATTGCGTGTTGCAGCCGCAGTCGGCACAGGGCCAGACTCAGCCGATCGCATAGAAGCAATAATCGAAGCGGGCGTCGATGTGGTTATCGTCGATACGGCACACGGGCATTCACAGTTTGTGCTGGATCAGGTGAAATATATTAAAGACAACTACCCTGGCGTGTCTGTTATCGGTGGCAATATCGCCACGGCAGATGCAGCCAGAGACTTGGTCAAGGCGGGTGCGGACGCGGTCAAGGTTGGTATCGGTCCCGGCTCGATCTGCACTACACGTATCGTAACCGGCGTTGGTGTTCCGCAGATTTCAGCCGTAGCCAACGTTGTCGAAGCGGTAAAGGGTAGCGATGTCTGTGTAATATCAGATGGCGGAATACGCTATTCCGGTGACATAGCAAAGGTTATTGCCGCCGGGGCGCACGTCGTCATGGTAGGTAGTCTGCTGGCCGGCTCCGAAGAGGCGCCAGGCGAGGTTGAACTGTATCAGGGCAGAAGCTATAAGGCCTATCGCGGCATGGGGTCATTAGGCGCCATGTCTCACTCTCAAGGCTCCAGCGATCGCTATTTCCAAGATGTCGATTCGGGAACAGAGAAACTGGTTCCCGAGGGGATCGAAGGGCGGGTTCCCTATAAAGGCTCGATGTCCGCTATCGTGCACCAGCTAATGGGCGGGCTGCGTTCCAGCATGGGTTATACGGGATCGGCAAACATAGAGCAGATGCGAACGAAGACGCAGTTTGTGAAGATTACGGCGTCTGGCATGAGCGAGTCCCACGTCCACGACGTCAGCATAACCAAAGAGGCGCCTAACTATAGGATTAGTTAGGACGGGTAAACTTTTGAGGATTATATGCTTTGTTAATAGGCCCGCCCAAGCCAGTCACTTACCTTTCTGTAAGCTCCTGACTTGGACGGGCCTTTTGTCTCACCTCTGGGCCTCAATGATTCATCCTTAGGTTTCTTGGTGCGAAATTGAATTCGAATTGCAGTTACTATTTTGAAATTGGGTTTACATGACAACAGCTAATATTCATAGCCAGAAAATTCTTATTCTTGATTTCGGTTCGCAGTACACGCAGCTGATTGCTCGGCGGGTTCGCGAGTTGGGTGTGTATTGTGAGATCTGGGATTACGCGGTAGATGAGCAGCTATTTTGGGAATTTGATCCCCAGGGTGTAATTTTCTCCGGTAGCCCAGAGTCGGCGAATCACGATGAGTCGCCACGCCCCCCTGAATTTATTTATGCTGCAGGTAAGCCGATACTTGGTATCTGCTATGGCATGCAAACTATGGCAGAACACTTCTCGGGTAAAGTCGAAGCCTCGAGTAAGTCTGAATTTGGTTTCGCGCAGGTCGATGTGATTGCGCCGAATAAATTACTCGATGGCATCGAAGATAGAGTCAATGAGAAAGCTGCGCCTCAGTTAGATGTGTGGATGAGTCATGGAGACAAGGTCACTGAAGTACCGCCAGGGTTTTCGTTGATAGCCCAGACGGAGAGCGCCCCGATCGCGGCGATGTGTGATGAGTCTCGAAATTTCTACGGCATTCAGTTCCACCCCGAAGTGACACATACCATTCAAGGTCAGCTTATTCTCGAACGATTC
>Ga0222717_10000112_pt1 | contig 64788 bp, 62 predicted proteins | sample C33_18DmetaG_FD_165053 | JGI IMG/M metagenome (GOLD analysis project Ga0222717, IMG submission 165053) | Estuarine water microbial communities from San Francisco Bay, California, United States - C33_18D | ecosystem: Environmental > Aquatic > Marine > Unclassified | place: USA: California... | reverse complement strand
GCCCCATACAGTCACTTCCTGAATGGTGCCGTTGAGCGATGTGTCAGCCGCGTCAGTAATTTCAAGAATATATGTTTTGCCAGCTGTAAGAACATTTGCAAAATTGACATCACTATCTGTGATCTGAGTTCCTCCGGTAAAACCTTGGATATCACCTGAAGCAACCACAGGGTTGTGCAGAGTAAGGCCAATTAGATTGAACTGACCGGCTTTGAGGGTGTGGGTCACATACCCTGTTGGCTTAGTGTGGGCTGTTGTTTGCGCATTGGCATACATGGCGGTCACCATCAATGCGCCAAGTGAAAGAAGTTTAATTTTATTCATAGGGTGAAGGTTTCTTTAATTTGTATAATTACTGCAGTGTTTGAAATCAAGGTATACACCTAGAATAACTGAACCACGCATCATGCATTTTGAGGTAAGGTAAAAAAAGATTCGGCTATTTACCTGATTTCAGCAACACAATATAATCACATCTATATTTACAACCTGATGTATGTCTCATGATCTGTCAACACGTAAAACCACAGATATTTTAGAGAAAAGTAACTCAGTGACGGCAGTGCTGTGAAATACGAGCAGCTCGCCTAATCCAATTACTAATTATGAACTATGTGAACAATAGATTGAAAGTTTATGTGTTTGCAGATCCAGCTCTCGAATTTCGACTCAAATGCTCTACCAGTGGCTGATTTCCTTCAATGCTGTCATCCTCTTGTCAATTTCTTCATCAGTGACTTTTTGCAGTCTATGGGTAGAAAAATCCTCACAGGTAAAACTAGCGAGGATAGAACCTCGGAGAATTGCATCGCGGATCTGCTCAAAGGAAAAGTCTACCCCGCCCAGTGACGCGAGGTATCCTGCCATGGCTCCGAGAAATGTATCGCCAGCTCCAGTGGGGTCAACAATCTCCTTCAGCGGCCATGCATGGAACCTGAACATACGGTTCTGAGGACCAAAAAGAATGGCACCAAATTCTCCGAGTTTGATAACCACATGGCTAGGGCCTTTCTCCAAGAGCTTCTCCCCTGCCAGAATCAAGTTACTGGTGCCTGCAAACTCTCGCGCCTCACCCTCGTTGATTACCAGTAAGTCGATGCGCTGCATCACATCGTGAAGGCGCTCGTTGGCAATCTCAATCCACAGATCCATAGTATCTGCGATAACAAATTTGTCATCAGCGGTGCACTGATCAAGCATCTGAATTTGATTTTCTGGTGACATGTTAGCAGGCACCACAATCCGACTGCCTGCAGCCTCACTGGGGATGAATACCTCCCAGCTCTCTAAAACATTTAATCCCACTTTATGTGTGGTGCGGTCGTTCATGTTTTCGTGATATTCACCATCCCATGTAAAGGACTCACCATCTGAGCGCTCAACACCGTCGAGCGTGACGCCGTGACCCTCTAGCATTTGCAGATGTTCCTCAGGATAGTCGTGCCCTACAACTCCCACCAAATGGACTGGTTTTGTGTAGTAGCTGGCAGCAAGTGATGCGTATGAGGCGGAGCCACCAAGAAGGTTTGTTGCTGAGTCCGTGGGTGTGGAGACATTGTCGATGGCGATGGTTCCGCCGATGATTGTAGACATGTTTTTGGAATAGATGATGAATATTGACTGGAGGATAAGAACGAAGTGCCTTCAGGTGGAGAGACACGTGATCACATCACTTGCCTCAGCAGGAATGCTTTCTGCCTGAAGCAACGCCGAGACAATGACCACGCGACGCGCCCCTGATGCAAGTACCAATTCTAAATTATCTCTCTTGATTCCACCGATACAAAATACGGGGATCTCATTACCGACATCATTTTCCACTTCAGCAATGCTTTCCAACCCAATTCCCGCCCTACCTTTTTTTGTCGGCGTCGGGAACAAGGGGCCAAATCCAATATAATCAAACCCTTCAGCTAGCGCCGCCCTCGCTTGCTCGGGCGAATGGGTCGACCTCCCTACGATCATTGAATCGCTTATTACAGACCTGACATCAACCAGAGATCCATCATCCTGCCCAATGTGTACTCCGTCTGCTCCGATAGCATGAGCCACTTCCGGAAAATCATTAATAATTAGAGGCACCTCAAAAGACTGGCAGAGCGGCAAAAGATTGGGAGCATACTCGTGAAGCAGTGATGTCACACCCTCTGCATCATATCCCTTTGCACGCAGCTGGATCACACCAACACCACCCTCAAGAAGCCCGCGCACGACACACATCATTTCCGACTTTATCACGTATCCCATGTCAAGAATGCCGTAGAGCATCGCCCTATTTATTTTACCGATCCCAACATTCCTGCTCATATGCACTTATCCATAAACCATCGACTTCAAAGATCAAACTGAATACTTCAAACTTAACATTGCCATGCGTCGGTAATGAAGCTACATAGCCGAACAAACCAATTGATCATATGGCAGACACACCTATACCCATCGCAGAAATTGACCACGGCCCTGGCAAATTAGAACAATTTCTGGATAACCATCAAAAAAAACTTATCATTGTGGCGATATTTATCTCACTAGGTATTGTTGGATATGTCATTTGGGCAGGCATTGAAGAGGCCGAACAAAACGATGCAGGAGCAGCACTCGTCAAGGCCGATGAAATCGCTGATTACAAGGATGTCATCTCGCAATACCCAGGTAGCGCTGCGGCAGCATCTTCGATGCCTTTGCTAGCAAATATGCAGTGGCAAGACTCACAACCCGATGGCTTACAAACACTACAAGATTTTATCGATCAGCATCCAGAACACCCAGTTATACACACAGCCAATGTAAGTCTCGGGCTCCGGCTTCTCGAACAAGGCAAAGTCAATGAAGCAAAGGCAAAACTTACTGAAATTGCCGAAAACCACCCAAACAGTTACCTCAACCCGCTTGCATGCATCGCACTTGGTGATATCGCAAAATCGAACAAAGAAATCGCTGAGGCCACCAATTGGTATGAGAAGGCTAAGGACAACGAAGCTCGTAATAATGCCTTTCTCGAGATGGCCAGCGCACGCCTAGCTATCGTCAACGCACAACCCCCAGTGAAAATCAAACCAGCCCCCCCAAAACCGCCAACACCACCTATCGCGCCAGCAACCCCTGATAAGGCAGCCTCTGCAGCAGATCAAAAAGCTGAAGCCAACGGCGATGCGTTGCAAAAAGCTCCAACGGGTGCGACAGAAAAACCATCAGAAAAAAATCCTGAAAACTCACAAGAATCTAAAAAAAACAGCAGTAAACCTGCTCCGCCAGCCCAAACCGATAAAAAGCCAGAGCCTACACTGTAAAAACCTCCTTCAAATCTAAAAATTTTAAAAATTTGCCTTGTAAATCCATGTTAATTGTCACTTCATGTTGACTTAACCATTATATATCTACCGTGTTTCAAAAAGTAATAGGACAAAAGCCAGAATCCGAAAATCCTGTCCCCGGATCACCAAGTAATGAAAAGCCATCAGGCTCAACACTTACGAGCGCCCCATCAAATACCCCATCGAACTCTGCTCCGCGCTCTAGCTCTCCCAGCCCCAGCGGAAGAAATGTTCTGAGTTCCGATGTGGAAATCAAAGGCACGATTCGCTTTTCCAGCGACTTAGTGGTTGATGGCAAAATTGAAGGCCATATTAATTCAGACGGATCTCTTACCGTTGGCGAAAATGCACGTATCAAAGCTGAGATCAAAACCCAATCTGTCATTATCTATGGTAAGGTTCACGGCAATATCGAAGTTAATGACAAAGTAGAACTCAAAGCTAGCGCTGAGTTAGTGGGCGACATTAAGGCAGCATCCGTCTCCATAGAGCCTGGTGCAATCTTCGTTGGTAAATCTACTGTGGGCACTCCTTCGGTCTCACCTCAACCCACCAGCACTAACACTGGCACCGGCAAGAATAAACCCAGCAACGAGAACGATAATCAAAAAGATCTGAAGCTGGCACCGAGTTCCTAACACGATCTAATACCAATTTCCTAACCCGCCACTGGCCTATGCCGTTGGCGGGTTTTTTCTAGCATTTATCATATACCCTCATCCGCACCACCAGAATCATGGCACTTTTTTCGCGAAGAAATCGCCCCAATAATGACAGCGACAATAAAAGTATTCGTGTGCGAGAAAAAAACAGCGTAAGTCTTCAATGCCCAGAATGTGGCTTCGAACAACGTGAACCAGGTATCGCCGTATCCACTTACTGTCGTGGATGTAATACACATTATCACATACTTAATGGTAAGGCTGTGCCTAAAATAAAACAGCTAACTAATACCATCACAAACATTGAGGGCATTGAAAATCGCACAAGACTTCGTGATGATACACCTGCTCGCGGAAAAAATGCCAATAACGAACCAAACCCTTCATTCCTCTCGAACGCTCATCCCTCAAGCTCTAATTCCGTAAGCCCATCATTACCAAAATCATCTAAGCGGAATAGCATATCTGGCACTATCAATAATTCTATGGCTAAGCCGCGTGACGTCGCATGCTTCGATTGCGATCGAGTTCATCAAGCAGCCTCTCAGTCAAGCTCGACTCTCTGCCCAGCATGCGGTAGTTACATATCACTCAAGAATTACGACATCAAAGGTATATGGAATCGAAGCATCCAGACACGTGGAAACGTCATCATTCACAAAAAAGCAACCGTCCATGGCATCACCATTCAATGCCATGATCTTATTGCACACGGCCAAGTAACTGGTGGAGTTGATTGCTCTGGTGATGTCACGATTCAAAGCCATGGAAAAATCATAGGTAACATTCAATGTAAGCGCTTAATCATCGCAAAGCGTGCTCGCGTTGAATTTACTGAACCCATTCTATGCAAAGACGCCATTATTGATGGGCAAGTTACCGGAAATTTCACCTGCACAGGCAAACTTCATCTCAAAAGGAAAGCGACACTGAGTGGCGATATCAAAGTCGCCATCATGGCAGTGGACGAAGGCGCCCGCCACCACGGCCAAATTTCTATAGGATCATGAATAGTGGTCGCACTTGCCGCTTGCCAGAGTTTAGCTGATATCTAAATTAGCTCCATGGCCACCGCTTCTCTCGACCTTCGTGAAGATATCTTGCGTCTCAAAAAGGCACGCAATGCTGCCATTCTTGCGCATAACTACCAAACTGGCGACATCCAAGATATTGCGGATTACGTGGGCGACTCTCTCGGGCTCGCTTATTGTGCACAGGAAACTGACGCTGATGTTATTGTATTTTGTGGTGTTCACTTCATGGCGGAAACAGCAAAAATTGTTAACCCGAACAAAACAGTTATACTTCCTGATAAGGACGCAGGCTGCTCGCTAGAGGAATCCTGCCCCGCTGATGAACTAGAAAAATTCATCAAGGATAACGAGGACAAAAACTACTATGTCATCGCCTACATCAATTGCTCTGCCGGAGTGAAGGCATTATGCGATGTTATCTGCACATCAGGAAATGCTGTTCGCATCGTTCAAAAAGCACCCAAGGACAGACCTATTCTATTTGTCCCCGATGCAAATCTTGGAGCTTGGGTTATGGAACAAACCGGACGCAAGATGGATCTTTGGCAAGGCGCTTGCTATGTGCACGTTGAGTTCACCCGCGACTCAATTAACAAAATTAAGTCTGAGTATCCAGATGCACTAGTGGTTGCTCACCCAGAATGCACAACAGCTGTCAGGTTGTTGGCAGATGAAGTCTGCTCAACGGAAAAAATGATAGCATTTTGCCAAGAAGCTACGGTGAACAATATCATTGTGGTCACTGAGAGCGGCATGCTGCACCGCCTACAAAAAGAGGCACCAGACAAAAACCTCATACCCGGACCAACCGATCGCTGTGCATGTAATGACTGCAAATTCATGAAAATGAATACGCTCCAGAAATTACGTGACTGCCTCGAAAAACTCGAACCTCAAGTCCAACTACCCAAGGACATTCAGGAACGCGCGGAGGCACCATTACTCAAAATGCTCGAGCAGTCCAAATAACAAAAAATCAACTATTCAAATGCCCACCGTCCACGTCAACTTAGCTGCACGTTCCTACGACATCATCGTCGAAGACGGGTTGTTAAACCGCGCAGCACAGCTGATTGCCTCTGCAGGTCTCACAGGTAAGGCAGCGGTGATTACGGACAGCAATGTGGCTCCTCACTACGCTGATAACCTTATTACACAACTTCCCGATGCCAGCTTGCACACCGTGAGCGCAGGAGAGGCGAGTAAATCGATGCTGAAAACCGCTGATTTATGCGGCGAAATGAACCGTGCAGGCCACGACCGTGGGTCTTACGTTATAGCACTCGGCGGCGGTGTGGTAGGCGACCTCGCAGGCTTTGTGGCATCTATTTTTCATCGTGGCATTCCTTTTATTCAGATCCCTACCACAATTGTCTCCCAAGTTGATAGCTCAGCTGGAGGAAAAACGGGCGTCAATACGTCAGAGGGGAAAAACCTCATTGGCTGCTTTCATCAGCCCCGCCTTGTTATTGTTGACCCGCTTACATTAAACACTTTGCCGGGGCGCGAATATCGTGAAGGTTATGCTGAGGCAATCAAACATGCTGCAATTCGTGATGCATCAATGATTGATACTCTTGGTGATCTTGACCCCACGGATCAACATCCATCAGCAGATCTATTAACACGTAACCTCGCAATTAAAGCCCAAATCGTGGAAGAGGACGAAAAAGAAACCTCAGGCACACGTGCACTACTTAATTTTGGTCATACCATTGGCCACGGCATTGAAGCCTCGCTCCCCTACGGCACCATGCTACACGGTGAAGCAATATCACTCGGCATCCGAGCCGCGCTTTTCTTATCAGAAAAAATGAATGGCTTTCCTAATAAAGACAGCCAACGAGTGCTTAACTTGTTAGCACTTTTCCAACTCCCACTCACCTTGCCAGAATCAATAAGCACAGAAACTGTCATGGGTAAACTCAGCCGCGATAAAAAATTCACGGGTGGAAAAATCAAGTTTGTCCTCCTAACCGCACTTGGCGCCGCGGAAGTATCAGACAAAGTCACGCTTAATGATATCCGCGACGCGGTAGAGCACTTGAGGAGCTAAACGGCGCTAGCAACCTAAGCAAACTGCTTTAGAAAACGTACGTCATTTTCAATAAGTAGACGAATGTCTCTTATTCCCCACTTGATCATGGCTAAACGGTCAATTCCCATTCCGAAAGCAAAGCCAGTAACTCTGTCAGGTGAAAAAACATCATCACCTCGGACTTCACATAGTGATTCAAAAACCGCCGGATCTACCATACCGCAACCTGCAATCTCAATCCATTTCGGCTCCTGCCCCTTGGCATGCAGTTTAATATCAATCTCAAAGCTCGGCTCGGTGAATGGAAAAAAATGAGGGCGAAAACGCACCTCGGTAGCATCACCAAACATCGCGCGCAGGAAAAACTCAAGCGTACCTTTGAGGTCGCCAAGCTTTACATCAGTATCAACATAGAGACCCTCGAGCTGATTAAAAACAGAAAGGTGGGTGGCATCGATCTCATCACGACGGTATGCCGAACCTGGTGCTATGATGCGCACAGGCGGCATCACCTTTTCCATGGTGCGAATCTGCACACTGGAAGTGTGAGTTCGGAGAAGTTTGCCACTATCAAAATAAAAAGTATCTTTCTCGTTACGCGCAGGGTGATCCTCCGGCGTGTTAAGTGCATCAAAACAATGAAACTCGGTCTCAATTTCAGGTCCTTCCGCAAGTGCAAAACCCATACGGCGCAATACCTGAATCGCACGATCCTTCACCTGAGTGAGTGGATGAATGGCACCTGCTGAAAGTGGTCTCGATGGCAGCGTCAGATCAATTCCCTGCACCGATTTTTTATCCGCATCGTCTGCGAGAGCCACCTGCTTAGCTTCGATGGCTGAGGTAATTGCCTGCCGTGCGGCGTTAAGCAGCTGTCCCATCACAGGCTTATCTTCCTTGGAAAGATCCTTCATTCCAGCCGAGGCAGCCGTAAGGCGTCCTTTCTTTCCCAGAAATGCCACACGGGCATCGTCGAGAGATTTCTCGTCGCTCGCTACTCCAACAGCCTCCAAGGCGTCGGTCTGGATGGTTTCGATTTCCTGCTTCATAGGCGGGGGTTGATTTAGGTGATTCTGAGATTAAGTAAATAGGTAATTACGTAAGATCATCTGGTGTCACCGGATAATGTGCGCCACAGCGCGGGCAATTCACAGTGATTGTATCCTCCCCCTGAAAAAGCTCGCCCGGTTTTTCCTTCCATGCTCCAAGCGTCGATACGATACGTTCCTTACTGCACCCGCAGGCAAAGCCAAACTTACGCGTCTCGAGCACCTTTGTTTGCTCATCCTCCGTGATTGCCGCCACTTTCTTCGCGTCGAGCTCCCCAAACCACTCCTCATCATATCCCGGCTGCGCTGCAATTAGCACGTAATTCTCGTCGTCGAGCCGGAAGCACTTCGCTGGCCGCTGCTCACTCTGGGCATAATAGTGCTCAATCCACTGAATGGGGTCATTACTGGATAGCTCCACACTGGTAGTGCGTGGTTCCTGGCCCGACACAGTGGTCTGACTAAAGAGCAAACTCGTCGCGGGTTCCTTGACGTCCTTGGTAAACAAACGACCAGTAACATTCTCGAAGGTGCTCGATCCAGTGACAAAAAAATTCACCCGTGGAGCACGTTGATTAACAGTCCAAGCGATAGTTTCTGCCCATGGGCGTGCCGTCAGGTGCAGTGTGAATACCGCAAGTAGGTCTTTAAGCTGCGCATCCAAATCATTTGAATGACGGATTTTGTGCTCCATTAAATGCAAATAGTAATCGGTGTAGATGGGCGTGAACTGCCCACGTAGCAATAAACAATTACGGTGACGGACGAAGATTGACTCCACTTTCGTGAAGCTTTCGACTGGTTGCATAGATTCAGACATGAAAATTAGACTAGTGTAATGTATTTAGCGCCTGGGCTGATGGATAACCCCGCGAACAATTCATATACCCAAAAGTGAATACTTAAAACCGAATACTCGGTGCACCAGCCAAAAAAAATCAGGTTCGCAGACATGTCTGCGAACCTGAAATACACTTTCACTATACACACAAATTAGTGAAATAACCCAATTAGTAATCAATGTCATCATCTAGGATGATTAAATACAACTAATAATTACCTACTTTATTACGATGGCTTTCTGCTTAGCTTTCACCTTTTTTGAAATTTTTAAATAAAGTATGCCGTTATCGAGTCGAGCCCCTATATTTTGGGTATCAACCTGATCAGAAATTCTCACCCGCTTCTTGACCTCGCCAAGAAAACTGCGTGACTCATCATCAGTTTTTGCATGCACATTGATGTATTCATCATCGATTTCAACTTTTACCTCATCCTTGTTAAATCCGGGTAGTTCAAAACGAAGATTCCAGCCAATCGCTTTATTCTCATCATTTTGTGTATCACGCCTTTCCTCAACGCTACAACGCGCGCTACCGCACGAAAGCGGTGCTGCTGTATTGAGCGCCTGACTGACAAAATAGTCGATGTCCTTGATGAATCCTCTCGTTATTGGATAATTTGTAATCATAATTATTAATTTTTTTAAGTTTGCATAATCATAGGCGCAAGATGTGTGCCAAAGGCAATAAAATGCACTCAACATACTTATTGTAAGGTATTTACAAAAAATGACAGGTTTGATGCTCCGTGGCGTTACTACTCATCGCGCCACTTTGTCCCAAATAATTGTCCCAATGTGACATAATTATCCAAAAAAGCGGCCACCGGTAAAATCCGATGGCCGCTTGGATAGTTGCTTATGTTCGCTCGAGTTAAGCAGTCGCAGGAGCCTTCTTATTGAGGGCTGCTTTGGCCTGCTCTACGATGCTGTTAAAGGCATCGATATCGTGAACAGCAAGATCAGCAAGGATCTTACGATCAACCTCGATATTGGCCTCCTTGAGGCCTTCGATGAAGCGGGAATAAGTAATGTCCTGCGCACGGACACCAGCGCTGATACGCTGGATCCAGAGGCGGCGGAACTGTCCCTTACGCTTCTTACGGTCACGATACTCATACGTTTGAGCCTTACGGACGGCGTCCTTGGCATATTTGTAGAGTTTTGAGCGGAAGCCGCGGAAACCTTTGGCACGTCTGAGGACGCGCTTCCGGCGTTTGCGGCTGGCTGGGCTGTTGGTTGCTCTTGGCATGTTTCTGTTTTTTAGAACGGACGGTTATTTTCACACCTCCCGCAGTCTCGTCCATTCGGTCTCGGTTTTCTGTTTTCAGATTACCGGGAAGGCTGCGTAGAGGCCGCTCGTGATGCGAGCGGTTGGCGATGGCCGCCGTAGTGGCGTTTGCACGCCAATTCTTGCTGACTAGGCAAAAGGAAGAGAAGCCCTTACGGCTTTCAAGTCTGCGTCGGAAACGAGAGTCGCCTTACCCAGGTTGCGTTTCCGCTTCTGGTTCTTCTTAGTAAGAATGTGGCGTTTCCCTTGCTTGCGGCGCAAAATCTTCCCTGTGCCCGTCACCTTGAATCTTTTGGCGACGGCCTTCCGGGTTTTTGCTGTACCTTTTGATTTGGCCATGGGGCGCGGAACCTATCGGGAACCCACTGGATTGCAAGCGGTTTTTTTCAAAGTTTAATCAAATTCGCTAGAGACTTGACGATGTCATCCTCTTGCTTCTATTCAATGTCATGCGAACGCTCATTAAACGCGCCCTCACCAGTGACTCAGCTCTCGAGACGATCACCATCAGCGGTTGGGTCCGCACACGTCGTGATTCAAAAGATTTTTCTTTTTTGGAAATGAACGATGGCTCGTGCCTAGCAAATATTCAGTGTGTGGCCGATGCCGGCATTCCCGGATACAAAGAAATCACTGAGATGACCACTGGCTCAGCTGTTACGATAACGGGCGCACTGGTCGAATCACCTGGAAAGGGACAACAGTGGGAAATCCACGCCACAGAAATCAAGCTAATCGGGGCCGCACCCGCGGATTACCCGTTACAGAAAAAAGGTCACACACCCGAGTTTCTCAGATCTATTGCCCACTTACGCCCACGCGCAAACCTCTACGGTGCCGTATTTCGTATGAGAAGCCGAATGTCTCAGGCAGTTCACCGGTTCTTTGATAAGCGAGATTTCACTTACGTACATACCCCAATCATCACCGACTCCGACTGCGAGGGCGCCGGCGAGATGTTCCGCATTACAACGCTCGACCCCTCCAAAGCTAATGCTCAAAAATTCGCGGATGATTTCTTTGCAAAACCCACCTACCTCACGGTGAGTGGTCAACTCGAAGGTGAGGCATTTGCTACCGCACTTTCCAACATCTACACCTTCGGACCAACATTCAGGGCGGAAAACTCAAATACCACCCGGCACGCATCCGAGTTCTGGATGATCGAACCTGAAATGGCGTTTTGCGATCTCGAGGGCAATATGGACCTCGCCGAGGAATTTACCAAGTACCTCGTTGATGACGCACTCAGCAACAACGAGGGCGACCTCGATATCTTCGCGCGATTTGTAGACAAAGGATTAGTAGGGCGGCTCAAGTTTGTCTCCGAAAAACCCTTCCAGCGAGTCTCCTACACCGAAGCCGTCGAAATTCTAGAAAAGAGCGGGGAAAAATTCGACTATCCAGTCGAATGGGGTGTCAACCTTCAGTCCGAACACGAAAGATTTTTAACAGAGGAGCATTTCAACTGCCCAGTCACGGTTTACAATTATCCCAAGTCCGTCAAACCCTTCTACATGCGTACCAATGAGCCTGACGAGCAAGGGCGCGAGACCGTCACCGCCATGGACGTGCTTGTCCCCGGCATCGGCGAAATCATCGGTGGTGCCCAACGCGAAGAACGTATGGACGTTCTTACTGCTAATATGAAAGAGCACAATCTCTCCGAAGCCGACTACGGCTGGTATCTCGATTTGAGAAAATATGGCACCTGCCCACATGCCGGATTCGGAATGGGCTTCGAGCGCATGCTCATGTTCGTCACTGGCATGAAAAACATCCGCGACGTCATCCCATTCGCAAGAACCCCAGGCTCATGCGAGTTTTAGACCAAAAACAATTCTGTAAAATTCTATTAACCCTGTCTAAAAATACACATCCATGATTGTAAAACCAAAAACCCGCGGCTTCATTTGTATCACCTCCCATCCCGACGGCTGTGCTGCCCACGTGCAGGAGCAAATCGACTACGTAAAGTCTCAGCCAAAAATCGAAAATGGTCCTAAAAACGTGTTAGTCATCGGCGCCTCTGCAGGATACGGCCTAGCATCGCGTATCGTGCCAGCATTTTCCTCCGGAGCTAACACGCTAGGCCTCTTCTTCGAAAAACCAGGATCCGAAAAGCGCACAGGATCAGCTGGCTGGTACAATACCGCCGCTTTTGAAAAAGCCGCCACTGCCGAGGGCCTGTTCGCCAAATCCCTGAATGGTGACGCGTTCTCCCACGACATGAAAAAGCAGGCGATCGACATCATCCAAAACGAGATGGGCAAGATCGACCTCGTGGTATACTCGCTAGCATCTCCACGCCGCACCGATCCCGACACTGGGGAGACCTATTCCTCAGTGCTCAAAACCACCGGTGGAGAATACACCAACAAAACTCTCAACACCGATAAAGGTGAAGTCAACGAAGTCACCATCGGAGCCGGCACTGATGAAGAAATCGCTCACACCATCAAAGTGATGGGTGGGGCTGACTGGGAACTGTGGATGAATGCCCTCGATGATGCTGGGGTGCTCGCCGAAGGTGTCCAAACTGTCGCCTATTCCTATATCGGACCGGAAATCACCTGGCCGATCTATACCGACGGCACTATCGGGCAGGCGAAAAAGGATGTGGAAAAATCCTGCGCCAAACTCAACGATACCCTTTCTAACAAATACGGCGGTAAAGCTTACGTCAGCGTCAATAAGGCACTGGTGACCCAAGCGTCCTCCGCCATTCCCGTCGTCCCTCTCTATATCTCCATTCTTTACAAGGAAATGAAAGCCAAGGGTATTCACGAGGGATGCATCGAGCAGATGCAGCGTTTGTTTGCTGATCACATGTATTCAGATGATGCCAAAGTTGATAACGAAGGCCGCATCCGAGTGGACGACTGGGAAATGCGTGACGACGTGCAAGCTGCCGTGCTCGAATCCTGGAATAAGATATCTAACGAAAACTTCACCGAGCTCGCCGATTTCCAAGGCTATCAGGATGACTTCCTCAAGCTATTCGGATTCGGTATGGGTGGTGTCGATTACGATGCTGATACCGATCCTGAAATCGCACCACTGTCCTTAGCGGAGTAGTTGTTGTTAGGGTGGCATGGCCTCATGCCGCCACAAAAAAATGCCATTTCGTGAATCCCGGCGGCATGAGGCCATGCCGCCCAACCTTCGCTCATGCCCAACAAAGAACGTGCTGATGCCCTTCTCGTTTCGCGCGGGCTCTGTGATTCCCGCGAACAGGCGAAGCGGCTGATCCTTGCGGGTGAAGTGATGGCTGGCACCACCGTGGTCGCCAAGCCAAGCACCAAGGTATCATCGGATGCCGAGTTGGTGGTGAAGCAAAAACCAAAATATGTTGGCAGAGGTGGCTTAAAAATGGAGGGCGCACTGGATGTGTTTGGAATCGATCCCAAAGGGATGACATGTCTCGACGTCGGTGCCTCAACCGGCGGCTTCACCGATTGTTTACTCCAGCGCGGAGCTGTGAAAGTTCATGCCGTGGATGTGGGAACCAATCAGCTCGTCTGGAAACTCCGCAGTGATCCACGAGTGGTGGTGAAGGAGAAATTCAATGCCCGCCACATGACACCGGATGACATCGGCGAACCAATAGACCTCGCTGTCACGGACGTGTCATTTATTTCCCTGACAAAAATTCTACCTCCAATGTTCGACACGTTGAAAGAGAACGGTCAAATTGTCTGCCTGATTAAACCGCAGTTCGAACTCAACCGAGAAGATATCAGCAAAGGAGGAATCGTCAGGGAACCAGCACTCCACCAGCGTGCGGTGGACAAAATCCACCAATTTGTGACCGAAGAATTGGGGCATACTTGGATTGAGTGCATTGACTCACCCATTACCGGCACGGACGGCAACCGAGAGTTCCTCGCCTGGCTGCGTGCATGAGGTCCCCGCCACATTACGCAAGCTTCGCCAAAAGCTGGCTCATGGGTAGACCGACCACATTATCATAGTCCCCTCGAACCTCCTCAATGATCATATCACCATGCTCTTGTACGGCATAGGAACCCGCCTTATCCATGACGTTAACCTTGGACATGTAGCCAGCAATGACATCAGATGTTAGATTCTTAAAAACCACCTCCGTTATCGCGTGGAAAGTTTTCGTTTTTTCACCCTGCGCAATGCACACACCGGTACAAACTTGATGAGTCCGGCCTGAGAGCTTGGCAAGTGTTGCCCTCGCCTCCACCTCGCTTCGAGGTTTACCCAAGGGAGTCTCATCAATGTAAACCAGCGTGTCAGCACCGATAACTGTCGCATCTGGATACTGCTTTGCCACAGCAAGCGCTTTGAGTTCAGCATTTGCTTCACAGAGCAAATGCAGAGACATACTCTCATCGTGCAGTTCTTCCGCAGGCGATGGAATGACTTCGAAGTCGAGCCCAGCTTGGGTTAACATTTCACGCCGGCGAGGTGAGCCGGAAGCTAGGATGATTTTGTTCAATGAAAATTGATAATGAAAAAATTGATAACACCTCTAGACGGGTTGGGTCATTTCATCGAAATGACTCTAACTACATAAAAGATGACCTTTCTACGCAGCGGCTCTGAGAAGAGCAACCAGCACCCCCTGAATGATGAGTTCGCGAGCGGGAATGAGATCTGGGTAATCAACATTCTCAGCACGTAAAAATGGTTTGCCATCTTCAATGACGTAGCGCTTGAGTGTGGTCTCACCATCAATCAAAGCGGCAACGACATCTCCTCTGCGAGGCTCACGAAACTCTAACACAACGGTGTCGCCATCGCAAATATGGGCATCAATCATCGACTCACCACGCACTTTCAGCGCAAAGGTGCGGGCATTACCTCGGAGACCCAGAGAACTGATGTCAATCGATAGGCAACCTTCCTTTTCGCCATCAACATCCTGCGCCATACCGGCCGCGATGCTTCCGTAGATTGGGATATCGACGATTTCCTCGCGCTCCATTTCCTCGGGAAACCCGATGCCGCAGGCTTTGTTTGCTTTGCGCACGATGACACCTTTACGTTCGAGTGCTCGGAGATGACTCATTGCCGCGGTTTGGCTAGCAAAGTTAAAATGATGCTGGATATCCCGTGTTGAAGGCATAAATCCCTCATTCCGATGGGTTTCTTTAAGGAAATCAAGGACTTCCTGTTGGCGATTGGTAAGAGATTGATTAGACATGATTTGAATAAATTATGGTTTATTGACGATAGAAACACGCAATTTCCTGACAGTGTTTATTAGAACATAACCAAATGAACACCATTAGCAAGCAGGATTTTTGCTCTATTTTCTTTTAATAAGGTGGCGCATGGGATGAATATGTTCCACCACTAACCGTCATCACCATACATATGAGCAACGAATTCAATTCCCCCCAACTCCCGGCTATGGGTCTCATCGCTGGGCTCGAAGAAGACGACCGGCTATTTTTAAGCGGCTATGGAGATTTCCTACCAGTACAAGAAGGTCAAGTTCTCATCGAGGAAGGAAATGAGCAGAAAGCTCTTTATTTCGTAATATCGGGCGTGCTTCACGTGCATACCGATAAGGAAGACAAACGAACACTTATCGCCCGAGTTCAACAGGGTGAAAGTTTGGGCGAAATCAATATCTTTGATCCGGGCACTGCAAGTGCCTCCGTTACTGCACAGTCATTTTCCCAAGTCTGGAAAGCAACTCGCGAGGATCTCGAGGCCTTCGTTGAGGCATATCCTGAAGCAGGAATCAAACTTCTCATAGCACTCGTTGCCGAACTCAGTAGGCGCATACGCCACGTGAACGATAAACTCGTAGCGGTAGAAGTTGAGCACTCATATCAGAATTTCTGGGACTAGGGCGACAGCCATACAACCTAGCCATCCCCCCACCAGGAATAGATGACACTTCTAGCAATCATCACAACCGAACCTCACTCGGTACAGGGAATCTTCGTGATCTTTTTCGCTCTTGCCATCGGTCATGCAGTGATGGATTTTCCGCTCCAAGGTAAATTCTTATCCAAGGCAAAAGATCGCCACGCAGACACTTCCTCTTTTATGGGGACTGACCCACCTGCAGGCGTTTGGATTCACGCACTCACGGCTCACTCGCTCATACATGCCGGTGCAGTCTGGATCATAACTGGCTCATCTGCTCTTGCCGCTATTGAACTAGCTCTTCATTGGTTGATCGACTACGCAAAATGCGAAGGCTGGACCGGATTTCACACCGATCAGATTTTACATTATACGTGTAAACTCATCTATGCGATGATGATTTATCTGGGTGTGAGCTGGATCTGATAATTATAATTTATCTGCCCTCTCCCAGCTCCATATCAACTTGCACTACCCGTCAGTATTATAAATACCGCAACAAGTAAAAGGGTAGCTCCAATCACTCGCCTAATGAGAACGTTACGGCCACCTTGTAGCTCACTATTACCTACCATGTGCCCTATACTCCAGATTAGGAGTATACTCCACAATCCACGCGATCCATATATAACATTGAAGCTGGTAGCATGCTTGAAATGACCGAGCGCGATATTAAGTATAACCGCTTGCAGCGCCATCAGCCCACCTGCTGCAACCAGCCACGCCCAAGCATTTCTTGGAATACCCCTAACTTTGTCTTTAAATAAGGGGATTAATACCAATGAAAGCAATAGCTGAACCCCCATTACAATCGCGAGATAGTTTTCAACTCCACTACCTGAAGCTTTGGCAATAGTTAATACATCGCTGGCGGCAAAAGCAAGTGAGCTTGCCAGTGCTAAACCCACGCCAATCCATGTTCGACGACTAGAATCCCAGCTTGAATAGCCGAGAAGAAAAACTGCGCCTGCAGTTAACGAGGCACCCAACCATACTCCTGAAACGACAGATTCTGCACCAGTGCCCAACGAAATCAGTGCTACGAAAATTACTTTTGATCCCATCAAAGGTGATTGAATAGATACATCACCAACACGAATTGCCGCAACTGTAAGAATTTGGCCAAGAAAAAACAACAACCCGCCCAGTATAGGCCACCCTATTTGCCCCCAGTGAACAGGCTGCCAAACAATAGCTGCGGGTATCAAAAAAAAGATAAAGAAGACAGCATTACACAAAACGGTAAACCGCAATACCCCACAGCCCTCTGCCAATGCACGCTTAGCTAAAATCGCCGCCAATGCGTAGATTACAGCCGCCAATAAAGGCCAAAGATAGTAGCTTTGCATAGACAACAATAGAGGTGATTTTTTAACAGTATATCACAATTGTGCGATATGAGAAAACCTACCTTTTACCCAACAAATTAACTCAATGATGGCACGACTAACTGCAAGGCATTTGACTTTATCGAATGTCATCTACTTTGAGTAGATTCATATTTGCTATCGTGGCCCCTTGCAGGTGTACAATACATAATGCCAGTGCATGCATCGGCACTAGCACTCACATGGGTTAGCATATCATGGCACTGTAAAATTCGATCTAATGCTCGAGCACAGCAAGAGGTATGGCACACTACCATACACAGACTGTATCTACTTTACTGCAGCATTAATCAGATCGAGGAAGCTCTGTGGCTCAAGACTAGCTCCCCCCACGAGACCGCCGTCGATGTCTGGCTGAGCAAGAAGTTCACCTGCGTTGTCCGCCTTCATACTACCACCGTATTGGATACGAATCTTATCGGCAAGCTCTTGAGTGTAGAGATCTGCAATCACAGAGCGAACAAATGCATGTGCATCCTGTGCCTGCTCGACAGTAGCTACGACGCCAGTTCCGATTGCCCAGACAGGTTCGTAAGCAACGACTATTCCCTTCATTTCCTTCTCTTCGATTCCCGCCAACCCTTCGGTGATCTGGCTGCGGAGAACAGCCTCAAGTTTACCACCTTCGCGTTCTTCAAGTGTCTCACCAATACAAAAAATCGGCTTCAACTGTGCTTCAAGGGATTTTTTGACCTTCGCGTTGATAATGGCATTGGTCTCGCCATAAAGTGTGCGTCTCTCGGAGTGACCAATGATGACGTAACGCACGTAGAGCTCTTTCAACATCATAGTGCTAATTTCTCCTGTGAACGCGCCGTTATCCTGCTCGGAAACGTTCTGAGCTGCAATCGCAACAGCAGAATTCGATGACAGAGCTGCAACAGCGGCAGTGAGTGAAACGAAGGGAGGTGCAACGACTATATCGGCTTCAGCCGTTAGCTTGCCGAGTTTACCAGAAAAGGTGTTAAGGAAGTCCTCTGTATCACGAGGCCCTTTGTTCATTTTCCAATTGGCGGCGATGATTGGTTTACGCATAATATTGTTAGTTAGCTGGTTGATTGATTAGGCATTAGTTAAGGCTGCGACTCCGGGAAGAGTTTTACCTTCGAGCAGTTCAAGTGAGGCCCCACCCCCTGTGGAGATAAAGTCAAAATCATTCGAATTTCCAAATTTCTTCACGGCGGTTACGGAATCTCCTCCACCCACAATGGTGAGAGCTGAAGATTTGGCCACCGCATTAGTGAGTGCCTTAGTCCCTGCGGCAAAATTGTCCATTTCAAAAACTCCCATCGGCCCGTTCCAGAGCACTGTCTTCGCGCCGGAAACAACTTCAGAAAAGTCCTCAATAGCTTGATCACCAATGTCGATACCCTCCCAGTCATCTGGAATTTCACCTCCATTTTCGTAAGCAGCTGTGACCTTCGTCACAGCATTGGGGGAAAACTCTTGAGTAATACGGGTGTCTGCGGGCAGGTGAAAGTGAATTCCTTTTTCTTTGGCTTCCTCGAGAATTTCTTTGGCCAGATCAAGGAAATCATCTTCAACCAATGACTTGCCAATTTTATAACCCTGCGCCTTGCGAAAGGTATAGGCCATGGCACCACCAATAATAAAGGTGTCTGCCTTACTCATCATTGCTTTGATGACCTGGATTTTGTCGGAGACCTTGGCTCCTCCCATGATGGCAACAAATGGTTTGCCTGGTTCTTGGAGTTTTCCTTCAAGAAATTCAAGTTCACGCTCGATGAGCAAACCCATGGCACTCTGAGAAACATGATGTGCTACGCCCTCAGTGGAGGCGTGCGCGCGGTGTGCCGTGCCGAAAGCATCATTAACAAAAATTTCAGCCCCATCAGCTAGGATACGCGCGAAGTCGGAGTCGTTAGATTTCTCCTCGATATAGAAGCGGGTATTCTCTAACAAAACAACCTCGCCGGTTTTGATTTTGGCACGTGCGGCCTTGGCCTCATCACCTATACAGCTTGAGGTAAAGCCAACCTCTTTTCCTAGCAACGTACCGAGCCGCGCAGCTACAGGGAGGAGCGAAAACCTAGAGTCTGGTTCTCCATTTGGTCGACCTAGGTGCGAACAAAGAGTAAGCTTGGCACCACCGTCGACGAGCAACTGGATCGTTGGTAACGCCGCTTGGATACGGGTGTCATCAGTAATTTCTCCTTTGTCGTTGAGAGGCACATTAAAGTCCACACGCATGAGGACGGCTTTCCCGTGAACGTCGAGATCGCGAATACTAAGCTTTGCCATGATTGGTTATATTTTGAGGTAAGAGGAAAAAGGCGGAGGAAGTTGCCCTCCCCCGCCTTAGATAAAGTATCAATTCGATTAAGCACCGAGCATGACGAGACCATCAGCGGCGCGGCAGGAGTAACCCCACTCGTTATCATACCATGAGCAAACTTTCACGAAGTTGCCATCGTTCACCATCGTAAGATCTGAGTCGAATACAGAACTGTGAGGATCACTAACGATGTCTTGCAGAACCAGTGGGTCCTCAGAGTAGCTGAGAATGCCTTTCATTGGGCCGTCGGCTGCAGCTTCTTTAAAAGCAGCATTAACTTCCTCAGCAGTAACATCTGACTTGAGGATAGCGACAAAATCTGTGAGCGAGCCTGTGGGTGTAGGAACACGGAAGGCTCCCCCATTGAGCTTACCTTTCATTTCAGGAATAACCTCAGCAATGGCAACAGCGGCTCCTGTAGAGGAAGGCACGATGTTGATAGCAGCAGAGCGACCACGGCGAAGATCTCCGTGCGGTGCGTCGAGTAGATTCTGATCGCCGGTGTATGAGTGAATAGTGCTCATGAAACCCTTTTCAATACCCCACTTATCGTTCAGAACCTTAACCAATGGCGCAAGACAATTGGTGGTGCACGATGCGTTGGAAACGATGTTGTGCACCGATGCATCATAAAGATCATCATTGATACCAATACACATAGTTAGGTCTGGGTTTTTGGCAGGTGCAGAAATAAGAACTTTTCTTGCTCCGGCATCGATATGCTTTTGAGCACCCTCTCGTGAGGTAAAGAAACCAGTCGATTCAAGAACAACATCGACTTTGAGTTCACCCCATGGCAGTGCAGCTGGATCACGCTCCGCAGTGGCATGAATTTTGTGCCCATCAACGATGATCGAATCATCATCATAAGTGACATCATAAGAAACACGACCTTGCGCTGAATCATACTTCATGAGGTGCGCCAGAGTCTTATTATCTGTGAGGTCATTGATTGCGACGACGTTTTTAAGTTCGCCATTTTGCACAAGGGCGCGCAGCACGTTGCGTCCGATGCGTCCAAATCCATTAATTGCATAGTTTGCCATGTTCTTTTTCGATTGTTGGTTGTCCGCCTGACAGTTTGTCTCGCGGGGCGTGGATTATGACTCTGGATGGCATCGCGTCAATACCTGCTTCAAGGAATCCCTGACATTCTCATAAAGCGCCGCATTTACCGATGTTGGCTCGCTTTTTAAGTTGCTAGTGTGGTCATGCAGCCCTATGGCTCGCCATCCACCACCACTGCTATGACTGATATCCCATTTTCACAACTAGGCCTTTGCGATGAACTACAACAAGCTATTCGCGACCTCGGTTTTGAGAGCCCTTCACCCATACAGGCACTCGCCATTCCAACTATTCTAGAGGGAAACGATATCGTTGGTCTCTCTGAGACAGGCTCAGGAAAAACAGCGGCCTTCACACTCCCTGCTCTGCAGATGGTCGACCGCGACGACTCCGTGGCACAAGTTCTTATCCTCTCGCCCACCCGTGAGCTCTGCGTGCAGGTCTGCGAAGAGGTGCACAGGCTCGGAAAACACATGCAAGGCCTGCGCGCAGTGCCTGTTTACGGAGGCACACCCATTGAGCGCCAAATCACTCAGCTCAAACGTGGCGCGCACATTGTGGTGGGTACTCCCGGACGCCTGCTTGATCACTTGCGCAGAAAAACTCTCAAGCCTGCCACGATCAAACTGGCCATCCTCGATGAAGCTGACCGCATGCTGGACATGGGATTCCGGGAGGACATGGAGGATCTATTGGGTGCACTACACGCGGATCACCAAACACTCTTCTTCTCGGCAACGATGAATAAGCAAGTGCAGAAGCTAATTCAAAAATTCGGGAACGACCCGAAAGAAGTCTCGATCAAGAGTCAGACTAAAACAGTATCCACCGTCAGTCAGTCATATTATGAAGTGCGCAATCGCTCTAAGGTCGAAGTGCTCACCCGTATTATTGACACCAGCAACCCACGCCTCTCTGTCGTATTCTGCAACACCAAACGTAGTGTTGACGAGTGCACCGAGGCTCTCATCGCCCGAGGCTATGGAGCAGACAAGCTCCACGGCGACATCACCCAGCAACAGCGTGAGCGCACTACCCGTAAATTCCGTGACGGAAAATTTGAGATTCTCGTAGCTACAGATGTGGCAGCACGTGGACTAGATATTGATGACGTGGACGCCGTATTTAACTACGATATACCACAAGACCCCGAAGACTATGTCCACCGTATCGGAAGAACAGGGCGCGCCGGCCGTGAGGGTAAGGCTGTTAGTTTTGTCTTCGGCCGCGACATTTACCGCCTGCAAAGCATTGAACGATATACGAGCCAAAAAATCGAGCGAGCAAAGATCCCAAGCCAAGAAGAAGTCGAGGGTAAGCGTGCTGATCAATTATTTGATCTCGTCAAGAATCAGCTCGAAAAGGAATACACCCGCAGTTACAGGCATTATATCGATCGATTGTTAGATGATGGCCACACCGCCACAGACATCGCATCTTCTCTTTTTGAATTACTTCGGGATGCAGTTGGACGCGAAGGCGAAAAAATCGCCGAAGACGACCCCAACTACAAACCAGGTGACCGGAAAAAGCCCCGCAAGGATCGTGGCGATCGCAAGGGTGGCCAACGTGGCGACCGCAAACCACGCGAGAAAAACCCCAATGCAGAAACTCTTTTCCTAAGCCTCGGAACCTCACAAGGTATACGTGCCGGAGACATCCTTGGTATGTTTTACAGAGAAGGCGGCGCACCCGATGGCAGCGTCGGCCAGATTCAGCTTTTCCCTCGCCATTCACTTGTGGATGTTGAAAAAGGCTGGGCAGAAAAAATAACCAAAAAACTAAGTAATTCAAAGCTGCGCGGCCAAAGGTTCAGAATTGGCCCCGATCGAATGAACTAGAAAACAATTGGCATCAAACAATGGCTCATGATGGGATGAAATACGGCATGCTCGGCGAGGACGGGATGTCCTCTGAGGAAAAGCTGGATAAATACACTGGTGTGGTCGATTGGGCTTACCTAAAACCACACTTCGATACCGGTGCACTACTCTACGTCGATCCCGGCCTATCGATCACCGAAGTCGGCAAAGCACTAGCCGACGATACCACGAAAAAAATCGGTGCCTGGCTGAAGTCGGGCGATCTGGTCAAACCAGACAAGCTACACGCAAAGTGGTGGCAAGAAAATCCGCAGGATTTCACGGCACTCGTGGTGTCGCCTTTCGTGCTAATGCAGCCGGTGGATGGTTAGCCATACTTATTCCCACAACCGCTTATTGCTAAACACACCGCTTTGGCTTCGAGGAGCAGCCTTCACAAAATTACCCATAGTCGGCATTACCCGGATTACCCGGATTACCCGGATTAACAAAGATTGCCGAACAAATGGCCGTGCCACCCGTAGCTTTAGCGAAGAATGGCAGAGGGGGTGGGATTCGAACCCACGGTACCTTTCGGTACGCCGGTTTTCAAGACCGGTGCATTCGACCACTCTGCCACCCCTCCGTGATTGCAAAGCTATTTTGCGGTCGCGGGCAACCTTTATTAGTTGGCGACTTTTTGCAAGCAGAGATTACATGAAATGATGCAGGCTTGCCTGTGGCGGGCCTATGCCCTAAGAAAAAGCCACTATGAGCAACGTTGTTATCTTATTTTCAGGACAAGGAGCGCAAAAAGTCGGTATGGGCAAGGACCTTGCAGATGCATATCCATCTGCCAAGGCGCTTTTTGATCAAGCAGACGAATCACTGGGCTACCACCTGAGCGAGATCATGTTTAATGGTCCCGACGAAGAGCTCACCCGCACATCACGCTGCCAGCCCGCACTTTATCTTCATGGACTTGCGTGCCTTGCAGTGCTTAAGGAGAAGCTTCCCACGCTGAATCCCGTTGCAGCAGCAGGCCTTTCACTCGGTGAGTTCACCGCACACGCGGCGGCTGGAACGTTTGATTTATCTACCGGCCTGAATCTGGTCGCACAGCGTGGCGCGTTTATGGAGGATGCCTGCGATGCCACACAAGGCTCAATGGCTGCAATGATCGGTGGTGATGAGTCAGCTGTCGCCGAGCTTGCTGCCGACTGCGATATCGACGTGGCTAACTACAATACGGTGGGCCAACTGGTCGTTTCAGGTAATGGAGAAGGAGTGGATAAAGCAGTCGCTGAAGCCAAAGGACGCGGCATTCGCATGGCCAAAAAACTTAATGTCGCTGGAGCTTATCACTCGCGACTCATGCAAAGTGCGCAGGATAAGTTGGCAGAGGTGCTTGCCACAACCGAGATTAACACAGCCTCTATCCCCGTAATCTGCAACTTCGCAGCTCGCGAGGTGATCGGAGCAGACGATATCCGCTCCATGCTCGAGCAACAGGTTACCGGTTCCGTGCGCTGGACAGCATCAATGCAAAAATTGATTGCCGATGGTAATACCACTTTCATAGAACTTGGACCAGGCAAGGTTCTTGCCGGTTTAATGGGCCGTATCAGCAAGGAGATTCGGGTCATTTCTGTCGAAGATGTAGCAAGCTTGGACGCCGCAGTTGCTGCCATCTGATAAAAAGTAGCATTTTCCATAAAAAAGTGATTGCCAGCGCGCTTGAATCTTCCTAGTTTCCGCCCGCCCAAGCAAGCAAGGGGTGGTAGCTCAGTTGGTTAGAGCGCCGGCCTGTCACGCCGGAGGTCGCGGGTTCGAGTCCCGTCCATCCCGCCACTTGTTTCGCTTGGAAAACCCCGCACTCTAATGCGGGGTTTTTTTGTATCGCTATCAAGGCAGAAAGGGACGAGAACATGGTCCGCGTGCACTCACCTCCGTTTATCACGGAGCTTCTCACATCCATGCTTCCGGAGGAGGAAGTATGTACACCAGCACAGCCTGAGCGGGCGAAGGCAATCCCGACCATCCCGCCACTTGTTTCGCTTGGAAAACCCCGCACTCTGATACGGGGTTTTTGGTCTTAAGTTATAAGACAATCACTGATAGCGAAAAAGCAGTTGGAATTTTGGATTCTCAAACTATCATCAAGCCGTAATGCCACTCTGGATCCCACCATTAATCGCCTTTCTTGCAGGCTCAATCCCCTTTGGCCTTCTTATCGCCAAGACTAAAGGTGTAAATATCCGCGAACATGGCTCAGGAAACATAGGCGCGACGAATGTATTACGCGTCATTGGTAAGCCATATGGAATTGGTTGCCTAATTCTTGATTTCCTCAAAGGCTTCCTCCCCAGCCTATTAGCAATTAATGTATATGTGATCGCCGGAAAAAACCCTCAATTCATCATGGATAACCTTAACGGTATGGCGAATACATTTCCCGCAGTCGATGCATGGAAAGCTCAAACACTCGTTATCATCGTCGGCCTCGCCGCTATAATGGGGCACAACTACTCTCCATGGATTGGCTTCAAGGGAGGCAAGGGTATTGCCACATCAGGCGGAGTGCTGGTTGCATTGATGCCCGTTGGAGTAGTCGTCTTGTTGGCTATTTGGCTGCTTTTTTTTGTAACCTCACGTTACGTCTCTGTTGCAAGTATTGGAACAGCCATAATGGTGCCAGCGGTCACTCTATACGGGTCCTATCGTCATGGCTATCTATCCGACGGCACGTGGAATAAGCCGCTCTTTGTTTTCAGCATTGTAGTCGCCCTGCTCGCGGTATGGCGACACCGCCCCAACATCAAATCTCTGATGAACGGCACCGAACATAAATTTAGTAAAAAGAAAAAATGATCAGCCGCGCTGCCATCCTAGGAACTGGCTCGTGGGGCACTGCCCTCGCCAGCATACTTGCATCCAAAGTAGACAAAGTCTGTATGATTGGACGCAATCAAAAAACGGTAGATGAGATCAACAACTCTAACACCAACCACCACTACATTCCAGGTGAAACGCTTGCAGCCAACATTTGCGCTACTACGAATTTAGAACAAGCCAAGGATTACCCCATCGTTTTTTTTGTCGTTCCCACGTCCGCTACGGATAAGACTGCCCGCAAACTTTCAGAAATTGGTTTACCCAAAGAGACTATTCTTGTTTCTTGTGCTAAAGGCATTGCCACTGACAGCGGAAAACGCATGAGTGAACTCATTCACGCTCATCTCCCAGATAATCCGCTTGCCGTGTTATCAGGGCCAAACCACGCCGAGGAAGTCGCCCGTGCACTCGCCACCTGTGCCGTTATCGGGGCTAAAGACCGAGCGCTTGCAATGCAGCTTCAAGAAATTATTACAACTCCCTACTTCCGCTGCTACACAAGCGATGACATTGCAGGTATCGAGCTTGGTGCCGCAATGAAAAACGTATTCGGTATCGCCGCGGGTATTGCTGATGGTATTGGCTTGGGCGACAACGCCATCGCGGCTTTGGTTACCCGCGGTTTGGCTGAAATGATTAGACTGGGTACCGCGCTTGGAGGCAAGACTGAGACATTTATTGGCTTGTCAGGAGTAGGTGATTTGATGGCCACCTGTTACTCTCCTCATTCGCGCAACAACCGCGTGGGCAAAGCCCTCGGAAAAGGAGGTGAGCTCAAAGATATTGTAGCCAACCTTGGAATGGTAGCTGAGGGCGTGCGTAATACCAAATCGATTCATAACGCAGGGCTCTCAGCAGATGTGCGCACGCCACTGATCGATGCTGTCTATCAGATTCTCTACGAGCATAAACCCGCATCCTATGCACTTGAAGAATTGCTCACCCGGGACACACGGCCGGAGATAGATTAGAAATGATGTAAAATGAGAAATATAAGTGCTATGCTACAAACAATCAACTCATGTCCACCAATCGAAATACCCTTGCCGAGGGAAAGTATCTTGGCCTGTACCACAGAGACAACTGGGAGTTCACCGAAAGGCCTAATAGCAACGGCGTAGTTGGCATTCTCCCAATCACTGATGACGGCAAAATCGTGCTCATCGAGCAGTATCGCATACCCACACAATCTACAGTAATAGAAATCCCCGCTGGGCTTGTAGGTGATGAGCCCGAACACGCACACGAGTCGCTAGAAGCAACTGCACAACGTGAATTGTTAGAGGAAACAGGATATCGTGCAGCCAAAATCACACCACTAATATCCAGTCCTACATCGGCAGGAATGACCACTGAAATCACCCATTTGTATGCCGCCACCAAATTAACTCGCGAGCATCAAGGCGGTGGTATCGAAGGCGAGAACATAACCGTGCATCATATCAAAAAAGAGGAATTAAGCAGCTGGTTAGCCAACAAGAAACAAGAAGGCCACTCCATCGACTTCAAAATTCATGCATGCCTATACCTCGCTGAACAATGCGGTATACTCAACAGTTAGATTTGGTCAAATGGAGAGATTCGGCGGTATCGAAAGATTGTATGGCAAAAAGGCGATGGAAAAATTCCGTCATGCCCATGTGTGCGTTGTAGGTATTGGAGGCGTTGGATCTTGGATCGTAGAGGCTCTTGCCAGATCAGGAATCGGGCACATTACGATGATTGATCTCGATGAAATTTGTATCACCAATATTAACCGGCAACTTCACGCGATGGATGGAGAAATAGGTAAACAAAAAACCTCCGCAATGGCAGATCGTGTCCGAGCCATAAATCCTGATTGTAAGGTAATTGCACTTGAAGCATTTTTTAGTCATCGCAACGCAGATGAAATTCTCGATCAAGGGTTTGACTACGTGATCGATGCCATCGACCGTGTACAATCGAAGTCTTTACTACTCCACGGCTGCCATAAGAGAAATATTCCGGTGATTAGCTGCGGTGGGGCTGGCGGTCTGCGTGACCCTTCAAAAATCCATATCGATGACATCTCACGTTGCTACAATGATAACCTGATGAATCAGGTCCGTAGAAACCTCCGCACAAAGTATGGATTTCCCATGGGGGCCGATCCCAAACGAAAAATCAAGGCACGCAAATTCTACATCGATTGTATTTTCTCAAGCGAGTCTCCCGTTTACCAGCAATGCGACGGTGAGGTATCCACCGAGAAACCCAAAAACATGGCAGATGAGGGTAGAAGGCTCAATTGTATGTCTGGCTATGGCAGCATTACCCACATGACAGCGACCTTCGGATTCTTCGCTGTTTCCAAATGTCTTGATAAGCTTGCCTCAGTTTAAGATTTCGAATTTAGAATTTCGTGCTTAAACAAAAGCATGTCCATGGACACTACCATCAATAAAGCCTCAGCCTTGGTCGAGGCACTACCATATTTTCAGTCATTTCGCGGCCACACCTTCTTGATTAAAATGGGTGGCTCCGCAATGGAAGACCCCGCCTTGGTGCGCAAAGTTATGCGGGATATCGTATTTCTCGAAATTGCAGGGATCAATCCAGTAATCGTCCACGGCGGTGGTAAGGCCATCTCGGCAGCAATGGCAGAAGCAGGACTGGAAGCAAAGTTTATCGGCGGATTTCGTGTGACAACTCCGGAGGCAATCGAAATAGTCGAACAAACACTCTCCAAAACCATCAACCCACACCTTGTAGAAATGATTGTCGAACTGGGAGGCAAGGCAAATGGGATTCCGGGAACTGAGGTCTTCTTAGCACAGCGTGTTCAAGCAACGGACGACTCAGGCCAAAAAGTTGACGTCGGCCGAGTCGGAGAGGCTGTTTCCTGCGAGCTGAGTGCCATTCACTCGGTGTTGGCAAGCGAGTTTGTGCCCGTCATATCACCACTCGGCAGCGAAAAAGGAACCGGTAAACCATTAAATGTGAATGCCGATCTAGCAGCTGCCTGCCTAGCTAAAGCACTAGGCGCAACCAAACTGGTTTATCTATCCGATGTACCCGGAATTCTCGCGGATCCATCTAATGACGATTCTCTAATCCCCTCAATCAACCGCAGTCAGGCTGCCGAACTCATTGAAGATGGAACAATTCACGGAGGAATGCTCCCAAAAATCAACTCGGCTTTAGATGCTCTGGCTAATAATGTAAGCAAAGTGCACTTCATCGATGGACGTGTACCTCATTCACTACTATTGGAAATTTTTACAAGATCTGGTATTGGCACAGAAATTGTGGGCTAATCTAGTCAGGTGCCTTGACCTATGCGGATAAAGGAAAAATACCAATCCCATACCTGCCATCCCCAAAATATCCAACAGATGCCACCAAACGCCAGACTGGGGCCAAAGGGAAGTCTCTGACCAAACCCCATACGGCCAAATATAGCTAACACGATACTAAACAAACAGGCGGCAAAAACGGTGAACAAAACCGACTGCCACCCAAGGCAAGTGCCGAGCATACCCATAAGGTATACATCCCCCATTCCCATGGCTTCACGTGGGATGACAACACGCCGCGCCTTGCCTCTGAGCGACTTCAAATCTTCGATCATCGTTATTTTTCCCTGTATCTCAATCCGATCACCACGGATCGTTAGTGATTTGACGTCAGCCTTTTTCCCATCGACAAGAAACCCTCCACCTTCGATAATTAGGTGATCCTTTTCACGATAAAACAGGTCAGACCATGGGTTATCCTCTCCATCGAGCACAAAACATAATTCCTCCTCATCACTTTTCGGCTCTCTGAGTTCCCAATCAACCAAACGATCAAATTCCACCTTCTTTTTCCCAAATAGCAACTTACCGAGCAGCACGACCGACCACAATCCGCAAAATCCTGCCACAAATCCCTTAGCTGCGGTAATCAGCCCGTCTAACCAACCTTCCGCACGCAGATGATGTTGCACCAGGACGGCAGCTGCTAGCCCAAGTGCCGTGCCCAACCAAGTGACTTGCAACGGAATAACCATGAGTTCGGCATCAACAAAAACAACAACGACAAGCAGTGCCATCAGCAGCATGTAGAACAAAGCCAAGCCCGGCGACGACGGAAACGCTATCCACATGAGTAAAAATAAACAGGCAGTCAGCAACTCGACAGCAAAGTAACGAAACGGAATTTTACACTTACACTCTGCACACTTTCCACGCTGCCATAGCCATGTGAATAATGGAATATTCCGATAACTTGGAATCTCCTTGCTGCAGATCGGACAAAACGAACGTTTCGGTTTATTGACCGAAAGCCCGCGCGGAAGCCGGTAGATCGCAACATTAAGAAATGAACCTATACATGCGCCAAGGACGAAAGCTGAGATAACCAATATCGGATGCTGCCAATTGACCGCATGCAATGTATCTAAAAATAAAGACATGCATATGTTCTAAACTCCAAATACCAAAAACCAAATACCAAAGTGCAGCTCAAAAATAATTCTGCAAAATTCTTTTAATTCTGCCTAAAAGCTTTCGTGCCTGAAATTAAAGCCACTGCCAATAAGATTGCCCGTCGTCTCAGCGATGCCGGACACGTGACTTATTTCGCCGGTGGTTGCGTGCGGGATTTGCTCCTTGGAAAGGAACCCAAAGACTACGATATCGCAACATCGGCGACACCTGATGAAGTAATCGCCCTTTTCCCTAAAGCAGATCCTATCGGCGCACACTTCGGGGTAATCCTTGTTCGTGAAAAAGGGCTACCGTTTGAGATCGCCACCTTCCGTCATGACGGCTCCTACCACGACGGACGCCACCCCGATTCCGTAACATTCTCGACACCCGAAGAGGATGCCAAACGACGAGATTTTACGGTGAACGGACTCTTTCAAAAGCCTGAGACCGACGAGATCATCGATTTCGTCCACGGTCAGGATGATTTAAACACCCACACACTTCGTGCTATAGGTGATCCTCAAGAACGATTCCAAGAGGATGCACTACGCCTGATGCGTGCCATACGCTTCGCCATAACACTTGGTTTCAAGATTGAGCAAAAAACGTGGAATGCCGTCTGCGATACCTCACTCTTACTGGAGAAAATCAGCATGGAACGTATTCGGGATGAATTTTCCCAAATCCTCCTCTCGCCCAACCGAGCCCGAGGGTTTGATCTACTCACTGAAAGCGGGCTCATGCGTTACATCGTTCCGGAAATTTATGATTTAATCGGATGTGAACAACCTCCTCAATGGCACCCCGAAGGTGATGTTTACACCCACACACGTATCATGCTCGATATGCTGGATGACCAACCTACACTCGAGTTAGCGCTTGGTGTGCTTTTGCATGACATTGGCAAACCTCCCACATTCACCTACGATGAAGCGGATGATCGCATCCGATTCAATGGCCACGACCGCGTAGGCGCGGAGATGGCCGAGAAAATTTTACGTAAATTAAAATATTCCAATAAAACGGTAGAATCTGCCTGCGCGATGGTTTCCAATCACATGAATTTCATGAACGTGCAACACATGCGCACATCTAAGGTCAAGAGGTTCATGTCCCGGCCGACGTTTGAAGATGAAATGGAACTGCACCGCGTCGATTGCGCCAGCAGCAACGGCTTCACGGAGAATTACGATTTCTTACGTTCTAAGCAGAAGGAGTTTGCCGCCGAACCGCTCATTCCTGAGCCATTGATCACAGGTAAAGACCTGATTGACCTAGGTATGAATCCTGGCCCAGAATTCAAGGCCATTCTAACTGCTATTCAGACCGAGCAACTTGAGGGAAAAATTAACTCACGCGACGAGGCGATGGCATATGTCAAAACTCAAAAATAACTCAACTACGGTCGAGGTGTGATAATCGACTTCGTGAAGTGGTAGCTGTGTTTTTTTACAAGCTCCTCCACTGGTAGTCCTGAACGTTTAGCGAGAGTAATTCCTCTGTCGGTAAGCACGGTAATACTGACTTCAGCACCCAAGATACGCCCATTAGCAAGCTCTGCCTTGGCAGGTGTTAATTCTATTGCATTCCCCTTGAGTCTAAATTCTTGAAAACCGCCAGATGCTGCGGCATCTTGCATAAGTGATACACGTTCAATTCTAGTTACAGTTGAACCGCCAGACGTTTCTGTGTATTCCACTAGCATGGTGAAAGTGAATTCATAAATATTCTCTACTAAGAAATTCTCTGCCGTCAGATCTTTCGTGTCATTAAACACATTGCTTGAAGTAGTTTTTAAATCGTCAACAGCAAGGAGGTCAAAAGCTTCATCTGGATTCAACAAGTGTCGATAAAGAGAAAATACAGCAAACTCATCTGAATCAGTATTACCTATTTGGTCACGGTAAACCAAACGATAAGTTACAGCTGAAACGTCACCACCTTTATCATCAGCAGTACCAATTTTACCGTTATAGCGATCAGTGGCACCAGTAAAGAAGATCAGCTGGCTGGCATTGGTGATTTCCCTGCCATCAGGTCCCTCCAAGCCACGAGGCTCGACTCCAGCATAAAGCCATTCGTAGGTATTGCCATCGCGACGCGAAACCATGCTCTCAAGATCTTTGGAAATCGTCTCAAGTGCCTCTTTTGCCTGGCGTGATGCGCGCACCTCATTGCGGCTATCGCGGTAGGTGTCCATCGATATGGCTGTCAGGTAAACCAGAACACCTAGCAATACGATGGTGATCATCATAGCGACTAGCAATTCGACAAGGGTAAAGCCGGAGTGGTTTTTGAGGGAAGAAATTTGTTTCATGAAAAATGATGATTTTTTTTGATCTTTATCGCCTAACGCCAAGATTACGTGTGAATACCGGCTTGCCCGCAGCATCAGGGTGTCCGTCGTTGTTATCGTCGGTGAGGTTAAAGGAGTTTTTCACATAAGAATAGATGCTACTCTTGAGCGCATAAAACTCAGCCTGAAATGCTATGACTGCCTCAGGATAATTTTCAGGCAGCGTAGTTGCCGTGCGCGGCTCGGTAGGATCAATGATTTTCCCAGGCTGATCTGTAAGAACGAGGGCTCCGTTTTTAAAAATAAGCTGCGTCATCCGCACATAGAACACACGACCCTCGACCACACCTGGCACTAACTCCTCCTGCACCGAGTCATTCCTTAGGCGCCGAGCAATCGACTGAATAACGTAGTCCTTACCGGGAATTCCATCCGTCCCGGTGTAGGGCATGAGTGTTCCATCAGGGCGTGGGGCGACGTTCGGATCGCCACGATACTGATAGACCAGTATAAAAAGATCGTTGTTAGTAGTGTGAGCAGAGTTTCTAATCCACCACCAAGCTTTCCCAAAAGCGGTATCGAACCGACCGTCGTCTACACCCGGGGCATCTGCTGGTCGCAACACACTCAGCTCATACTCAAGCGTCGACGCCAAGCGGTTCGCTTCTTTTGAAGACATTGACTTCCGAATACCTTGCACAGCAGGCCCGAACGCCGCGAGGAACGCAGTGATCATGATGGTAATGATCCCCATGGCTATGACAGTCTCAACGAGTGTGAAACCTGATCGTTTTATCTGGGATGACGGTGTATGATTTTTCATGATTGGTCAGGAAAATATGATTTGGAAAAGGATTAGTTGTTCTCGATTTGGTCGGGATGACGGAACAATGATGTTCGTCCACCGCGCCAGATGACAAATCCTCCCATGTTTCTTTTTGCATCACTGGATGCAACTGGAGTGCTTTGACCTGGAGGTAATGATGCAACCTGGATGACAAAACGAGGCACAGAATTACCACTGATTGTGGGGGAAGTAATCAGCCCCTCTGAGTTAAACTGGTAATAATAACAAGTTGTTGAAGAATTCCCCGGTAATGTCACAGTCTCAGTCTGAAGAACTGGTGCATTGATTTCGCTCAGGTCTTTCATGAAGTAGACCGCATCGGGTAAGGTTGTGCCGCGTGACGCGAGAAGCCAATTTCCAGATGGATTACCATCAGCACCAAGCTCTTCGTATTGGATTACCATGTATCTCAGATAGCGCTCCTTATGAAATTCGTCATCTGAATCTAGTTCCGCGTGTATTAGCACTCGAGTATTGGTGCCCTTACCAATGGCGATCGCGCGAGCTTCAGCAAAAACGGCTTCTGCCACGGGAACACCAGCACTGATACCGCTGCCTTTAGATAAATTTTTCAAACCGAGAGCTCCAACGGTCAGTAAAATGGTGATGATCGTTATAACCACGATGAGTTCGACCAGGGTAAACGCCGGAAGACGACGTTTAACCGCCATAGCACGACTTTTTTGGGGGGAGGTCTGAATTTTCATGACTGATTGTTATCCTAGGGAAATTCCAACATGATGGAAGCTCATTTTTATATATCCTTAAGCTGTTTACCCACCTACCGCAAGCATTCATTGTAATTACAATGAATTTGAAAAGTATGTGGGCCAAAAAAAAGTTCATCTATCATGCCATTGTTACTAATCCTAGCCTCTGCGAGGCACTTATTTTCGTCAATGACTGAGAAGATGACCGGTGTGCGCTCGTTTAAAGTGCGTGAATTTCCGCGGGCGTATTGGCGGGATAGATTCATGGTATTATCCATGGAACGGCAGCTCAGCTACTTTCATTAGATGGCTCTAATGGTCATCTTTGTCAGTATCGATATCAATCACTTCTCGCAACTTACCATTTTCTCTCTTGCCAAAAAATGCTGAAAGATCGAACCCAAAATAACGCGCACAGGCTAATAATACTGCAGCAGCTGTTACTTCATCAAGATTACCGATGATGGGCAAATTATCAGGGAGTAATTCGATGATACCTGCCGTAGGATTGATGAGGTAGATTACACTGATGATTGCCGCCATCACTACCATAATATTTTTCATATGGCTATTGTATGCCCAATTGATCCACACGTAAATATAGAATGATACGCCTCAGAAAATGACGACAATGAGTGGTATGTAAGCTAGTCAAGTGTTTGGAGGAACCACCCCCCGGCACACTTCCTAAGCTTTACTTCTCACCTGCTTCCTTCGATTTTTTCGCTGCTTTTTTCGCTGCTTTTTTCGCTGCTTTTTTTGTCGCTTTTTGTGCTGCAGCGTCTGCCTGAGTTGCATCATCTAAGATGGATGTCTTTTCACTCTTCTTAGCAGGCTTCATCTCAGCATGCATATCATCCTCGTCTACCAATGGCGCTGTTCCGAGAATAAAAGCGAGGTCATCCATTGCCAAGCTGGTAGCAAATCCCTCGTCACCAAGAACATTGGTAACAAGCTGAGTTTTCTGGTGTTGCAGAATACGGATTTTCTCCTCCACCGTCTCACGTGTCAGCAAGCGGTATGCGATCACCTTATTCTTCTGTCCAATACGGTGTGTTCGGTCGATAGCCTGATTCTCCACAGCGGGGTTCCACCATGGATCATAAAGAATAACGTAGGATGCAGATGTTAAGTTCAGTCCAGCACCACCAGCCTTAAGTGATAGCATGAATACCGATGCATCCTTCGTGGTCTGGAAACTTTCAATCACACCCTTACGGTCTTTGGTCTGACCCGTGAGATAGTGGAATGGCCGACTCTCCACCTCCAGGCGCGCTTTGATGATGTCGAGCATTGAAACAAACTGAGAAAAGACGAGCACCTTGTGACCCTCTTCACGCAATTGATCCAATAAATAGAACAGGGCGTTCATTTTTGCAGATTCATCCTTAAGGAATTTGGGATCGATCAGACCTGGGTGGCAACAAATCTGCCGCAAACGCATCAGGCCTTGAAGTATGGCAAATGAATTTTTCTTTACTGCTTCATCCGATTCAAATCCTAACAATGCTTTTTGAATGCGCTTCAGTTCAGCCTTGTAGAGCTCGTCCTGAACGCCCTCCATTTCCGCAAAGACCTCTTCTTCGGTCCGTGGCGGCAGGTCTTTGGCAACCTGTAATTTGGTCCGACGGAGTAGGAATGGACGTAGGCGCGAAGCCAATCTACTCTGCGCACCAGGATCCTTACGCTTATCAAAGCGCTTCTTAAAATATGCACGACTTCCCAATACACCAGGCATTGCAAACGCCATGAGTGACCACATGTCCATGAGGCGGTTTTCGATTGGTGTGCCGGTGAGGACTAGGCGGTTCTGACAGTTTAAATCACGTGCCGCCTTGGCAGCCTTAGAATCTGGATTCTTAATCTGTTGTCCCTCATCGAGAATAGCGGTGAGCCATTTAATTTTGGCAAGTTCTTCACCACACAAACGAAGTTGTGCATAGTTCAGAACAAACATGTCCACTTCACTTTCGATCGTTGGGATATGTAGATCATCACGTGTGCGTAGAACTTTGACTCTGAGTTCAGGCGCAAATTTTTCTGTTTCCGACTGCCAAACGTCGATCACAGACTTGGGGCAAACAACCAAAGACGGTGACACATTGTCCATGCCACCACGTTCTTTCGCCTCCTCCTCGCGCAGCCACAGCAGGTAGGTGATCGATTGAATCGTTTTACCCAAGCCCATATCATCGGCAAGCAACCCTCCGAATCTGTTGGTCGCAAGATAAGCAAGAAAACGGAAACCGTCGACTTGGTATGGGCGTAATGTGGCGTTGAGCCCTTTCGGAACAGGCGCCTTAACTTCAAGCTGAATGTCTCGTGCGCGGTCTTTAATACGTTTCCATGCCTTCGGATCAAACACTTCGGCCGCTTTTGGATCAGCCAGCTGCAGTGCGTGCATCCGATGCGTCTCGCCAGTTAGATCAAATGGGTCAAGACCCAGGCGAGTAACGGCATCACGTTGATCGGCATCAAGCTTGATTTCAAGACGCATCCACCCACCATCATCCATTCTGACATATCCACCACGCGCAGCAACAAGCGAGCGAATTTGGGCATTAGAAAGGGTAACGCCCTCAACATCAATCACGATACGTAAGTCAAACCAATCGATATCTTGATTGACTACTTCAAAGCGAATAGCAGCGGTCACCGGGTCAGCGAGCAAAGTCAGAAGCTTGCCATCCATTTGAGTAACAACAGACTCAGGCAAATTTTTAGCCCACTCAGAAAATTTTTCGGGAAAGAGTTTGGTGATTCGAGACTTAAAGGCATCGAGTTTCTCATCATACGTCAGTCCCATTTCAGCGAGAAGAGAAGGCACTGGGTAGAGGGCCTCACGGGCAAACCGCAAGAGCTGCTTGCCTTTGACAGGCTTTTGCTCAACTAGCTCCCACTCGTCTTTGATGCGTTTTTCTTCGCGACGCTCCTGTTTCTCAAGTGCTCGCACATCAATAACGAGGTGTTCCGTTTCAGCAGCGGTCAATCCCTGCTCAATCTTCATCTTGAGACGTGGGTAAAGATCTAGATCGGTTACACGCTTGCGCAAAGACTGCGGTAGACTAGCACCGATTTTTCTTAAAAACTCAACACCCTCCAGACTATCAATCACGTCTTTCGGTATCAAGTATCTGGGCTGAATCTCCGTTTCAGATAACCACCGCGGCGGTCCCGGGAAAATGGTCTCATCGGATTGGTAGAGAACCTCACGACCAGGAAGTAGCCGCACCGAGTGAGTGACGTGCTCGCCAGAAGAGGTCACTAGTTGGAGAGCAAAATTGTTAGGTGAGTATGGATCGTCTTCACAAATCCATTTAAGAGCACTCTCCACAACCTTAAACTCACGTTCATCCAAATTCACCACGTATCCCTTCAGCGCAGGCTGACGGAAGATGCGGTTCATAAACTGGCAAGGATCCTCTTGATCGAGATCAAAGCGAGTCTCACCCTCTTTTTGGTAGAAAGAAAGAAATTGCTCCCAGAGCAACTGGCTAGCTGCGTCCATGCGTAAAGCTGCATCCTCGAACAAAGCAACAAAGCGCTCGACATCGTTTTTTTCCCGCAACGGCGACCACTCACCGTTACTTTCTTTAAACTCTACCCTTGCCTCATTTATAGTGGAGAGCAGGCGAAATTCAACAACGACAGGTTTATCAATGGGCGGGCGCTCGTTGACGCTTTCAATGCGGTCATACCATGCAGCGACTTCGCGCTCACGCTCCCACTCATGCATTTTCTTTTGAACTCCGCTGAGATCAGTAACTGCATCGAGAAATCCAGCATAGGGTAACTTCTTTTTGTAAAATGCATAGGCGATGTAATTCCAAAACTCTAAGATATCACCGGGAGGTATAGGCCACAGTTCAAGGGGTTCGTAACTGACGATTTCCCATCGCGGATTAAGCCTTACTAGGTCGTGGTCATGAATTTCACCTTCAATCACATAACGGCGGTACCGCTTTTCCAATTTGCCAACAAACTCAGCCTCTTTGTCATCTAGTTCACGCCCAAGTTTTTCCTCGATGATGTCAATGATCGGTGTGTCATCAAACTCATTTGGGCTCTCTGGCAAATCTTCACCGCGATGCATGCGCTCAACCATCGTTGCATACATACACGCGCCTGCTACGATATCGTCTTCAGCAGTGGAGCTTCCAAACCAACGATTGCCCTGCAATCTCAAGCTGGTGCGATAAGTCCCCGTGGCGTCCTCCACACGCCCTTGAATAAAGAGATGGTTCCCAAAAATCTGGGTTACTGCTCCCTCTTGCTGCAATGATTCGCCCCGATCACGCGCTTTTTCAGGAAAACTATTGAGAAAGTTAAGTGTAGCTCTGTCTGGATTCATTCCCTTATTAAATGTCTGGTTGGTATTTTGCCTGACAAGTCAGGCTTCCCATCGGCATGTGGCTGGCATTTTTTTAAGACCTGACACACACATGACTGGATCGGCTTCAGCAAAAACAATACTTCGCTAAAATGACCCAGCCACTTGGAGAAAGCATTGTATGCTTGTTTTACAATTTTATGCAATAAAAAGCAGAGAAAACCTGCATATTAATACTCGCGGCGTCAGGGCCTTGCCTGATCCGTTACCCATCCTAGATACCCAGCATCTCCGTCAACCACAGGCAGAGCAACTATCTCTGGTTGATCGTAAGGATGAAGCTTTTTTAACTCTCCACTCAATTGCGCAAATGCAATCCTAGCAGTCTTAAAAACTGCAAGCACCTCAGTTTCGTTATGCACTTTGCCCTCCCACCGATAAATCGACTCCACACCTGGCAACAAATTTACGCATGCTGCGTATTGCATTCCCACCAGATGTGTGCCAATCTGTCGCGCCTTCTCCGCATTAGGGAAGGTACAAAAAACCAATAGCACCTCAGTCATGCAAATGATACTAAGGAACAGAAACACTCTCTGCAATGAAATCCGGATTTCTAGACAAACTTATAGAACGGCTCGATCAAATAGATCCTGAAGAGGTGCAGCGACTGGTCATGCAACTGGTGCGTGAAAAAGGCTTCCTCGAAAGCGTCTTTGAGGCACTGCAAGAAGGTGTTCTAATTCTCGATCCCGAAGGCCAAATCACCTACGTAAACCACGCAGCGTCGAGAATTTTTGGCCTAGACTCAACAAAATGCATTGGCCAGAATTTATCGCGCACAATCCGAGGATTCGACTGGAATAAACTTGCTGATCCCGGACACATCGTCAGTCGCGACCTTGAGATTCTATACCCAGAGCAGCGTTTCCTCAATTTTTACCTCTCACCCATACGGGGCGAGGTAGAAGCAGATGATCATCTGCTCGGGTATGTTCTGCTGGTGCGCGATATTACCCGTTCGCGTAAGCAAGCAGAGGAAAATGTCGAAAGTGAAAAACTCAACGCCCTAACATTGCTCGCAGCGGGCGTGGCTCACGAGATTGGAAACCCACTGAACTCGATGGACATCCATCTTCAGTTATTAGAGAGAAAGCTTAATAATCTCCCAAAAGCAGAACAAGCAGACCTGGCTAAGCACCTAACAACAGCGCAGTCAGAGATTCGTCGGCTCGATATAATTCTGAAACAGTTCCTTGAGGCAATCAGGCCCACACAACCTCAACGCGACCAACTAAATATACACGATCTACTCAAAGACACCCTTGAACTATTGGAACCCGAACTGAAGGAGCGCGGAGTTCAAATATCAATGAATCTCTCGGAGCATATGCCAATCCTGCCGATGGATTGCACGCAGATTAAACAAGCACTCTACAATTTAATCAAAAATGCGTTTCAGTCGCTACCTGCTGACGGCGGTCTGATCGATATCAATTCACACTACTCAGATTACGACATAGAGATCACAATACGCGACCACGGCTCAGGGATCTCCCCTGAAGTGATGGGATCTATCTTTGAACCATACCACAGCACAAAAAAATCCGGCACAGGCCTCGGATTAATGATTGTCCGGCGCATTATTCGTGAACACGGTGGGGAGATTGAATTAGAAAGCAAAGAAGGAGAAGGGAGCACTGTTACCATCTCACTGCCTCGCCATGATCAAAACGTCAGGCTCTTGGAAAACAGCCCGTCCTCCGTAATTGATGTGGAACCAACAAACACCCATCCATGAATCTTGCCACATTACTCATCGTCGATGACGAGAAATCAACTCGCGACGGCCTACGCATGGCACTAGAAGATCACTTCGATTGTTACCTAGCTTCGGGTATAAAAGAAGCTATGGCCGTTCTAAAATCAGAGCCCATCAGTATCTTACTCACTGACCTTCGGCTTTCAGGCGAGAGCGGTATGGATTTGTTAGATCAAGCACTCACACTCCCCCAGCCTCCTGTATCGATTATGATGACAGCCTACGGGTCAGTTGACACCGCTGTTGAGGCAATGCGCCGTGGTGCATGGAATTTTGTCACCAAACCACTCAACCTAGATGAAGTAGAGTTACTGTTGAAGCGCGCGCTAAAAACCCGCGCTCTCGAAAACGACAAAGTACGACTTGAAAAAGAAAACCAAGACCTCAGAGCAAAGTCAGGTTCACCCAAGCATGGTCTGGAACGCTTAATTGGCAAGTCTGCCGCTATGGAAAAAGTAGGCGAACTAGTCACACAAGTGGCACCGACAAGAGCAACGATACTCATTGAGGGTGAGAGTGGCACCGGCAAAGAACTGGTTGCACACGCCATCCACCACTTGAGTGGTCGACCAGCTGATAAATTAATAGTGGTTAACTGTGCCGCTCTCTCTCCCCAACTACTGGAGAGCGAGTTGTTTGGACACGAGAAAGGGGCATTTACAGGTGCTACACAAAGACGTATTGGCAGATTTGAGCAGGCCAACGGCGGAACTCTATTTCTTGATGAAATCGGTGAAATCGATCAAGCGACGCAAGTAAAACTATTGCGCGTACTCAGCGAGCGCACAATTGAACGTGTCGGGTCCAACCAGTCAGTCGCGGTAGATGTGCGAGTGATCACCGCGACCAACAAAAACCTCAGACAACAAGTCAGCAAAGGCAGATTTCGCGAGGATCTCTTTTTTCGCCTCAATGTAGTGAGCATTCCAGTCCCTCCGCTGAGAGCACGCAAAGAAGATATCATATTACTGACACAAGCTTTCTTAAAAGATTTTTCAACCGAGAACTCTAAAGAGCTCAAGCCGCTTACCGATGAGGCCTTGCAACTACTTAGGTCCTATTCCTGGCCAGGCAATGTACGGGAGCTAAGAACCTCCATCGAGCATGGAGTGGTCATGTGTAATGACACCCGTATCGGCGTCAAACACTTACCTCACTTCTTGTCATCGGATGCGTTGGGATCATCCAGCTTGCCCACAGCTAATGAAAGTTCTCAGGAAAAGGATGAAAAGTCTCTTGCCACGGACGAGCAATTCAACTTGCATGTGCGGGAGCAGCAAACAATTGAGCGCGCTCTCACGCACACAGGCAATAACCGAACTGATGCAGCACGCCTTCTTGGCATTAGCCGTCGGACTCTGCAGCGTAAGCTCAAGCAGACTTCCTAGCACCCCCCAACAAAATCCAGCATATCTATGAGCACCCCCCAAAACTCAGGCTCCGCCTACGATCCAGCAAAAATTATACGCCGCGCTATTTTCTTCGTTTGCTTACTGGGGCTATCCACCATTTCCCTCTATTTCACATTCCAAGGTCTATCCTCACCACGCGCGATGGAACAAGCTCAGATTGGACGTGAAATAGCCCGTGGTAATGGTTACACCACAAAGGTGATAAGACCGGTTGCCCTCTGGCAAATGAAAGAGGAAGCAGAGGATTACCCGAGTTTAGAAAGCCTCCCCGATACCTATCACGCACCACTGAACCCATGTATTTATGCTGCAGTGCTCAAGGCGGCCGATGTTAGTGATAGTAAAACATGGCGTATGCCCCCACAATCAAATATATACCAACTCGACCGTGTCATCGCTCTAACCTGTGTTATTTTCTTCCTTGTTTCCATTGGCGTGAACTACCTTTTAGTAGCTAGAATTTTCGACACCAATATTGCTGCAACCGTCGCACTGCTGATGCTTTTTTGTGAACTCATGTGGAGTTTCTCCCAATCGGGTTTGCCCCAGATGCTCATGCTGATGTTGTTCTCATGCGCTATGTTCTTCACATGGCGTGCTGTGGAAAACACCGAAGAAAACCGTTCTGCTCTCACACCCATTTTACTGTCAGGCATATTTATGTGTCTGCTCGTACTGACCCACTGGATCACTCTGTGGGTGTATGTTGGGTATGTAATCTTTGCTGCTGTTTACTTCAAACCGCGTGGAATCATAGCAGCCCTGTTAGTGGGTATACTGGCTGTTTGTGTAATTCCCGTTGTTTACTTCTTGTATGTCAGCCCCACCGGTAGTGCATTTGGCACCGCTTATTATACGATCCACGATGGTCTGGGATTGTCTCAAGACTCAATCATGCGCTCGCTATCACCCGCTGGCGAAGACCTTGGATTACAAGGCCTATTGCTAAACATTCTTGCAACCTCACTTCGCCAAATTTCTGAGCTGCACAACAACCTGGGTGCCATTCTCGTTGCCCCACTGTTTTTTGTCGCTCTTCTGCATCCTTTCAAACGCGCTTCTCTGGCGTCATTCCGTTGGCTGATCCTAATAATGTGGATTTTCGCAAGTCTTGGTATGTCAATCTATGGACTCCGTAATGAAGCCATGGATCCAAACCAAATACACATCCTTTTTGCTCCATTAATGGCCGCTTATGGACTCGCCATGGTCTCCATCTTATGGGCACGACTTGACCTCCCGCAGTCGATGTACGCCCTGAGAAATGCACATTTAATAGGTATCGTCGCTATCAGCGCTGGCCCCATGCTGTTGTCAATACCTCAGGACATCAAGAGAGGTCTGCGCGCCGATGGTTATGGTGGGTTTCCTCACTGGCCTCCATACTTGCCCAGTGTTTACAACCGCACATTGGCAGATAATACTGATCCCAACGAGATCGTAATTAGCGACACTCCCTGGGCAGTTGCATGGTATGCTGATCGCATGTCTGCTTGGCTACCTCAAAATTTAGACCAAATCGAAGAAATCGAAAGTATAGCCAGAACTCAACAAACTCCGGTAAACTCGATCCTCATCACTCCTTATTCTTATGCCAGTGGTAATATACTAAGGTCAGTCGGAAGCAACAACGCACCCTATGGTAAACTCTACCCGCTGGTGATGGGGTCGTGGGGATATCAAGGCAATGCAGCAAATTTTGTCGACACTCACCCCAAATTCAGACCCCTATCACAACGTTACCCTCACAAGCAACCTCTTTACTCATATGGGCAAATCATGCTTTACTCGGCTCGCCCGATCACAGGATCATCTGATTAGATATCTTCATTGCCATGCCAGCCAAAAAATCTACAAAAATGCCTAGCTTCGAGCAATCCCTCGATGAACTGGAGGAGATGGTCAACACCATGGAATCCGGGCAACTCGCATTAGAAGAGCTCATCGCATCCTACGAACGCGGCGCCAAGTTAATCAGCCATTGCGAATCTGTGCTTGATGGCGCACGCAAACGGCTCGAACTCATCACTCTCAAACCCAAGCCATCTGAAGATGGTAACGACCAATCTAAACCTGAGATCTCTGACATAAAAGACGACTCTCCCACTACTTCCAATGACGACGAAATCCGGCTCTTTTGAATTACCCGAACTTCTATCACAAATTAATGGTCCAGACGATGTTAAGACATTGCCCGCGGACAAACTTGATGACTTGTGTGAAGAAATCCGGCACACCCTCATTCACTCTCTGTCAAAAACTGGGGGACACTTAGGCCCAAACCTTGGGGTAGTTGAACTAACAACTGCACTGCATCGGGTTTTTGATAGCCCTACAGACAAGTTTCTGCTCGATGTATCTCATCAGGGGTATGTACACAAAATGCTTACTGGGCGAGCCGACCGCATCAACACCATTCGGACTCCAGATGGCTTGAATGGATTTTTACTACGTACTGAATCAGAACATGATTGCTATGGCGCAGGGCACGCTGGCACCGCACTCTCAGCCGCACTTGGAATGGCCTCAGCACGTGACTTAAAAGGCGATAACAACCACGTTGTCGCCGTTGCTGGTGACGCTGCATTTACCTGCGGCCCCACACTTGAAGCACTCAACAACATCGCTGAAACCACCAAAAAATTCATCGTTGTTCTCAATGACAATGAATGGTCAATCGATCGCAACGTCGGGGCTATTGCCAAGTATTTCAACGCACTCCAGACACACTCAACATTCTCATCCGTACGCCACAAGGCAGCTGAATTCGTAGAGAAAATCGGCGGTAAAGGTGTGCGTAAAATTGCCCACAAAATAGAACGTAATGCCAAAAACCTCATCTTGCCCAACGTTCTTTTTGAAAAATTTGGCTTAAGATATTACGGACCCATCGATGGCCACGACCTGCCACTGCTCATACGTACTTTTGAATACCTTAAAGAACAGGACGAACCAGTCATCCTGCACATCATCACTGAAAAAGGGCGCGGATACAAACCAGCACTGGAAAATCCAGGTAAGTTCCACGGTCTCGGCACATACAAGATCGAAGACGGATCGACCGCCGCGACTGATAACCCAACTTACTCCGAACTTTTTGGCCGCGCAATTACCGACTTTGCCAAAAAAGATGAGAAAATAACCGCTATCACCGCAGCTATGCCCGGCGGCACCAAGCTTGAAATTTTAAAGAAAGAAATTCCTGAACGCTATTTTGATGTGGGCATCGCCGAGGAACACGCAGCTCTATTTGCCTGCGGTCATGCCACCCAAGGCCTTCGCCCGTTTCTTGCCATATACTCAACCTTCATGCAACGTGCCATCGACATGATCATGCACGACATTGCACTGCAGAATCTACCTGTCAGAATGTGTATGGATCGTGGCGGCCTATCTGGAGACGACGGGCCAACACATCATGGTTTGTTCGATATTGCCTACCTGCGTGGCGTTCCCAATATCACACACATGCAGCCAAAGGATGAAGATGAATTTATTGATATGCTTTGGACCATGGCAAACCACGATGATGGCCCAACAGCCATCCGTTATCCACGCGGTGCGGGCATAGGCGCTAAACCAAAAGAGAAGCCCACCTTACTGGAAATAGGCAAAGGCGAAGTCCTACAGGACGGTACCGATATTGCCATCATAAGCCTTGGCCACATGTATGAAATTGCCATTGAAGCAAAAGATAAGCTGGAAGCACTCGGGCACTCGGTCGCACTTATCAACCCGCGTTTCATCAAGCCCCTCGACGCTAAACTCATCATCGAATACGCTCAAAAATGTAACGTCGTGATAACAATGGAAGACCACGTCCTAAATAACGGATTTGGATCAAGCGTCATTGAACTTCTCAGTAATGAAAAAGTGGACACACCCGTCGAGCGCATCGGCTGGCCAGATGAATTTGTCGATCACGGAAAAGTAGAACAACTACGCGAGCAACATGGGCTTACGTCTGATAACGCTGTTTCTCTTGCCACCGCATATTTCCAGTAAACAATCCATCTTGTTACATTATCATTTGAGTGTGGCTCATAATGGGTCATAATGGGTCATAATGGATCATAATCATGATATATCATACGTTGTTTGACGTATAATCAACTGCCTGCACATGATTAAGAGTGAATTCCTCCATTTCGTATCCTGGCCCAAAAATCTATAGTTTTTTATTACCATGTTGACTTTCAATAGACTTCAAAAAGCATGCATAATCGGCATGGCTTCCATTGCACTCACGGCTTGTGAAAAAAACAAAACAACTGACATTTCACAACCCAATGCAGCGACTGAAAGCCTAGAACTACTCCCCAATGAGGAAAAAATTACACTCGCATCTAACAATGAGCCAGTTTCATTCAACGAGCATGTTCAACCAATCCTCTCTGAATACTGCTATCACTGCCACGGACCAGATGGCGGATCTCGCCAGCCCGAAAAAAATCCACTGCGCCTAGATGTCGCAGCTGAAGCCTTCCTAGCGCGTGAAAATGGGAAACCCGTCATCATTAAAGGGGAACCAGATGCATCCTACTTGATCGAACTCGTGGAATCTACTGACAAGGATCTTGTCATGCCCCCCCATCCAGAAACCAATCCACATGGTAAACTGATGCAGCCACAGGAAATCGCCCTGCTACGCCGATGGGTCAAAGAGGGTGCCAAGTATGAAGACCACTGGGCATACATACAACCCACAAAACAAGAGTTACCTGTGATAAAAAACAAAACTTGGGCAGCAGCAAATCCCATCGACCAATACATTGCAGCCAAATTCGAAAAATTTGGCCTTACACCCAACGCACAGGAAAAACCATCACGGCTTTTCCGCCGACTCTTTTTCGATCTCACCGGCCTCCCGCCAACTCCCGATCAAATAGAAAAGCTACTCGCTGACCCACGCGAGTTCGACGTCGTCTATAGCGAGACTGTCGATAACTTACTCAAAACTGACGCCTACGCCGAACACTGGGCACGCCATTGGCTCGACGTTGCGCGCTACGCAGATACTCACGGAATTCATATTGATAACTACCGCTCAATTTGGCCCTACCGTGATTGGGTGATTAAAGCATTCCAAAACAACATGCCCTTTGATCAATTCACACGTGAGCAGATAGCCGGTGACATGATGCCCAATGCCACACTCGACCAAATTGTCGCCACAGGATTTAACCGCTGCCTGCCAACCACTGGAGAAGGTGGTGCCATTGCTGATGAATACAATGCCATCTATGCACAGGACCGGACTGACACTACAGCGGCAGCTTGGCTTGGCCTAACCACTGGTTGTGCCGCCTGCCATGACCACAAATTTGATGCCATTTCCACCAAGGAAAATTATCAACTCACTGCATTCTTCCGCAACACACCAATGACTGCACTGGATCGTAATAACGCTCTGCATCCGCCCAACATCAGAGTGCGCAGTAAAGATGAAAGCGCAAAGGCAGAGTTGTTGGCAAAGCAGACAAACGAACTAGAAAAGGCCATCGTCGAACACAAGAAAAAGGCCGAAATAATATTCCAAAAATGGCTTAAAGAACAGAAGGCGGCTCTGAACACTAACACTGATGTCCCTAGTCCCATTCTTCAGCTCCTACTCAATAAACAAGATCAAGGCATCACCGACAGCTCTGGCAAAAATCATACCAGCGAAAAACCTGTCAAATGGATCGCTGGCCCCATCAAGCAAGCTGTTCACCTTGAGGATAATGCAATCACTATCGATAACGCGCCATCCTTCGAGGCAGATCAGTCATTCTCCTATGGAGCCTGGCTTAATCTCCCTCACAGGGGGACGGCCGGGATTATTGCCAAAATTGATATTGATAACAGAGATCGTGGTTATGACCTATGGCTGTATGGCAACAAAATATACGCGCACATCAATAGCTCGTTTCCCGAAGATGCTCTCAAAGTCGTCATGAAAGACGCTTTTCCCCGCAAAACTTGGTTTCATGCCATGGTAACTTATGACGGCAGCCGGAAGGCCTCTGGTCTAAAAATTTATATCAATGGGAAATCGGTAAAACTGGGAACTGTCAGGGATAACCTCAAAGGAAGTATCCAGAATAAATCACCTCTGACTCTGGGACGCCGTCACAAAGGTCCTCATGCCCATTTCATGAAGGTCACAGGCTTCCAAATCTACGACCGTGCCCTGACTCCAGAAGAATGCAACAGCCTAGGAAGCAGATCTTTGATTAATCAACTAATCGCCTTGTCACCACCAGACGCCAAACAGCTTCAGAAAATACGCGACTATTATTTTGCTGATGTTGACACTAAACATATTCAACTAACCAAACAGTTGGCAGCACTCAAAAAGGAAAAAGAAATTCACGATAAAAAATCACCCATCACTCTAGTGATGCAGGAAAATGAGGACAAGGAACCTTTCGCGCACATTCTCGTACGCGGAAACTATGCCGATAAGTCAGATAAAGTCACACCAGACACCCCAGCCTCCCTGCCTCCCATGGGGAATCTACCCAAAAACCGACTCGGCCTCGCCCAATGGCTCACCAAACCAGAAAACCCACTCCCAGCACGCGTCACGGTAAACCGCTATTGGTACTACCTGTTTGGACGCGGTATTGTTGACTCTACGGGAGACTTTGGCGTCATGGGCTCACGACCCACTCACCCAAAACTACTCGACTGGCTAGCCGTCGAATTCGTGGAAAACGGCTGGGATCTCCACCATCTATTACGCACCATCGTCACCTCATCCACCTACCGCCAGAGCTCTGTGATTTCAGAACAAGAACTCGAGCTAGACCCTGAAAACACATGGTTGGCACGCGGTCCACGCTACCGACTCGATGCTGAACAAATCCGCGATCTTACGCTTGAATCCTCCGGCTTACTTAATAAAGAAATCGGCGGTCCATCGGTAAAACCCTACCAGCCAAAAGGTATCTGGTCGTCGGTTGCCATGCCTCAGTCGAACACCAAAAATTATAAGGCCGATACCGGCGACAAACTTTACCGCCGCTCGCTCTACACCTTCTGGAAACGCACCGCTCCACACCCCGCCATGGAAATTCTGAACGCTCCCGTTCGCGAAGTCTCATGTGTCAAACGAGAACTCACCAACACTCCGCTACAAGCATTCGTCATCATGAATGACCCGCAGTTCGTGGAAGCTTCGCGCCAGCTCGCCTCACGCGCCATCAAAGGGGCAAAAACCACCGAGGAACGCATCCATCTAATCTCCTCCGCACTGCTCGCACGTCCTATGAGTAATGACGAGCTCGATGTCGTGAAATTGACTCTCAAACGAGCAAAAGATAAATTCACCAACTCCTCAGAAGATGCCACGAAACTCATTACCGTAGGCGAATCCAAGCCAGATGGATCCCTCGCAGCGCCCGAACTCGCCGCCTGGACCGTCGTCGCCAACCAAATCCTTAACATGGACGAAACCCTAAACAAGTAACACTGCCATGAATCTCACCGACCTCAAAAAAACTGTCGATCTCCACGACACCTCACTCACCCGCAGACAATTCTTTCGCCGAAACGCCATGGGGTTGGGTAGCGCCGCTCTCGCCTCACTTCTGCCTCACGATCTTATGGGTGCGATCTCAGGAGGAAAAACAGGCACCTCCCACTTTCCGGCCAGAGCCAAACGCGTTATCTACATTTCCCTCATCGGCGCACCCTCACAATTTGAGACATTCGACTACAAACCTCACCTCAAGAAAGAGTTCAGAAATGATATCAAGGACTTCCTCGTTAAGTCCGGTCAGCGCCTCACTGGCATGACTGCAAAACAGTCAAAGTTCCCCGTCGCGCCCTCATTTGCAGATTTCAAACAACACGGCGAGAGCGGTACATGGATCTCCGACTTGCTGCCATATACGGGAAAAATGGCCGACGATATTTGCTTGATTAAGTCAATGCACACGGATGCCATCAACCACGAACCCGCCAATCAGCTGATGTACACCGGCAGCATGGTCGCTGGCCGCGCATCAATGGGCTCATGGCTCTCCTACGGCCTCGGCTCACTCAACCAAGATCTGCCTACATTTTGTGTGCTTCACGCACAGCACTCCAGCCCATACTCAAATGTTCAGGCAATTTCATCCCGACTCTGGGCGTCCACCTTCCTACCGGGCAAACATGCTGGCGTCAATCTGCGCACCCAAGGCGACCCCGTCCTCTATCTCAAGGACGCCCCCGGCATCGACCGTAAACTCCGCCGTGAAATGCTCGATGGACTATCAGCCCTCAACCAAAAAACATTGGAAAACGTCGGCGATCCGGAAATCCAAACCCGTATCCAACAATACGAAATGGCATACCGCATGCAGATGTCCGTCCCAGAACTCACCGACATGTCAGAGGAGACGGAAGAAACATACGAGCTTTACGGCCCGGATTCTAAAAAGCCTGGCACCTTCGCCTACTCCGCCCTCATGGCACGCCGACTCGCCGAGCGCGGTGTTCGCTTTACCCAAATATTCCACCGTGGGTGGGACCAGCACGGAAACCTTCCGCGCGACATCGCCTCCCAATGTAAAGACGTTGATCAAGGAGCCTATGCTCTCGTTCAAGATCTCAAACGCCGTGGTCTACTAGACGACACACTCGTCATCTTTGGTGGGGAATTCGGACGTACCGTCTACTCCCAAGGAAACCTCACAGAGAAAAACTACGGTCGCGACCACCACCCGCGCGCATTCTCCCTCTGGATGGCGGGCGCAGGTGTCAAAGGCGGCATGACTTATGGTGACACAGACAAGTATTCGTTCAACATCACCACCCCCGACCAGAAAGTTCACGTCCGCGATCTCCACGCAACCATCCTCGAACGCTGCGGCATGAATCAACACAAGCTCACATTCAAACATCAGGGACTCGACTTCCGCCTCACAGGAGTGGAACCCGCCCGCGTTGTCACAGACATCCTAGACCACTCTCATATGGCTAAACACTAGGTAGAGTGTGCCCATGCGGTGCTTATCTCGACATGCTCACATAGCATACGCTACAATCATAATAACATCCCCGCACGAGCGATAATTGGAAACCTCATCAAAAAGGTAAACTTCTAGTAATTAGATCCTTCCTTCTGGCTTCTGTATCGCTTTCGTTTTGTTACTTCTACATCGATTGCTGCAGTATTTGATACTGTCCCAACTGCGCTCCCATTTCTTACGCCATACAAATGGAAAACCACATACAGGGCAAATTTTACGGGGTAAATCTGACTTTTTGCGATGCTTCATAAACCTCAGATTGTAATGAACTTCTTGCACTTCTTCCAATAAGAGAAAAAAGAGGGGAAATAACCATACACCTCAAACATCATCGATCTGGATTCCATCTTTCCACAGTAGTGCCGATTAGTCGGATGTTCTTTGTAGATGATATGTTCGGAGTCAACTTTTTGGGCCAGAACTTCAAAATCGGCAACTAGCAATTGAATATCTCCAATATTTTCCGCCAACCCTAACACAAATTCGATACATTTTTGACTGACTGGATAAGTTTTAAAAAACGAGGGTTCCAGTAACAACACCCTCTGAACATCTTCACCAGCATGCCAATTCGGATCAAGATTGTAGTAATTGTAAACCAATGTATCTACCTCCTTTTTAAGCTTTATTTCCGGTGCATCATTGATAGAAGTTTGTGGATCAAAATCTAGGAGTTCGGATAATGCCTCAGGTATAGCGAGGCTACAGAATTGCCCATAGTCGATATCCAAGAATGTATTCTTCTGGTTACTGTTGAAATACTTGTTGATGTTGTCTTGGTTAGCATAATATTTCTTTTTTGAATTGCTCCCTGCAACCCACTGCCAGCTCAAGGCATTACTTGCCCAGTCACCATCAAGTAGGTGGTAATACATCCATCTAGCCGGTGTAAGCCAATGAGACTGTGCAATATTACACGCCAGTGAGGCTACATACATTCGCATGTGATTGTGCATGTAACCATTCTCGTATAAACTTTCTATCGCAGTATCAATGGCATTGATGCCTGTGCTGTGTTCGACAATAGCAGAGCTGATATGACGATTAGATACAGGTAATTGGGGGGTTTTTAGGTCATCATTAATCGCCTCGCCTTTTGCGACCCATATGTTTTGCCAGTAGTCTCTCCAAGCTAATTCTTGGACGATTTTTTCAATGTGTCCCCAAGGTAAGCTCAATGAAAGCAAGTGATCAAAAATCTGCCTCGTCGAGATGACTCCACGGGATATGTATGGGCTCAAATATGTTACCGCACCATCACTAAAATTACGACTACGACCATATCGAACTGGGTCTATTTGCTCGATACGCTTTTGTATTTCTATAAATTCTGTAGGAAACATCTTTGATATAAAATGATTATGCCAACAATGTGACGCGTAACTGCGCAAGGGGTGACAATATCACTGCAAGTAGATATTTTGCAAATGTATGATGACAGGTATAATAAAAATTTCACGTAAACAACTGGTCGATAACGTATAATTATTACGTAATTCTGACCACAATTGCTGTCTTATGCCTTACCCCATAACACCATAAGCTTTGCCTGCTCTCTTATTGTGACTCATCATCAATACATTCTGATTCTTGTAGCCTTTGTGGCCATGAGTAGTCTTACGTCATGTGACAAGCAGCAGGACACCGCACAACAGAACAAATCTGCCTCTGAGACAAAATACCCCCTTGGGGAAAAAGCTCCGGATCTCAGAGTAACCGAAGTTTCATTCAACGAACACATCCAGCCGATTCTCTCAGAGGCATGCTACCACTGCCACGGACCAGATTCTGGTAGCCGTGAACCCGGTGGGCCAATCTCCAAAGATGATGGCCAACCGCTGCGGCTCGATCAGGAAAAATACGCTTTCGAAAAACGTAAAAACGGCAAACCCGTCATCATCCCCGGTAACCCTGATGATTCTTTGCTAATCCAACTCATGGAGAGTGATAACCCAGATCTCGTCATGCCGCTCCATCCCACACGATCACTACACGGAACCATCTTGGATCCTGAAAAAATATCCCTAGTCCGCCAATGGATTAAGGAGGGTGCAAATTACGAACCACACTGGGCATACATCACCCCAAAAAAACATCCGCTTCCCAAAGTTGCACATTCTGACTGGGCCAAGAACAACCCGATCGATCGATTCATTGCTGCACGATTTGAAAATAGAGGACTGAAGCCTAACCCAGAAGAAAACTCTGCACGACTGATCAGGCGCCTCTACTTTGACCTAACAGGATTACCGCCCACGCTGGAAGACCTCGATGAAATCCTCAATGATACGCGCGATTTTGATACAGTTTATGGCGAGACAGTGAACAAGCTACTGAAGACAGATAGCTACGCCGAGCACTGGACGCGCCACTGGCTGGATGTCGCCCGTTACGCTGACACCCATGGTTACCAGTTAGATAATTACCGCTCCGTTTGGCCATACCGGGATTGGGTAATTAACGCCTTTAAAAACAACATACCATTTGATCAGTTCACCCGTGAACAGATTGCAGGCGATATGATACCCAAGGCAAAAATCGAACAAGTCATCGCAACAGGCTTTAACCGCTGCCTGCCTACCAACGGAGAGGCGGGGTCAATCGAGGAGGAATACCACGTCATTTATGCGCAAGAGAGGGTCAACACAACCTCTACCGTATGGCTCGGACTCACCGCTGGCTGTGCCGCCTGTCATGACCACAAATTTGACGCCATATCGATGAAGGAAAACTATCAGCTCACAGCATTTTTCAGAAACACACCCATGACTGCACTGGATAAACATGCTTCCGATCACCCACCGAATGTAAGAATCATGACGGATGCTGATAGATCAAAATCAGAAAAACTAACCCTGCAAATTTCCAAACTTGAAAAGCAGCTAACTAGCCACAGAAAAAAGAGCATAGATACTTTCAAAAAATGGTATGATGCAACCCGGAATGACCCAAAGCAACCCGCTGGAAAGGATGCAAAATCCATCAGCAAACTTCTAAAAGCCACATCGCCCACAAGCAGGCAGATGACTCAGCTGCGTGATTATTATTATTCCAAAATCAACTCCGAGGGAGCCTCACTCTCCCAGAAGCTCGCTCCTCTCAGAAAAGAGTCGAAAAAAATTAATGATCGCTCTCCCACCACGCTAGTGATGCAAGAAAATGAAGGTAAAGAAGCCTTTGCTCACACTCTTCAGCGGGGTGACTACACAGCAAGACTAGAGAGGGTGACTGCGAACACACCAGCAATGCTTCCCTCCATGAGCAATCTACCTAAAAATCGTCTCGGTCTCGCCAAGTGGATCACCTCACCAGAAAATCCACTCCCTGCACGCGTCACCGTGAACCGCTACTGGTATTACATTTTTGGCGAAGGCATTGTCAGCACAACAGGAGACTTTGGCGTCATGGGAGCACGCCCAACACACCCCAAACTACTCGACTGGCTCGCCGCCGACTTTGTAGAACACAACTGGGATCTACACCATCTCCTGCGCACGATTGTCACTTCAAAAACCTACCGCCAAAGCTCGAGCATAAGCAAAGAGAAGCAGCACATCGACCCCTCCAACAAATGGCTCGCACGTGCACCACGGTATCGGCTCGATGCCGAACAAATTCGTGATATGGCATTACAGGCTTCAGGACTACTTCATCATAAGATCGGCGGCCCACCTGTGAAACCCTACCAGCCGAAAGGTATTTGGTCGGTCATCTCCATGAAAAAATCCAATACCGGACTCTATAACACCGGCAGCGGCGGAGACCTCTACCGGCGGTCACTTTATACATTCTGGAAACGCACGGCAGCCCCTCCATCGATGGAAATTTTTAACGCACCGGACAGAACGACGAGTTGTGTAAAACGAGAAATCACCAACACACCGCTACAAGCCTTCGTGCTCATGAATGACACCCAGTTTGTTGAAGCATCACGAAACATCGCGCAAAGCGCCATGCAGAAATCGGATACACCAGAGGAAATCATCAATCACATCGCCCGCCTAATCATTTCAAGACCCATGAGGGAAAGCGAAATCAAAGTTGTCCGATCAACATACAACGAGGCACTCACAGAGTTTACAGCCACTCCTGAAGAGGCTAGTAAGTTGATAAAGGTAGGGAATTCTGTCGCAGATCCCAAACTATCCACTCCAAAACTTGCCGCTTGGACCATCGTCGCCAACCAAATCCTCAATATGGATGAAACCCTAAACAAATAATCTCTATGAATGGTCATGACATAGGAAAGGCAATTGGCTTACACGAAACCGAACTGAACCGTCGGCAGTTTTTTGCCAAAAATGCCATGGGTCTCGGCAGTGCAGCACTGGCGTCATTGCTACCACCCGAATTGATGGGTGCCATTTCAGATGGCTCAGAAATGACCGCTCATTTTCCCGCACGTGCCAAACGAGTGATCTACATCTCCCTGATCGGTGCACCCTCTCAGTTTGAAACCTTCGATTACAAACCACAAATACAGAAAGACTTTAAAAAAGACATCAAGAGCTTTCTTCAAGACTCTGGCCAACGCCTCACAGGCATGACTGCCAAACAGTCGAATTTTCCGGTAGCTAGGTCTTTTACCGACTTTAAACAATACGGCGAAGGTGGCACCTGGATATCTGATATTCTCCCCTGGCACGGTAAAATGGCGGATGATATCTGTGTGATCAAATCCATGCACACGGATGCGATCAATCACGTGCCCGCAAACAACATGATGTTCACCGGCAACATGATCCCTGGACAGGCATCCATGGGCTCGTGGCTATCCTACGGCCTTGGCTCACTCAACAAAGATTTACCCACCTTTTGTGTATTACATGCCAAACACTCAAGCCCATTTTCTAACGTCCAAGCGATTTCATCCAAGTACTGGACATCCAGTTTCCTACCCGGAAAACATGCTGGTATCCACCTACGCACCCAAGGCAACCCAGTTCTCTATCTTAAAGACGCACCGGGAATCAGCCGGAAAATACGGCGAAAAATGTTAGATGGGCTTTCCTCACTCAATCAGGAGACCTTGGAAAACGTTGGCGACCGCGAAATCCAGACACGCATCCAGCAATATGAAATGGCATACCGCATGCAGATGTCCGTGCCTGAACTCACCGACATGTCAAAAGAATCCGAGGAAACCTACCAACTCTACGGCCCCGACTCAAAGAAAAATGGCAGCTTCGCCTACTGCGCTATGATGGCTCGCCGACTCGTCGAACGTGGCGTTCGATTCACCCAGATCTTTCACCGAGGTTGGGATCAGCACGGCAATCTTCCACGTGACCTCTCATCCCAGTGCAAGGACGTCGACCAACCATGCTATGCCCTCATCCAAGACCTTAAACAACGCGGGCTATTAGATGACACATTAGTTATCTTCGCAGGCGAATTTGGTCGCACCGTCTACTCTCAAGGCAAACTCAGCGACACCAACTACGGGCGCGACCACCACCCGCGCGCCTTCTCTATCTGGATGGCGGGCGCAGGTGTCAAAGGTGGCATGTCCTACGGCGAAACAGATGAATATTCATTCAATATCATCACCCCCGATCAAAAAGTCCACGTCCGCGATCTCCACGCCACCATCCTAGAGCGATGCGGTATCGATCACCACAAGCTAAGCTTCAGAAACCAAGGGCTTGACCAGAAACTCACCGGCGTTGAACCCTCCCGCGTAGTCACCGACATCCTCGACCACTCGCACATGGCGAAGCATTAGTCAGGTGTCAGGTGTCAGGTGTCAGGTGTCAGGTGTCAGGTGTCAGGTGTCAGGTGTCAGGTGTCAGGTGTCAGGTGTCAGGTGTCAGGTGTCAGGTGTCAGGAAATCACAACCAGCCCCGGAGGGGCGATAGCTGGTAGCGCGGGGTGAAGCAAAGCGTAACCCCGGGATACGCAGAAGCGAGAAACATCAAACCCCGGAGGGGTGACAGCACCACCCTAACTTCTTCCTCGTCAATTCCCATTCACCACCACAGGCTACAAACATGCCTTCCACACACACGGCGCTGCACTACCATCTCGTTTTCACTACAAAAGATCGCGAACCTTGGTTCTCTGCGGAGTTTCTACCCAAACTACACACTTATCTGGGAGGCACGATCAAGGGCTTAAATGCGAACACGCACGCTGTTGGAGGCATTTCAGATCACGTCCACCTACTTATCGGATTGAAACCTACCCACACCTTGTCAGATGTCATGCGAGAACTGAAAGCATGCTCTTCAAAATGGATTAAGGAACAGCTCCACATGACTGCCTTCGCATGGCAGGAGGGATACGGTGCATTTACCGTAAGTCCCCCTGATCTGGAAAAAGTCAGGCAATACGTCTTGAATCAGGAAACTCACCACCGAAAAGTAACATTCAAAGACGAATATCTGGCGATGTTGAAACGGGGTATGATTGAATACGATGAGGATCACCTGTGGTAAAGCACACGTGCTACCGTCCCTCTGGGACTTGATGCTTGCCAGAACACCAATCCCCGGGGTTTCACCCCGCGCTACCAGCTATCGCCCCGCAGGGGCTAGAATTCACCAAACACCAATCAACCAATCAACCAATCAACCCCGCTTTCGCTTGCTCACGCCGCATCCACAACGGCCACCGCAGCAGTTTGCCTCACTTTTTTTCATCCAATTACGGATGAATAGCACGATTACCACCAGCACGATCGCCGGTGCTACGTAGGTCTGCCAGTTGCTTAAATCCATGATTTAATTTCGCAGGTTTCAGCCCGATATCAAGCGGCCAATCTGGTAGACCATAAAAGCGGCTAGCCATGCAACCACAGTCATTCCCACAAGCTGCCCAATCGCCCAGTTCCATGAGCCCGTTTCTCGTCGGACCACAGCGGTCGTCGGAAGGCACTGAAGCGCATACACAAAGAAGATCAGCAAACTAAGCGTAGTCACCGGCGTGTAAATCTTTGTGCCGTCAGGCCAAGTTGCATTACCCAATTTACTACGCAGCTTTTTCAGAAATTTTTCCTCATCATCATCTTCCTCAACGGAGTATGAAATCGCCAAATTCGCATTAAACACTTCACGTGCAGCAAATGCCGCAATCAATGCCGTGCCAGTGCGCCAGTCGTATCCAAGTGGTTTAACAACAGGTTCAATGGCATGTCCTATTTTACCCATGTAACTCTGTTCCAACGCTAGCGCAGGGTCATCTGCGGCAGGAGTACCATCGTCGGGTTTTGGATAAGTCTGTAGCGCCCAAAGAATGATAGAAATACCTAAGATCACGGTGCCTGCTTTCTTTAAAAACGACCACGCACGTTCTGTAAGATGTCGTCCAATATAACCAAAGTCAGGCACACTGTAGGCGGGAAGTTCCATCAGAAAATGGCTAGGCTCTTCCTCCCCTTTGACTTTAGGCGCCAGCAACCACGCCGCAAGCAATGCCGTCGCAGTGCCAAGGAAATACATGGCCGCTAACATCAGCGCTTGCAACATAGCACCGTAGCTTGCCAGCAGCATCCCAATGAGGAGCGAATAAACAGGTAGTCGCGCTGTGCAACTCATCCACGGGGCGATCAGAATAGTTAGCAGCCTTTGCTTGGCACTGTCCATACTACGCGTCGCCATGATACCAGGAATCGCACATGCATAAGAACTCAGCAACGGCAGGAACGCCTTGCCGCTCAGCCCAACCTTGCTCATCAGACCATCCATCAGCAATGCTGCCCGACCCATGTATCCGGTCGATTCCATGAGCCCGATAAAAAACAACAGCAGAAGGATTTGGGGCAGAAAAATCACCACACTTCCAACGCCGCCAATGATACCGTCAATCACGAGATCTTTCACGTCACCGTCCGCCAGCATGGTGGAAACACTTTCCGCCAAGGCACCAATACCCGTCTCTACCCAATCCATCGGATAGGAGGACCAGCTGAAGATGGTCCAGAAAACCAGCAACATGACACCGATAAAAATAAACCATCCGCCGATAGGATGGAGCACGGCCTGATCAATTTTGTCGCTGATAGTCAATCCACCCGCATCGAGCCTTTTAGCGGTTAGCTTGCAGACTGCCTGCACACGTTGGGTGCGCGACTGAGAAATGTCCTCCTCGGGGGATTCACCCGCACTAATACACTCGGCAGCAGCGTTCATTGCAGCCTGCCTCATGCCATGATCAATCCCCGGTTGGTCTTCGGTTCGGTATTCCGCATCGGCAAGCAAGTGAATCGCATGGGCCGCTGGATTTGCGGATCCATTCACCTCGAGCTGTTTGGCCAGATCCTCAATGGCGCTTTCCGTCGCTTTTTCCGCATGCCAAATCCTTTTAGGAGGGTGTGGAAACGGGTGACGAATCGCGTGTTTGAGATCGACCACGCCTTTACCTTTATTCGCCTGACACGGAATGACTGGCAAACCCAATTCCTCGGATAAAAGCTCCACGTTGATGCGGATGCCCTGTGATTCAGCAAGATCAACTTTATTGAGTGCCACCACGACGGGTAGACCGAGATCAACTACTTGCAATAGCAGGTAAAGATGACGCTCAAGGTTTGAGGCGTCCACCACACAGACTACAGCGGATGGCCGATCGTTCCCTTTCTGATCACCTAACAACACATCACGAGTAATTCGCTCATCTTCAGCTCGGGGGCTCAATGAGTAACACCCAGGCAGATCTAACAATTCATACTTATTCCCGTGGGGTGTACGCAGCACACCGGACACGCGGGAGACAGTCACTCCGGGATAGTTTCCCGTCTTTTGATTCGCTCCAGTGAGAGCATTGAATAAGGTGGTCTTACCACTATTGGGATTACCGACAAGTGCGATGGTCTCCATTTGCTTGTCAGTAGTTGATTCTAAATACCACGTAGAAAAATACCGTTAAACCATCTCAACAAGAACTTGGTCACCAAGCTTTTTACTCAAGGCAAGACGAGTGCCACAAACTGAACAAATCATATTACGCCCGTCAGATAGCTTGCTAATTTCCAAATCCTCACAAAAACCAATCTCACGAAGGCGCTGACACGAACCACCATCAAGCTGGCGGATACGCAACTTACAACCAGCGCCCGCCTTACTCAAAGTCATAGCACTATCGGCTTTCAAAGCCCCAGCAATATCAGTGGTAAGGTCTGCAATCATCTTCACACGAGAATAAAGCGCAATTGAGACGCGTTTGCAATAAGAAAATGGAGATTTATTCAGATCATTTGATATCACACAACAAAACCAGATTCTTCAAGCATCATAGGCAATCGGTTTACTCTTTTCTTTTTCTATGGAATCGTCCATTTTTCAGTTTAAATAGTTATGACGACGATCAAAGCCAAAGTAAAATTCGACGAAGCATCCCACCTTGGGGCGTTTCGCCTGCATATGTGGCATCGCTATCAGGTTTGGTTGATGCTGCGGACATTTCTTAGTGTTGCTCTGATCCTAGCAGGAATCATCCTACTCATGAGCCAAGGGCCTAACCCGATGCCGGTTCTGATGCTCATGGTCGGCACCTTTGCCCTGCTGCGCCCCCTGATCTGGAAAATCATGCACGGCCGCAACCTACGCCAACTCCCCGGCTACGGCCAGAGCGTACTCTACACATTCACCCCCGAGAGCATGTCGATCCACGGCGAAGACCGCCAAGGAGAGGTCAAGTGGAGCGGATTATTCGAATCAGTTTCCACCAAACGAGGATTACTGCTCTACCACGGAAAAAAATCCTACACCTGGGTGCCCAGCGAATCATTCGACAGTGCCGAGGACATACTAAAAGTCGCCGAGTGGTCAGGTGCGAAATAACCTTAACTAACACGCTTCGCCTTCAGCTTACGCGAGTAAAGATGCAGCGGGTGCTCGAGCCAACGATGGAATAGCCCGGCGATGAAAACGGAAAAGACGGTGGCTAACAGCACTGCGGGGAACTGGTAGATCCAGGTGTTGGGGAAGTGCTTAAAATGCACCATGACTGCCCCGCCGAAGGTGATGTGCAGTAGGAAAAACGAGTACGACAGCGGGCCTAGGTAATCGATTTTTAACCGTTTCACCCATTTCTCACTGAGTTGGGGCACATAGGCAACGATTAACGCGGTGCCCAATGCAGTCCATGCGGCATTGTGACTGACTGCCACGTATTGGCTGCGGAATGCGAGGCCTAACAAGATAAGAAATACCCATTCCGGCAGCGACTTGTGCAGTTTGAGATACACTGCCATGCCCATACCATAGAGCGCCATGTAGGTAAGAATGCTTGGCCCTTTATCCACCGTCAGTGGTGCCAACGCCCAGGCAAGCACCACCGCCACGCGCACCCACTGCTTGGAGTGCGAGAGCAAGGGAAACACCAGAAGGATGGCGAGCACGAATTGCGCTTCAACTCCTAACGTCCAAAACACCGCGACATACCACTTCTCACCGACAAAATCCGCGTAGAGGAAAAAATTCGCCAATGTCCGCGACCAAGTAATCTGATCAAGATGCTGCCCATACCCCATGATCGGACTACCACAGGCAAATATAAAAATCTCAATGAGCGCCATCACCGCAAACGCAGGATACAAACGCACAAACCTGCTTAACAGAAATTTACCCGTGTCTGGATAGGTGAATTTTGACCACTGCAAGACCAGTGGGGTAATATATCCCGAGATACAGAAAAACACATTCACCCCCAGGTAGCCAAAGACCAACAACCAGCTCAATCCGCTGTCATCATACCAGTTCAAATGGAACATACACACGCCAAATGCCGCGAGCACTCTGAGAGCGTCGAGATTGGAGAGTCGGGTTTTTTCCTGCGCCATGGTCTGATCAGTGAAAGTCTGCAATTTCCGCGATAGGTTTTTTAGTAATCTCGGGCACCTCACAGCCAGCGGCGGGATAACCCACCACTAACAGGAGAAATGGTTTTTCCGTAGCAGGCCGGTTGAGGATTTCGTTCAGAAACCGCATCGGGCTAGGGGTATGAGTCAGTGATGCCAACCCAACATGGTGCAATGCCGCAATGAGAAACCCCGCAGCGATACCCACCGATTCCTTCGGGTAATATGTTTTGGTTTCCACACCACCATGGTTAAGAGTTTTTGACTTCTGAAAAATGGCGATGAGTGCCGGAGCGGTCTCGAGGAAGGGCTTTTCGGCATCGGTGCCAAGGTGACCGAGCACGTCGAGCCAGTCATCCGGAGCACGTCCACCGTAGAACTCCCTCTCCTCTTCCTCCGCCGCCTCACGGATTTTTCGTTTAATCCCCTGATCCCTAACAACAGAAAAATGCCATGGCTGCAGATTGGCCCCATTCGGTGCCGTGCCCGCAGCCAACAAGCAGTCCTCGATCACTCCGTCAGGAATCGGATCGGGCGAAAAATCACGCACGGTCCGTCGGGTCTTGATCGACTGATAGAAATCCCGAGCCCGCGACTGCATCTCATCCTCGGGAAGACGATCAAACTCAAGCGGATGAAATTCTGCCATGCATCAAGATTGACCACAGCATAGCAGGCTGACAATACGAAATACTAAGGTGGGTGAAATCGTGAGTGGATAACACCTCGGACTGCGACGACACCTCTTGTCCTTTAGACATATTTTTCAACCTCCTACCAGCCTAGGTAAAGGGCTCTGCCCGCATGCCCAGGACTTCAACCGGAACAGGGTGTTCTTTGGAAGAGGTCAACCCTCAGTACATAAAAAAAACCCACGCCCCGGTGACGGGGAATGGGGTTGAAATGATGGTTGGTTCTCCGAGGCCGGGTTACTTGCGGCGTTCATTTGGCAACCACGGAAGATCCTAAAGAGGTTTGTCTTTGCTCATATTCTCCAAAGTAAGGAGGATGATTTGATCTTTGGCCAAGCTGTATCTCACTCGATAAGGGAACCGTTTAAGAAGAAATTTCCGCACAGGTGGTTCGCTGGTCATCGGCGAAGCTTCAGGAAAATCTGCCAGATGCTTCTCCATTGCTTCAAGTTCATCCAAAATATCCCCCGCCAAGTTCGAATCTATTCCGGCGTAATAGGCAACCGCATCTTCAAGATCAGTCCGGAACTGATGTGACTGCCTAAAGTGCATGCTTTTTTCTCAAGTCAGCCATGACTTCCCGGGAGTCGTAAGTTTCCATGTCCCCAGACAAGACGGCATCATGGATTTTTTTTGCACGCAGGTCATGGAGTCTTTCCCAAACCTCGTGCAAAACCTTTTCCTGATCCTTTTCAGGAAGCGGGAGAAGCTCATTGGAAATACGTTTGGCTATGGCTGTCATGCTAGGGCACTATACTCCCTGTTACTTGGGGTGACAACCCTATAGCTTCGGAAAAACACGCACACATGTCGGTTGGATATTTAAAAAACGAAAAAACCCCACGCCCCGTGTGACGGGGAGTGGGGTTGGAAGGATGGTTGGTTTTCCGAGGCCGGGTTACTTGCGGCGACGGAGGATCAGGGCGAGCCCACCGAGGCCGAGAAGGGCGGTGGTGGCGGGCTCGGGGACCGCGGCGGTGACCGAGACGTTATCGACCAGGAGGGTGCCGGTCGGCTCCGAGAAGTCCATCCAGATCATTGTTCCCGCGGCCAATGAGGAGACATCAACTGAGCCAGAGCGATTCGTGTCGACGCCTGCCGTCAAGCCTCCTGGCAAGAGTGAAATGTTGTAAGTGCTGCCAATCTGGGTGAGTCCCAGTGTATCGATGTCTGTTCCGTTCGCACCAACAGCGGCACCGTAGAAGAATCGCAGGTCACCTGTCCCATTGCTGCCATTAGAATATGTTCTCGACAACTGGTCGAAGGACCAATCCAGACCCACTGTCCCCGCCTCGAGCGTACCCAAGGACTGATACATATAGCCACTAAAACCTTCATTATAAATAATAGCGCTCTGAGTTCCGTTGCTCGTGTAGCCTGTACCGTTCTGCGCGTCTGCATATTGAACGGTGCTGTCAAACCAAAAAGGGATGTCATTAATCTGTGTGTTTGCACCATTGGCAGGGCTTTCAAAGTCCCCGCCCGTCACGGAGATCGCCGCGTGGGCGGAGTTGGCAGTGAGGGCTAGGGTTCCCATCGCTGCGGCGAGGGACATGCTTGTTTTAATTTTTTTGTTTAATTTCATGATATAATTAGTTGTTTTTTGGGTTAGTTTTTCTGTGTTGTTAGCGAGCTTCCCGAATCGATCCACCGTGGATAAACCGGACATGAGTCGCTGATTGGCACGCATCCTGCCCTCCCCCATCAGCAGGTGTCGATTTTTGTTTATTTGACAACCTGACCTATTTTATGAAGGTTTCCTGTGATGGAACCACTATACATTACCTCGGCAGCCGAGCAGACGGCCCATCACCTGCGCGAGCAGTTGATCCGCAAAGCCTGGGTGGGCACGATGCCGGGAGGTCCAGAGCTCGCAAGTCAGCTCGGTGTCGGTCGGATGACGATCGAAGCGGCGCTGTCCATGCTTGAGAGTGAGGGTTTGCTGGTGCCGCAGGGTCCGGGTCGTCGTCGCAAGATTGAGCTCCCTGAAAAAATGGCCAAGCCACCTGCGTTGAGGGTGGCGGTTCTCTTTTACGAGAAAGGCGACGAAGCACACGATTTGTGCACCCGGTTCCAGAACAAGCTGAAGGCGGCGGGACACACAGTCGTGCACGCGCCGAAGAACCTGACGGACCTCGGGGGAAACCTGCGACGGCTCGCCCGCATGATCGAGGGCACCGGGGCGGACGTCTGGGTGGTGGCTGCCGGTTCATGGGAAGTCCTTCAATATTTCGAGCAAGGGCAGATTCCGGTCTTCGCGCTGTACGGCGGGTTCGGCAGATTGAGAATCGCGGGCATCACACCGGACCAGGTGCCCGCGATTGTGGCTGCAACGCGTCGGCTGATCGCTCTCGGTCACCGACGGATTGTGATACTGGATAGTCAAGTCACCCTGTCGAATCCCGGGAACGAAGGCGCTGCCTTTCTCGATGAATTGGCCGCCCACGGTATCAAGACGGGCAACTACAACATGCCGGGATGGGAGGGCGGATTCGACGGGCTCTACCGATGCCTCGAATCGCTGTTTGCCAAGACCTCACCCACCGCGATGTTTCTCTTCAGCGTGGCGGAATACTTCGCCACGCTCCAATACCTGGCCCATCGGGGTCTGCGGGTGCCGCAGGATGTTTCCCTGATCTGCTGCGACGTGGCCCCGTATTTCAACCGCTACCAGCCGACGATCTCACATGTCCGCTGGAACGACCAGCTCATGGTAAACCGGATCGTGCGCTGGGCGAAAAACATCAGCCACGGCAAGGAAGACACCCGCCAGACGAGGATCGACGCGGAGTTCATCGAGGCAGGGACGGTGGGTCCGGTGGGTGGAGGTTGATTTACGACCCTACTTCGTCCCGCCTCTGCGGGACTACGAAGGGCAATAAATATCGCCGCAGTCCGAAAACTGCTCACTAATG